>Ga0268290_100294_pt1 | contig 10145 bp, 11 predicted proteins | sample MetspRMADM_FD_191346 | JGI IMG/M metagenome (GOLD analysis project Ga0268290, IMG submission 191346) | Soil microbial communities from San-Diego area, Southern California, United States - Methylocaldum sp. RMAD-M | ecosystem: Environmental > Terrestrial > Soil > Desert | place: USA: California... | reverse complement strand
CACCGCACGGGACTGGTGGCCCGGCGGTCCGGCCTCTCCAAAGAGGCTTGGGGCGCATAGCTCAGTTGGTAGAGCAGCTGACTCTTAATCAGCGGGTCCTAGGTTCGAACCCTAGTGCGCCCACCAAACATCCTAGGATCGAACAGCGTTCTAACCCTCTGTTTCATCAGAGGCTTCGACGCTCGTCATCCTCCGGCGGATTGTCCCTTTCGCCCTTCTCCGACGATCGGATCAGACGCTCCTGTGGCCGGTATTGTGTCACCCGTCCGATCTCCTCGTGCAGGTCTTCGACTCGAAGGTGCCCGTACCGAGTGGTCATCTGAAGGCCGGAGTGGCCCAGGATGCGCGACAGACGGTAGAGGTCGCCACCGCGCTGAACGTACCAGCTTGCGAAGGTGTGGCGGAGATCGTGCCACCGCATGTTGGTGACCTTCGCTCGACGACATGCGCCGCCGAAGCCCTTCTTCATGTCGCAGTAGCGCGAACCATCGCCCTTACACAGAAGGTACGACGAGCGGGGGCGACCGGGCTCGTCTAGCAGACCCTTGATGGTCATGATGGCCTTGTCCGAGAGCGGCACCCGGCGCGGTGATCCCGTCTTCGTTCGCTCTAGGTGGACCTCCCGCCGGTTCAGGTCGATAGCGGCAGTCGTGAGGCCGAACAGTTCCTCACGACGCATGCCGGTCTCGACGGCGAGGACGATCGCAGGGCGCAAGCTCGGCGCTGCTGCGGCTAGGAGCCGGTCGAACTCGGCCTGCGTCAGGAATCGCGTTCGCGGACGACCTTCGCGTAGGCCACGCTTACCGAAGGCCGTGACCGGATTCGTGTCCAGCCAGCCCCACCGACTGCATGCAGCGCAGACCACGCTCAAGAAGGCGAGGTCCCGCCGGATCGTCGTGTCAGTGACTCCGACCCGCTTCCTCGCGGTGACGAACTCCGCGATGACCCGGCGCGTGATCCCGTCGAGGTAGAGCAGATTGAACGTCGGCGCCAACGTCCGACTGTTACTCCTGTAGCTGCCCAGGGTTTTTGGTCTGACGCGCGTCTCTTGGAAGTAGCGTTCGACGGCTTCCTCAAAGCGATGCCGAGGAACGTCACCGCGCGCTCGTCCAGCCTGCTCCGCGAGCAGCCGCTCTAGGTAGGCTTGCGCCTCTGCCTTCCTGGTTGTCTTCGCACTCTTCCGGACGTGGGTGCCGTTCCGCCTGAACCGAACCCACCAGACGTCCCCGCGCTTGTAGACCCCCGCCACGCCAGACCCTCGCGCTCATCATTGATGCGGGGATCAGCGAACCACGGATCGGCAACCGCGCAAGCAAATCCGTGCCCGAGCGGCGTAGGCTGATCGGTCTTTGCGCTCCGGCACGGCGATGCCTGTTCGCACGAATCAGGGGCACGAAGGGACTTGACGTGTAGGGTTTTGCTTCGGCAGAAGCGCCGCCGAGCCCGTTTTTAGGGCTCTGGCTTCTGGCGGGGATGGCTCCCGCCTGTGACGCTTCGCGGTCGAGCATGTTCCGCTCGGCGCTGTCGCAGGCACGGTGCTCTTCGAACACCCGCGAGCGGCCGTCATCTTTAGAACGTAATTTTTGGCTGATTCATCATGTGCTTTTACTACTTCGACGCCCTTGCGGGGGCGGGCAAGACGCGTGCGCTTGCACGGTATACTGACCGGGTCGCTCGGCGTGGCTTCAAGGTCCTCTTCGTCCAGCCGACCAAGCACCTCATCGACAAGACGGTCGAGGACGAACTCCAGCCTCTCGATCCGCCGTATTCCATCCGGGTCCTTCACGGTGACGCTGATCTCGGCGGTGCCTCGGTCGTGGCCGAGATCGTTCGGCACTTCCGGGAAGCCGACTCCGAGCAGGGGGAGGTCCTGTTCATCACGCATGCCGCCTTCTTCCGCATCCCCTACTTCCAGGGGCAGGCGAACTGGCATCTCATTATGGATGAGGTGCCGCAGGCGGACGTGTTCGAGGAGTGGAAGCTCCCGGAGACGCACAACCTGATCTTGCCTCACATCACGCTCGTTCCGGCCGGGTCTGTCTATGGACGCCTGGAAGCAGTTCGCCAGGACGACGCCTCCAACGAGGGGGATGCGTGATGAGCCTTACGAAGATCGCGCGCAACCAGAGCGGGGATGACATCCTTGCTCTGTTCGGGCCCATTGCACACCGCATCGTGTCCGACGACTGGACCGTCTACGCCAAGCAGGATCACTACGAGCGGCTGCTCCAGGGCAAGAAGAGCAGCGCCTCCCTCACCACCTACTCGCTGCTGGAGCCGAGCCTGTTCTACGGCTTCGCGACGGCCACCTTCGCCTCGGCCTGCATGACCGAGACGACGTTCTTCCGCCTGCTCGTGGCGAAGGGCATCCCGATCCAGCCGGTCGGCGAAGGATTGCGGGCCGATCTGCGCTACACCATGCATGAGCACGGCGAGCGCATCACCATCTTCTACGCGTCCGAGGAGGCATGGTCGAAGCGCTACCGGGATCGCTCGGTGACGGACGAGAAGGGCGTCTCCACCACGGTCCTGCGCCGGGTGAAGCAGGCGACCGGCAGTCTGCTTGGCTCGGAGCCCTTCGTCTGGATGGGCAACAAGGACCTCGACGACAACTTCTTCGGGCTGGTCGGGGCGAAGCGCCTGCCCAACACGCCGCATGGGTTGAACACGTTCCAGGGCTACCACAACGTTGTGGTGTTCTCGGCGCTCAACCCGCCTCCCGTGCACTTCCACTTCATGGAGGCGCGAGGCATCTCGGGCGAGGAGTTGCGCACGGGCTGCTATCGGACGGCGGTCTATCAGGCAGTCATGCGCTGCTCGATCCGCAACCCGGCGGATGCGAACCCGAAGCGGGTGATCGTCATGGACCGGGACACGGCCGACTGGCTGGCCGACCTGTTCCCCGGCGCCCTGGTCGAACCCTTGCCCGGCATGGGTATGCTGCCGCGCAAGGGCAAGGCGGGGCGTCCGCGCCAACATGCCGATGGGGCCGCCAAGGCCAGGGCCTACAGGGCGGGAGAGAAGCGCAAGCTCCTGGCCGAACTCGATGCCATCAACGGCACCTCGTTCATCCGGGGCGCCTACCCGCAGTTCGTGGAGCAGGTGCGGGGTGAGATGCGCGAGTTTGCGTGTGACGGAATCCCTTCCCTTAAAGGGGATATCGTGACGCCGTTTGCGTCGCCTTCGGCGCCCGCAACCAGCGGCACCGTCTTCCTGACGAAGCATGATCGCCTTCCTCTCGATCATACCGATCACGAGGAAGACGACGTGTTCATCGCGGGCCTGCGCGACCTGCACACCCGGGTGGTGCCGAAGGAGGAGGCGGGCTTGTTCTCGCCCGCCCACTTCGACCCGGCCAAGGCGAGTGAGACCGGGCGCGGCCTCGACAACGTCACGCACTTGCGTGGCATCTGGCTCGACAATGACGGCGGCGACCTGAGCCAAACCAAGTTCGCCGACCTGTTCCCCTACCTGCGGATCGTGGTCTGGAACACGGCCTCGTCCACGGCGGCGGCGCCGCGCTGGCGCGCCTTCATCCCGACCAGCCACGCCATGAGCATGGAGGTGCAGGCGCTGATTCTGGCGCAGATCGTGAAGGTGCTGAACCGAGCAGGCTTCTGGGGCAAGAGGCAGATCGAGAAGCAGGCGAAGCGCCCCGACTCCAAGCCGCGCCTCTGCCATGGCTTCGATGAGAGCAAGTTCAACGCGGCCTCGCTGTTCTACCTGCCCTGTCAGGCCAAGGACTCGGCGGACTCGTTCTTCATCGACTACGGCGAGGCCGACCCGAAGCGGAGTCCTCTCGATCTGGTCGCCTGGATCGAGCACTGCATCCTCGACCTGCGCCCTGAGCCCGAACCGGTGAAGCCCGCTCCCGACCCTGAACCGGCGCCTGCCCAGGCTCCGGCGAGGGCGTCGGTTCAGGGACGGATCAGCGCAAGCCTTCAGGCCGTGCGGGATGAACTCGCGGCGCAACAGGCCGACTCTGTTGCTGGGCGCCGCGCGGCGATCGTCGAGAAGGCCATCCAGGAATGGCGCAGGGCTCCGCGCGGTGACGGCCATGCCGCCTTCTTCCGCCTGGGTGCGGCTCTGCATCGGAGTGGGCTCTCGGATTACGAGATCGAGCAGAAGCTGCGCGACGAGGTGCTCTACGCCCACTCCCCCCGAGAGCGTCGGGCCGAGATCAAGGGCATCCTCAAGAGCCTGGGCCGGAGCGGGAGCCTGAACGGGGCTCGACGGTAAAGAGAAGTGGGGCGCCCGGATTGCCGGGCGCTTCTCACGATGAACTCGGCAAACCGGCCCATAAAAATTCTGAAGCGGCCATCAAACATAATGCGTTTTGAGTTAACGAAATATAGACTGGCTATGCTGACGTTTGGTCAGCAGGAAGTATTTAATATGCGTTATTTTTATGTTGTTGAAACGAATGGTGTTGGTGACGCTGCGATTGACGAGGTTGTCGTTTTGATGAGTCAACAGGCTCGCATCTCGACGCGTAGGAGGTCCGAACGGTGGGAACTCAAGGTTCACGGGACTAGCGTCAGCATCAAATTTTTGCACAAGTATGATCGTGACGACTTCCTGACGGCGTTCGATCCTGCAAACAAGGAGTTCCTCGCGCGCCACAGCCTTATCTGCGTGGGCGCGCAGGCGTATCCTACTTGGCTCGACCGCGTGGCAATCTTCCTGCTGCTCGACCGAGCCAGCAAGTAAAAGTAAACTGAAGGTTAACCACATAAAGCCACGATGCTTCTCGCCCTCGGGCCGTTGAGCATCGCGGCATGCATGCGCTGAACGGTCGAAGGTCCGACGCCGGTCCGACGAGCCGTTTTCCGGAAGCCGGTACCGGCGACGAGCAGCACCCGAATCGCCTCGACCTGTCCCGCATCCATCGGAGGGCGGCTGAGGCGAGTGCCCTTGGCCTTGGTCCGCTCCAGGCCGGACAGCACGCGCTCGCGGATCATCTCCCTCTCGTAGTCTGCGAACACAGCGCCGAAACAGCAGGATTTTTGGGACAGGGCACAAATCCAGGCGCAGGTACGCGTCGCCACTTTAAGCCCCCGTGCCGATCGCCGGACCAAGGATCGAGGAGAGCACGGATCGGGAATCGCGCAAGCGAATGGCGGGCGGAGCAAAGGCGTGGAGGGAAAACGAAGAAGCTGACCATCAGACCGGTTTTGTCACCTGGGGGACAAAATCCGCCGCAGGACGGCAGAGCGATCAGATCGCTGTTCGCCGAGTCAGAGCGGGTCTCCAGATCATGCGCCCAATCATCAACCCGAGCCGCCGCGCGGCCAGTGCCGCCATCACCATCCAGCCAACTGCCAGCCAGACAGCTTGAAGCAGCAGACCGACTGCTTCCCCGAGAACCAGAGCAGCTGATCCCAGCAGCTTGAGTGCTGCACGAGTCCTGCCTCCCATGGCCTCTGCCAAACGCCGGGCTCGTCCGAGTTCTCCGGCATCCCGCACGACACCAAGGGCCTGAGCAGCGCCGCGCTGGCCGAGTCGGGCTTCGAGCGCGACCACATCATCACCCATCGCGGAGATCGTGCGAACCGCGCCTGGACGAAGCGCCCTCGAAGCAGCCTGTCGAGCCGCCGGTAAATCGAAGGCGCGCGCAGCCGCGACCGCTTCCTTCAGGGCGACCGTGTCCAAGGCCGAAGTAGCCAGTCCGGCTACCTTCCCAGCTAGTTCGCGCGACAGCAGACCCGCACGGCGAGCAGCCTTCAGCAGGCCCAAACCACGGGCGACTGGCACCCTGGCCGCGATGCTGCCGCCACCACTTGGCAAGAGAGAGGCGACCGTGAAACCGGTCAACGCGAGGCCAGCCGTTGAGAGACCAAGGATGACCCTGTCGTAGGGTTCGCCTTGGACCAGCTTGCCGCCTTCTTGCCAAAGGTCACGCACGTCAGTGATGCCTACTACGTCGGCGGTGAGTGCAGCCGCCGTGCCCAACCATGTATCGGATGCGCCGGAGGTGTTACCGCCGAGAGATTCCTGTCCCACGTGAACCTCACGGGAGGCCGCCGAACTCGTGACTCGTTCCCGCCGCTCGGCATCGACCTTCAAGCCATGGGCGTCGGCGAGATCAAGGAAGCTGCGGGCGAGATCGCCATCGCCCTTGCTCAGGGCGTCGTCGATTTCGAAGGTGATCCGCTGCTCGGTGGCGACTGTGGGCAGGCGGAGTTCTGCCAGTCGGCCTGGGTCGTCAGCGGCTTGTAGAAGCCCAACGCTGGCGGCGGCCTTCGGCAGGATCATTGCGCCGCTCACAACCACTGCGACCACAAGAGCGATTGTCACCCAAAGCCGTAAAGGTCCTGATCTGACAACGGCCACCCGACTGGTCCTGCTCGCAGTGCGTTCAGCGCATGCATGTAGTAGCACCGGACGCGTACCACCAATCGCAGTGGCTGAGACAGCGTTTAGCGGTGTTAGTGCGACAAAGCGGCGAGGCCGAGCAGTCGGAACTGCCCCTCATTCGGCTCCGTTGGAAAGCTGTATCGCATTCGCGAAGGGAACTTCATGCGTAAGGGTCATCTCGTTCTTGCCGCCGCCGCGATGGTCAGCGTCGGCTCGATGGCTGCTACTGTGACACCAGCGGAAGCTGGATGGCGCGGTGGCTACGGCGGTTACCATGGCGGTTACGGCTACCGTGGTGGCTTCGGCGGCTATCGCGGCGTCGGCTTCCGTCGTGGCTATGGCGGCTACGGGTATCGCGGATATGGCTATCGTCGCGGCATCGGGCCGGGTGCTGCCATTGGCCTCGGCATTGCTGGGCTCGCTGCTGGAGCGATCGCCGCCAACTCCTATGGCTACGGCGGGTACGGCTATGGCCGTCCGGTCGGCTACTATGGCGGCTATGGCTACGCCCCAGCTTACGGCTATGCTCCAGTCTACGGTGGCTACGGCTACGGCTGGTGAGCAACAGCCCAAATCGAACGGTGGGGTCGCCTGCGGGCGGCCCCTTTTTTATGCGCTCCCACCGCTCAGATTGATTACTGGTGGCTGAACTCCGGCGATAGGTACACGCCTGCGAGGTCCGCAATGGCTGGGAAGCGGACCCCGCTGCTCGTTTCGGAAGCGGACGTCCCTTCTCCAAACCTGCACAGTCGCCACGCATCACAGATTGCTTTCTCGTGAGTAGGGGCTTCACTGCTCCGATGCGGATCAATCGGACCGACTTGGCCGACCTCGGAACCTTCCTCGCCATCGCGCGCCACCGCAGCTTTCGCCGGGCCGGTCTGGAGCTTGGCGTCAGCGCCTCTGCGCTGAGCCACAAGCTCAAGGCAATGGAGGCGCGCCTCGGCGTGCGCCTCGTCAACCGCACCAGTCGCAGCGTCACGCTCACCGCAGCAGGGGAGGACCTCCTCGCTTCGCTGGACGCCCCGTTCGCTGCGATCGGCTCGGCGCTCGACGGGCTGAACGAACACCGCAATCCGACGCAGGCGACCGGACGAATACGCCTCAACGTGCTCGAACATGCGAGCACGCTGCTCCTCGCCCCCGTACTGCCTCGCTTCCACGAGCGCTACCCGCATGTCGAGATCGACGTCCGGGTGTCCAACGATCTGCTCGACGTTGTGGAGACCGGCGCCGATGCGGGTATCCGCTATGGCGGATCGGTCCCGCAGGACATGGTGGCGCAGCGCCTGTCTGCTGATCTGCGCTGGGTCGTAGTCGGTGCCCCAGCCTATCTCGACCAGCATGGGACCCCCGAACATCCGCGCCAACTCGTGGCTCACCGATGCCTGCGAATCCGACTCGGCGATGACCGCCTTTACCGTTGGGAGTTCGAGACGGCAGACGAGGAGATCGTGCTCGACGTTCCCGGTGCGGTGACCATCGACAACACTCAGTTCGCCCTCTCGCTCGCAGTGGCAGGGGGCGGGCTCGCCTACCTCCCCGAGCCGTGCGTCGAGCCCTCGGTCGCGCGCGGCGAACTCCGCATCGTGCTTGCGGATTGGGCATCCCTCGGTCCAGGCTTCCACGTCTACTATCCCGGACGGCGCCAAGTGCCGACCGGATTGCGGCTCCTCATCGATCTGATCCGCGAGGAGAAGCCGCTTGGATTGTAGCGGCCGCTTCGTCCGACGATGAAATCCGCTCATCGTTCCGTTGAGGGACGAAGGGCTGATCGACCGTCCGCACGATCTCTACGTCAGGCACCTCATCGAGGTCAGCGGAGAGATTGAGACATGTACCGTTTCACCGGGAAGGTCGCCTTCGTCACGGGCGCAGCCAGCGGCATCGGCCGCGCCGCCGCCATCGCCTTTGCAAGAGAGGGAGCACGCGTGGCGATCACCGACCGCACGGAGGGTGCCCTGGAGCAGCTTCGCGCCGAGATCGAAGCGGCTGGCAGCGAGGTGATCGCGATCCGGTGCGACGTGTCGGTGCCAGAGGACGTCGAGGGTGCGGTGGCCCGAACCGTCGATCAATTTGGTCGCCTCGACTGTGCCTTCAACAATGCGGGCGTCGAGAACAAGGCCGCTCCCGTCCATGAGATCGCCCTCGACGAGTGGGACCGTATTCTCGGCATCAATCTGCGCGGCACGTTCGTCTGCATGAAGCACGAGATCGCTCAGATGCTGCGCCAGGGGGGTGGCGTGGTGGTCAACACCTCCTCCGGCGCAGGGATCAGAGGCGTCTCGGGCGGAGCGAGCTACGCCGCCTCGAAGCACGCCTTGATCGGCCTCACCAAGTCGGCTGCTCTTGACTATGCGAAGGCGAACATCCGGGTGAACGCCGTCCTGCCCGGGAACATTGAGACGCCGATGATGGATCGCTTCACCGGTGGCGACATTCAGAAGGCGATCGACCTTGAGCCGGTCGGGCGGCTAGGCAAACCCGAGGAGATTGCCGAAGCCGTCCTGTGGATGTGTTCGGACCTCGGGGCGTTCGTGACCGGTGCATCGATCTCGGTCGATGGCGGCTGGTCGCTCTGAGCGGTGTTTCAGGGACAACGGAGGAACGTTCGCATGGACATCCAGCGCAGCGGAAGCCAACCCTCCGGCGTGGGACCGACCGAGTGGTTCACCGGCACGGTGCGGATCGATCCGCTTCTAAGCGCGCCCGATCCTGCCCGCGCCGCAATGGCGAGCGTGACATTCGAACCGGGCGCGCGAACGGCGTGGCACACGCACCCGCTCGGCCAGACGCTGATCGTCACCTTCGGGCGCGGCTGGGTTCAGCGCGAGGGCGGCCCGGTCGAGGAGATTGCCCCAGGCGACGTCGTCTGGTTCGAGCCAAACGAGAAGCACTGGCACGGGGCCACCGCGACCACGGCGATGACGCACATCGCGATCCAGGAGCGCCTGGACGGCAAGGCCGTGACCTGGATGGAGCAGGTCACCGAAGGACAGTATGCCGGGGCATGAGTTTCAGCCGCGAGGTCCACTTTCGGCAAGGCGAGGCCGAGAGCGGACCGGCGCAATCCGCCCATCCCGCACTGGCTCGCCGCCTCACCGTGTCCTCTATGAGCGGACGTTTCGAGCTTCCGCAAAGAGACCTGAAATGACCCATGGAGACCGGCGTGAGGCTTCAGAGTTGGCCCCCAGGCTCCGATCTGGGCAGAGCGCGGGGATTCCTTTCAGTCGAACATCTCCCGAAGCCGTTTCTCCGTCCGTAGGCGCACAGCCCACAGGCCGCCCACGCTGTATCCAAACTGAGGCCCATGCCTGGACCGAAGCTCGGCAAGAACTTCGGCACGGACAGCTTCGCCGCACTCATCAACGTGTGTCTTCCAGAGAGCCTGCTCAACCGTGCGCTCGTACTCGGCCCGCACGTTGAGCAGCGGGAGTTGAGCCTCTCGGCGAAGGGCTTGGCGTTGAAGAATGGTGGTGAGGATCGCGCTACGATCAATGTCAAATAAGGCCGGACCAAGCTGAATTTCTTCGGTCACAGGTTGGAGCTTGATGCGCATCCCACCAAGCTCGCATCGTTCGAAGAGCCGTCAAGCGGAAGCTTGCTCAGGTCGTGTCTCAGTTTGAAATCTGCCGCCGCCTGAGCCGTTCCGGCGTTCTCGCCCTGTACTTGACCTGACCGGCTGGCTTTGGACCGGGCTGATTGAGAGGATCAGCTAGGACCGAAGGAGTCGGACATGCGTCGAGGACAGAAGACGAGCGCGGAGCAGGTGGTGCTGAAGCTGCGCC
>Ga0268290_100293_pt1 | contig 10170 bp, 8 predicted proteins | sample MetspRMADM_FD_191346 | JGI IMG/M metagenome (GOLD analysis project Ga0268290, IMG submission 191346) | Soil microbial communities from San-Diego area, Southern California, United States - Methylocaldum sp. RMAD-M | ecosystem: Environmental > Terrestrial > Soil > Desert | place: USA: California... | reverse complement strand
TGATGCAGGAGCAACTGCCGAACTCGGCTCGCGGCGCGCGGGCCTACCTCCTTGAGCAGCTCTTTGCATTGGAGGGAGAGGCATTGGAGACCAAGGCGGACGCCGGCACCCTCCGCTCGATCCGCTCCGCTCAGAACTTCATCCGACGCAGCGACCCGATGATGGGTTTCTGATCAACAGAGGGAGCGGGAAACGATGACTGATCGAGACACGGCACACGAAGCCACGTCACCACCGTCTCAGGCCGCCCCGCAGGCATCATCGCTGCCGCCGGCGGGCCCTCATGCCAAGGCGGAACTGATGAATCCGGACGCGACACCCGGGACTGGCGCTCTTCCGCCATTGGGCCCGGCCGATGACCCGAATGCTCAGCCGACAAGCTGAGGAGAGGGAGGGCTGGACAGCCAAAAGATTGCGGCGGGTGCTACCAAGCTACTCGAAGCGTTCAGCCATCACCTCAGCGGCCAGACCACGCGGCCATCTGGTGCTAACGGTCAGCCTTTGTCCGACAGCATTCCGAGCCCGAGACACGGTGTGGAGCTGGAACCCTTCATCGCCGCCCCATGCGGTGCAGCCTTCAGACCCTCGTCCGGCGTGTAGCTACGGACTGGATTAGAAGATTGGCTGAAAAAGAGAATCCTGCCAGCCTGACGCGGGAGCACCGCGAGTGCCCATTCACAACATGATTACATTCCACGGCACCGCCTCCAAGCTTTACTGCGTTGATCAAAGATAAATATGCTTAACTTGGGTGAAGGCGGCGCCGCGATTATTAGTGAAAGTGCACACGGGACCGTATGAGAACCGAGTCGAGAGGTTGAGCGTCATGGCGGTATCCCTCCAGGTGGACCAGAGCACCCATGATGAAGGAAAGCCTCGCTTCTTCCGCCGCTGGTTCATGTCCACAAATCACAAGGATATCGGCGTCCTCTACCTGATCTTTGCCTTCAATGCCGGCATCATCGGTGCCTTCCTCTCCTTTGCCATGCGCATGGAGCTTCAGCAACCGGGCCTGCAGTACTTCTCTAACCCGCATACCTATAACATCTTTGTCACCGGCCACGGTATGATCATGATTTTCTTCATGACCATGCCAGCACTGATCGGCGGCTTCGGCAACTACTTCCTGCCGCTCATGATCGGCGCGCCCGATATGGCATTCCCGCGCCTGAACAACATCTCGTTTTGGCTGACAGTCGCAGGCTTTGCGAGCCTGCTCTGCTCGCTCTTCGTCGAGGGTGCGCCGGGCGGAAACGGCGCGGGTACTGGCTGGACCATGTATCCGCCCCTCTCTGCAATGGGCCACCCTGGCGCCGCCGTCGACTTTGCGATCTTTGCGCTACATCTCTCGGGCGCGGCCTCAATCTTGGGGGCCATCAACTTCATCACCACCATCCTCAACATGCGCGCCCCCGGCATGACGCTGCACAAGATGCCGCTCTTTGCCTGGTCTCAGTTGGTCACCGCCTTCCTGCTACTCTTGTCGCTGCCGGTGCTCGCCGGCGCGATCACGATGCTGCTCACCGACCGTAACTTCGGCACCACCTTCTTCGACCCGGCCGGCGGCGGTGATCCAATCCTGTGGCAGCACCTGTTCTGGTTCTTCGGTCACCCCGAAGTTTACATCATGATCCTGCCGGCCTTCGGCATCGCCTCGCACATCATCTCCACCTTCTCGCGCAAGCCCGTCTTCGGCTACCTCGCCATGGCCTACGCCATGGTAGCTATCGGCGCAGTCGGCTTCGTTGTGTGGGCCCACCATATGTATGTGGACGGCCTCAGCTCCCAGACGCAGTCCTACTTCGTCTTCGCGACCATGGTGATCGCGGTGCCGACTGGCGTAAAGGTCTTCTCCTGGATCGCGACGATGTGGGGCGGTTCGATCCGCTTCACCGCGGCGATGCACTGGGCGGTGGGCTTCATCTTCCTGTTCACGGTCGGCGGCGTCACCGGCGTCGTGCTCGCAAATGCCGCGGTCGATTATTATTTGCACGACACCTACTACGTCGTCGCGCACTTCCACTACGTGCTGTCGCTCGGTGCGGTGTTCATCATCTTCGCAGCGATCTACTACTGGTTCCCGAAGATGACCGGCCACGTCATCCCCGAATGGGCGGGCAAGCTGCACTTCTGGCTGGCCTTCATCGGTGCGAACGTCCTGTTCTTCCCGATGCACTTCCTGGGTCTGGCCGGCATGCCGCGTCGCTATGCCGACTATCCGGAGGCCTTCGCCGGCTGGCACGAGGTTTCGACATATGGCGGGCACATCTTCGCGCTGGGCATGGTGGTGTTTGCTATCGGTGTGATTCTGGCCTTCCGTTCCAAGACCCGTGCCGCGGACAACCCTTGGGGCGAAGGTGCGACCACCCTCGAGTGGACCCTGTCGTCGCCTCCGCCCTTCCACCAGTTCTCGACCTTGCCGCGCATCGTGGACGAGCCTGGACACTAGGTCGGGTGAATTTATCGCCCGTCTGGAGGCGAGAGAGAAGCTATGATGAGCCCGGAACTACAAGAGTCGCGTGCGGCGCTAATCCTCATTGGGCTGGCTGTCGTCAGCGTGCTGAGCTATGGGGCTGTCACTTGGGTGACGCAGCTTGAGTGAGGCCTTTTCGGGCGTTGCCGTATCAGTCAGGCAACACATACGAGCCCGCAGCATGTGATCCGCTGCATCAGAGGCCGGATACATGGCAGCCCCCGATCACGCGCCGCGCCTTTCCAGAGTTTCTGCTTGCACCTCAGGGGCGTCCACACATGCCGGAACGGCACAGCCACCCGGCAACGCTTGCTGCGTGGCGCACGCCCGTAACGCCGGATCATCTTCGTGTTCGGGGCGGTCTTGTCGAGGAACACGAGTCGGCCCTGATCGAGACCGAGCTGGCCCTCGGACCAGGACAGGCTGGCCGCCTTCACGTCCTCCCGATCCTGCTCGACGGCGTGGGTCGCCTTTTTCACGGGCGATGCCGTGCCGGGCGAAGGAGCGGGACAGGCTGCTCGTGCTGATCGGCACGCCGCGCTCGGCCAAGGCGTCGCGCAACTTGTGCAGGAAGATTGCCGGCCGCGCCGCGTAGGTGGTCAGGATCGAGTCGACCTGCGCCTCGATCCGGTGCGCGGCGTGATCGCCACCCGATGGCTTGGGCGCGAGCTGCCCCTCCTCGCGGAACTGTTCCGACCAGCGGCTGGCGCTGGACACGCTGGCCCCGAACCGGGCTGCCGCCTGATGACAGGACGCCCCCTCCGAAACCGCAGAAACGACACGCTCGTGTAGATCGACGGGCAAGGGTGAAGGCATCGGCATCCTCCTTCAACCCTCAACGTCCCAACTCCTGAGCCGTGCCAACCCACTCGGGCGCCGCTCTAGATGCACCGTCAGGCAGCCACTTCGCATCTCGCTCTTCCGGAGGTCAGAGCGGACTCGCCGGCGAGCCCCCTGTCGGGTACAGCGGCCAGTCGAAACAGGGCTTCTGGAATTCCGTGATCCAGCGCAGGACCTTGTGATCACGGTCGAGTAGGTATTGCCAGCCTCTGACCAGTGCCGTGAGCAGCTCGTCCGGGCTTAGCGGAATCTCCCGCAGATCGGGTCCGATGCCCGCAAAGGTCACCATCTGCTGGCTGCATTGGTGGTCGCCGAGGATGCGATCTGACTCTTCGCGGACGCGGCGACCGAGGTCGGCATCCCGGAACTGCCCGACCGCCCTGGTGTGTAGAACGCTGACGCCGTCTATGATGCCTAGGTTCTCGTAGCCGAGCATTTTCGGCCAGAGTGCATCCAGGCCCCACCCCCAACCGGTCGTCGTCAGATCTAGGCTCGGGAGCAGTTGCTCCAGGGTCTCCCGCTTGAAGCAAGGTACCATGATCTCGACGAAGCCAACCCGCCTCGCGAAGAAGCTGCGGTTTCGCATCGTGATGTAGTGAGCATAGTGCGAGCTCTCGTTCAAGGCTGGCGCGCAGAGCTGAAATTGCAGCGACCGGGCGGAGCTGAAAAGCGCGCTAATTGTGTCCTGGTTGGCGAAGATGTCATCGTCTGGCAGCCATATGTAATCATAGGCCCGCCATCCGTCCCAAGCGTTTAGAAGCTGCCGCAAGCCCGTCCACTTCGGACCCGGCATAACATCACCAAGGGCGCAATCCAGGCCCGGCTGAGGCCCAATCTCCTGAAATGGGCAGAGGTACAAATCCCAATCTCGCGGCCTGTCTGGATCGACCCAGCATCGGTGCAACGAGTTCTGCCCAACTCGTGCCAGGACAAGGCTCTTGCTCACAGCGCTGTCTCCGAGCTGACCACATCACCACGCAAAAAACTGGAAACCACGCAGCAGGTTGTTTCAATTTACTCGAACGACTGGGCATGGAAAAACCCCGCCGCGGCTGAGCCGGGCGGGGCCAGTGAAATCCTGTTGGAACCACGGACAGGTACCATGATGACAGGCGCCTAGCAGATGTCTTTGATTTATGTAGAGCGGATCTAAAAAGCCCCGCGCCGGAAAGCCTGGCGGGGCAAGTTTTGAGGAGGGACCGCCACAGTCCACTGTTCGGGCAATTCACCTCCGAGAGCGTTGCTCACGCTTGGTCCGAAATCGAACTGTTCGCAGAGACGAACATCGCCGCGTTGACGGACCAGGCGGGATGTGAATCACTCCGGGTTTTCCGATGCCGTTTGGTTTGGCTCATGCGACCTAGGCTTGCACCTCGTGCTGAGCCAAGTAGCGCGCTTCGGCCTCGGCGGGAGGTACGTTGCCGCTCAGTTCGAGCAGGCGGCGGGTGTTGGACCAGCCGGCCCAAGCAATCCTATCCGAGCGCGTAGGATGTGGTTGAGCGGGCGCGAACGGTCGGCGGCAACGGTGGTCAGCCGCGCCTCGGCAGCCTCATCAAGGAGCACACAGATAGTCTGAGCCTTCCACCCAGACTCGCATATCTCCTTGCAACGGTGGATCCTTCGTCAGTGTCAGTGCACTAGATGTTTGGTCCCTCTGTGTGGTGGTACGACTGATGCCGCATGGAGGGACGCGTTATGGGACAAGTTATCCACGGCAGCACCACGACGCCTGCGACGGTCCGTCGGGCAATCCAGGCTCGTCAAGAGAGCGTAAGGGCCGCTGCCAAGCGCTACGGCATTAGCCCCACGACGGTGCAGAAGTGGCGCTCGCGCCAGACCAGCGCGGATGCGCGGATGGGCGGATGGGACCGAAGGAGCCCCGCTCCAGCGTGCTCAGCTTGGAGGACGAGGCGGTCATCGTCGCCTTCCGGCGGCATACCCTTCTGCCGTTGGACGATTGCCTTTATGCGCTCCAGCCCACCCTTCCGCACCTGACCCGCTCGTCGCTGCATCGCTGCCTTCAGCGTCACGGCATCAGCCGCCTCCCGGAGGTCGACGGCGACAAACCCAAGCATTCGCGCTTCAAGGCTTATCCGATCGGCTACTTCCACATCGACATCGCTCAGGTCAGCACAGAAGAAGGCAAGTTGCACCTGTTCGTGGCCATCGACCGCACGAGCAAGTTTGCCTTCGTTCAACTGCACGGACAAGCAACGCAACGGATCGCAGCAGCCTTTCTACACGATCTGGTCGCCGCCGTGCCGTACACGATCCACACGGTGCTGACGGATAATGGCATCCAGTTCGCCGACAATCATCCGGTGGACGAGGAAGCCGAGGCCAAGGCGGCTGCCTATTGGGCAGAGCGCGACGAGCCGCGCATCTACCGCTGGCATGCGTTCGAGTGGGCGTGCGAGCAGACCAAGATCGAGCATCGCCTGACCAAGCCGCGCTGCCCATGGACGACGGATGAGGTTGAACAGCCCCTTTCTGCGTGGATCGTGCTATTTTGTTGCCACCTACGGGCGACCGCGTGACGAAGAGCCGGGTTCGAGGTGCAAGCCCGGCCGCGCCGTCTTCATAGTCGCTCCTCCTTTGCGGCGCCCGTAGGTACTCGCCGCCCACGCCGGCTCCAGCCCTCGGTCAGGTGTCGGTAGGCGACCTCCGCCTGCTCGACACGCCGCCGCTCCTCTTGCCGGACGCGGGTCAGGTTGTAGGCGTAGGCTGTTCCGCGCTGACCACGCCGTGCCGGCTCGCCCGAGCGCAGCTCCAGTTCCCGCAGCTTCTTGGCGTGGAGCGCCGGACGCACCCAGGCGTAATCCTCACCCCGTGTGAGCAGGTGCCAGATGATCACCGCCAGCTTGCGTGCGACTGCCACGGCCGCGACGTGAGGCCCACGCCGCGCCGACACGCGCTGGAAGAAGGCGCGCAGTGGACCGGGCCCCCGCACCGCCTGCCAAGCCGCCTCGACCAACATCGTGCGGGCGTGGCTGCGACCCTGCTTGGTGATGCGCCCATGCCGCGGCTTGCCGGATCCGGACTGATGCACGTTCGGGTTCAGCCCGAGATAGGCTACGAGCCGATCCGGGCCGGCGAACCGCGCCACGGGTCCGATGGCGGCGATCAGCCCGACGGCGACCACCAGGTCGATGCCTGGGATCGTCATCAGCCGCGTGACGTTCGCGTTGGCGCGGGCCTCGCGCGCCAGTTCACGCTCGACGACCTTCACGTCCTCACTCAGCCGGTCGTACTCGCGCAGGTGCCGGGCGACGGCATCGCTCTCGTCGCCGGGCAGCGGCTGTGCCAGCAGCCAGGTCCGTCCCCGCGGCCCGAACAGATCGGCGTGGGGACAGGGCGGCACGAGATGCGAATGCAGGATCGACTGCACCATCGTCTTCAGCCGCGTCCGCTGCCGGACGATTTGGGTGCGGCGTGTGACTTGGCGCCGGAGCGCAAGCGTTGCCTCGTCCGGGATCCAGACCTCCGGCAGAAAGCCACTGGCATAGAGCCGCGCCAGCACGGTCGCGTCGATGACGTCGGTCTTGATCCGCGCCTCGGCGATCAGCCGCACCTGGCGCGGGTTGGCGATCACCACCCGGCCGACATGCGGCCGGATCACCTCCGCGACCGCGCTGGCGTTGCCGGTCGCCTCGACCACGACATGATCGTCGTGCGTCAGCGTCTTGGCGAACGCCGTCAGGTGATCGCGCGTCATGCTGATCCGACCAAGACGCCGGACCGCGCCGTTTTCGAGCATCACCGCCTCGGCGAAAACGCGGTGGATGTCCAATCCCACAACCCGCATGAGCCTGTCTCCTCGTCTCGATTACGGGAGCTGGCGGGCAACACGGCAACTACGGATCCGCGCTCGCAGCGCATCCGGGCGAGCCGCAGGGGCGGCCAGATAACGGCTCGGGCTCGCAGCCCATCGTCTAAGGGTCGGCCTGCCCGCACTCACGTGCTCCTGGTGCCCCGTGTCCCGGATGGGCTCACCATAGCGCCGATCCGAAGATCAGCGTACGCGACGGCACCGAGGGTCATCATGCCGGATAACGGTCAAGTCGAGCGGATGAACCGCACCATCAAGGACGCCACGGTCAAGCGCTATCATTACGCCAGCCACGACGAGCTGCGCCGCCACCTGCAGCTGTTCGTGGATGCCTACAACTACGGCCGCCGGCTCAAGACCCTGCGCGGCCTCACGCCCTACGAGTTCATCTGCCAAGCCTGGATCAAACAGCCCGCAAGCTTCAGGCTCGATCCGTCACACCACATGCTGGGACCGAACATCTAATGGGTGGATGGTTCGGGTGCCCCGCCACAGGCCTACCGCAAAAAGCTCGGCGTTTAGGGGCTGCCCGACGGTTGGCCGCTCATTTCACGGCGGAGGAGGTTACGCTCCTCAGCGAGGCGCTGGGAAGCAGGCGCTGTCACATGGTCGACGAGAGCCAATGACCGGAGAACGCGTGCCATCCTGCCGCCTTCGCTGCGCCGCAACACGCCCGTAAATTTCCCTACTCGCGCCACCTCGGCAGCAGAGGACGTCATCCATCAGCTTCGCGCTTTTGGGACCCAATTACATGACCATCCTTGAAGCCTGGGCCGCGTTCTTTCGCGCTGCGGCAGAAAATCTCGATCTGTTCGGCTTACTCGGTCTGGGCTTTGGCTTTGCGACTGGCCTCATGCCGCGCCGCCGCTTGATCCTGTTGAGTTCAGCAGCTTGCAGCGCTTGCTTCAGCCTTCACTTCTTCCGACTCGGCTCGCCGACCGGCATGGCGATGAACCTGATCGGGGTCGTGCAGTGCTTCCTCGCAGCGCAGTTCGTCACAGAACGCGGCCGCCCCGCATGGCTCGACGTCGTCTTCGCAGGTACTTTCCTGCTCGCGACAGTCCTGACCTTGATGACCTGGAACGGTCTGCCCTCGGTCTTTGCTGGAGTTGCCACGCTCGTGTCCACGGCTGCGCGCCTGCAGGGCTCACCTCAGACCATGCGTCTCCTTCTGATCAGCTCGGGGCTTGGCTGGGCAATCCACAACGTGCTGGTGGGATCTGTGTGCGGTTTGACCTGCGACTGTCTTGGCCTGATCAGCTTCACGCTCGCCCTCTTGCGTGAGCACGGAGCAAACCGGCGCCTTGCGGCTTCGCTTGCTTAGGAGCCGGTCAGAGTAATCTTCTCGACAGCGGGACCGGGGGTGATTCTCTCATCTCATGGCCAAGGTGTTTCGCTCCTGGGATGTCGGTCATGGCCGGTTGCTACCGCCCTCGCTGCACGAGTTTGTTCCGGCCGGGCACATGGCGCACTTCGTGTGCGACACATCCCACGCTTGCGCCAGCGCCGGAGGCGGTTGCTGCATGTGGTGTGCGGACCATAGCACTTCGGGATATCGGCCCAGGGCGCACCCGTGCGCAGCTGCCAGAAGATCCTGTTCAGTACCCGCCGGTCTTCCACGCGCTCCTTGCTGCGCACGTCTGTCGGTAGAAGCGGCTCGATCACCGCCCACTCCGCATCCATCAGATCAAACCGCGCCACCCAGAGTCCTCCCTGTCCAAAGGGCTAATAATGACGGAACGGCTCACCCGTGCCAGCTGTTAGCGGGTTCGCGACCTAGTGATCGCCCTTGCGCAATCGCAGGTCGCGGGCGTCTAGGACCTGCCGTCTAACCGACGTTTGGCGGTAGGCTGGCGTCTAGGTCATCTAATGCCGCCTCCAGCTGTGCCATGGCCTCAAGCACTTCAGCGCCCTCGGCGCCCGAGGCGACGAGCTGTTTGATGTCGCTAATCCGGTGTTCCGCGTCACCAAAGCCGCCAAAGTCGAGGTTCCCCCTGCCTTCGTTCTTCGCGGTCTCGTAAGCCCCGGAGATGTTGTGAAAAGAGTCCTCCAATGATTTCAGCTTACGCCGCATTTCATGCTCGGAGTATGCACCTATGTGTTGAGATGACATAACCTGTATTTATCCTACCTGTGCAGCGCCTCTCCGCTACAAAGAACAAAACATGATCTGGCGGTCGGTTCCATGGCATTCATATGCGCACCATGTACGGCTCGCCCAAGCCTCAGCCGAACAGCAGCTCAGGCAACACTCTGTGGTCGGAGCAGACCGCTAATAGATCGCACTCCGACACACGGCTGAGCTCGACGTACGTTGCGTTGCTGGACCTAGTGCACTGACTCAGACGGATGGTGTGGGATGCGCGGTGGGCTCGCCGCCGAATGATCAGACCCCTGTCGATGACCGATTTTCCGATCCGAGGTCCGTTCCTGGGCGGCTTCGAGTGCTCCAGCCATCGCCGCTCGGACGGGCGGCGCCTCGATCTTCTCGCGGCCACGGGCCACGACCGCCACGCCTTTCTCGATTACCGCGCGTTGAACCGCCACGGCCTGGCCGCTGCCCGCGACGGGTTGCGCTGGCACCGGATCGAGACGCAGCCGGGCCGCTACGACTGGTCGAGTGCCCTGCCGATGCTGCGGGCGGCGCGCGAGACCGGGCTGCAGGTGATCTGGGACCTGTGCCATTACGGCTGGCCCGACGATCTCGACATCTGGTCGGAGGACTTCGTCACCCGCTTTGCCGCCTTCGCGGCGGAGGCGGCCCGTCGCATCCGCGAGGTCTCGGGTGCGCCGCCCTTCCTGTGCCCGGTCAACGAGATCTCCTACTGGGCCTGGGCCGGCGGCGAGATCGGCCGGATCGGCCCCCTGGCCTGCGGGCAGGGGCCGGCCCTGAAGCGCCAGCTCGTACGCGCCGCCCTCGCAGCCATCCGCGCCGTGCGCGCGGTCGATCCGGAGGCCCGCTTCCTCCATGCCGAGCCGGCGATCCATGTCGCGGACGGTGCCGATCCGGAGGGGGCCGCCGCCTACC
>Ga0268290_100292_pt1 | contig 10174 bp, 9 predicted proteins | sample MetspRMADM_FD_191346 | JGI IMG/M metagenome (GOLD analysis project Ga0268290, IMG submission 191346) | Soil microbial communities from San-Diego area, Southern California, United States - Methylocaldum sp. RMAD-M | ecosystem: Environmental > Terrestrial > Soil > Desert | place: USA: California... | reverse complement strand
CGCCTACCTTCATATCCACCGCGGCGGCTGGGTCTGGGGCGCGGCCGACGAACAGGACCCCTGGCTCGAGCGCATCGCCGACACCTGCGGCTTCGTCTGCCTCTCGGTGGAGTACCGGCTGGCGCCGGAGCATCCCTATCCGGCCGCCCTGGAAGATTGCGAGGCCGCGGCCCTCTGGCTCGCCGGCCCCGGCAGGGCGGAACTCGGCGTTCATGCGCTGACCATCGGCGGCGAATCCGTCGGCGCGCATCTCGCGGTGATGACGCTCCTGCGCCTGCGCGACCGGCACGGCCTGCCCCGCGCCTTCCGCGGCGCCAATCTCAATGCCGGCTTCTACGATCTCGGCCTGACCCCGAGCGTGCGGCTGTGGGGCGACGAGCGGCTCGTCATCAACACCACCGACCTCAAGCGCTTCGCCGACGGCTACGTGCGCGAGGGCATCGACCGGCGCCGTCCCGACGTGTCGCCGCTCTACGCCGACCTGAAGGGCCTGCCGCCCGCCCTGTTCACCGTCGGCACCGCCGACCCGTTGCTGGACGACACGCTCTACATGTCGGCCCGCTGGGCGGCCGCCAACAACGGCGGCCACACCGCGGTCTATGCCGGCGGCTGCCACATCTTCGTGCGCTATCCCGGCGCGTTGACGGAGCGGGCCTTGGAGCTGATCGACCGCTTCCTGATGGCGCTGGCCTAATCAACGCCAGTACTCGCCACCGCGAATATTGACGTCGCCGCACAGCCGATCAATGATGATCGCAGGCACTGCGCGCGAATCGAGAGCCTCTGGTTGGCGCGACGCCCAATCGCGAGTCTATCATGGCTATTCTCTTCACGATTTTGAGAGATGGCAACCACTTCTTCGCATCCGCCGATGGTGGACCAAGATTCTACGTTGGACGGCGCGCTCCTTACGAAGGCAATATCGGACTCTACAACATCTTTGCCGGGACCAAAATCGAACGCCTCAACTACTCGGCCGCCGATTACACGAATGCTTTCGGCTTCTGGGCCCGCTTCGTCGAACCAACGGCGGCTTGTGAGGGGCGGAACTTTCTGACGCTGAACACCTACGACTCCGCGTTCTTCACCTTCGGCTTCGGGCAGTTCGCTGCCCATGTTCCCGAGGGTGATTTCGTCATCTATTTCCGGACCATCCTGGGCCTCCCTGAAGCGGCGGATTACTTTCCGAACCTCACGCTGAGCGGCGGACATATCTGTAACGCCGACTCCCGTTCGGCTCCCGTCCCGCTCGAAGACAAGGACTCGACGGCCCGACTGATGAAGTACCTCAACCCGGATCTCTCGGAGGTTCAGGATGCCGAGGTGATCAATGCCGCCAAGCTCATTCACCTGACGAGCAAGGTTCCTGCCGCACGCGACGCCCAAGTGCGCATCATGACGGACGCGTACCGGGAATTCATGCGCCGGGGTGACGCGCGGGTCGGCCTCGACGGACGCACGGCCGCGGAATGCTGCGTCGTCGCCGACCTTCTGCACCATGGTCGCGGTGGCAGGATGCTGTGGCCGCTCGTCGACGCCGCCTTGAAAAGCCGGAATCCTTTCGAGTCGCTGATTGATATCGGCGCGCCACGCTGGAAAAGCCGGAAAGACAAGCTGAAGGCAGAGATTCGAGCAAGACCCGACTTTGCGACCCTGCGCTGGAACAGGGCAGGCGGCAACTTCGTCTAAAGCCGCCTTCAGGCAGGGCGAAACCATACGATCGCGGACAGTTTCGAAAAGCAGTTTGCGCCGACCAATTAGACCAGAATACGAAATCGACCAGCAAGCTTCATCGCGCGATCACACCAAAGACCTGTCGGGAGTTTGATATGGGTCTTCAGCTCTTCAAATCGGACGTTCTGTTCACACAACGCATCCTCGCTGTCTCCGGGTACTACAAAGGTCCCCTGAACGCGAAATGGACGGCGGCCGTCGATCAGGCCGAGCTCGCCTTTGATGCGGACAGCGACAAACTCGCCACCGAACTCGGAACCTTCGATAAACGCAGCGAGCGCAATATCGAAACGCTGTTGCCGGCCGCACAACGGCTCGCGCGTCAATTCTTGAACGCAGCGAGCACCTTTCCGTACTCCGTGCGGATCATATCAGGGACCAGGACCTACCTCGAACAGGATGCACTCTTCGCCATCGGCAGAACTACTCAGTTGAACAAGAAACCTGTCACCAAAGCGAAGGGTGGGCAGAGCAATCACAATTTCAGCATCGCTTGGGATGTCGGAATTTTTGATACGACCGGGAAATACTTTACTGGGGCAACGAAGAAGGAAGAGAAGGCCTATTCGGACCTTGCCGGGCATATTGCGAAAGCGGTCGATGGGCTCGAGTGGGGCGGCAATTGGTCCGGCTTTCCCGACATGCCTCATTATCAAGTTGCGACGGACAAATCTCTGAAGAAGATCCGCACCTTATTCGAAGAGGGAAAGCCTTTCCTGCCGTGACGGCCTGGGGGCAAGCCGGTGGCGTCGGACAGTTGCGGTTGGCCGGATTTTCTAAGATACATCGGGAACCGAAGCGCGACGGGCTACCAAGCCTTTCGCGCGGGTGATGCGTTCAGGACAGGCCATCGAGGACTGTCGCGGTCTGTCGGCTCCTGGTGTCCAACGATCTCCCGCCGCGTTTCTCCGCTTGGTTCGCCGCCCGCGGCTGGGCGCCCCGCCCGCATCAGCTCGAACTGCTCGCGACCGTTCGGGCTGGGCGCTCGGCGCTGCTCGTCGCGCCGACCGGCGCGGGCAAGACGCTGGCCGGCTTCCTGCCGAGTCTGGTCGAGCTGAGCGAGCGGACGGGAAAAGCGCGCGGCCTCCACACCCTCTACGTCTCGCCGCTCAAGGCGCTCGCGGTCGACATCGCCCGCAACCTTGAGGCGCCGATCGCCGGCATGGACCTGGCCGTCACGGTCGAGACCCGCACCGGCGACACGCCGGCGCACAAGCGCGCCCGCCAGATTCAGCGCCCGCCCGACATCCTGCTCACCACCCCCGAGCAGCTCTCGCTGCTGCTCGCCCACCGCGAGGCGGAAAGCTTCTTCGCCGGGCTGAAGACGGTCGTGCTCGACGAGCTGCACGCCCTCGTCACCTCGAAGCGCGGCGATCTCCTCTCCCTGGCGCTCGCCCGGGTGCGGCGGCTGGCGCCGGATTCTCGCACCATCGGTCTCTCGGCCACGGTGCGCGAGCCCGACGAGCTGAGAAAGTACCTTGTCGGTCAGGTGCCTGGCGAGGACCGCAAGGCCGACCTCGTCGTGGTGAAGGGCGGCGCCAAACCCGACCTGCACATGCTCGATGTCGGGCGCACGCTCCCGCTCGCCGGCCACACGGCCTGGCACTCGATGCCGGCGATCTACGACCTAATTCGCGCGCACCGCACCGTGCTCGTCTTCGTCAACACGCGCCTCCAGGCGGAATACACCTTCCAGGAGCTGTGGCGGCTCAACGACGACACGCTGCCGATCGCTCTGCATCACGGCTCGCTCGACGCGACCCAGCGCCGCCGGGTCGAGGCGGCGATGGCGGCGGGGCAGCTCCGCGCCATCGTCTGCACCGCGACCCTCGATCTCGGCATCGACTGGGGCGACGTCGATCTCGTGGTCAATCTCGGTGCGCCGAAAGGCGCGAGCCGGATCATGCAGCGGATCGGCCGGGCCAACCACCGCATGGACGAGCCCTCGAAAGCCTATCTGGTGCCCGGCAACCGCTTCGAGATGCTGGAGTGCCGCGCCGCCCTCGACGCGGTGGAGGAGGCCGCCCAGGACACGCCCGATGCGCGGCTCGGCGCCCCCGACGTGCTGGCCCAGCACGTCCTCGGCATGGCCTGCGCCGATGCCTTCGATCCGCTCGAACTCTACGAGGAGGTGATCTCGGCCGCACCCTACGCGACCCTGTCCTGGGAGGATTTCGAGGCGGTGGTCGACTATGTCGCCACCGGTGGCTACGCGCTGCGCGCCTACGAGCGCTTCGCCAAGATCCTGCGCGGGCCGGACGGCAAATGGCGGGTGCGCGACGCGCGGGTGGCACAGCAGTACCGCATGAACATCGGCACCATCATCGAGGCGACCCACATCAAGGTGCGCATGGCCCGCAGCCTGCGCTCCAAGCCCGGCACCGTTCTGCCGAAGGGTGGGCGGACGCTCGGCGAGATCGAGGAGGATTTCGCCGAGACGCTGACGGTCGGCGACACCTTCCTGTTCGCGGGCGAGGTCTTGCGCTTCGAGGGGCTCGCCGAGGACGAGTGCCTCGTGACGCGGGCCGGCCCCGGCACCGATCCGGCGATCCCGTCCTATGCCGGCGCGAAATTCCCGCTCTCAACCTTCCTCGCCGCGCGGGTGCGGGCGATCATCGCCGACCCGTTCGAATGGGACCGGCTGCCGCGCCAGCTCTCGGACTACCTCGCCCAGCAGCGCCGGCACTCGGCCCTGCCGGGCGAGCGCGACCTCCTGGTCGAGACCTTTGCGAGGGCAGGGCGGCACTACCTCACCGCGTTCCCGTTCGAGGGACGGCTCGCGCACCAGACGCTGGGGATGCTGCTGACCCGGCGCCTGGAACGCGCCCGGCTGCGCCCGCTGGGATTCGCTGCCAACGATTACGGCATCGCGATCTGGTGCACGCGGGACCTGAGCGAGTGCGCCGCGCTGTCGCCGGGCTTCATGGAGGCCCTGTTCGACGAAGACATGCTCGGCGACGACCTCGAAGCCTGGCTCGACGAATCGGCGATGATGAAGCGCACCTTCCGCCAATGCGCGGTGATCGCCGGCCTGATCGAGCGGCGCTTTCCCGGCCAGAAGAAGACCGGCCGGCAGGTCACGATCTCGACCGACCTGATCTACGACGTGCTGCGCCGGCACCAGCCCGACCACCTGCTCCTGCGCGCCGCGCGGCAGGATGCGGCAACCGGACTCCTCGACGTGACCCGCCTCGGCATGATGCTGAGGCGTATCCGGGGGCGAATCACCCACAGGGCGCTCGATCGGGTCTCGCCGCTCTCCGTGTCCGTCATGCTCGAAATCGGGCGCGAGCGGGTCTACGGCGAGGGAGCCGACGAGATCCTGGCCGAGGCTGAAGCCGAGCTTCTACAAGAGGCGCTCGGCTGAAGCGGCGTGCCGCCTCCTCCGCGATATTGGGGACGATCACGTTGGCACTCGGCCAGAGACTCGAGAAGACCGTGAAGGGCACCGACCTCGCGCTCGCCGGAGAGGCGCTGAGCCTCGACCACACCGGAGCGCTGTGGCTGCCCGAGCACCGCACGCTGGTGGTGTCAGACCTCCACCTGGAGAAGGGCTCGTCGTTCGCGGCCCGCTCGGGCCAGTTCCTGCCGCCCTACGACACCCGCGAAACGCTGGCCTGCCTGCATGAGGTGATCCAGCGGCTCGACCCGGCCTGCCTCGTCGCGCTCGGCGATTCCTTCCACGATGCCCGCGGCCCGGAGCGGCTAGAGCCCGGTGACCGGGCGATGATCGCCGCCCTGCAGGAGGGTCGCGATTGGGTCTGGATCGCCGGCAACCACGACGCGGCGGTCAGCGAGGGGGTCGGCGGGCGCTACTGCGAGACGCTCGCACTCGGCGGCCTGACGCTGCGCCATGAGCCGCAGTCCGGAGCGGGGGAGGGTGAGATCGCCGGGCATCTCCACCCCTGCGGCAAGGTCACCATGCGCGGCCGCTCCGTGCGCCGCCGCTGCTTCGTGAGCGACGGACACCGCCTCGTCATGCCGGCCTTCGGCGCCTATACCGGCGGCCTCAACGTGCGCGACGCTGCCTTCGAGACGCTCTTCCCGAAGGGGTTCACGGCCTACCTGCTCGGCGACGGACGCGTCTTCGCCATCGGCCGGACCATGCTCGGGCGGGACTGAGCTACGATCGAGCCGGGCTCACGCCGCCACCAGGAGCGCCGCCCCGGCGACCACCGACAGCGCCAGCCGAAGCGGGCCCATCCAGTTCGGGACCATGCCGCGGCGGGCGAGGTCCTGATCGACCAGCCCCCAGAGCAGCACCAGGGTGCCGAGGATGCGCAGATCCCATGGTGCCGGGGCGGCCAGCGCTGCCCAGGCAAGGAGCGAGGGCACGATGGCAAGGCTGTAGTCGCGCCAGCCGGCCCCGCGCGCCGCCGCGACGCCCCAGCGGATACCGCCGAGGAACGAGGCGATCACCGCCCCGTAGGCCGAAAGGATGATGCGCGGCGACAGGCCGATCGTGCCGAGTCCAACATCCGTGCCGCTCACCGAGAGGGCCGCGAAGCCCACGAATGGGATCAGCCCCGCGATGCCGAGAAGGACCGCGCTCGCGGGAACCGTGTTCAGCCGCCCCATGCCGTCTCCTCGGCTATTTACTCTCGCTTCGATCCGCGCCGGATCGATGCTCGACTCGTTCGAACGCCCGCGGCCGGCGACCCGTGATCGGGGGCCGACGTCCGGGATCTCACGAGAAATCCCAAACGCGCAGATCCGCTCCCGTCCCGCAACCGGGACCATTTGTTGCAGTGCAGGGTCCGGCCCATCGTCCGTAAGCGGCAATCGGTGCTGGAAAGCGGTGGCGCGGGCATGGCTCCGCCGCGCCCGAACCGCTTACTCTGTCGCGATGCCGCTGCCTCCCTCCGACCTGAGCATCGCCCTGCGCCGGCTGCGCGGTTCCTCCGGCGATGTCTGGACGATCTGGCGCAGGCGCATCCTGTTCCTGGCCGGCGGCATCTGTGTCGGCCTGGCGGCGGTGCTGATGGCAAAGGCGGCCGACGCGGCGCAGGCGGTGTTTCGCCAAGCCCTCCATCTCTCGCCGGCCCTGGCGCTGCTTCTCTGCCCGGCCGGCTTCGCGCTGGCCGCATGGCTGGCCCGGACCGTGTTCCCGAACTCTCAAGGGTCCGGCATCCCGCAGGTGATCGCCGCCCGCGCCCTCGATGACGGGCCGGCGCGCCATGCTCTGATCTCGCTGAGGGTTGCCGCGGGAAAGATCGTCGTGATGTGCCTCGGCCTGCTGTGCGGCGCCTCGATCGGGCGCGAGGGGCCGACGGTGCAGGTCGGGGCGGCGATCATGGCTACCCTCGGCCGCCTGAGCCCGGAGCGGATGCGCGGCCTGCTGCTCGCGGGCGGCGCGGCCGGCGTCGCCGCCGCCTTCAACACGCCGCTCGCCGGAATCGTGTTCGGCATCGAGGAGCTCGGCCGGGCCTATGACAGGCGCGGCAGCGCCCTCATCGTCGCCGCCATCGTCGCCGCGGGCCTGACCTCGCTGGCGATCCTCGGCGACTACACCTATTTCGGCACATCCGATGCGCAGCTCTCTCTGACCGCCGGATGGCTCGCCGTACCGGTGCTCGGCATGGCGGGCGGGCTTGCGGGCGGGCTGTTCAGCCGCATCGTGATCGGGTTCGGCCGCGGCCTTCCGGGCCGGGCCGGCGCCTGGATCGCGCGCCGTCCCATCCTGTTCGCGATACTCTGCGGGCTTGGTGTCGCCCTGTGCGGACTGGCGTCCGGCGGAGCCGTCTACGGTACCGGCTACGAGGAGGCGCGAGGGATCCTGCACGGCGAAAGCGAGCCGCGCTGGGCGTTCGCGCCGCTGAAGTTCCTCGCGACCGTACTGTCCTCGATCAGCGGTATTCCCGGCGGCCTGTTCGCCCCTTCGCTTGCCGTCGGCGCCGGGCTCGGCGCTCATGCGAGCCTCCTCCTCACGGACGTCTCCGTGGGTGCACTCGTGCTGATCGGCATGACCGCCTACCTGACCGGCGTGCTTCAGGCGCCCATCACGTCCTTCGTCATCGTCACCGAGATGACCCAGAACCACTCCCTGATGATTCCGCTGATGCTCGCGGCGCTGATCGCCGACGCGGTGTCGAGGTCCGTCTGCCGGGGCGGCCTCTATCACACGCTGGCGGAGGAGCTGGTCCGGCGCGCGGCGGATGAACGAAAGGCGTAAAGCGGGGGGCCGCGACGGAACGCCGCCGGTGCGTTGGAAGTTACTGCTCCGCTTTCGTTTCGGAGTGAACTGCCATGACGCTTCTCAAGTGGGCCGCCATCGCCTTCGTCATCTCGCTCGTCGCGGGCGCCCTCGGCTTCACCGGTATCGCCTCCGGCGCGAGCTCGATCGCCCGCATCCTGTTCGGCCTGTTCCTCGTGCTCGCCATCGTCATCGTGGTGATCGCGCTGGCGATCGGTCAGGCGGTGTTCTGACCCATCGGCTCTGACCCCGTGCGCCTCGACGGACGCACCGCCCTCGTCACCGGCGCCTCCTCCGGGATCGGCGCCGAGACGGCCCTGGGGCTCGCCCGCCTCGGGGCGCGGGTCGGCCTGGTCGGGCGCGACCGCGACCGCACGGAACGCGCCGCCGCGCATCTGCGCCGGGAGACCGGCGGCGCGGCGGACGTCTTTCTCGCCGACCTGTCGAGCCAAGCCGACATCCGCCGCCTCGCGGGCGAGGTGAGGGCGCGCTACCCCGCCCTCGACATCCTCGTGAACAATGCCGGCGCGATCTTCTCGGAGCGCCACGTCACCGCGGACGGGATCGAGCGGACCTGGGCCCTCGACCACCTCGCCTACGTGCTGCTGACACACGAACTGCGCGCTCCGCTCGAAGCAGCGCCCTGCGCCCGCATCGTCAACCTCGCCTCCGCCGCCCATACCCGCGGGCGGATCGATTTCGACGATCTCGGCGGCGAGCGCCGCTACGCGGCGATGAAGGCCTATGCCCAGGCCAAGCTCGGCAACGTGCTGTTCACCTATGCGCTTGCCCGGCGTCTGGCCGGCACCGGCATCACCGTCAATGCGGTGCATCCGGGCGTGGTGGCGAGCGATTTCGCCAAGAACACGCACGGCGTGCTCGGCTTCGCCTGGGGCCTGATCCGCCCGTTCCTGATCTCGACCGAGGCGGGCGCCCGAACTTCCCTCTCCGTCGCCACCGCGCCCGAACTCGACGGCGTGAGCGGGCGCTACTTCGCCAAAAGCCGCGAGACGACCTCGTCCGCCCTGAGCCGCGATGAGGCGTTGCAGGAGCGGGTCTGGTCGCTGAGCCGACAGCAGGTCGGGATCGGAGGGCCCAGCGCAGCACGGTGACGGTACGGCCACCGTCGGGCGGCCCTCTCAGAAATGGCTGAACGAGGTGCAGGCGAAGTCCAGCGCCTCACCTTTGCCGTCCAGGAAGATCGGCGGACCATCCCCCGCCTCGACGGTGCCGATCGCGGCGACCGGAATGCCCGCCACCCGCGCCTCGGCGAGAAAGGCGGACAGGTTGTCCGGCGCCACGGCGCAGAGGATCTCGTAATCGTCGCCGCCGGTGAGCGCCGTGGCGAGGCGGCTCTGATTGCGGGCGATGGCCGCGTCTGCGGCGGGCGAGAGCGGCACGGCCGGCACGTCGATCCGCGCCGTCAGACCAGTGCCCGCGAGCATCTTCGCGAGATCGCCCGCGAGCCCATCCGACACATCCATGGCCGCGCGGGCGTGACGGCGAAGCGCCGGAACGAGGGAGAGACGCGGACGGGGGTGAAGGTAGCGGTCGAGCAGGACGTCGCGGTCGGACGCCTCCAACGCAGGATCGGGCGCGAGCCGCAGGGCGAGGCCCAAAGCCGCGTCGCCGATGCTGCCGCTGACGCAGAGCCGGTCGCCGGCCCGCGCCGCCTGCCGCCGCAGCATCGCGCCCGCCGGCACCTCACCGAAGGCGGTCACGCCGATCAGGGCCGGGCCGCCGGAGCGCACGGTGTCGCCGCCCAGCAGCGGGCAGCCATGGGCGCGGCTCGCCTCCCCAAGTCCCTCGGCGAAGGCCGCGAGCCACGCCTCCGTCCAGTCGTCCGGCAGGGCGAGGGTCAGGAGAAAGCCGCGGGGCACCGCGCCCTTCGCGGCCAGATCCGAGAGGTTCACGCCGAGCGCCTTCACGGCGATGGAGCCGGGCGGGTCATCGGGGAAGTAATGCACCCCCGCCACGATGGCGTCGGCCGTCACCACGAGGTCGTGGCCGAGCGTCGGGCCTAAGCTGGCGGCGTCGTCGCGCAGGCCCTCGGCGCCGGGGCCGCTGAGCGGCGCGAAGTAGCGCGCGATCAGCGCCTCCTCGCCCGCACGCGCCATTCCGCTCAGCCCTTCTTCGCCGTCGCCGAACCGGGAGCGGCCGGAATGCCGAACTCGGTGGAGCGCACCTCGCGGCCGACTCGGTCGAGCACGGCGTTGACCATGCCCGGCTCGTCGCCGCCGTAGAAGC
>Ga0268290_100291_pt1 | contig 10183 bp, 6 predicted proteins | sample MetspRMADM_FD_191346 | JGI IMG/M metagenome (GOLD analysis project Ga0268290, IMG submission 191346) | Soil microbial communities from San-Diego area, Southern California, United States - Methylocaldum sp. RMAD-M | ecosystem: Environmental > Terrestrial > Soil > Desert | place: USA: California... | reverse complement strand
CGCTCGCCGTGTCATCGGGAGTCGCTCCGGCGTCGGATCGGCCGTTCTCACAATCGTTAGTCCGGAAACCTTGCGAAGCGCGGCCGCTGCGCCACTTCGCGCGGGACAGAGCGGCGATCGCGCCCGTCTCCTACCCGACGAGGCGGCGGCTTCACGTGGGACGCTCTGCCACTGAGGCCGAAGCCCGCGTTTCCCCGCGCCGTTCGGCTCGGGACACGACGACGGAGACCGGGATGGCGGGACGGATCGAGGATTACGCCCTGATCGGCGACGGGCGCACCGCGGCCCTGGTCGGGCGTGACGGCAGCATCGACTGGCTGTGCATGCCGCGCTTCGATGCCTCTGCCCTGTTCGCCAACCTGCTCGGCACGGAAGAGCACGGCTTCTGGAAGCTCGCTCCAGCGGCCGAGGGTGCGCAGCATTCCTGGCGCTACCGCACCGGCTCGCTGGTGCTGGAGACGACGCACAAGACTCGCGAGGGCGAGGTCCGCGTCACCGATTTCATGCCCGTTGGCGACGGCAGCCACGTCATCCGCCTCGTCGAGGGGATCCGAGGGCGCTTGGCGATGCGCATGGAGCTGGCGGTCCGCTTCGATTACGGCTCGGCGGTTCCGTGGGTCTCGCGCAGCGAGCTCGGTGACCTGCGCGCCATCTCCGGGCCGCACAAGGTGGTCCTGCGCACCAACGCGCCGATGCGCGGCACCGCCCACCAGACCACGGTCTCGGAATTCACGGTCTACAAGGGCGACGCGATCCGCTTCGTCCTCAGCTACGGCGCCTCGCACGAGGACGATCCGCCGCCGATCGAGCCGCGCCGTTGGCTCGACGACACCAACCGGTTCTGGCGCGAATGGTCGAGCCGCTGCACCCTGCAGACGCCATGGGACGACATCCTGCGCCGCTCCCTATTGACGCTGAAGGCGCTGATCTACCGGCCGACCGGCGGGATCGTGGCCGCACCCACCACCTCGCTACCCGAGGAACTCGGCGGGGTGCGCAACTGGGACTACCGCTTCTGCTGGTTGCGCGACTCGACCTTCACGCTGCTGGCGCTGATGGATTCGGGCTACATCGAGGAGGCCCGCGCATGGCGCGACTGGCTGACCCGGGCTGTGGCGGGCAACCCGGAGCAGGCGCACATCCTCTACGGTATCGCCGGTGAGCGGCTTCTGCCGGAGATCGAACTGGATTGGCTTCCCGGTTACGAGAACTCCCGGCCGGTCCGCGTCGGCAACGCGGCGATCGCGCAGTTCCAGCTCGACGTCTACGGCGAGTTGTTCGACGCGCTGTTCCAGGCCCGGGCCCGCGGCATGGGGCAGAACAAGGAGGGCCTGCGCGTCGGTCAGGCGCTCATCAAGCACCTTGAGACGGCGTGGCGCGAGCCGGACGAAGGCATCTGGGAGGTACGTGGCGGGCGGCGCCACTTCGTCCATTCCAAGGTCATGGCCTGGGTGGCCTTCGACCGGGCGATCCGCAGCGCCGAGATGATGGGAGACGACGAACTTCGCTCCGGCGAAGCGCCGATCGCTCAGTGGAAGGCGATCCGCGACGAGATCCATGCCGAGGTCTGCGCGAAGGGGTTCGATCCGGACTTGAACAGCTTCGTTCAGTCCTACGGAAGCAAGGCCCTCGATGCGAGCCTGCTGCTGATCGCGCATATGGGCTTCCTGCCCCAGGACGATCCCCGTGTCGTCGGCACCGTGGCGGCCGTCGAGACGCATCTGATGCGCGACGGTTTCATCCTGCGCTACGAGACCGAGGGGCAGACCACCGACGGCCTGCCCGGCAACGAGGGCGCGTTCCTGCCCTGCAGCTTCTGGTACGCCGACAACCTGATCGGTCTCGGACGCTGCCAGGAGGCCCATGCGCTGATTGAGCGCCTGATCAGCGTCTGCAACGACCTCGGACTGGTCTCGGAGGAGTACGATGTCCGCGAAAAACGGCTGGTGGGGAACTACCCTCAGGCGTTCACGCATGTTGCACTCGTCAACACGATCCTCAATTACAGCCGCGCGATCGGTCCGGCAGCGGAACGAGGCAGCGGCGCGGACCATTCCGAGTCGAGGGTAGGCGAATCCATCGCGGCGCAGTAGGCGCGTCCCGTCCGACGGGCGGGCGATGGAAGCGAGAAAGACGGTAACTCCATGAGCGGTGCAGACACGAGCCCGAAGGCGGCCCTGAGCCAGGGCGACAAGCTCGCGATCGACACGATCCGGACGCTCGCGATCGACGCAGTGCAGAAAGCGAATTCAGGACATGCCGGCGCGCCGATGGCGCTGGCGCCCGTCGCCTACACCCTTTGGAACCGGTATCTGCGCTACGATCCGGCCCATCCGCATTGGCCGAACCGGGACCGGTTCGTGCTCTCGGCGGGCCACGCCTCGATGCTGCTCTACGGGCTCTTGCATCTCGCCCGCGTGGCCGAGAAGGACGGCGGTAATTCCCCCGCGATCTCGCTCGACGACATCAAGAAATTCCGGCAGCTCGACAGCCGCACGCCGGGTCACCCGGAATACCACTTCACCACCGGCGTGGAGACCACCACCGGCCCCCTCGGGCAGGGCGTGGCGAACTCGGTCGGCATGGCGATGGGCGGCCGTTTCAAGGGCGAGCGCCTGAACCGGCCCGACCTGCCGCTGTTCGACTACAACGTCTATGCCATCTGCTCGGACGGCGACCTGATGGAGGGCGTCTCCCAGGAGGCCGCCTCGATCGCGGGCCACCTGCGCCTTTCCAATCTGTGCTGGATCTACGACAACAACACCATCACCATCGAGGGGCACACCGAACTCGCCTTTTCCGAGGAGGTCGCGGCCCGCTTCCTCGCCTATGGCTGGCAGGTGCTGCGGGTGGCCGACGCCAACGACACCCACGCCATCGCCTCGGCGCTCGAGACCTTCCTGCAATCGAGCGACCGCCCGACGCTGATCATCGTCAACTCGATCATCGGCTACGGTGCGCCGACCAAGCAGAACACGTCGAAGGCCCATTCCGACGCGCTCGGCCCCGACGAGGTGAAGGGCGCCAAGCGCGCCTATGGCTGGCCGGAAGATTCCGAGTTCCTCGTGCCCGACGGCGTCTACGACACCTTCGCCGACGGCATCGGCAAGCGCGGCGCTGCGCTCTACGCCCAGTGGCAGGGCTTCTTCGAGGCCGCCAAGGCGGCGGATGCCGAGCATGCCGAGGACCTCTGCGCCTTTCTCGAAGGCCGCCTGCCGGAAGGTTGGGAGAAGCACATCCCGGTCTTTGAGGCCGACGCCAAGGGGCTCGCGACGCGCGAATCCTCGGGCAAAGTTCTCAACGCCGTCGCCAAGCACGTGCCGTTCCTGCTCGGCGGCTCGGCCGATCTTGCGCCGTCCAACAAGTCGAACCTCACCTTCGAGGGCGCGGGCTCGCTGACGCCGTTCGAGCCGGGCGGGCGCAACATCCATTTCGGCGTGCGCGAGCACGCCATGGGCTCGATCGTGAACGGCCTCGGCCTCGTCGGCCTGCGCGCCTACGGGGCGACCTTCCTCGTCTTCGCCGACTACATGCGCCCGCCGATCCGGCTCGCCTCGCTGATGGAGCTGCCGGTCTTCCACATCTTCACCCACGACTCGATTGGCGTGGGCGAGGACGGTCCGACTCACCAGCCGGTGGAGCAGCTGCTCTCGCTGCGCTGCATCCCCGGCCTCGTGACCCTGCGCCCAGCCGACGCCAACGAGGTGGCCGAGGCCTACCGGGTGATTTTCTCGCTTAAAGATCAGCCCGCGGTGCTGGCGCTCTCGCGCCAGCCGCTGCCGACCTTCGACCGGTCGAAATACGCACCGGCTTCCGGCACCGCGAAGGGGGCCTACGTGCTCGCCGACTGCGAGGGCACGCCCGATGTGATCCTGATCGGCACGGGCTCCGAGGTGCAGCTCTGCGTCGGCGCCTACGAGACCCTGAAGAGCGAGGGGTACAAGGCCCGCGTCGTCTCGATGCCGTCCTGGGACCTGTTCGAGCGACAGGACGAGAGCTACCGCAACAGCGTCCTGCCGCCCGAGGTGCTGGCGCGCGTCGCGGTGGAGCAGGGCAGCGTCATCGGCTGGGACCGCTACGCCGGTTCCTCCGGTTCGATCGTCGGCATGAGCACCTTCGGCGCTTCGGCCCCGATCAAGGACCTGCTCGGCAAGTTCGGCTTCACCGCCGAGAAGGTGATCGAAGCCGCCCGCGCGCAGGTGGCGAAGCACAAGAAGTAGGCTCGGAGATCAACCCTCCCCCGCACAGGGGGAGGGTAACGTGCGTCGCGCCGCCCTATCTACCGAGCGCGGGCTGCACGAGAAACCACGCGAGGACGACCGAGATGAACGCGCTGAACGCCCTCTTCGCCGAGCACGAGCAGGCGGTCTGGCTCGACTTCGTGGCCCGCGGCTTCATCGCCAAGGGTGAACTCCAGGCACTGGTGGAGAAGGACGACCTGCGCGGCGTCACCTCCAACCCGGCGATCTTCGAGAAGGCGATCGGCCACTCGGCCGAGTACGACGACAGCCTCAAGGCCGCCCTCGATCACAGCGATGCCCGCGTCATCGACCTCTACGAGGACCTCGCCATCGCCGACATCCAGGCGGCGGCCGATGTGCTGCGCCGCGTGTACGACACCAGCGACGGCGCCGACGGATACGTCAGCCTCGAAGTCTCGCCCTACCTCGCCCTCGATACCGAGGAGACGCTGAACGAGGCCCGCCGCCTCCACAAGGCGGTCGGCCGCGACAACCTGATGGTGAAGGTGCCGGCCACCCCGGCCGGCCTCCCGGCGATCCGCCAGCTCACGGCGGAGGGCATCTCGGTCAACATCACCCTGCTGTTCTCGCAAGACGTCTACGAGGAGGTTGCGAACGCCTTCATCGACGGCCTGACCGAGTTCGGGAAGAACGGCGGCGACGTCTCGAAGGTCGCGAGCGTGGCGAGCTTCTTCATCAGCCGCATCGACAGCCTCGTGGACAAGCGGCTCGACGAGGTCGGCGGTTACGAGGATCTCAAGGGCAAGGTGGCGATCGCCAATGCCAAGCTCGCCTACCAGCGCTACAAGCGCATCTTCTCCGGCCCGAAGTGGGAGGCGCTGGAGGCAAAGGGCGCCAAGGCGCAGCGCCTGCTCTGGGCCTCGACGGGCACCAAGAACAAGGCCTACTCCGACGTGCTCTACGTCGAAGAGCTGATCGGCAAAAACACCGTCAACACCATGCCGCCGGCCACCATGGACGCATTCCGCGACCACGGCCGGGTGCGGGCGACGCTGGAAGAGAATATCGGCGAGGCCGAGACCGTGATGGCGCGGCTGGCGCAAGCCGGCATCGACATCGAGGCGGTGGCCCGCCAGCTTGTGGAAGAAGGCGTGCAGCTCTTCGTGGATGCCGCCGACGCCCTGCTCGGCGCCGTCGCGGGCAAGCGTGCCGCGCTCCTCGATCACCGTCTCGATGCGCAGACCTTCAAGTTCGACGACGCACTCCAGACGGCGACCGACAAGGCGGTCGAATCCTGGCGCGCCAGCGGCGCGATCCGCCGCCTCTGGGCGCACGACGCAACCGTCTGGACCGGCCGCGACGAGGACAAGTGGCTCGGCTGGCTGCGCATCGTCGAGGACGAGCGGGAGCGGGTCGATCTCTACGAGAGCTTCGCCGAGGAGGTTCGCGCCGAGGGCTTCACTGATGCGGTGGTGCTCGGCATGGGCGGCTCCAGCCTCGGCCCTGAGGTGATCGCCGCGACCTACGGCCACCGCGACGGTTATCCGAAGCTGCGCATCCTCGACTCGACCGATCCGGACGAGGTCCGCGCCGTCGAGGCGGCCGTGAACCTCGAGAAGACGCTGTTCATCGTCGCCTCCAAATCCGGCTCGACGCTGGAGCCCAACGTGTTCCGCGATTACTTCCTCGGCCGGATGAAAGAGGTGGTGGGGCCTGAGAAGGCGGGCCGCCACTTCGTCGCCGTCACCGATCCCGGCTCGGCCATGGAGAAGGCGGCCAAGGACGACGGCTTCAGAAAGATCTTCCTTGGCGTGCCACAGATCGGTGGGCGCTACTCGGTGCTCTCGGCCTTCGGCCTCGTTCCCGCGGCGGCGGCCGGGGTCGAGATCCGCGATTTCCTCGACCGCGCCCGGATGATGGTCCGCTCCTGCGGGCCGGCGGTGCCGCCCGCCGCCAATCCCGGCGTACGCCTCGGTGCCGCGATCGGCGTCGCGGCCAAGGAATTCGGGCGCGACAAGATCACGATCATCGCCTCCCCCGGCATCGACACGTTCGGCACCTGGGCCGAGCAGCTCATCGCCGAGTCGACCGGCAAGGAGGGCGTCGGCATCATCCCGATCGAGGGTGAGCCGGTGGGTGTGCCGGCCGTCTACGGCGAGGACCGCTTGTTCGTGTATCTGCGCCTGACAAGCCGGGCCGACGCCCGCCAGGACGAGGCCGTGAAGATCTTGGAGAGCGAGGCGCAGCCGGTGGTGCGCATCGACCTCGACAAGGCCGAGCAGCTTCCGCAGGAGTTCTTCCGCTTCGAGATCGCTACGGCGGTGGCGGGCGCGGTGCTCGGCATCAATCCCTTCGACCAGCCCGACGTCGAGGCGAGCAAGATCGAGACGAAGAAGCTGTTCGCAAGCGCCGAGGAGACCGGGGCACTGCCGGCCGAGACGCCGATCTTCGAGGACGAGACGGTTGCGCTCTACGCCGATGCGGCCAACGCCGAGGCGCTGCGTCCCGGCGAGGGCTTCGACGCGATCGTGGCCGCGCATCTCGCTCGGGTAAAGCCGTGCGATTACGTCGCCCTGCTGGCCTACGTGGAGCGCAACGAGGCGCACCACGCGACGCTTCAGGAGGCCCGCCTCGCTTTGCGCGACGCGCGCCGGGTCGCGACCTGCCTGGAATTCGGCCCCCGCTTCCTCCACTCGACGGGGCAGGCCTACAAGGGCGGTCCGGCGTCCGGTGTGTTCCTGCAGATCACCGCCGACCCGTCGGCCGATCTGCCGATCCCCGGACGCAAGCTCGGTTTCAAGACGGTGATTGCCGCGCAGGCGCGGGGCGATTTCGCCGTTCTCTCCGAGCGTAAGCGCCGTGCGCTGAGAATTCACCTCAAGGGCGGTGATGTCTCCGGTGGGGTGAAACGCGTCGCCGCGGCGATCAAGGCGACGGTTGCCGGATAAGGCTCCTCCTTCCCTCTCCCCAGGCGCAAGGAGAGGCCCGTGGGCACCCTGTCGTGTCTGCGGGAGGCGGATGTAGCGGCCGTGAGGGGGCGGCTCAGGAGACGGCTTCTCCGGCCTAGACCCCTCACTTTCCGCTGCTGCCTCGCTTTACCGACGACAAGGTCGGTAAAGCGCTCTCCCCGCAAGCGGGGCGCGGGGATGCCGTGGCACCCGTGGGGATCGCCCGCGAAAAAATCAGTCCGTCAGCGGGCCGGGGATCGCGGCTTCCGCCTTCAGCAGAAGCCGTTCCTCGTGGCGCTTCATGAATAGCCACAGGGCAAGGCCGCCGAAGACCACGAAGGCCAGCAGCGCGAGGCCCACGGGCCCGACAATGTGCTCGATGGAGCGGCCACAGGCATAGGCGCCGAAGCCCATGATGCCGGCCCAGGCGAGGCCGCCGAGGCCGTTGAACAGCATGAAGCGGCGCGCATCGAGCCGGTTCACACCGGCCAGCACCGCCGCGTAGGCGCGCAGCATCGCCGTGAAGCGGCCGAAGAACACGATCTTCCCGCCATGCTCGCGGAACAGGTACTGGCCGAGCTTCAACCGTCCGTGGTCGAGAGCGATGAGGTGGCCGTAGCGCAGCAGCAGCGGCATGCCCCATCGGCGCCCGACCCAGTAGCCGACATTGTCGCCGAGGATCGCGGCCGCGGCGGCGGCGGCGACGATGAGGACGACGTTCAGGCTCCCGGTGCTGCCGGCATAGACCGCCGACGAGATCAGGATGGTCTCGCCCGGCATCGGCACCCCCGCGCTCTCCAGCGCGACGACAACGAAGACGGCAAGATAGCCGTAATGGGCGATGAGGTCGGCGATCGGAAGTCCCTGGAGGAAGGACATGAAAGTGGACGTCTCCGCGGATCGTGGCGCGGCGCAGTCTGGTCATGAAGGTGGCCGCAACAGGGCGGCCCCGCCTTCCCTGTCAGCCGCTCAGGCCCGCCTCGGCAAGGGGATCGGCAAGGGGATCGGCAAGGAGTTCCGCCAGAGGCTCAGACGGGGCGGGTACTGAGCCGTTCCCGGTTGCCGCGATCGGGGACAGTGCAGCGACGGAGTCGTCCGCCGGCAGCGGCAGCAGACGCGCGAGACCCTCCGACACGCCGAACAGGATCGGGTTCGTCGAGAGGCCTGAGACGGGCGGGAGAAGGTGTGTGCTGTCGATCATGACGGGCTCGGACCGCCCGGGAGCGGGAGTGTCTATAAGCCTTCCGCCGCCACCCGGTTGCATCGAAGCACGGACCGTCGTGACGTGCGGCACATTGGCTGCACCTAATCCGCCCGGTCCGCGCTCCCGTCCTCAGCTCGCCTTGAGGAATTTCTCGACGCTGGCGCCCAAGCCCGCGGAATGCTCCGACAGGTCGCCGGCAATGGTGCGGACTGCATTGACGTGACTGCCGGTGGCGTCCGCCGCCGAGGAGACGCCGACGATGTTGCCGGACATCTCGTGCGTCGAGGCTGCCTGCTCCTCCACCGCGCTCGCCATGGCGAGCGTCAGTCCCGAGAGGTCCGTCACCGCCGCGGTGATCGTGCCGATGGCTTCGACCGCTTCGCCGGTCGCGCTCTGGATCGCCGCGATCTGGCCGGAGATCTCGCCGGTCGCCCGCGCCGTCTGCTCCGCCAGCGCTTTCACCTCCGCGGCCACGACTGCGAAGCCGCGGCCAGCGGCACCCGCGCGAGCCGCCTCGATGGTGGCATTGAGCGCGAGCAGATTGGTCTGATCGGCGATCGATCGGATCATCGCCACCACTGCATCGACCTTGCGGGCGTTCTCGGCAAGCTGGCGAACCGTGAGATCGGTCGTCTCGGCCTGGGCCGCAATCCGCTGGGCGCGCTCTGAGACGCTGCCGACCTGCCCGGAGATCTCCTGGATCGAGGAGGTCATCTGCGCCGAGCTCGCAGCCACGGAGGCCGCGCGCCGCCGGGCCTCCTCGGCCGATCGCGACAGTTCCTCCGCCGAGTGCCCCATCCGCTCCACCGCCGACCGCACCGCCTCGACCACCTGCGAAACGTCCGCCGACATCTGGACCTGCGCCGTGATCACGGACCACGTCAGCATCGGACCGATATACTCGCCCTCGGGCCCGTGGATCGCCGAGACGCGCAGGTCGAGGGTCTCGGGGCCGACCTTGATCTTGGCCCGGTGCGGCAGGCGGCTGCTGTCGGCCAGCATCGCACGCTGGTGGTGCGGGTTCTTGTGGAACACGTCGAAGGAACGTCCCAGCATCTCCGAGACCTTGATCGGCAGGTGCTTCTCGATCGTGGAGAGTGTCGTTACAGAAGTCCGGTTCAGATAGTTGATCTTGAACTCGTCCTTAGGGTCCGCCGTCATGACGGCGACGGGCATGCCGTCGATCATCGTCAGGAGCCGGCTCGTCTCGTTCTTCTTGGCGGTGATGTCGGTCGCGAACTTCACCACCCGCTCCGGTGTGCCGTCGGCTCCGAGCACCGGGTTGTAGGTCGCTTCCAGCCAGATTTTGCGTCCGGATTTGCCGAGGCGAAGGAACTCGCCTGATGCGTATTGGCCGCCGCGCAGCTTCTCCCAGAAGGTGCGGTAATCGGCGCTCTCGGCATAGGCGGCCTCGACGAAGAGACGATGATGCTTGCCCTTGATCTCATCGAGTCCGTAGCCGACGGCAGCTAGGAAATTCTGGTTCGCGTCCAGGATGGTGCCATCCATGGAAAACTCAATGGTGGCCAGCGACCGATCGAGTGCATCGAGCTTTGCCTGTGCGTCGCTTTGCTTTGATTTACGGAACATGGAAGAACCCCCGTGACACGATCTCTTTCCTAATGCCACTCGGCAAGGATTGATCTTGTCATTGATGGGACGCGGATCTCGGCGGTTCAGCTCGATGTTTTTAATCCGCTCCTATATCCAATGTTCAATTTCGAGGTAAATTAACGATTAACATTAGTGAGGACTGTCGGCCCAAATCTCCGCAGTTGCCTCTCGATTTTTTGAAATATCATCCAAGTCCTGGAGAGACATCATAACAT
>Ga0268290_100290_pt1 | contig 10294 bp, 9 predicted proteins | sample MetspRMADM_FD_191346 | JGI IMG/M metagenome (GOLD analysis project Ga0268290, IMG submission 191346) | Soil microbial communities from San-Diego area, Southern California, United States - Methylocaldum sp. RMAD-M | ecosystem: Environmental > Terrestrial > Soil > Desert | place: USA: California... | reverse complement strand
TTCCGCTGGCCAAGCTGGAGAAGCAGGTCGCCAAGGCCGAGGCCCCCCGCGGCTTCGCCGACGCCATCGCGCGGCATATCGGCGAGGGCCGTCCGGCGCTGATCGCCGAGATCAAGAAGGCTTCGCCCTCCAAGGGGCTGATCCGCGCCGATTTCGACCCGAAGACGCTGGCCAAGGCCTACGTCAAGGGCGGCGCCACCTGCCTCTCGGTGCTCACCGACACCCCCTCGTTCCAGGGAGCGCCGGACTTCCTGGTCGAGGCGCGCGCGGCCTGCGACCTGCCGGTCCTGCGAAAAGATTTCATGTTCGAGCCGTATCAGGTCTACGAGGCTCGTGCCTGGGGCGCCGATTGCGTCCTCGTCATCATGGCCTGTCTCGACGACGCGGAGGCCGCTGCCATCACCGAGACCGCACACGATCTCGGCATGGACGTGCTGGTCGAGGTCCACGACGCGCAGGAGCTGCAGCGGGCCCTGCCGCTCGGCACCCGGCTGGTCGGCGTCAACAACCGTAATCTCAAGACCTTCGAGGTCTCGTTCGAGACGGCGATCACGCTCAAGCCCGGCATCCCGGCCGACCGGATCGCGGTGGCCGAGAGCGGCATCGGCGGACACGCCGACGTGCTGCGGCTGAAACAGCACGGGCTCGACACGATCCTCGTCGGCGAGAGCCTGATGCGGCAGGACGACGTGACCGCGGCGACGAAGGCCCTGCTGTTCGGGGAAGCCGGCCGGTGAGCGGTGCCTCCCTCACCCATATCGACCGGACCGGCGCGGCCAACATGGTCGACGTCTCGGATAAGGCCGCGACCTCGCGCACGGCCGTCGCTGAGGGCGTCGTGGTGATGCAGCCCGAGACCCTGGCGCTGATCCGCGAGGGCGATGCCAAGAAGGGCGACGTCATCGGCACGGCCCGGCTCGCCGGCATCATGGCCGCCAAGCGCACCCACGAACTGATTCCGCTCTGCCATCCGCTGCTGATCACCAAGGTGCGGCTGACCTGCGAGCCGGACGACGCCCTGCCCGGCCTGCGCCTCACCGCGGAGGTGAAGGTGCAGGGTCAGACCGGCGTCGAGATGGAGGCGCTCACCGCTGTGTCGATCGCGTGCCTGACCGTCTACGACATGGTGAAGGCCGCCGATCGCGGTATGCGCATCGAGGGCATCCGCCTCCTGTCGAAGGAGGGCGGAAAGTCCGGTGCGTGGAACGCCGGCTCATGAGCCTGCTCCCGGTCGCCGAGGCGCTCGAGAAAATCCTTGCCGCCATCCCCGGGCCTGTCGCGGTCGAAGAGATTCCCATCGCCCAGGGTGCCGGCCGCACTCTCGCCGCCGACCTGACGGCCCGGCAGACCCAGCCGCCCTTCCCGGCCTCCGCCATGGACGGCTACGCCGTACGCGCCGCCGACGTAGCGACCGTTCCGGCGCGCCTACGCCTGATCGGCACCAGTGCGGCCGGCCACGGTTTTTCCGGAACGTTGGGACCGGCCGAGGCGGTGCGCATCTTCACCGGCGCACCGGTGCCCGAAGGTGCCGACGCGATCCTGATCCAGGAGAACGCCGAGGCCGAGGGCGAGACCGTCACCGCCCGCGAACCGGTGGCGGCAGGCCGCTTCCTGCGCCGCGCTGGCCTCGATTTTCGCGTGGGCGAGACGCTCGTGCGGGCCGGCGAGACCCTCGATGCCCGCCGCCTCGCGCTGGCGGCCAGCGCCGGCTACGCCGTGTTGCCTGTGCGGCGAAAGCCCCGGGTTGCCGTACTCGCGACGGGTGACGAGCTGGTGCGGCCGGGTGAGCCGGCGGCGTGGGACCAGATCGTCGCCTCGAACGGCCTCGCGCTCGGAGCACTGAGCCTGGAGGCCGGCGCGGAGGTCATCGATCTCGGCATTGCCACCGACGATCTCGCCTCCTTACGCGAGGCGGTCGGCCGCGCTCGCACGGCCGAGGCCGATCTTCTGGTGACGCTCGGCGGCGCCTCCGTGGGCGACCACGACCTCGTCCAGGCGGCGCTCGGTGCCGAGGGAATGGAGCTCGGCTTCTGGCGGGTGGCTCTGCGTCCCGGCAAGCCACTGATGCACGGGCGGCTTGGGCCCATGGCGGTGATCGGCTTGCCGGGCAATCCGGTCTCCTCGATCGTCTGCGGTCTCCTCTTCGTGGTGCCGGCGATCCGCGCCCTCCTCGGCGATCCGCGCGCGGGCGAGGACCGCAGCGAGCCCGCTCTCCTCGGCCGAGACATGCCGGAGAACGACGCCCGCCAAGACTACCTGCGCGCCCGCCTCGAAACGGCGCCGGACCGGCTGCCGGTCGTCCACCCCGAGACGCGCCAGGATTCCTCGATGCTCTCGGTGCTCGGCACCAGTGAAGCGCTGCTGATCCGCCCGCCGCACGCGAGCCCGGCCAAGGCGGGTGCCCCGTGCCGCATCCTCCGGCTGGATCGACGGATCGTCTGAATCCGCTTCACGATCGGTACCGCCGGCCGTGTCCGATGGAGCAAAAGTCTTGCATCCGCCCGATTTTCTGCTGAAGAGGGCGGCCTTCACCGGATAGAGGCCACCGGATCACGCGGCGGATGCCGCCGGGCAAGCATGGGCGGGGAGCATTGGGATCGATGAGCGAGACGCGGGAGCTGGGTTCAGCCGATATCCAGAAAGTGCTGGAACTGCTGCCCCACCGCTATCCCTTCCTGATGATCGACCGCATCATCGAGATCGACCGCGACGAGAGCTGCATCGGTATCAAGAACGTCACGGCGAATGAGCCGCAATTCACGGGGCACTTTCCAGGCCTGCCGGTCTTCCCCGGCGTTCTGCTGATCGAAGGCATGGCCCAGACGGCCGGCGCGATCTGCTGCCGCCACATCATGAGCGATGATTTGAAGACCAAGCAGGTCTTCTTCATGACCATCGACAAGTGCAAGTTCCGCAAGCCTGTCGTGCCGGGCGACCAGGTTCGCTTCCACATGACGAAGATGAATCAGCGCAAGACCATGTGGTGGTTCCGCGGCGAGGCCCGCGTCGACGGCGCGCTCGTGGCGCAGGCCGAGATCGGTGCCATGCTGGTGACGGAGTAAGCGCGGTGCGAGAGGGTATTCACCCGAGCAGCGTCGTCGAGGATGGTGCCCGGCTCGGGGACGGTGTGCGGATCGGCCCGTTCTGCCATGTCGGGCCCGACGTCGTGCTGGGCGACGGCTGCGAGCTGATCAGCCACGTCGTGGTCGCCGGCCGCACCACGATCGGCGCGCGCACGAAGATCTACCCGTTCGCCTCAATCGGGCACCCGCCGCAGGATCTGAAGTTCCGTGGCGAGCCCTCGACGCTCGCCATCGGCTCCGATTGCCTGATCCGCGAAGGCGTGACGATGAATCCCGGCACGGCCGGCGGCGGTCTGGAGACGGTGGTCGGCAACGGCTGCGCGTTTCTCGCCAACAGCCATGTCGGCCACGATTGTCGCGTCGGCGATCACGTCATCTTCTCCAACAACGTGATGCTCGCCGGGCATTGCACCGTCGGAAACTACGCCATTCTCGGCGGCGGCGCGGCGGTGATCCAATTCGCCCGCGTCGGCGATCACGCCTTCGTCGGCGGCCTCTCGGGGCTGGAGAACGACTGCATCCCCTACGGCATGGTGCTCGGTAACCGCGCCTACCTCTCCGGGCTCAACATCATCGGCCTCCAGCGCCGCGGTTTCTCGCGCGAGGACATCCACGCGCTGCGCCGGGCCTACCGGCTGCTCTTCGCCCAGGAGGGCACGCTGATGGAGCGCGTCGAGGACGTGGCGGCCGAGTTCGACACCCATCCGGCGATCCACGAAATCCTTGCTTTCATCCGGGCGGGTGGCAAGCGCTCGATCTGCACGCCCCGCCCCGTTTCCGCAGCGGCCTGAGGCGACGCGCCGTGATCGATTCCGCCCGGCCCCTCGCCCTGGTGGCCGGTGCGGGCCAGCTGCCGGAACTGGTCGCGGCCTCCCTCGATCGGGCGCGACGACCGTTCCGGATCCTCGCCGTGCGTGGCTTCACCGAGCGGGCAATGCGGCGGCGTGCGGATGCGGTCGTCGATCTCCTCGACATCCCCGGCACCCTGCGCATTCTCAAGGAGTGGGCCCCCGCTGCCGTGGTGCCGGCCGGCGGCGTCACCCGCCCGAGTCCGGCCGCGCTCCTCAATGCGGCACACGCCGTGCGCAATCGGGATATCCTGAAGAGCCTTGCCGGCGGCGACGACCGGCTGCTGCGGGCCGTGCTCTCGCTGCTGGAGGAGAACGGGCACCGGGTTCTCGGCGTCCACGAGGTCGCCCCAGACCTGCTCGGCCGGCTCGGCCGGCTCGGCCGGGGGGAGCCGGACTCCGACGCGGCTCTCTCCATCGCCACAGGACGTGCCATGCTCGCCGCCCTGAGCCCCTTCGATGTGGGGCAGGCTGCCGTGGTTGCCGGCGAGCGCGTGATCGCCGTTGAGGGACCCGAGGGCACGGACCGCATGCTCGCCCGTGCCCGGACGCTCAACCGCAAGCCCTTCGGCCGTGGCACCCCCGCCAAGGGGACCGTGCTCGTCAAGCTGCCGAAGCTCGGCCAGGATCTGCGCATCGATCTGCCGGCCATCGGTCCGCGCACCGTGCGCCGCGCGGTGGAGGCCGGATGCGCCGGGATCGCTATCGGGGCTGGTCATACCCTGGTGATCGACGGCGAGGCGACGGTCGCGGCTGCGGATGCGGCGGGTCTGTTCCTGATTGGTGTGGAGGTCGCCCCGTGACGCACCGGCGGATCTGGCTCGTGGCGGGCGAGGATTCCGGCGACCAGCTCGGCGCTAAGCTGATCCGGGCCCTGCGGGCGCTCTCGTCCGAGGCCCTGACGCTCGGCGGCGTCGGTGGCGAGGCGATGGAGGGGCAAGGCTTCCGCTCGCTCTTCCCCATCGATGACGTCGCGGTGATGGGCTACCTTCCCGTGCTCGCCCGCGCTCGTACCTTGCTGCGGCGCATCCGCGAGACGGTAGACGACGTCGTGGCGGGCAGGCCCGACGTGCTCGTCATCATCGACAGCCCTGGCTTCACCCACGCGGTCGCGACCCGCGTGCGCAAGCGCCTGCCGGATCTGCCCATCGTCGATTATGTCTCGCCGAGCGTCTGGGCGTGGCGGCCGTGGCGGGCCAAGGGCATGGTGCCCTTCATCGACCACGTGCTCGCCCTCCTCCCCTTCGAGCCGGAGGCGCATCGCCGGCTCGGCGGGCCGCCCTGCTCCTATGTCGGCCACCCGCTGATCGAGCGTCTCGCCGAGCTGCGCCCCTCCCCCGATGAGGCGGCCATCCGCGAGGGGCGCCCGCCGGTCCTCGTGGTCCTGCCGGGCTCGCGCCGCTCGGAGATCGAGCGCCTAATGCCGGTCTTCGGACAGGCGACCGCGGAACTCGCCCGGCGGGTCGGCCCCTTCGAGATCGAGCTGCCGGCGGTGAGCCGTCATCGCGCCCTGATCGAGCGGCTTGCCGCCGCCTGGGAGCGGCATCCGCGGATCGTCCACGGGGAAGCCGACAAGTACGCCACCTTCCGCCGGGCGCGGGCCGCGCTCGCGGCCTCCGGCACCGTGACGCTCGAGCTCGCGCTGGCCGGTGTGCCGATGGTGGTGGCCTACAAGGTGTCGCGGGTCGAGGAAGTCATCGCCCGGCGGCTGATCCAGGTCCCGACGATCGTGCTGCCGAACCTGATCCTGTCCGAGAACGCCATGCCGGAATTCGTGCAGGGCGACTGCACACCGGAGCGATTGGCCGAGACGCTGGCGCCGCTTCTCGCCGGCGGCCCCGCCCGGCGAACCCAACTCGACGCGCTCGCCCGCATCGATGGCCGGATGCGGCTGGCCGGCGACGAGGAACCGAGCCGGGCGGCGGCCCGGATCGTGCTGGAGGCGCGGCGGGCGGCATGAGCGAGGAAGTAGTGGCGCCGACGATCGCGATCTACGTCGATGCCGACGCCTGCCCGGTGAAGGACGAGGTGTACCGCGTTGCCGGGCGCTACGGCCTCCACGTGTTCGTCGTCTCGAACAGCTTCCTGAACCTGCCGCGTGAGCCGTGGATCGAGCGGGTCGTCGTGGGGGACAAGTTCGACGCGGCCGACGACTGGATCGCCGAGCGGGCGGGCCGTGGTGCCATCGTGATCACGGCGGACGTGCCGCTGGCGAGCCGCTGCGTGAAGGCCGGCGCAGTCGCGCTCGCGCCAAACGGCAAGGCCTTCACGGAGTCGTCCGTCGGGCTCGCGCTCGCCACTCGCAACCTGATGCAGGATCTGCGGGAGGCCGGCGCGATCACCGGCGGGCCGAAACCGTTCTCGCCGAAGGACCGCTCGGCCTTTCTCGGTGCGCTGGATCGGGTGATCGTGCGCTTGAAGCGCGATCTCAAGCTCTGATGGTGTTGCGCCTCCGGGCCACGAGGCCCGGAGGCGATCCTCGGCTCAGCTCCGCTGTCCGATCGGAACGTAGTCGCGCCGGTCGGGGCCGATATAGAGCTGGCGCGGGCGGCCGATCTTCTGGGACGGGTCCTCGATCATCTCGGCCCACTGCGCGATCCAGCCGACCGTCCGGGCCAGCGCGAACAGCACCGTGAACATCGAGGTCGGGAAGCCGAGTGCCTTGAGGGTGATGCCCGAGTAGAAGTCGATGTTCGGGTAGAGCTTCTTCTCGATGAAGTACTCGTCCTCGAGGGCGATCTTCTCGAGCTGCACCGCGACCTCCAACAGGTCGTCCTTCAGGCCGAGTTCGTTCAGAACCTCGTGGGTTGTCTTCTGCATGATGCGCGCGCGCGGGTCATAGTTCTTGTAGACCCGGTGGCCGAAGCCCATCAGGCGGAAGGGATCGTTCTTGTCCTTCGCCTTGGCGACGTATTTCTGCACGTTCTCGGGGTGGCCGATCTCCATCAGCATCTTCAGCGCCGCCTCGTTGGCGCCACCATGGGCAGGCCCCCACAGGCAGGCGATGCCGGCGGCGATGCAGGCGAAGGGGTTGGCGCCCGAGGAGCCGGCGAGCCGCACCGTCGAGGTCGAGGCGTTCTGCTCGTGATCCGCGTGCAGGATGAAGATCTTGTCGAGCGCCCGTGCATAGATCGGATTGATCACGTACTCTTCACACGGAACGGCAAAGCACATCCGCAGGAAGTTCGACGTGTAGTCGAGGTCGTTCTTCGGATACACGAAGGGCTGGCCGATCGTGTACTTGTAGGCCATCGCCGCCAGAGTCGGCATCTTCGCGATCATGCGAAGTGAGGCGATCATCCGCTGCTGCTCGTCCGAGATGTCGGTCGAGTCGTGGTAGAAGGCCGACAGCGCGCCGACGCAGGCCACCATCACCGCCATCGGGTGGGCATCGCGGCGGAAGCCCTGGAAGAAGCGGTTCATCTGGTCGTGCACCATGGTGTGGCGCGTGACCCGGTAATCGAAATCCGCCTTCTGGGCGGAAGATGGCAATTCTCCGAACAGCATCAGGTAGGCGGTCTCGAGGAAGTCGCCCTGCTCGGCGAGCTGCTCGATCGGGTAGCCGCGATAGAGCAGCACGCCCTCGTCGCCGTCGATGTAGGTGATCTTCGACTCGCATGAGGCGGTCGAGGTGAAGCCCGGATCGAAGGTGAACTTGCCGGTCTGGGCGTAGAGCTTGCCGATATCGACCACGTCCGGGCCGATCGTTCCGGTCTTGATGGGCAATTCGACGTTCTTGTCGCCCACGATGATGGTGCTGGCGGAAGCGCTCATGGGATCGCGGACCCTTTCTCGCGACGGGAACAGCACCGGACCGAGAGACGTCGCCTCCCGCTCCGTTGTGGCGCCGCAGCAGAGCACTGCGCCCGCTCACTGAAGCACCGGGTTAGCGGATCGGTCGGCGCCCAGCAACGGTAGGCCTCTCCTCGCCTCTTCGCATATGCGAAAAACAGGCCCTGTCTGTCACTGCAAGAGCGGGATGAACTCGGCTCCGACTCGTTCTCCGCCGCAGTCCTCGATCGTTCTAAGCGCTCGAACAGAACGAAGATGACGCCGAAACACGCCGCTGGACAAGACTTTCCGGCGCTCGACGATAGGATTTGCCGAAGTCGAAGACTGGGGCTGTCATTCGCGCCAGATTGTCATTCCGGCCGCGGCCGAGCCTGGGACGGTGCAGAAATCGCGTCCCGGCACCCCGGCTGAGCCGATGTACCGGGAGGTTTATGCGGTGATCCGTCGCGCGGGTGGTCTTCAGGCCGACAGGCGATCCCGCAGGCGCGCAAGCGCCTCGTCGCGACCCAGCACAGCCATTACGTCGAAGACCGGCGGAGAGGTGGCGCGACCGGTGAGCGCCGCCCGCAGGGGCTGGGCGACTTGACCGAGCTTGACCCCCTGAGTGTCGGCGAACCCGCGCACGGCGGCTTCCGTCGCCGCGGCGTTCCATTCCGGCAGGGCCTCCAGCTCCGGCAGAAGGGCACGCAGCCGCTCCGGCGCTTCACCGGCGAGCAGGCCTTCCGCCTTGGCGTCGAGCGCCAGCGGACGCGGGGCATAGAGATAGTAGGCGCTGTCGAGAAGTTCGACGAGCGTCTTGGCGCGTTCCTTCAAGCCGGGCATCGCCGACAGAAGCTTCGCGCGCAGGTCCGGCGTCAGAGCCGTCGGCAGGCCGCGCTCCGGGCCGCGGGCCGGCAGGATCGCGTCGATGGCATCCACCAGCACCGCGTCGTCGCTGCCGCGGATGTAGAGCCCGTTGAGGCTCTCCAGCTTGGTGAAGTCGAACCGCGCGGCCGAGCGGCCGATCGCCTTCAGGTCGAAGGCCGCAATCATCTCCTCGGTCGAAAAGACCTCCTGGTCACCGTGGCTCCAGCCGAGCCGCACGAGGTAGTTGCGCAGAGCCGCCGGGAGGTAGCCGCGGTCGCGGTACTCCTCGACGCCCAGCGCGCCGTGGCGCTTCGACAGCTTGGCGCCATCCGCCCCGTGGATGAGCGGGATATGTGCCATCGCCGGAACGTCCCAGCCGAGCGCCCGGTAGATCTGGCTCTGGCGCGCGGCGTTGGTGAGGTGATCGTCGCCGCGGATCACCTGCGTGATGCCCATGTCATGGTCGTCCACCACGACGGCGAGCATGTAGGTCGGCGTCCCGTCGGAGCGCAGCAGCACGAGGTCGTCGAGGTCGCGGTTGGCCCAAGTGACGCGGCCCTGCACGGCGTCCTCGACCACGGTCTCGCCCTCGGTCGGCGCGCGCAAGCGGATCACGGGCTTCACGCCCACCGGCGCCTCGGACGGATCGCGGTCGCGCCAGCGGCCGTCGTAGCGCGGAGCGCGGCCCTCGGCGCGGGCGGTCTCGCGCATCTGCGCCAGCTCCTCGGCGCTGGCGTAGCAGTGATAGGCGTTGCCCGAGGCGAGCAGGCTCTCCGCCACCTCGCGGTGCCGCTCGGCGCGGGCGAACTGGTAGATTACCTCGCCGTCCCAATCGAGGCCGAGCCAGCGCATCCCGTCGAGGATCGCGTCGATCGCCGCCTGCGTCGAGCGCTCCCGGTCGGTGTCCTCGATGCGCAGCAGCATGCGGCCGCCGAAGCGACGGGCGTAGAGCCAATTGAACAGGGCCGTGCGCGCTCCCCCGATATGCAGGAAGCCCGTGGGCGAGGGCGCAAAGCGCGTGACGACCGGTGACGACATCGGCTGCTGGGAGGCTTCTTTTGAAAAAAGTGCGGGACGGCCGGAGGGCGGCCGCGGCCGGTCTCGCCGGGCGTGTAGCACGAGCGAGCGGATGCGTTAAGAATCCGTCACGTTTGCCCGTCGCGCGGGCATTGCAGGTCTCGGGACGTGGCGGGGCATGGCGCAGGGCAGCGGCAGGGCGATGCGCGGGGCGGTTCCGGCCCTCCTCGCCGGTCGCGTTCCCGCCCCCTCGCAGCTCTGGCGGAGCACGATCGAGGGTTTGGGCGCAAGCCTCGCCCGCGAGACCGAGCAGCGCCGGCTGTTCCCCTGGCTCGCCGTCGCCTTCGGGGCCGGCATCCTGGTCTTCTTCACGGCGACGGACGGGGAACCTTCCCTCGCCGCTCCGCTGATCGCGGCGGGTCTCTGCGTCGCGGTGACGCCGCTGCTGCGAGCGCGCCCGGTGGCGCTTGCGCTGATGCTCGCCCTCGCCGCCCTCTTCCTCGGCTTTGCGTCCGGCGCCCGGCGCGTCGCTTCCGTCGCTGGGCCGGTGCTGAGCCGCATCACCATCGCGCCGCTCACCGATCTAGTCGAGGGACTCGACGAGCGCGAGGGCGGTGCGCGGCTGATCGTGCGGGTCGAGCGTTTCGGCGAGCTCGATGCGGCGCAGCGTCCGCAACGGGTGCGGGTCTCCTACCGCGCGGCGCAGGC
>Ga0268290_100289_pt1 | contig 10377 bp, 7 predicted proteins | sample MetspRMADM_FD_191346 | JGI IMG/M metagenome (GOLD analysis project Ga0268290, IMG submission 191346) | Soil microbial communities from San-Diego area, Southern California, United States - Methylocaldum sp. RMAD-M | ecosystem: Environmental > Terrestrial > Soil > Desert | place: USA: California... | reverse complement strand
GCGCGTTGGATCAGCGAGATTGCGCATAGTTGAGATCAAAACGCACTTCACTCGATGGCACAAATGCTCTGTACGATGAGTTGCCGTCACCGTTTCAAGGGTATGGTGCATGGCGAGCGGGATGCCATGACCCTGACCCAGCAAACTGGTCCGCGCCGAGCGCAAGTTTTTCGGGCATCCTGAACCCTGAAGGAGGGTGGATGCCATGCCTCGCAAACGCTTCACGAACGAGCAGATCGCCTTTGCCCTGCGGCAGGCGGAGAACGGTGCAACGGTGGACGAGGTCTGCCGGAAGATGGGCGTGTCCGAGCCGACGTTCTACCGCTGGAAGAAGCAGTTCGTCGGCATGGGCGTGCCGGAGATTCGGCGGCTCAAGCAGCTGGAGGACGAGAACAGCAAGCTCAAACGACTGGTCGCCGACCTAACGCTGGATCGCTCCATGCTGCAGGATGTGCTCAAGGATCAGTGGTGAGGCCCGCTGCTCGCCGCGAGGTCGCCGGTCACCTGCAGGTGGCCTATGACGTCAGCGAGCGACGGGCCTGCCAGGCCACCGGCTTCGGTCGCTCGTCCCAGCGTTACAGGAAGCGCTCTGATCCGCAGGTGGCGCTGCGGATGCGGCTGAAGGAGTTGGCTGCTGCACGGGTGCGCTACGGCTACCGACGGCTGCACATCCTGTTGCGGCGGGAGGGCTGGGCCGTAAACCACAAGCGCACCTACCGGATCTACCGGGACGAGGGACTGTCGATCCGGCCCAAGCTGCCCAAGCGCAAACGGGCCTGGCGCTACCGGCAAGGGCGGCCGGCCATAGCGGGGCCCAACGAGGTCTGGGCCATGGACTTCATGTCTGATCGCCTGTTCGACGGGCGTCCGTTCCGGATCCTGACGGTGGTCGATTGCCATACGCGAGAGGCGCTCTCGCTGACACCGAGAGCCAACTTCCGCGCCTTCCAGGTGACCGAGGCCCTGGACGCCTTGGTCCGGCTGCGGGGGCGGCCCAAGAGCCTGCGGGTGGACAATGGACCGGAGTTCGCCGGGCGCATGCTCGACCAGTGGGCCTACCTGAACGGAGTCGAAATCGACTTCTCACGACCGGGCAAGCCGACCGACAACGCCTACATCGAAGCGTTCAACGGCCGCCTACGGGCGGAATGCCTGAACGCCTCGTGGTTCCTGTCGCTGGCCGATGCCCGCGAGCGCATCGAGGACTGGAGGTGCCACTACAACGAAGATCGACCCCACACGGCCCTGGGCGGCTTGACGCCCCGAGCCTTCGCCAACCAAGCTGTCACAGCCCGAGAACTTGCATAGGCCGTGGACCCACAAAGCGGGGCAACTCCAATCTGGCTCAAAAGCCATACCTCAGGGCGGACCACTTCAGTGGGGGCGGATCAGCATGACCTGAGGACACGAAGCGGCGCAGCCACAAGGGGCGGGCCGACGCAACCGGCTTTGATGCAGATGGTTCAATAAAAAAACGATGCCTCTATTTCGTTCGAGCTCGTTCGAGAAATACATGAAATCATCAACTCCATCGCAACATAGATCATCGGCTAGCGGCAAAATTCGATTTTATAAATAACTGATGTTGTCGCGTACCTGCGGCCGATCGGGTAGATGGAGTTGCGGCTGGACAGTTCGGCATAATTACAATCTGCTTCCGGTCGCACGGGCCTGTCAAAAGGCGGGAGCTGTTTCTTCGACCGGAAGAGTGATCTTCGGCCCGTCGACCTGCGACAGGCGTCGACCTGCCACTTATCTCACACACGCAGATCTTCCCGGCATGAGCGCAGGAGGATCGGAGCGTACATCGCGAAGACGGCACTTCGCCCGATCAGCGTGCCGCACAGCTGGCATCGGCTTTCTGCCGGAGCGAAGCGGGAACGAGGCTCGACTAGGCTTGATCGATGGGAGCGGGCTTGCATGCTGACGAAGCGCAAGACTTCTAAGCGCCAGAATTCCGGACCTGATGTCCCGCAGCGCGGAGTGATCGCACCGGACGATACATCGTCCAGACTCAACCGCCGGAGCTTCCTCATACGATCCGGGCTCGCTGCGGGCAGTCTCGGTAGTCTCGGGAGCGTGCAGCTCGGCTCCGTGCGCAAGGCCCAGGCCGCGGGTTCCTCCGCGGTCGGACCGAACACGGTCATCAAGAAGAACATCTGCACCCATTGCTCGGTGGGCTGCACGGTCACCGCCGAGGTCGTAAATGGCGTCTGGGTCGGCCAGGAGCCGTCCTGGGCGAGCCCGATCAACCGCGGCACCCACTGCGCCAAGGGTGCGGCCATCCGCGAACTCGTCTCCTCCGATCGCCGCCTCAAGTACCCGATGAAGCTCGAGGCCGGGCAGTGGAAGCGGATCTCGTGGGATCAAGCGATTGATGAGGTCGGCGACCGGCTGCTGGCGATCCGGCAGAAGCACGGCGCCGATTCCGTCTACTGGCTCGGCTCGGCCAAGTACACGAACGAGGCCGCCTACCTGCTGAGGAAGTTCGGCGCCTTCTGGGGGACCAACAACACCGACCATCAGGCGCGGATCTGCCACTCGACCACGGTGGCGGGCGTGGCCAACACCTGGGGCTACGGTGCCCAGACCAACTCCTACAACGATCTGCGCAATGCCAAGACGATGATCATCATCGGCGGCAACCCGGCCGAGGCGCACCCGATCTCCATGCAGCACATCCTGTCGGGCAAGGAGATCAACCGCGCCAATCTCGTCGTCATCGATCCGCGCTTCACCCGCACGGCGGCGCATGCCACCGAGTACGTGCGCATCCGCTCCGGCACCGACATCCCGATCGCGTGGGGGATGCTGTGGCACATCTTCCAGAATGACTGGGACGACAAGGAGTTCATCGCCCAGCGCGTCTACGGCATGGACGAGGTGCGCAAGGAAGTCGCCAAGTGGACGCCCGACGAGGTCGAGCGCGTCTCCGGTGTGCCGGGCGAGCAGCTTCGTCGCGTGGCGGAGAAGTTCGCCAAGGAGAAGCCTGCCACCCTGATCTGGTGCATGGGCAACACCCAGCACACGGTTGGCACAGCCAACGTGCGCGCGCTGTGCATCCTGTGTCTGGCCACCGGCAATGTCGGCAAGCCGGGAACGGGTGCCAACATCTTCCGCGGCCACACCAACGTGCAGGGCGCGACGGATCTGGGTCTCGATGTGACGTCGCTGCCGCTCTACTACGGCCTCGTCGAGGGCGGCTGGCGCCATTGGGCCCGCGTCTGGGACGTCGAGTACGAGTGGCTGCAATCGCGCTTCGATGAAGTGCCGGCGGCGGCCGGCCGCAAGACCCGTACCCGCAAGGAGAACATGGAGGCGCCCGGCATCACCTCGACCCGCTGGTTCGATGCCGTGAACCTGCCGCCGGAACAGATCGACCAGCGCAGTCCCATCCGGGCCATGATGATCTCCGGGCACGGTGGCAACACCGTCACGCGGCTGCCGGAGGCGCTGGAGGGCTTGAACAAGCTCGACCTGATGGTCGTCGCGGACCCGCATCCGACCACCTTCGCCGCCTTGGACGGGCGCAAGGACGGGACCTATCTCCTGCCGATCTGCACCTCGCTGGAGATGGACGGCTGCCGCACGGCCTCGAACCGCTCGCTGCAATGGGGCGAGCAGATCGTGAAGCCGGCCTTCGAGTCGAAGAACGACTACGAGTTCCTCTACCTCCTGGCCAAGAAGCTCGGCTTCGCCGGGAGCCTATTCAAGAACATCACGGTCGAGAACAACGTCCCTCTAGCCGAGGACATCCTTCGGGAGATCAACCGCGGCGGCTGGTCGACGGGCTATTGCGGCCAGTCGCCGGAGCGGCTGAAGGCGCATATGCGCAACCAGCACAAGTTCGACCTCGTGACGCTGCGCGCGCCCAAGGATGACCCAGAGGTCGGCGGCGACTATTACGGCCTGCCCTGGCCGTGCTGGGGCAAGCCGGAGCTGCGCCATCCCGGCTCGGCGATCCTCTACAACACGGCGATGCACGTGAAGGATGGCGGCGGCACCTTCCGCGCCCGCTTCGGTACGGAGCGCAATGGCGAGACGCTGCTCGCCGAGAACTCGTTCACGAAGGGCTCGGAGCTGACCGACGGCTACCCTGAGTTCACCATGGCAGTGTTGAAGAAACTCGGCTGGGAAAAGGACCTGACGCCGGAGGAGCGCGCCATCATCCAGACGATCGGCGGCGACAAGATCGACACCGTGAATTGGGCGACCGACCTGTCGGGCGGCATCCAGCGCGTCTGCCTTGACCACGGCGTCATGCATTACGGCAACGCCAAGGCCCGCGCCAACGCCTGGAACCTGCCCGATCCGGTGCCGGTCCATCGCGAGCCGATCTACTCGCCGCGGCCCGAACTCGTCGCGAAGTACCCGACCCGGCCCGACGAGCGGCAGTTCCGGATGCCGAATATCGGCTACTCTGTGCAGCGGTCCGCGGTCGAGCGGAACGTCGCCCGGGATTTTCCGATCATCCTGACCTCAGGCCGCCTCGTCGAGTACGAGGGCGGCGGCGAGGAGACCCGGTCGAACCCATGGCTCGCCGAACTTCAACAGGACATGTTCGTCGAGATCAACACGGGCGACGCTGCCGCACGCGGCATCACGGACGGTCAGTGGGTCTGGGTGCTGGGGGCGGAGAACAGCTCGAAGACCAAGGTGAAGGCGCTGGTGACCGACCGCGTCGGCCGAGGCGTGGCGTTCATGCCGTTCCACTTCTCCGGCTGGTACCAGGGCAAGGACATGCGCAACTTCTACCCGCAGGGTGCCGACCCGATTGTGCTCGGCGAGAGCGTGAACACCGTGACGACCTACGGCTTCGATCCCGTCACCGGTATGCAGGAGCCAAAGGCGACGCTCTGCCAGATCCGCGCCGCCTGATGCGATCAGGTCGGCGCGTCGATGGATCAGTGTGAGGCCGGACGCCGCGTCAGGTGTGCGAGCTGAGCGGTGCCGCCGGCTGCCTGACTGTGGTGCCGGTAGGTGAACCAGCGCTGGCGCAGGTGTTCGGTACGGTCGTGCAGGATGTGGCAGCGCTGGCAGAGCGCACGCAGGTTCTTCGGATCGTTGTTGCCCGGATCGTGGTCGAGGTAGGCACAGGCCAGGTTGCAGACCGCCTCTCCGGTCGTATCGAGGATCTGCCGAACGATCCGGACTTCCGCTACTCGCAGACCCTGCGCGATCACGGCATCGTCTCGGCCGTCAACGTTCCCATCATGTTCGATGGCCGTGTATGGGGTGTGTTCGAGGTCGACGCCGACCAGCCCCGCTCCTTCGACGAGGCCGACATCGGCTTCCTGACCGCGTTTGCCAACCTCCTTGGCATGGCCCTCCAACGCCAGGAGGCTCAAGAAAAGACCATTGAGACCCTCGCCGAGAACGCGCGGGTCGCCGAGCGCGCCGATATGCTCTTGCGCGAACTCCAGCATCGCGTGAAGAACAACTTCCAAGTCATCCTGTCCTTCCTGACGCTCCAGCGGCGGTACGTAGAGGCGCCGGACGCGCGCGAGCGCTTTGGGACGGTGATGGACCAGGTGCATGCCATTGCGCTGGCGCACGATCAGCTCTCGATGCGCGAGGGCGGGGCCGAGGTCCACTTCGGCGACTATGTCCGGGCTCTCTGCGCAAACATCGACCCGGGTCGCGAAGGCGTCACCATCGAGGTGGTGGACGGCTACGCGACGCTGCCCCTGGACCGGGCGGTGCCGGCCGGGCTCATCGTCAACGAGCTCGTGACCAACTCGCTAAAGTACGCCTTCGAGGAGGATGGTAGGGGTCAGATCCGCGTCGTCATCGAACAGCATCCGGAGTTCGGCGAGGTCTGCCTGACGGTGGAGGACGACGGCAAGGGCCTCGGTCCATCCCGCGAGGGCGGCCTCGGGCTGACCCTAGTCGAGGGCTTCGCCCTGCAACTCGGCGGCCGGGTCGAACGCGGCACCCCGGAACGCGGCACCCGGACGGTCACCTGCTTCCCGATACCCCTTTAAGACGGAACGGACATCCGGATGGCACATTGCCATCTTGATGGCGCTAAATTGTCGAACTCGGAGATCGTTCGGTGACCAAGAGCCTTGTTCTCGCGCGGGTCGGGCAAAACTCGCTGCATCGATGCTGGGTTGACCCAGGCAAGCCGCGAGACTGGGATCTATACCTCTGTCCATTTCAGGAGATCGCACCTCAGACGGGTGTCAATTGCGTCGTCGGTGATGTCACGCCGGGCCCGAAGTGGACGGGCCTGCGGCAAATTCTGAACGCTTGGGGCGGATGGCGGGCGTATGACTACATCTGGCTGCCGGACGATGACATCTTCGCCAATCAGGACACGATCAGCGCCCTGTTCAGGGCCGCTCGGTCACTGCAATTTCATCTCTGCGCGCCGGCCCTGCACGAGAACTCGCACTACGCTCACTATGTGACGATGCGAAACCATAGCTTCTTCGCACGACGGGTCGGGTTCGTTGAAATCATGGTTCCTTGCTTCAAGAGGGAGACCTTGGAGCAACTCCTGCCGAGCTTCGACCTGTCCACGACTGGCTGGGGTTGGGGCTTGGATGCACTCTGGCCAAAATCGCTCGGCTACAAAGATTTGGGCATCATCGACGGCGTTAGCGTTCTGCACACCCGAGCGGTCGGGCATTTTCGGGATGCCGATCTTGGTCGCCGGGTCCATGAAGAGTCAGATCGCATCCTGCGCGACTACGATTGCAACCAGCAGATGGTCACCTTCGCCGGTATCGGTCCGGATTTGCGAGAGGTACCGCTGAGCGCGGACGAGCTACTCTCGGCAATGGTCAGTGGCTGGCAGTATCTGTTTCATCGAAACCCCAAGGTCGTACGTTGGATAACCGAGTATCAGCAGCCCTTTTTCGAGTGGCCGCCGTACCCGATAGGTGGTTCGCCTACGAGCCCATGCTGAAAATGCCTCTGTAACATCCGTGCGATCTCTGGGTGTCGGGACGCCTCAGTGGATTGTTCGGTCTCGTCTTGGCTGCCGCCGGGGAGCAGCGATCCGGTTGTCCTTAAAGGGATTGGTCCGTGAGGGCGGTCCAAGAAACGCGGCGTTGAGAAAACCCGATGCGGGGTGCCCAGCCGGCAAGGCACCGGTAACTCCGGCATCCCAGCTTTCGCCCTTTCGATCAGGCCGGGACAGCGGCCGGCACGGCTGCCGCCTCATCTCGCAGACTGAAGTACATAGCAGCGATACCAAGAGCCGCCGGCAGCATCGCTGCAGAAGACGGGAGAGGCAGCAGGGCCGTGGCAGCAGCCGCAAGGCAGCCGCCAATCGCACCGAGATCCCAGCCCGTCTCAGCGCCGAGATGGAACTGGTATGCCGCGCCTGACCGTTTAGAGCGCTCGTAGATCGCGCTCATGAACACCGGGATGTACATGCCATTGACGGCAGACCCCATGGCGTTGGCGAGGTGCGCCGCAGCAGGCATCCAAGAGACGCCGGTCCGGAGCACGAACACGGCAACCAACGCCGCAGAGACGGCGAGCAGGTAGGCTCCGCGACGGCCCCGATCAATTGCCGCTCCGCAGGCGAGACCGGCCAGGGCGCCCGCAAATGCCGCCAGCGAGCCGGATAGAGCGAAGGTGTCGAAGTGCGAGCCAAGGGTGGTGAAAAGGATCATCGGCCAGGCGAGGCTGAGCCCTGAGGCCATCCAGCCATCGGCCGCGAAAGCCGCCAGCCCGGCTCGATCCGTGCCGCGGAACGAAGCCTGCAGCGTCGGGATAGGACCTGCCGAAATCCGGTCCATCTGCAGGACTGGCAGCGCCGACAGAAATAGGAACGCACCGGCGATGCAGAAATCAGCGGCCGGCCCAAAGTGCGTGAGGATGTACCCCCCTACGAGCGGAGCCACCACGGCAATCGTCGCTGTTACCGCTTGGCGGGAGGCGATCTGCCGGCCACGGGTTTCGCCACTGGCCGAAATGGCCGAGGCGGCGTGAAGGATGGGCCAGTAGAGCGACTCCGATAGCGCGACGGTTCCGGTCCAAATAAAGAGCCAGCGCGGGTCCTCGGCGTAGGTCAGGGGCCAGAACTGGAGCGCACCGAAGCCGATCCCGAGGATGAGGGCAGGTCGAAGACCGATGCGTCGAACAAGCGGGAGCACTGCAAGTCGCAGAACGAAACGCACTGCGAGGATGACGGCATAGACCGACAAGGCTGCAGGCAAACTGAGCCCGAGCTTGATCAGGTATGCACCGACGAAGCCCCCGGCGAGCGAGGTGGAGGCCTGAGAGGCAGCGCAGTGGAAGGTGAGAAGCTGGAATTGATTGGACGTAGGCACGCGTACAGCCTTCAGCCGGCGCTCCGGGGCGCCGGAAGCGAGCTGCGATGGAGGGACCAGAACTGGAATGGCTTTAATCTATGTGGATGATCGTGGCGACGAAGGGGCGGCGCAGCCGCTCAGACGCTCTAAAAAGGGCAGTCTGTCATTCGCCGGCTGCATGCATTCCGTGGACGCATTCCTTTTCGCCGGATGTGAATGCCTGCAGCTTTCAGCAGCACGGGACGCAAGCTTAATGGGCCATTAGATATGATGTTATGGCCGCCAGCGAAGCGGCTGCTCCAGGCTTTAGCAAAACTTCTGGGAGTTATGGCGCGCTATGTAGCAACGGGTCATTCCTCCGCCATTGATTGGAACTCAAGCCTACGTCTGCTTTTGGGCTGCGCTGCAGCAACTTGTACGACAAGGATGGGTCGGGGGCGGAACGTCCGCTTCAGGGCGAAGGGGCAGGGTCCGCTCCCCACCGAGGCTGTGTGAAAACGCAGGCGCCGCCCAAATTTGTAGAACAAATCTCTGCGTGGCCGGTCTTCGGGCATGCCCGATGCTCGTTCGATGCCCACAGTCCGCCCAGCCAAGCGCAGATCGGAATGCTCGAGGAGAAATTCCTTCTACAGCCGTCGCGTTTTCACACAGGCTCCACCCATTGCGGGCCTTGGGGAGGTCCGCTTTCAGGCTGCTCGGCGAGGCAATCACCTGCGGCCGAGAAGGGGGATTTCTGCTCGTCCGCTCCTGGGCAGATCGCCCTGCAAGCAGACGTTGCGCGAGCCGAACGCGTTAACTGATGTGATGCCGGACTCTGGAGAGCCCGGCATCCTCGCCATCAATCAAGCGTAAGGACGAGCTTGCCGATCTGCTCGTTGGATTCGAGGGATCGGGTCGCTTCCTGGATCTGGTCGAACGAGAAGGTCCGCGACACCAGCGGATCGAGCTTACCGCTTTCCAGTCCCTCAATGATGAAGGCTTTCGCACGTGCACTCCCTAAACTTGCCCCGCCCGGCTCGGCCGCGGCGGGGCTTTTCGTTCGCTTACTGGCCGATCACGCGGGCGCAGAACGTGGTGAAGTTCCGGATCGAGCGGAAGCCGTGACGCCCTGTATCGTTGCGGTCACTCTGGCTGGCATGCTGGCGAGCGGAAAGCTGGCCAAGGACACTTGCGCCTGCTTTTTCATTGGGTGCTGCTGAACCCGATGAGCCGTGGGCCGATCTCAAGGCGTGCGCGCAGTAGGCGGGGCTACCTGAGGACACTCGGGCGGAGGTGGGCTTTTGCGGCCTTCAGGAGGATCGCAGGGAGGTGAGGCAGGTATGCCGGCCGTATCCCTGCTGGTGCTGCTGGTGTCGCTGGTCATGTGGATTACCAAGCCCCCAACCGCGGTCACAGCGAACAGAACGACTGCGAGTAAGGCGATGAGGCGGAAGCGGTCCATGGTGGCGCTCATGTGCTGCTGCGATACTCGACGTATTCATCGGCGCCCATCCGCTGTTCCCGATTGCCGCATTACGACAGCTGCGACGGCGGAACTCCGAGTCGTGATCGAGCCGGACCGGCGTCAGCATGCGCGTCGTGAGATCCCCATCGGGCCGATCACGACGTTCGAGCGTGAGACGCCGGAGGAGGTGGTGCGGGCGCCGTGCATGGATAGCGTTTCACGCTGCCGCCCTTGGGCCGACCAAAAAGGCGAAGAAATCCGCCGACTGCAACGGGCGGCTTACATGATAGCCTTGGACTTGGTTGCACCGCTCAGATGCTACGAAGGCGTACTGCTCAGCCGTCTCCACGCCCTCGACCGTAGTCGTTGCGCGCCGCGCATCGACAATCCCTCCTTGCGACGATTGTCGATACGCGGACGGCATCGCTTGCGGCGCAGGTGCGCCAGCACACTACGGCCAGCGCGTAGCTAGCTGCCGTGCGCCTTGCTCTGATCGCTTTCCAGCTGCTGCAGCGCGGATAGGCGTGGATCCAGAGTGTCATCCAGCACGGGCCCGTAAAGCGCCTGCAGCTGACGCCCGAGGTGCCGCTGGGTGTGGGCTTCGAGTGCGGGCGCTGGATCGTTGCTGTTCGCGGTCGGCAGAGGCAGTTCAGGAAAAGGTTT
>Ga0268290_100288_pt1 | contig 10385 bp, 13 predicted proteins | sample MetspRMADM_FD_191346 | JGI IMG/M metagenome (GOLD analysis project Ga0268290, IMG submission 191346) | Soil microbial communities from San-Diego area, Southern California, United States - Methylocaldum sp. RMAD-M | ecosystem: Environmental > Terrestrial > Soil > Desert | place: USA: California... | reverse complement strand
ATGCAGGGTTTTTGCGCCGAGACTGGCGGCGCCATCACACTGTTTCTAGCGACATGGCTTGGGGTGCCCGTCTCGACGACCCACACTATCACGGGTGCAATCATCGGAGTCGGCGCAGCCCGGCGAGCTTCGGCGGTGCGCTGGGGTATTGCCGGCAACATCGTGATTGCCTGGGTCGTGACTCTGCCCGCAGCGGGAGGTCTCGCCGCAGGCTGCTACGCGCTCACGACGCTCCTGTCCTGAGGAGCCGTGATGCTGAAACTGAAGAAGGCGCCGTCCAAATCAAAAACCGGAAAGAAGGTTTCACAGAAGGTATCGCGGCAGGTCGCGAGCCTGCCGCTGCGTCAAAGCGAGGACGGTAAGATCGAGGTACTGCTGGTGACGTCACGTGAAACCCGGCATTGGATTCTTCCTAAAGGCTGGCTGATGAAGGGCAAGAAGCAGCTTGAAGCTACAATCGCGACTGGAATGGAGCAAGAGCTCGAATTGGCCGAGTTGATTGAAGAAATTTGAATCCATCCGACTTCCGCTGGTCAAGGTGGCAGCGGGGAGTGACTGAGGGGCGCACTAAAGTATTTTACACCAAGTAGCCTGAAAACGGGCGTTCACAGGTTGCGCTTTGGGTCGCAAGCAGCCCTTCGCGTAGCAAGGCTGACAGGGTTTGGTCTGATCACAGCCTCACCGGCGACGTCTCATGGACCGGACGGCTTGACATCCATCTCGTTTGGTCTGAAATTTCAGTCATGACTGAAATTTCAGACCAGTCGCAAAAGCTCGCGCCCGCGGTGGAGCGCTTCATCCTGCACTGGGGCGATCTCGGCGGGCAGTGGGGCGTGAACCGCTCCGTCGCGCAGATCCACGCCCTACTCTACCTCTCCGACAAGCCGCTCGCGGCGGAGGAGATTGCGAGTACGCTCGGTATCGCCCGTTCCAACGTCTCGAATTCGCTGAAGGAGCTCGCGGCCTGGAACCTGATCCGGCGGGTTCCGGTGATGGGCGAGAGGCGCGATTTCTTCGTCGCCGAGACTGACCTGTGGGAGATGGTCACCCGCATCGCCGCCGGCCGCAAGGAGCGCGAGATCGACCCTGCTCTCAAGGCCCTGCGCGAATGCGTGGCCGAAGCCGAGGGTGACCCGCGGGTCGGGACTGTGGCCTCGCGGCGACTCAAGGCGATGCTGGACTTCACCCAGACGCTCGACGGTTGGTACGCACAGATGCTGAACGTGCCCCACAACACCCTGGCCAAGCTGATCCGGCTCGGCGGACGGATCGTCCGCTACCTTCCCGTGAAGTCCGAGCCCTGACCCATCGGTGCTGGACGGTTCGCCGCCGGGGAGGATGTTTGAGGAGGCGCTTCCATGCGCAATGCCGCCGAAATGGCCGCCCCGGTTAGCACGCCAAGCCAGCCAGCCGCGTTGTTCGATCTGCGCTTTCGCGCGCTGGTGCGGGAGGCGGATTGGGCGCGCCTGCCACCGGCCGTGCAGCGGCGCTTCACAAAGCGACTCGGCCCAGGGGAGAGCGCGGTTTACGTCGGGCGGGTGGTCGAGACCGATCTGACCCCGCTCGGTTGGCTTTTGGCCCAGGGCCTTCGCCTCGTCGGCGGGCCGCTGCCTACCTCACGCATCGCCAACGTGCCGAGCGTGGTCGCCGTCACCCAGGACGGCGCCGGCAACGGCCAGATCTGGACGCGGCTCTACGCCCGTGGCTCCGGCTTTCCGCAGGCGATCCACTCGGCCAAGCGCTTCCAGGGGCCGACCGGGCTGGAGGAGCGGGTCGGCGCCGGGCTCGGCATGAGCCTGCGGGTTCTGGTGGAGGATCGGGCGCTCGTCTTCCGCAGCGAGCGGTACTTCATCGACCTGCCGGGCTTCCGGCTGATGCTGCCGCGCTGGCTCACGCCCGGGATCCTGACGGTCAGCCACAGCGCGACCGGAGCCCGCAGCTTCCGTTTCGTGCTGGAGATCCGCCACGCTTGGGCGGGCCGCCTGCTGCGCCAGGAAGCGGAGTTCGCCGATCAGGTCGAGGCGCGCGACGAGGTCGTCGCCCCGCTGCCGTGAGGCTCAGCCCGCGAGCCGGGCGCCCGTCGGACGGTCGGCGCCCCAAATCTTCTCGAGATTGTAGAAGCCGCGCACCTCGGGCCGGAAGATGTGGACGAGGATGTCGCCCGCATCGATCAGCACCCAATCGCAGGCCGGCAGGCCCTCGACGCGGGCATTGCCGAACCCCTTCGCCTTCATCTCCTGGATGATCTTGTCGGCGATCGAGCCGACATGGCGCTGGGAACGGCCGGACGCGATGATCATCGTGTCGGCGAGCGAAGTCTTGCCCGCGAGGTCGATCTCGACGGTTTCCTCGGCCTTCATCTCGTCGAGGCATCCAAGGGCCAGGGCCTTCAGGGCATCGGAGGAGGCGGTCTCGGTGTCGGAGCCGGCGGCTCCCGGCTGAAGGTGTGCGGACAGGGTCTCGTTTCCCGGCAATCGGCTTGTGGCGACGCCGCCACTTGGTGAAATTGGCCGCTTTCGGCCCACTTTTCAAGCGGGTGGAACGCCCTACGCACCTGTCCGCAGCGCGGTCGAGGACAGTTCGGAACGCGGCCCGTGCAAGAAGGTCCAGGCCGGAGGGTGGCGGGTGGCGAGCGCGGGCGCCTCCGCCTCCGGGATTCGCGCCGCCGCGAAGGCCCGCGCCGCCCGCGCCGCCGGAGCCTTCAGAGTGTAGCCCGGCCGGTCGATCACCGCGACCGGCATCAGCGACAGGATCTTCTCGAATCGGTGCCAGCGGTGAAGGCTGCCGAGGGAATCGGCCCCCATGACCCACACGAAGTGAAGGGACGGCCGGCGCTGGACCAGCCAGCGCAGGGTATCAAACGTGTACCGGCTGCCGATTCCCGCCTCGAAGCCGGTGACGGCGATGCGCGGGTCGGCCGCGAGCGCACGCGCCCTCGCCACCCGCTCCTCCAGCGGGGCGAGCAGGCCGCGGTCTTTCAGGGGGTTGCCGGGCGTGACGAGCCACCAGACCCGGTCGAGCCGCAGCCGCCGCAGAGCAGTACGGCTGACATGCAAGTGGCCGGCATGGGCCGGGTTGAACGAACCGCCATAGAGGCCGATCCGCAGGCCGGGCGCGGCCGGCGGAAGTCCGAATTCGCGCAGATGAGCCGCCGTCAGCGCGTCACGGCCGCGTCTGGCCGCTGCCGTGGACCCGGTACTTGAAGGTGGTGAGCTGCTCGACGCCGACCGGCCCGCGGGCGTGCATGCGGCCGGTGGCGATGCCGATCTCCGCGCCGAAACCGAACTCGCCGCCATCGGCGAACTGGGTCGAGGCATTGTGGGTCACGATCGCCGAGTCGACCTCGTTGAGGAAGCGGGCGGCGGCCTCGGTGTCGTCGGTGATGATCGCGTCGGTATGATGCGAGCCGTTGGCCTCGATATGAGCAATGGCCGCGTCGAGCCCATCGACCACCTTCGCGGAGATGATCGCGTCGAGATACTCGGTCCGCCAGTCCGCGTCGTCGGCCGGCGTCACCCGCGGATCAACGCCTTGGGTCGCCGCGTCGCCGCGCACGGCGCAGCCGGATTCGAGCAGCGCCTCGACCAGCGGCTTGAGGTGGGTCTTGGCCACCGCCGAATCGACGAGCAGCGTTTCGGCGGCGCCGCAGATGCCGGTGCGCCGCATCTTGCTGTTGAGGACGACGGTGCGGGCCATGCCGAGGTCGGCGCCCTCGGCGACGTAGACGTGGCAGATGCCGTCGAGATGGGCGAAGACCGGCACCTTGGCCTCGGCCTGGACCCGTTCCACGAGGCTACGCCCGCCGCGAGGCACGATCACGTCGACGCAGCCGCCGAGGCCGGTCAACATCAGGCCGACCGCGGCGCGGTCGCGAGTCGGCACGAGCTGAATCGCGTCTGCCGGCAGCCCCGCGCGGGCGAGCCCCTCGCTCATCGCCGCGGCGATGGCTGTGGCGGTGCGGTGCGAATCCGATCCCGCGCGCAGGATCGCGGCGTTGCCGGCCTTGAGGCAGAGCGCGCCCGCATCCGCCGTCACGTTGGGGCGACTCTCGAAGATGACGCCGACGACGCCGAGCGGCACCGAGATGCGCTCGATCAAGAGACCGTTCGGGCGCTCGAAGGCGGCGAGTTGGCGGCCGACCGGATCGGGCAGGCCCGCAACCTTCTCGACCGCTTCGGCAATGGCCGCGACGCGACCCTCGTCCAGGGTCAGGCGGTCGATGATCGCTTTGGTCTGGTCCGCAGCCTGCGCGGCGGAGACGTCCCGCGCGTTCTCGCGCAGGATCGCCGGAGCACTGGCGCGGATCTGCTCGGCGATGGCGCGCAGGGCCAGATCCTTGGTCTGCGCCGGCGCGAGCGCCATCGCACGGCCGGCGGCGCGCGCGCGCCGGCCGATGCCGGCCATCAGCGTATCGAGGTCGTCGGCGTCCGCGAGATCGGACTTGAGATTCAGGACAGGCACGTTCCTGCTTCCTGTCTGGCGCCGATCGACCGGCGCGATTGAGCATTTGAGTGCATATGCACCCTCCCGGGCCCCTTTGCACATCGCCTTGGGGTTGAACAAGCGTCGATGTTAAGTTGCGTCGCCGGAACGGAGCGCGTCAGTTTCCGGTCATCGCGAGATCGTCGCGATGAATCATCTCCGTGCGCCCGGCCTGAACCGAGGCCGCGGCGATCTCGCGGCTGGAGCGACCGATGATGGCGGCGGCATCGGCGCTGTCGTAGGCGACCAGACCCCGCCCGAGGATACGACCCTCGGGGCCGCGGATCAGCACGGTATCGCCCTTGGCGAAGCTGCCCTCGATGGCGGTGACGCCCACCGGCAGCAGGCTCGCCCCGCCTTGAAGCGCGCGGGCGGCGCCTGCATCGACCACCAGGGTGCCGGAAGCCTCCAGCGAGCCGGCGATCCAGGTCTTGCGTGCGGCGGTGGGCGTCGAGCCCGAAAGGAACCACGTGCAGCGTCCGCCTTCGCGGACGACGCGCAGCGGGTTCTTCCCCCGCCCGTCGGCGATGACCATGTGGGTGCCGCCGCTCGCGGCGATCTTGGCCGCCTCGACCTTGGTGCGCATGCCGCCACGGGACAGTTCGGAGGCAGGACCGCCCGCCATCGCCTCGATCTCCGGGGTCACCCGCTCGACCACCGGCAGGTGGCACGCCTGCGGATCGCTGTGGGGTGGGGCGGTGTAGAGGCCGTCGATATCGGAGAACAGCACCAGCACATCGGCGCCGATCATCGTGGCGACGCGGGCTGCCAGCCGGTCGTTGTCGCCATACCGGATCTCGGCGGTGGCCACCGTGTCGTTCTCGTTGACGACCGGCACCGCGCGCACTTCCAGAAGCTTTTGCATGGTGGCGCGGGCATTGAGGTAGCGGCGGCGCTCCTCCGTGTCCTTAGGCGTCACCAGCACCTGGCCCGCGACGATGTCGTGGTGGCCGAGCGCCTCGGTCCAGTACCGAGCCAGCGCGATCTGTCCGACGGCCGCCGAGGCCTGGCTTTCCTCCAGACGGAGCGTTCCGGGCGGTAGGCCCAGCACCGTGCGTCCGAGGGCGATGGCGCCGGAGGAGACGACCACGACATCGACGCCGCGGCCGTGAAGGTCGGCGATGTCTTCGGCCAGCGCGGCGAGCCACGCGTGGCGCAGGCGCCCTCGGGCACGATCCACGAGGAGAGCCGAGCCCACCTTCACGACGACGCGGCGGAAATCTTCGAGTGCGGGAGGACGGACCACGGTCATGCGACAGTCGTTACGGGCGCGCGGCGATTACAAGAGCTGAGCCGGTTCCTGTGCATGAACCGTTCGGTCTTGGCCAGATCCTTGCTGCACATGAGGCCAATGCGAACTTCGTTTAGTACAACTCATGCGTGCTTCTGTCGCGAAGGCGTGATGCACACTGCAAACTATCTCATGTTAATCGTCGTTGCTCGAACGATGATGCCGACGGTTGGCATCGACGCGAAGCCCGCGTGCAACCCGGCGCTGTTCGATCGCAAGGAATGCCTCGTTGCCGGTCAGTGCGCTCTTGGGCCGCCGCCTTCTGATCGTCGAGGACGATTACTTTTGGGCCGAGGAACTGCGTCGCGGCCTACAAGGCGCCGGAGCGGTCGTCTTGGATCCAGTCGCGAGTGTCGAGGCCGCACTGAATGTCCTCGGCTCGCAGATTGCCGTGGACGGTGCGACCCTCAACATCAAACTCAGGGATGAGCGCGCCTTCGCCGTCGCCGACCGGTTGCTCGTCAGGGCCGTGCCGTTCCTGTTCCTGACCGGCTACGACCAGCTTGCCCTGCCGGCCTTCTACGGGGCGCTGCCCCGTCTCGAAAAGCCTGCCAGCGTGGACGCCGTCCTGCGAGGGATGGACGCGCTGCTGCCGGCCGCCTGAGCGCCGGTGCGGCCATCGAAGCAGACGTGTCGACGGATCTCAGTGCGTCTCGCGCAGCAGTCGCTCCGCGACGACCTTCACCGGCTGTCTGCGGCTGATCAACACGGCGAAGCGCGACTGCTCCGGGTCCGATTCGAAGCGGGTCCGGGCCCAGGCGACGAGAAACTTGAGATATTCGGCCCCGAGCAGGCGCGTGACCGCCGGATCCGTCCACCAGCGGCCGAGATCGAGACCGTCGGAGACGACGGGATAGGGGATCAGCGTCTCACCCTCCTGCAGAGCGTGCCGCAGTTCCACGAGGGTGCGGGGCATGTGGTAGCTCGACGTCACGACTGCGACCGTGTCGAAGCCGTGGCGGCGCATCCAGCGACGTGTCTCGATGGCGTTGCCGATGGTGTTACGGGCCCGGTAATCGAGATCGACGCAGCAGGTGATCCACTGCTCCTGGGACGGGTTGAGGCGCACGATCTCATCGCGGGTCGTGCGCTCATTGACGCCGGAGATCAGGAGCCGTCTGCCGTGACCGGCCGCGAGCAGGTCGATGGCGTCGCCGACACGCTGCGAGCCTCCGGTCATGGCGACGATGCCATCGACGCCGTCCAGGTTCGGCCGCTCGGCCTGCTCGACCACCGCAACGAAGGCGAGGAAGCCGCCCGCCAGCGTCAGCAGGCCGAAAATGGCGAGGCCGACGACGACCTGAAGGAGGCGGATGCCGCGCCTGGGGCGCGCGCGCGAGTCGGTCATCCGAGGGGTGGAGATCTGTGGCGCTCCACGGGCCGACAGCGATGCCCACGGCCATCCGAGCGCCTCGTGCGCGGGATCGCAGGAGGGACTGGCTTGGAGCCGGCCCGGGCCGGTCGCCTGTCGGCGTGGCGCTCGCGGAAACATCTCGGACGAAAACAGGGGCTCATGACGGTGTCGATGCTGGGACTGTCGGTTCCGAATGGTTGTCGAAACGTTAACGGGCTCGCTCGATGGGAGCCTATCGGAGGAAGCGGCGCACCGTGAACCGCGACACGGTCGCCGTGACGAGGGAGGCGATCACGCCGATGAGCACGATGATGGCGTAGCCCTGCCAGCCGATCTGGAAGGTGCCGAACAGTGCCTCGATCTCGTCGCCCGCCGGCCCAGAGCGCCACATCCGGGCAACGAGGCCGGCCAGCGCGCAGGTCAGCAGCGCGGCACCTGCGCCCAGCGCCCCTCCCCTCAGGCCCAAGCGGAAGAAGCGACTCTGGAAAGCCTTGGCGATGTAGTCATCGTCGGCGCCCACGAAATGCAGCACCTCGACCACCTCGCGGTTGCCGGCCATGGCGCCGCGGGTCGCGAAGATCACGGCAAGTCCGGTGGCGAACAGCACCAGCAGAACGATGCCGATGCCGATGCCGGCGAAGGTGTTGGCCATGGTCGAGAGACGCTGGAGCCACAGGGCGTGGTCGTCGAGGCTCGCCACGCCCGGCAGCGCCGTGGTGAGGGCGGTGCGGAGGGCGGGGAGGTCGGCAGGGCGGCCGCTCGCGAGCGTCAGCGCGATCAGGCGGGGAACCGGCAGGTCCGACAGATCGAGCCCGGTGCCGAGCCAGGGTTCGAGCAGCCGCTCGGATTCCGCCTTCGAAAAAATGCGCGCACCGGCGATGCCGGGCGCAGCCCGTGCGAGGCTTTCCGCCTGCCGAACGTCGGCCTCGATATCGCGTCCGGCGCTGGGCCGGATCTGCACCGTGACCTCCTGCGCGACGCTTCCCTGCCATTGAGCAGCGCTTGAGACGGCGATCTCGGCCGCTCCGGCGCAGAGCGCGGCGAGAAACGTGAGGATGGCGATGACCGCCGCCAGCGCCCGGCTCGCGGCGGAGTCGGTCGGCACCAGAGGCGCGTTGCGGCGAAGATTGGCCGGAAGCGCCGGCTCGGAAACGGAGGGCGCCGCTCGAGCCTGAGATGCGTCGCTTCGGGTGGGCGCGCGCGCGTCGCTCATTGCCCCTCCACCCGCAGCCGGCCCTCGGCAAGAACCATGCGACGCGCCTCGACGAGATCCATCAGGCCGTAATCGTGGGTGGCGATCACCACCGAAGTGCCGAGCCGGTTCAGCTCCATGAACAGCCGCAGAAGGCGCCGGGCGAGGCTCGGATCGACGTTGCCGGTGGGTTCGTCGGCCAGCAGCAGTTCCGGCCGCGCGATCAGCGCCCGCGCGATCGCCGCGCGCTGCTTCTCGCCGCCCGACAGGAGCGGCGGCAGGACGTGCATGCGCTCGCCCAAGCCGACCCAGCGCAGCAGTTCCACGACCTCCGCCCGGTAGCTCGCCTCCGCCCGCTCCTGGACGCGCAGGGGCAGCGCCACGTTCTCGTAGGTGGTGAGATGATCGAGCAGGCGGAAATCCTGGAACACCACACCCATGCGGCGGCGCAAGCCCGTGAGCGCGTCGTTCGAGATGCCGCTGACCTCCTTGCCGAAGATCGAGACGAGGCCGCGGGTCGGACGCACCGAGAGGAGGATCAGGCGCAGCAGCGTCGTCTTGCCCGCCCCCGAAGGCCCGGTGAGAAACTGGAACGAGTGCGGCGCGATTTCGAAACTGACGTCCGACAGCACCTCCGGCCCGAGGCCGTAGCGCATGCCGACGCTCTCGAAGCGAACGACGGGCTCCTCCGCGCCGGACAGGAGGCTGCCCGTTTTCATCCCAGCCGACAAGGACCGCTCACTCCACGCTCTGTGCTCGACACAGGACTCCTGTGCCGTACTCGACTTCACGACCGGTTAACCACACTCGGGGACAACGTTTGTGTCCTTTTCGAGAGCGCGGCAACCCGCTGCCGGGACCTGACATCGACTCTGGTCCATCGCCATGCTGATCGTCTGCCCGGCCTGCGCCAGCGAGTATCGCATCGATGCCGAGCGCGTCGGAACCAGCGGGCGCTCGGTGCGCTGCGCGGCCTGCCGCGAGACGTGGTTCATCTCGGCCGACGAGGTCGTCGCCGCCATGTTCGACGAGATGGCGGCGGAGGAGGAGCCCGCTTCGCCTCCGCCTCCACCGGAACCCGCGCCTGCGGCCGAAGCACCCGTCGAAGAATCCGTGCGGCGTTCCCGGCCGACGGCGACGTCTGCCAAGCGCGGCAAGCCGAAGCGCAAGACCGGCCGGTTCTCGCCCGCACTGGCCGCTTGCCTCGTCCTTGCCGCCGCCCTGCCGCTCGCGCTCCTCGGCCGTGCCGGTGTCGTACGGGCGATGCCTCAGACGGCGGCGCTGTTCGCCCGCGTCGGCTTGCCGGTGAATCTGCGCGGCATCGATCTGGCCGACATTGTCGCCTTCCAGGTGCCTGCCGAGGGCGCCAACCCCGCGCGGCTCGTCGTGGAAGGGGATCTCGTCTCTGTTGCCCGGGAGCGTGTCGCCGTGCCGCCGATCGAGGTCGACGTGCGCGGTGCCGACGGACAGTCGCTGTACCGGTGGAGCGTGCCGGGGCCGCGCGCCGCGCTCGAACCCGGCGAGCGGGCGCGATTCAAGGCGAGCCTCTCGGCTCCGCCCGAGAAGGGACGTCAGGTCGAGGTGCAATTCTCGGACAGCTCTGTCGCCGCCGACGCGGGAACGGGCGAGAACCGCTAGGATCGCGTTGCAGGGCTAATCGTCGCCGTCCGGTGGATGGCCACGATACAGCGCCTCGAAGTCCCAGCCGCCGTAGAACATTTTGACGATGCTGACCCGATCGGCCTCGACCCGGTAGGCGATGACGGCCGAATGCTCGAACGGCACCGTGCGCGGACCGGGCTCCAGATCGTCGCGACGACGAACGCCATGGGGCGCGTCTCCAATACGGTCGCACCGTTCGACGGGTCGGTTCAGGAAGCGCTCCGCGAGCTCGGGGCTGAGACTGGCCTCATGCACCCAACGGTAAATCTGCAGGAGGTCTGCGTGGCTTCGGCCCGATAGGTGACTTTAAGACGCTTCATCCCGATGCGCCTTCCCGATGCGCCTTCAAAGTTTCGGCGTGAAGCGTCCGGATGTGCGCCCGCACTTCCTCGCCGGTGAAGGCC
>Ga0268290_100287_pt1 | contig 10446 bp, 11 predicted proteins | sample MetspRMADM_FD_191346 | JGI IMG/M metagenome (GOLD analysis project Ga0268290, IMG submission 191346) | Soil microbial communities from San-Diego area, Southern California, United States - Methylocaldum sp. RMAD-M | ecosystem: Environmental > Terrestrial > Soil > Desert | place: USA: California... | reverse complement strand
CGGTGCGCTTCGAGCCCGGATCGACCCGCGAGGTGGCGCTCGTGCCGCTCTCCGGGGCCCGGACGGTCTTCGGCTTCCGCGGCGACGTGATGGGGCCGCTCTGACGCCACGTCCCGGACCCCTCTCGCGTGGGGGCCGGGACGCTCTATTCTCCGGCGAAAGCGGTCAGGCCTCGCTCTCGGGCAGCGCCAAGCCTTCAGCCGACCACGTCATGCCGAACAGGTCGCGGACGGCCTCGACCCGGTTGTCGCTTCCGGCCGCGCGGGTGATCAGCGTCCGAAGCGCGATCTCCGGATCCTTCCCGTCATAGGCGAAGAACAGCGCCGGCTGGAGCTGGGCATCGAAGCGCTCGCGCATGAGCGCTGCGAGTACTTTGCGGGCGAAGCCGCGATGGGCGGTAGCGAAGTCGCGGACCCGTCCTGCGTGGGCGGCAAGCGCGGCATTGATGGTGGCCTGGTACGCGATCAGGCGTTCGCCGATCTCAGATGGCAGGATCGCCACGACATCGTCGACCGCGCCCGTCGCGACCCAGGAGAGCACGTTCTTCTCGAGGTGGACGCTGGACAGGGCTCGGTGACGCAGAACGTAGCCATCGCTCTTGAGCTTCAGACGGTGGCCGTCCGCGAAGCAGACCACGTAGCCTTCGATGCCCGCGGCACTCCGCGCCTCGTCAACGAAGCGCTTTGCGTCAGTGACGCTGCCGTAGTTCCTGACCGGTGGAACCTCGAACCGCTCGTTCAGGGCGGCCATCTCTTCGTGCGGCAGACAAACCCCTGACGCCATCACGCGAGCCGCGAGCAGTGTGCGCACCGGCGCGGGATAGGCGACCACCATGCGTTTGTCGGGCGAAGTGACGTCGAAGATTGGCGTGATCCCGCCGCGAGAAGGAACCGTGAGAGCGCGGCGATCCCACCATCGGCGCGAGCTTCAGCCCTCTCCGCTTGGGTCGTCGCTCCCATGCGGGTCATGAACACGAGGGCGCCCTCCAGCATCACCGGAGGTACCGTCGAGCCGTCGAGCTTGTCCAAGACGATGTGCGGAGCCGACCAGTCGAGGGTCTCGGCCCGTTCGCGCTCGCCGAGATTGAAGAATTTGTGGAATGGCCGGCCGATCAGACGGCCGTCGCGATCGAATCGGAGACCGCGGCATTCGCGGGCGATCGGTGTATCGAACGTCTCTGGAAGCGAGAAAACATAGTCGATCGCCGTGTGATCAGGACGCCTAGGGACGACGAAACTTTGCTCAAAGGAGATTGCAGGGCACCATCGGCTCAATGTTCGGTGACGGGAAAGCCCATGACACTATCCAGGTTTGTTGAGTCGGAGATGCGGGCAACGACATGAAGCGGTCATTTTTCAAGCAATAGAATCGAATCGACAGGGAACTCTCCTTTGTGAGCCGTCGAATTGCGCGCTAGATTGGGGATCGAATTCGGTTGGTCAAGCATAGGGTTGTGTCATGACCCGGCGCTCAGTCACGTGCACGGAAAACCCGGAGCCGCTTGTACATGGAATTCAAATTCATCTTCCGTGCCCCCGGAAATGCGACTACGCGTGGTGGGATAGGTCCCCGTTGCGAAGGCCCCGTTCACAGCGGCCGCGGCGCGGTGCCGGCCGCACTCCGCGACGTGACTCTACAGCCCCGCTCGGATACGCGCACGCAGGCCGGTTTCTGTGGTGACGTGATGGGTGCCCTGTGAGCCTGACCGGTGAGGTACATGAGCGCGATCGAGGGCGTGCGATAATGGCACCCGATGCCGAGGCGCATCCGACGCCGACGAAGAAGCGGAGCGTCTGTGCCATCTCCGGCGTCGAGATGAACCGCCGGAACCTCGTGCCGGTGGCGACCCTGCGCCCGGCCCTCGTCGAGCATATCCGGGCCGATTATCCCGGTTTGGCGGACGACGCGCTCATCAGCGTCAAGGAACTCGCCAAGTACCGGACGCGCTACGTCGCCGAACTGCTGGCGGAGGAGCACGGTGAGTATTCCGACCTCGACCGGCAGGTGGCCGAGAGCATCGCCGCCCAGGACACGATCGCCGAGAACATCGAGGAGGATTACGACGAGCACCGCAGCTTCGGCGAGCGCGTCTCGGACGGTCTCGCCGCCTTCGGCGGGTCGTGGGCCTTCCTCATCAGCTTCGCCCTGGTGCTGGTCACGTGGATGGCCGTGAACGTCATTATGGGCGAGATGCGGGCGTTCGATCCCTACCCGTTCATCCTGCTCAACCTCGTCCTGTCCTGCCTCGCGGCGATCCAGGCGCCGATCATCATGATGAGCCAGAGCCGGCAGGACAAGAAGGACCGGCTGCGCTCCAACAACGATTACCGCGTCAACCTGAAGGCCGAGCTGGAAATCCGGCACCTGCACGAGAAGATGGATCATCTCGTCACGAAGCAGTGGCAGAGACTCGCCGAAATTCAGCAGATCCAGCTCGAAATGCTTCAGGAGATGCGCACCCGCGTAACCCGCAAGCCCGTCGTCAAGGTCAAGAAGGTGGTGCGCAAGAAGCGTGCGAAGCCGGGGGGACCCGAGGCGGGTGCGCCCGCGAACGTGGCCGAGCCGTCGTCCGGGCCGCCCATGCCCGAGGCGGCCGGCTGAGCGGCGCGCACGTCTCATCGGCTCGGCACCAATCCTGCCTGCTCCACCCTGCGAACCCGATTTCGAGCATCACCATGTCTGCCCGTCTGCCCCGCGCCGCCTATGCCGACATGTTCGGACCAACCACCGGCGACCGCATCCGGCTCGCCGACACGAGCCTTGAGATCGAGGTCGAGCGCGACTTCACGGTCTACGGCGAGGAGGTGAAGTTCGGCGGCGGAAAGGTGATCCGCGACGGGATGGGCCAGTCTCAGGCGACCAACGCGGCCGGCGCCGTCGACACGGTGATCACCAACGCGGTCGTGCTCGACCATTGGGGCGTGGTGAAGTGCGATGTCGGCATCGTGCGGGGTCGCATCTTCAAGCTCGGCAAGGCCGGCAACCCGGATGTGCAGGCGAATGTCGACATCGTCGTCGGCCCTGGCACCGAGGTGATCGCGGGCGAGGGCAAGATCCTCACGGCGGGCGGCTTCGACAGCCATATCCACTTCATCTGTCCGCAGCAGATCGAGGAGGCGCTGTGCTCCGGCGTCACGACGATGTTGGGGGGCGGCACGGGCCCGGCGCACGGTACTTTCGCCACCACCTGCACGCCGGGCCCGTGGCACATTGCCCGGATGATCGAGGCGGCGGATTCCTTCCCGATGAACCTCGCCTTTGCCGGCAAGGGCAACGCTTCGGTGCCCGGTGCGCTGGAGGAGATGATCCGCGCCGGCGCCTGCGCGATGAAGCTGCACGAGGATTGGGGCACGACGCCCGCCGCCATCGACACCTGCCTCTCGGTGGCCGACGCCTTCGACGTGCAGGTCATGATCCACACCGACACGCTCAACGAGTCGGGCTTCGTCGAGGATACGATCGCCGCCTTCAAGGGCCGCACCATTCACGCCTTCCACACGGAGGGCGCGGGCGGCGGCCATGCGCCGGACATCATGAAAGTGGCGGGTCTCGCGAATGTGCTGCCGTCGTCGACGAACCCGACGCGGCCATACACAAAGAATACCATCGACGAGCATCTCGACATGTTGATGGTGTGCCACCACCTCGACCCGTCGATTCCGGAAGACCTCGCCTTTGCCGAGAGCCGCATCCGCAAGGAGACCATCGCGGCCGAGGACATTCTGCACGACATCGGCGCGCTCTCGATGATGTCCTCCGACAGCCAAGCCATGGGCCGGGTCGGCGAGGTCGTGATCCGCACGTGGCAGACCGCCGACAAGATGAAGCGCCAGCGCGGCGCCCTGCCGGGGGATTCATCGGGAAACGACAACCTGCGCGCCCGGCGCTACGTGGCCAAGTACACGATCAACCCGGCCATTGCGCACGGCGTATCGCGGCACATCGGCTCGGTCGAGCCGGGCAAGCTCGCCGACCTCGTGCTGTGGACGCCCGCCTTCTTCGGCGTGAAGCCGGACCTCGTGCTCAAGGGCGGAATGATCGCGACCGCGCCGATGGGCGACCCCAACGCCTCGATCCCGACGCCGCAGCCGGTGCATTATCGGCCGATGTTCGGCAGCTACGGCCGGGCCCCGTTCGCCACCGCCCTTACCTTCGTCTCCAAGGCGGCGATCGAGGACGGCGTGAAGGAGAAGCTGCGCGTCTCCAAGGAACTGGTGGCGGTGGAGAACGTGCGCGGCGGCATCTCGAAGAAGAGCATGATCCTCAACGACGCGACGCCGGTGATCGAGATCGACCCCGAGACCTACGACGTGCGCGCCGACGGCGAACTGCTGGTCTGCGAGCCGGCGGAGGTCTTGCCGATGGCGCAGCGCTACTTCCTGTTCTGAGCTATCATCGGCCGCTGACAGGAGGCCCCCCGATGTCCAAGGCCGCGCTGAAGCCGCCCCTGGCGGCCGATCTCTACGAGACGGATTTTTACGCCTGGACTCAAGCCCAGGCCGAACTGCTGCGCGCAGGTCGGTTCGATGAACTCGATCTTCGCAATCTGATCGACGAGGTGGCCAGCGTGGGGGGCAGCGAGAAACGCGAGATCGAGAGTCGCCTCGACATCCTGCTGGCGCATCTCCTCAAATGGAAGTTTCAGCCAGGCGCCCGGACGAGCAATTGGCAGGCTACGCTGCGAGAGCAGCGCATGCGCATCGGGCGGATACTGAAGTCGAGTCCAAGCCTGAAGCGTTACCTGGCTGAAGTCTTCTCGGAATGCTATCTCTCTGCTCGCTTGGTGGCGGCCAAGGAAACCGGGATCGACTTCAGTCTGTTCCCGGAAAAACCTCCTTTCACCGTCGAGCAGACACTCGATCAAAAATACTTTCCGAAGGAGCCCGGGCTCCTCGATCAATCTTGAGCCTATGATCCGTGCCACCCGCGTCATCCGCCGCGACCGTCTCGGCTCCGGCGAGATCGTCGACCGCATCGTGCTCGATTCGAACGATCGCCATCGCCGCCGCATGGCGATGCGCGGCGTCGGCGGGACTGCGTTCCTGCTCGATCTCGCCGAGGCCACCGTGCTCGATGACGGCGACGCCCTCGCGCTGGAGGACGGCCGCTTCGTCTGGGTCGAGGCGGCGCCGGAGGCGCTGCTGGAGATTCGCGCGCCCACCCCGCACGCGCTCAAGCGGCTGATCTGGCACATCGGCAACCGGCACATCCCCGCCGAGATCGGCGAGGAGGCGGTGTGGATCGCGCATGACCACGTGCTCGCCGAGATGGTGCGGGGCTTAGGGGGAAGCGCCGAGCCGGTCAGGCGGCCGTTCCGGCCGGAGGGCGGCGCCTATGCCGGCGGACATGCGCATGACCATGGCCATGGCCACGCGCACGGTCATTCCCACACCCATGATTGACGCCCTGCGACTGATGGCGTGGCTCTCGCCGACCTACCCGGTTGGTGCCTTCGCCTACTCGCACGGGCTCGAATGGGCGGTGGAGTGCGGCGACGTGCGCGACGCCGCCACCCTCGCCGGCTGGCTCGCCGATGTGCTGGAGCGAGGGGCGGGCCGCAACGACATGATCCTCTGCGCCGCCGCCCACCGGGCCACGGCGGCGGGCGACGGAGCGAGCCTCGCCGAGACCAACGACCTCGCCCTGGCGCTCGCCCCCTCCCGCGAGCTTCACCTGGAGACGAGCCAGCAGGGGCGCAGTTTCCTGGACGCGACGCTGCGGGCGTGGCCTTGCCCTGCCCTCGCCGCCGTCGCCGAGCGGCTCGCGGCCGAGGTCGCCTATCCCGTCGCGGTCGGCGCGGCGGCCGGGGCGCACGGCGTCGCGCGGGAGGCGACTGTTGCGGCCTACGGCCTCGCCTTCGTCCAGAACCTCGTCTCGGCCGCCCTGCGCGTTGCGCCGGTCGGCCAGAGCGCGGGCATGGCAGTGCTCGCCGCGCTCACGCCCCGTGTCGCCGCACTGGCGCAGACGCTCCACGCGGGAGACCTCGATGCGCTCGGCAGCGCGACCCTGCGGCTCGATCTCGGTTCCTTCCGACACGAGACGCAGTATTCCCGCATCTTCCGCTCCTGAGGATTTTTTCGAAGCCATGGCATCCGTGAACGGACCTCTCCGCGTCGGCATCGGCGGACCCGTCGGCTCAGGCAAGACCGCGCTGATGGAGCAGCTCTGCCGCCGCTTCCGCGAATCCTACGAGATCTGTGCCATCACCAACGACATCTACACCAAGGAGGATGCGCGGATCCTCACCGTGGCAGGCGCCCTGCCGGAGGAGCGGATTCTTGGCGTCGAGACCGGCGGCTGCCCGCACACGGCGATCCGCGAGGACGCCTCGATCAATCTCGCGGCGGTGGCCGAGATGCGCCGCCGTTTCCCCCGGCTTGATCTCGTGCTGATCGAATCCGGCGGCGACAACCTCGCGGCGACCTTCTCACCGGAACTGGCGGACCTCACCCTCTACGTCATCGACGTGGCCGGCGGCGAGAAGATCCCGCGGAAGGGCGGCCCCGGCATCACCCGCTCGGACCTGCTCATCGTCAACAAGACCGACCTCGCTCCGCTGGTCGGCGCCGATCTTTCGGTGATGGAGGCCGACACGCAGCGGATGCGCGGCACGCGGCCCTACGTGTTCGCCTCGCTGCGCGAAGGGCACGGGGCGGACACGGTCGCCCGGTTCATCGTCGAGGCGGGAGGGCTGGGGTGAGGACGCCCCTCACGGTTTCCGGTTGATCGCGTCGGGTATTGCCCTACCCCGTCATCACTTCGGCATCGCCTCGCAATGACAGAGAGGAACCTGACGCGATCAGGCTTTCCTCACGACGGCGCCGAGCGGCGGAACGCGTCGCGCTCCTCCAGCACCTCGATCAGGTCGAGCACGCGCACGACCTGACCCGATACATCCCACCACGGCGGCAGGCGGCGTGGTACCGGCACCGGATGGTGCAGCACGGCCTCGACGAGGAAGGCGATTTCCGGAAGCGGTGGTGCGGACAGCCCCAGCGCGCGGCCCGCGGGCAGGACGGCGCGGGCGAGGAGTCCAGCCTTGTGCGGGCCGCTCACGCGGGCGCGTCGGGTGACCGAATCGAAGCCGTTCGCCTCCACTGCGCGCCCGATCTCCGCGTAGATCGTACCGGCGGCACGGATGGCCGGCCGACAGCTTAGGGGAAGCGCGGCGATACCGGGCTCGGCGCGGGCGTAGAGCCCGTCGGCCGCCGCCAGCAGGCCGGCCACGACCTGTTGCAGACCGGGGCTGAGTCGAGGCTCGGAGAGGAAGGCGTCGGCGTCGAGACCCGCCGCGTCGAGCCAGTCCCGTGGCAAGTAGAGGCGCCCGGCGCGGGCATCCTCGCCGACGTCGCGGGCGATGTTGGTGAACTGCATGGCGACGCCCAGGTCGCAGGCGCGGGCGAGCGCGTGACTATCGCGCACGCCCATCACAAGGGTCATCATCGCCCCGACCGTGCCCGCGACGCGGGCTGCGTAGGCAGCCAGCTCCGACAGGGTGTCGTAGCGCCGGCCCTCGATATCCCAGGCGAACCCATCGAGCAGCGCCCGCGGCAGCGCCTCGGGGATGGCATGGCGGGCCAGCACCTCGGCGAGCGCCCGGTCGGCCGGGTGGTCGGCAGGGCGGCCGGCGAGCGCCGCCGTCAGCCGCCGCTCCAGCCGCGCGAGGGAGGCGGCCCGGCTGCCTCCCACCTCGTCCACCGCGTCGTCGGAGAGGCGGCAGAAGGCGTAGAGGCCGTAGGCGGAGGTTCGCACCGCGGGCGGCAGCAGCATCGAGGCCGCGAAGAAGCTTTTCGAGCCGGCGCGGATCGCGGCGCGGCAGGCGGCACGATCCGCGGCGCTGGCGGCGGAGGGGTCAGGCGCGAACACGGGCATCCGGCACCACGGTATCGAGGACACGGGCCGAGGAGAGCACGCCCGGCAGACCGGCGCCGGGATGCGTCCCCGCGCCGACGAGGAAGAGGTTCGCCACATCCTCCGAGCGGTTGTGGGGGCGGAACCACGCCGATTGCGTCAGCACCGGCTCAAGTCCGAAGCCCGAGCCGCGAAAGCTCAGGAAGTCGTCGGAGAAATCCTGCGGCGTCGTCACCCGCGAGGTGACGAGGGCGTCGTTGAGCCCTGGCAGCACCGAGCCTTCGAGGAAACGGGCGATCCGCTGGCGGTAGGGCTCGGCGAGCCGCGCCCAATCCTGGCCGCCGGCGAGGTTCGGCACCGGGGCGAGCACGTAGAACGCGTCGCAGCCCGGGGGAGCGAGCAGCGGGTCGGTCGCGGTCGGGCGATGGAGGTAGAGGCTGAAGTCGTCCGCCAAGTGCTTGCGGTCGAAGATATCCTGCAGCAGGCCGCGGTAGCGCGGGCCCATCAGGATCATGTGGTGATCGACCTCCGGGTACTTCTTCCGGGTGCCGAAATACCAGACGAACAGCCCCATGGAGGACGAGGCGCGCCCCAGACGCCGCGCGCTCCAGCGCCGGGTTCGGCCGCCGAGCAGTGTGCCGTAGGTAAAGGCGGAATCGGCGTTCGAAACGACGATGGAAGCGGGAATGCTCTCTCCGTCGGCCAGCACCACGCCGGTTGCCGCACCACGCTCGACGCAGATGCGCGCGACCTCCGCGCCGCAGCGGATCGCCCCGCCTTGCTCGCGAATCAAGCCGCAGAGGCCGTCGACCAGCCGCCCGGTGCCGCCCATGGCGAAGTGGACGCCCCATTGCCGCTCCAGATGGGCGATGAGGCAGTAGATCCCGCTGGCGCGAAACGGGTTTCCTCCGATGAGCAGCGGGTGGAAGCTGAAGATGGTGCGCAGCCGCTCGTCGCGGATGAAGCGGCTGACCACGTCGTAGACGCTGCGGTGGCCCGAGAGGCGCAGCAGGTCGGGGCCGATCCGCAGCATCGCACCGAGGCTGTCGAACGGGACGTGGCCGAGTTGCTCGAAGCCGACTCGGCACACGGCCTCGCTGTGGGCCATGAAGCGCTCGTAGCCGGGCACGTCGTCCGGTGAGAAGCGGGCGACCTCAGCCCGCATCGCCGCACGGTCGCCGCTATAGGCGAAGCTTTGACCGTCCTCGAAGCGGATGCGGTAGAACGGCTGCATCGGCACGAGAGTGACGTCCTCGCGCAACTCCCGCCCGCACAGGCGCCACAGCTCCTCGAACAGGAACGGCGCGGTGACGATGGTCGGTCCCGCGTCGAAGGTGAAGCCGTCTTGCCGATGCACGCGGGCGCGACCACCGGGCTGATCGAGCCGCTCCAGCACGGTGACGCGGTAGCCACGCGCGCCGAGCCGGATCGCCGCCGCCAGCCCGCCGAAGCCGGAGCCGATCACGACCGCGTGCGGCCTGGCATCGGGACCGGTCGCGTCAGTCGGCTTGACGGCGAGTGTCAACATAACTTGACACTATGGCCGGGATTTCCGTCAGCGCAAGAGGCGTTTTACGTCGATGACGTCTGCGACACATCGGCTTCCGCGCGGATGATGTCGGCGACCTGGCCAGGCGCCTCTTCATGGGCGAGATGGCCGAGCCCACGCAGCAACTCGACGCGGGCATTGGGCAATCGCTCGCGTAGGGTGAAGGCGTCCTCCGGCTTGATCGCCTTGTCGTCCCCGCCGACGATCAGCAGCGTGCGGGTGTCGAGCCGCGGCAGGTCGCGGGCGAGTGCCGGGAGATCCCAGTTCGCCATCATGCCGAGGGCACCCGAGACGTGGCCGGCGCGGGTGAACAGCCGTCGGTAGAGGTCGAGTCCCTGCGGGTCGAGGCGCGAGCCGGTGCCGTCGATGAGTCGGCGCACGGCGGCCCGGTCGGCGCTCCAGGCGAAGACCTTCGGGGTGACGGGGTTGAGGAACAGCATCCGGGCGATGCCGGGAAACAGGAAGCTCGCGAAGCCTGGAAACGGCGTCAGCGCGCCGTTGATCGCCACCAGCAGGTCGGGTGTGATGCGCCGATCGAGGCACATCCGCGCGAGCAAAGCCGCGCCGGCCGAATGGCCGATGGCGAGGCGCGTCGTCAGGCCGAGACTGGCCGTGAGGTCGCCCACCGCCTCGGCCATGCCCGGCAGGGAAAGGCGGCGGGCGGGCAGCGGATCGGTGAAGCCGTGGCCAGGGAGATCGGGCGCCAGCACGCGAAACCCTCGCTCCGCCAGAAGCGGCGCCAGCCCGCGCCAGGAATGGGTCGCGGCACCGGTGCCGTGCAGGAGCAGCAGGCCGGGCGCGTTCGGCTCACCGAATTCCTGCACGTGCCAGCGTAGGCCCGCGGCCTCGACGAAGCGGCTCGCGGCCCGGTGCGGCCAATCGCGGCCGTCGCGCTCCCAATTGGGCCGGTCGTCATTGAGGAGGGGCAAGGGCGGTTCGGGCCTCAGGCTGTGGCGGCGCGCACCGCCGCGCTGACGCTGCCCGCATCGGCGTGGGGCAGCGGACAGTAGCGCGCCTGCGCCGCCTCGGCGAGGCGGCGCGCCCCG
>Ga0268290_100285_pt1 | contig 10490 bp, 9 predicted proteins | sample MetspRMADM_FD_191346 | JGI IMG/M metagenome (GOLD analysis project Ga0268290, IMG submission 191346) | Soil microbial communities from San-Diego area, Southern California, United States - Methylocaldum sp. RMAD-M | ecosystem: Environmental > Terrestrial > Soil > Desert | place: USA: California... | reverse complement strand
AGGCCGCGATGCGGGTCACGGAGAACCGCTGCCTCGTCGCCTGGACGCGCCTGGAAACATCCCTGCGCATCGTTCGCTACCGCTACGCGCTCGAGCACTTTCTGATCGAGATGCCCGGCCGCGAGGCGGCCCCTGCGGAGCAGGCGGTCGCGTTCCTCGAAGAGCGGCGGGCGCTTCTCGACCCGCTGCTGCCGCCGGACGCCGCCGCTCGCTGCGGCCTCGTGGAACCGCCGCCACAGGCGGCTCTGGCCGCGCCGGTCGTGGCCAAGCCGGTCGTGGCCAAGTATTAGCGTCCCCTCGAATTCGGCAGGCTGATCAGTTCGGAGCGAAGGGGATTGATGCGAACCATCGTCTACGCGGATGGCGGCTGCGATCCCAATCCTGGTCCCGGCGGCTGGGGCGTGGTGATCCAGGACCCTGCCGGCACGGTCGAGCTGCACGGCGGCGAGCGCGCGACCACCAACAACCGCATGGAGCTGACCGCTGCGATCAGCGCTCTGGCGTATTTCCCGGAGGGTGCCGCGATCGAGATGCGCTGCGACAGCCAGTACGTGGTCAAATCCGTCACCGAATGGATGCGCGGTTGGAAGGCACGGGGCTGGCGCACTGCCACGGGTCCGGTGAAGAACATCGACCTGATGCAGCGTCTTGACGCACTCGCCGCCGCCCGCGACGTGCGCTGGACCTGGGTGCGCGGCCATGCCGGTGAGGCCGGCAACGAGCGCGCCGACCGTCTCGCGGCTCTCGGCCGGCGGGAGGCCCTAGGCGGTAAGACCTCGGGCGCGACGGTTCTGCCGCCCGCCGATGCCGCGGCCTCCCAGGCGCCCGCGCAACCGGCCCAGCCGGAGACAACGCAGGTGGCGCTGAGCACAGACCTCGCCAAAGCGGTTTCGCGGGCCGCGGCCGGCGCCGGTATCAGCCCGCAAGCCTATCTGGAGGATGCCGTGCGGCTGGCGTTGGAACTCAAGCCGCCGGGCGTCGCCCGCGTCCGGGCCGAATTGCAGAAGGCGTCCTGATCCAGGCGCGGTCTCGAGGTGCGATGAACCCGGCCTTCTTCGATCGTCCCGCCGCGACCGTCGCCGCCGCGCTGATCGGTCACGGCCTGCTCGTGGATGGCATCGGCGGCATCATCGTCGAGACGGAGGCCTATGATCGGACCGATCCGGCGTCCCACAGCTTCGCCGGGCCGACGCGGCGAAACGCCAGCATGTTCGGACCGCCGGGCCACGCCTACGTCTATCGCTCATATGGCCTGCACTGGTGCCTCAACCTCGTCTGCGAGACCGGCAGTGCCGTGCTCCTGCGCGCTCTCCAACCGATCACGGGGCTGGAGACGATGCGCGCCCGCCGCGGGCTCGACGCGCCACGCCTTCTCTGCGCCGGGCCCGGCCGCCTCGCTCAGGCGCTCGGCATCGATCTCTCACACGATGGCCTGCGCCTCGACCGGGCGCCCTTCGCCTGGCTGGCGCCGCAGGGACCGGTGACGGTTGCCGCCACGACCCGCATCGGCATCAGCCGCGGGGTCGATGCGCCCTGGCGCTTCCTGGTGCCCGGCTCACCCTATCTCAGCCGGCCGTTGCCCCGGACGAAGCCCGGTGCCGATCCGGCAGGGTAGGAGATCAGGTCTCGGCCAGGCCGGTGCTCGATTGTGAGGGCGCCCGACCGTGCGGCGTTCCGAGGTATTCCTCCGAGCGCATCTCGATGAGGCGGGAAGCGGTGCGCTCGAACTCGAAGGCTTCGCGGCCTTGCGCCGCGGTGTAGAGCCCGGTCGGCTCGGCCTCGGCCGAGGCGACGAACTTCACATGCGCGTCGTAGAGCGTGTCGATGAGGGTGATGAAGCGTTTGGCCTCATTGCGCTCCGCCTCGCCCATCACCGGGATGTTGGAAACGATCAGGGTGTGGAAGCTATCGGCGAGCGCCATGTAGTCGGAGGCCCCGAGCGGCGTCCGGCACAGGTCGTCGAAATGAAAGCGGGCGACGCCGCCGGCTTCCTCCGGTACCGGCACCGCGCGCCCCTTCACCTTGACCGTGCTCGGCCGGCCCTTCGTGCGGCCCGTGAGCGCCCTGAAGGCGGCATCCAGAGCGGCATCGGCCGCCGCGTCGGCCGGAACATGGTAGACCGAGCTGCCGCCGAGCTTCTCCAGCCGGAAATCGGTGCGGGAGTCGAGGCGCAGCACCTCCACCCGTTCCTTCAGCTCCGCCACGAAGGGCAGGAACAGAGCCCGGTTGAGACCACCCTCGTAGAGCCGGTCGGGTTCGACGTTGGAGGTCGCCACCACGGTCACGCCGCGCTTGAACAAGGCTCCGAACAGGCGGCCCAGAATCATCGCGTCGGCGATGTCGGTCACCGTGAACTCGTCGAAGCAGAGCAGTGTCGCCTCCGCCGCGAGCGCGTCGGCCACCGGTGGGATCGGGTCGTCGCCCTTCACCTCGCCCCGCTTGAGCGCCTGCCGGTGGGCGTGAATGCGCTCGTGCGCGTCGGCGAGGAAACCGTGGAAGTGAACCCGGCGCTTCGGACCCGGCGCAACCTCGTGGAAGAGGTCCATCAGCATGGTCTTGCCGCGACCGACCGAGCCCCAGATGTAGAGCCCCGTGGGTGGCCCGGCGTCGTCGTCCTTGCGCCCGAACAGCCAACCCAGCGCGCTGCCCTTCTTCGCCCGGCGGCGGCGCTCCAGGTTCTGCACCAGTCGGTCGAGGGCTTGGACGAGGCGGAGCTGCGACGGGTCGCGTTCGATCGCGCCCGAGGCCACCAGGGCGTCGTAGCGCTCGCGGACACGGCCGGGAGAGACAGGCCCGGTGCGGGCATGGTCGGAGGGGGCGTGGGAAGGGGCGTGACTCTCGGGCATCTCGGCCGATCGTTCGCGTGAGGGGGCGGCTCCTCCGGCGAGCGCATTTGCGGAGGAGACGAGACGGATGGCGCGCCATCGGTCTGCCGCGCCGCGGCCGCACGATCAAGCCGGCGCGGCCTGTCCCCCGAACATCCGTGCCGCTTCGACATGCGGGCTTTCGCCGCTTCACTCGGTGATGCGGGCGACCTTCAGCGCTTGGTCGAACATTGCTCCGAGCGAGGCGGTGATGTCGGCTTGTGTGTTGGCCGTGAAGAAGAGGCCCGACGAGGCGCATTTGCGTAGTGGCTCGGCGAGCGTCGGGCTGAAACCGTTGACGCGACTGTTCTCCCAGATGATGTAACTGTCCTTGCTGTAGTCTTTGACAGGTCTGTACGGGATGTAGAGGACCGAGATAGTCGCGCCCGCGTCCTTCAGCTCCGTGCATTTGGCCGGATCGATCTGGGCGGGCTGTGATCCGTCCCAGTCGGCGTAGCGGTAGCCCGCAAACTTCGAAGGATTGCCTGAGAACGTCTTCTTATCCTGGTACGCCGTGTAAGACTGGCTGTTTTGCATCCCATCGGTGATGAGGAACACGAACGGCTTCGAGTTCGACGAGCTGGAGCCGTTGCCATAGGGTTGGATCGTCGATTTCATCTGCGGCAGCGCCTTCTCGAAATGCGTGCCGCCGCTGCCGGTGCCTGTGGTCGGATCGTTGTTGGTGTAGAGTTGCGTCGATCCGGTATCGAGCAGGTTGGTGAAGGCCAGCGGCCAGGTCTTGTCGCACTGGGCCGCCGTTCTCAGCGAGGCGAGAGAGCTGGTGGTATCGCTCAGGGGAGCGAGGGTGGCGAGCCGGTTGATGAACGGATAGATGCCGATCCGATACTGGTTCGGTACGATCGGCGTCGAGGCCCGGTTCAGAAGTGCGCAGACGGCGTTGTTCACCGCGTCGGACCGCAGCTGGATCTTTCCCGCTGCCAAGTTCCAGCCTTTCCGGTTGGGGAAGTGGCACGCGAACTGGCAGTTTCCCTGATCTTCGACGCTCTTGCTGGCCAGCAGCGCCGCGTCGGCATCGGTCGTCGGCAGGCCCATGGAGCCCGACACGTCGACCATGAGGTAGAAGTCGAGGTAACCGGCCAGATCGGCCGAGGCGGTCACCGTGTTGGTCACGATCGAGGTCGAGAGCCCGAAGATCTTGCCGAAGGTGTTCTGAACAGTTGCCGTGTAAGTCACCTTCGCCGTGAGCGTCTGCCCGGTCCGCGTCACGTCCAGCGAGGTCAGCGAGACTGTCGCGAAGGGGACCTTGCCGGCATTGATGTTGAAGGCTTTCGTGCCTTGGTTCCGCCCCGCGGTGAGGCCGGCCGTCGTCACGTCGCTCTGCTTGGCGTTGGCGGCGATGTACTCCTTGGCCGTGACCACGCCCGCAAGCGCGGCGGCGTCCGCCGCGTTGTCGAGCCGCGTCTTGCTGCTGATTGCCATGCCGTAATCGACGCCGAGGCCGACGAGGCCGATCGTCGGGAGCAGCGCGAGGGCGAACATGACGTTGATGCTGCCGCCGCGGTCGGAGGCCAGGTCCATCACGCGGCCCTTAAGCCGGCCCGCGCGGGTCATTAGCCGGTGCATTTGGTTGCGATCCCGTCGTTGTTGGTCGTGTCGTATCCCACTAGCGAGGCGTAGCGCGGCTGCACGTAGGCCGATCGCGCGATCCGAATGGGGGGAACGAACCCCGAGCCGAAGGTCGGCTCGAAGTCGAACACCACATCGATCGCCACCAGCGATCCGGGGCCGAACGAGGATCGCGGCAGGGTCGTCCGGTTGGGGGACGCGTCGTCGGCGGCCGGCAGTTGCGCCGTGCCGCAGGGCCGGTAGTTGTCCCCGCCCGGCTGAGCAGTGCCGGTGCTGGTCCAGACCACCTTTGCCTCGTAGCAGGCGCTCAGGTCGCCGCTGTTGTCGGTGCTGTTCTTGCACGCGTCGTTCTTCGCCGTGAACTGGATAGCGGCGTAGTTGATCGAGATGGTTTGCCACCACTCCATGCCGCGGCGCTTGGCGTCCTTCATCACGTAGGGAAACAGGACGAGCGTCGCGTCGTAGCTGAAGTGCAGGTCGGTGGCGTTGACCTGCGCGACGGTCGTGTTCTTCGGCGGAACCGCCTGCGAGATCATCTGGCTGATCGAGTGCGCGACGAGCTCGACCTTGCGCGTCGCGTTGACGAAGGCGACCACCTGCGCCCCGGCGAACAGGATCAGCAGCAGAGTCGGCAGGATCAGCGCGAACTCGATGGCGGCCATGGCGTCGTCGGCCGCGCGGAAGCGCCGGACCCGCGTGCCGAGACCGGTGAAGGCTGCCCTGAGCACGATCGCGCCTCGGGCGCCGCGGCACCCCCGAACGGGTCCGGCCGACGTCGCGGGCGCGGGCATATGGGAAGGAGCGGCCGCCATCAGTACTGCTCGTTGCGAAAAGCCGCGGACGAGATCGCGAGGAAGGCAGGCTTGCCGTTGAAGGTTGCCCCGCCGCTCAGCCAGGATGAAATCTGCGGAGGCAGGAAGGTGATCGGATAGATGACTTGCAGATACTGGTAATCGCCTCGACCGCCCAGACTGAATTGTCCTGTCCCGGTCGCGAGGTTGGGCACGGCCAAGCCGTTCATGTCCTTGTTGACGAAAGCGTAGTATCCGCTCGGCTGGCCCGCTTTCGGCACGACGTAAAGGTTGACGACGACATCGTTGCAGGAGAAGGCGGCGGGGAGGTATCCGCAGACGCTTTGCTTGAAACTTGCCAGTGTCGCGGCCGTGGACTGCGTCTGAAGGCCACCGATCAGGATCTGGCGCGACGCGCGCACAGTCGCGTTGTCGAGCGCTTGGTTCATATAGGCGACCAGTGCCGCTCCCAACACGAAGAGAAGTGTCAGAATGAAAGCTGTCCCGACGAGGGCGAATTCGACAGCTGTCGATCCCTCTTCGTTGCTGATGTAATACCGGAGCCGCCGCATGGAGGCAGTCTAGCGCTAGGGATTTAAGTAACTGATAACACGATACCCGAAATCTCGGTGTTTGCTTGGGCAGGGAGCGCCGTGCCCGGTATCGGGCAATCTCTGAATCGCCTGGAAATGCCGGCCGGGAGGCGTCCCCGCGCTCCACGGGCGGGAGCTGCACGTGCCCAACCGTGCTTCGAGCCGCCTCGACCCTCGTGCGGGTCGTTGGGGTTCGGACAGACCAGCCATGCAGGCGCGGACGGCGATCGAGCACTTTGCTGCATTGCGGTATGGAGGCTCTTGCCCCAGATCTTCCCTGACCGCGCCAGGAGAGGGAGGCAGCGCGGCCGACCGCCGATCCGGCTCGCCACGCGAGTCTTTCGCACGAGTTTTTCGCGTCCCGATGTCTTCTCCCCACCGCGTCCCGGTCTTCCCCGTCGATCATCTCTCGCGCCGTCCTGTCATGCGACGCGGCGGGACGAGCCTGCGCCGTCTCTGGCCGAGCGACGGACCGGCGGTGCGCGCCTTCTTCCTGCGCCTCGATCCCGAGACGCGTGCGAGCCGCTTCATGGCCGCGGTCGGGGACCGGGCGGCCGCATCCTACGCGGAGCGGGCGACGGTCATGTCGGGCGTGGTCGTCGGAATCTTCGTCGGCGGCACCCTGCGGGCCCTCGGCGAACTGCGCCCGTTCGGCAACGGGCCGTCCGGCCTGCGGCGGGCGGAGGTCGCGCTCACGGTCGAGCAGGGCTTTCGGCGGGCGGGGCTCGGTTCGATGCTCCTGCAGCGTCTGGCTGAGGCGGCCCGCAACCGCGGCATCGCCGAGCTACGCCTGAGCTGCCTGTCCCACAACGTCGCGATGCGACGGCTGATCATGGCGTTCGGTGCGGAGATGCGCCTCGACGACGGCGAGAGCGAGGGGGCGATCCGGCTCGCCCAGGCGACGCCGCTCTCGCTGTGGCGGGAGGGGATCGAGACGGCCCTCGATTTCAATCTCGCCGTGGCGGCCCTGCCTCTATCTCGGCCCCGGCCGCCCTTGCCGCGGGCGGCCTGAGCCTCGCGTTTCAAGCCGCCTCGTCCGGCCACGCGACGATGCGCTCGATCAGCTCATCCTCGGCAAACTCCTCCTCGTTGCCGGCGACACGTCCGCGCACTGAGATACCCGCGTCGTGGACACTCGCCCGCCGGCCGGTCTTCAGCGGATGCCACACCGGCAGGTCGCGGCCCTCGCGCACGAGACGGTAGGCGCAGGTCGGCGGCAGCCAGGGGATCGTGCGCACCGCCTCCGGGGTCAGGCGGACGCAGTCCGGCACGCGCTTGGCGCGATTGCGATAATCACGGCAGCGGCAGGTATGGGTGTCGAGCAGCGTGCAGCCGACATCGGTATGGTGGATCTCGCCGGTGTCGTCGTCCTCGAGCTTGAGCAGGCAGCAGCGGCCGCAGCCGTCGCACAGGCTCTCCCACTCCGCCGGGCTCATCGCCTCGAGGGTCTTCACGCGCCAGAACGGCCCGTCGCTGCGCTCGGCCATGTCTTCGGCCATCTCTGGCGCCTCGCCTACCTTGATCGTATCGTTTCGGGACAAGGCGCTCCTCCTGCCGCATGGCGCCGCCGGGAGCAAGCATGGCCGGGGGATCCGCCATCCGACGGCCGGATTCGGCTGTCAGGATTGTCTTAACGTTAATGTACGGTTGACGGAGCGCCGAAGGGGCGCCGGCCCGCTCTTCGCGTTCCTTAACGGAAGCGAAAGCTCGCGGGCGGGCGTGTGTCCTGATACAGAACGTATCGGGGTATCGTTGTCCGGAGCATCGCTCTAAGCCGACCCGGCCAACGTCGAGAGAAACCGGAATCCGCCTTGCGCCTGCCCAGCCTCAAGACGCTGACGACGCGGATCAGCCGCGCGGCCCTGGCCTTCGATGCCTGGGTGAACGCGAGCCTCTACGAGGGCGGCCATTCCACGACCGAGGCCTACGAGCGCTTCCAGGCGCGGATGCAGGTGTTCTCCGTCCGTGGCTGGAAGCGCTATGCCCTCGACCTGACCAGCGAGGGTGTCACCATCGGTACGGCCGGCGCCCTGCTGCTGCTGTTCCTGGCGCAGCCCGCCTTCAATCTCACCAGCGACAACTGGCTGAAGGCTCAGGATCTCGCCGTCACCTTCCTCGACCGCTACGGCACCGAGGTCGGGCGTCGTGGCATCAAGCACGACGACTCGCTGAAGTTCGACGACTTCCCCGAACTGATGATCAAGGCGTTGCTCTCGACCGAGGACCGGCGCTTCTACGAGCATTGGGGCATCGATCCGATCGGCACGGCGCGCGCTCTCGTCTCGAACTCGTCCGGCAAGGGCGGCATGCAGGGCGGCTCGACCCTGACGCAGCAGCTCGCCAAGAACCTGTTCCTGTCGAACGAGCGCTCGCTGGAGCGCAAGATCAACGAGGCGTTCCTGTCCTTCTGGCTCGAAACGCACCTGACCAAGAACCAGATTCTCAAGCTCTATCTCGACCGCGCCTATATGGGCGGCGGCACCTTCGGCGCGGTGGCGGCGGCGGACTATTATTTCGGCAAGCGCCTGCAGGACATCACGCTGGCGGAAGCCGCGATGCTCGCCGGCCTGTTCAAGGCGCCGACCAAATACTCGCCCAACGTCAACCTGCCCGCGGCCCGCGGCCGGGCGGTGGACGTGCTGCACAACATGGTCGAGGCCGGCTTCGTCACGGAAGGCCAGATCCAGACGGCGTTGCGCAACCCCGCGACGCCGGTGACCCGCACGAAGGACATCACCGCCGACTACTACCTCGATTGGGCCTTCAACGAGGTGAAGCGGATGGCCGATGCGGGCAAGCTCCGCAACGACCGCGTGCTCACGGTGAAGACGCCGCTCGACCTCTCGATCCAGCGCTCCGCCGACCAAGCGGTCGAGAACATGCTGCGGCGGCTGGGCGACCAGTACGACGTGGACGAGGCGGGCGTGGTGATCCTCGATCCGGATGGCGCCCTGCGTGCCATGGTTGGCGGCGCCGATTACGGCGAGAGCCAGTTCAACCGCGCCACCGATGCGCTGCGCCAGCCGGGCTCCTCGTTCAAGCCCTACGTCTACGCCGCGGCCCTGGCGTCCGGCCTGTTCAAGCCCGACACGCCTGTGGTGGATTCGCCGGTCTGCGTCGGCAACTGGTGCCCGCAGAATTACGGCCGCTCCTATTCCGGCCGCCAGCCGATGTGGCTCGCAGTGGCGAAGTCGGTCAACACCATCCCGATCAAGGTCACCACCGCTATCGGCAAGGGGATGGGCATCACCCACGAGTGGAACGCGGCCAAGGCCGGGCGGGCCAAGATCATCCAGCTCGCCAAGGCGATGGGCGTCACGACCCCGCTGACCGATACGCCCTCCCTGCCGATCGGCGCCACCGAGGTGACGGTGATGGATCAGGCGGCGGGCTTCGCGGTCTTCGCCAATGGCGGAAAGGTCGCCAAGCCCTACGTCGCCACCGAGGTGCGAAATTCCAGCGGCGAGGTGATCTACCGCCACGCCGACGAGAAGCCGGTGCAGGTGCTCTCGTCCCAGGTGACGGCGGATATGAACTACATGCTCAACAAGGTGGTCGAGGAGGGCACCGCGCGAAAGGCCCAGATCGAGGGCGTGAAGGTCGCGGGCAAGACTGGCACCACCAATGGCTACCGCGATGCGTGGTTCGTGGGCTACACCGGCAACTATGTCGGCGCCGTCTGGTACGGCAACGACGACCACAGCCCGACCAACAAGATGACCGGCGGTTCGCTCCCCGCGATGACGTGGCACGAGATCATGGCACCCGCCCACCAGGGCATCGAGCTGAAGCCGATGCCCGGCCTGAACGACCGCAAGGGCGCGCCGCAGGCCGCCCAGGCCCAGGCCGACGGTGCGGCGGCGGCCGCCAGTTCGAGCGGCCGGCTCTCGCGCCGCTCCTTCGAAGTGCTGTCGAGCCTGAACGGCCTGTTCCGCAACGTCGAGACCAGTCGCTCCGCCTCTAAGCCCGATCCGGCGCGCTCCGGCGCCGTTGCCCCCGACCGGATGCGGCCACCCGGCCTCGCACCGGTCGACGTCGCCGAGGGCGCGCGCGCCTCCGGCGGCTTCGGGACGCCCTGAGGCCGCTTCATGGCTCTGTCGAGTGGAATCGGCCCGGCGACCGGAGCCCCTGGGCGTGAGGATGCGCGTCGGGATCTGCGTGAGGATCAATCCTCACGCCTGCGCCGCCTCGCGCGGAACGCGGCCTTACGCAGTTCTCGGGTCGGGCTGTTCGTCTACGCGCTGACCCTCGGCGGCCTTCTGGGCCTCGCCAGTGCCGACTATGCCACCAGCGGCGGCTATCCCTTCGGCGGAACCGCAATCGGGAGTTGGACGGCGTGGCCGCGGGCGGGCTCGCTCGACTCCGACCCCTATGCCCGCGCCGTCAATGCTCGCCGCGGCGACATTCCTCTCGCGGTCGGCGAGGGCATGCTGCTGACGGCGGCCAGCGACGACGACGGGCGCGTCCTCGACGCCGCCTGTACGTACCGCCTCGCGGGAGTCACGCCCCCGGCACGCGCCTGGACGATCACTGTGACTGGTCGCGGCGCGTCTGCAGCCGGGCAGGAGCCCGTGCGAACGAGCTTCACCTCCACCGAGATCCTGCGCGAGACCGACGGCCGCTTCGCGATTCTGCTCAGCCCCGAGGTTCAGGCG
>Ga0268290_100284_pt1 | contig 10521 bp, 11 predicted proteins | sample MetspRMADM_FD_191346 | JGI IMG/M metagenome (GOLD analysis project Ga0268290, IMG submission 191346) | Soil microbial communities from San-Diego area, Southern California, United States - Methylocaldum sp. RMAD-M | ecosystem: Environmental > Terrestrial > Soil > Desert | place: USA: California... | reverse complement strand
GGCGGGCCAGAGCGTGAAAACGGTGATGGGCCGCGCCAGAGCCGAATGAGCACTATGTCCACGCCATAGCCCTCTGATGTTCAGTCCCTAGCTGCCGCGGTAGGTGCTGTAGCCGTAGGGGGAGATCAGGAGCGGCACGTGGAGGTGAGCAGGGGTGTCCGGGCCCTCCGGCGCCACCAGGAAGCGCACGGGCACGGTGTCGAGAAAGGAGGGCGGGCCGCCAGCGCTCCCCCTCTTCGAGCGGGCGAAGTAGGTGCCGACCTCGAAGGCGATTTCGTAGGTACCGGGCTCCATCGCCTCGCCCGATAGGAGGGGCGCATCGCAGCGGCCGTCGGCATTGGTCGCGACGGTCTTGAGATGCGTGCGGGCGGCACCCTCGACGCGCACGAGATGAAGGGTCAGGCCCGCCGCCGGACGTCCTGTGGCCGTGTCGAGCACGTGGGTCGTGAGCCGCCTCGTGTCCGGCGGCGCGCCCGAGGGTGTGGCGGGTGTCGGGTCGGCCATGCCAGCAGTTCCTCCAAGGCCACCCCGCGATCGTGACCCTCTTTCCCATACCATCGCGCCGCGCCGGCCCCGCGACAGTGGCAGATCGTTTTCCGCGCACCATCCCGGATTTCCGGGAGCAACTTCGGAAAAGTCCGACAGATCCTCGGAGTACGAGGCGCTATCCTGCGCTCCGCCCACCTATCCGTGCAGCCCACGCGGCAGATCCGGGGATCACCGATGCACACCTCCCGCGACATGATCGGATACGGCCGTACGCCGCCTCGGGCGGAGTGGCCCGGCGGTGCCCGCATCGCCGTGCAGATCGTGCTCAATTACGAGGAGGGGGGCGAGAACTGTATCCTGCACGGGGATACCGCCTCCGAGGCGTTCCTGTCCGAGATCGTCGGGGCGGTGCCCTGGCCGGGCCAGCGCCACATGAACATGGAATCGCTCTACGAGTACGGCGCGCGCGCCGGCTTCTGGCGGCTGTGGCGGTTGTTCACGGAACGCGGCGTGCCGGTGACCGTGTTCGGCGTCGCCACGGCGCTGGCGCAAAACCCGGAGGCCGTCGCCGCGATGCGGGAGGCGGCCTGGGAAATCGCCAGCCACGGCCTGAAGTGGATCGATTACCGCGACATGCCCCGGGCGGAGGAGGCGGCGCAGATGGACGCGGCGATCCGCCTGCACGAGGCGGTGACGGGCGAGCGCCCCCTCGGCTGGTACACCGGCCGCTCCTCGGTCAACACGCTGGAACTCGGCCTGGAACGGGGCTTCGCCTATCTCGCCGATTCCTACGCCGATGACCTGCCCTACTGGCTGTACGGGCGGGCCGGCACCGGCCTCGTCGTGCCCTACACCCTCGACGCAAACGACATGCGCTTCGCCACCGCGCAGGGCTTCAACACCGGCGACCACTTCTTCACCTACCTGCGCGACACCTTCGACGCGCTCTACGCGGAGGGTGCCACCGTGCCGAAGATGATGTCGGTGGGCCTCCACGGCCGTCTGGTCGGCCGGCCCGGCCGCATCGCCGCGCTCTCGCGCTTCCTCGACCACGTCGCCGCCCATGACGACATCTGGCTGGCGCGCCGCATCGACATCGCCCGGCACTGGACGGTGCGGCACCCGGCCGAGACCCTGCGCCCGAGCACCATGAGCGCGTCGCAATTCCTGACCCGGTTCGGCGACATCTTCGAGGATACGCCGGAGATCGCGCTCCGGGCGTGGCAGGCCGGCCTGACCGCGCGCGAAGACAGCGCGGAGGGGCTCCATGCCGCCCTCGTCGCCGCCCTGCGCGGCCTGGCCGCCGAGCGGCAGCGCGCCCTCATCCGCGCCCATCCCGAACTCGCCGGACGCCTCGCCCAGGCCGGGCAGTTGACGCAGGCCTCCACCGCCGAGCAGGGCAGCGCTGGCCTCGGCGCGCTGTCCGTCGAGGAGCTGGCGCGGTTCGAGCGGCTGAACGCGGCCTACCGCGCGCGCTTCGATCTACCCTTCGTCATGGCGATCAAGGGCAGCAGCCGGGAGGCGATCCTGGCAGGGTTCGAGGCCCGGCTGCGCAACGAGCCCGAGCAGGAGTTCCAGGAGGCGCTGCGCCAGATCGAGCGGATCGCGTGGCTGCGCCTGAAGGACCGGCTGCCCGCGGCGGGTTAATCCGCGCGAGCGGCCTTCCGGAGTCTCCTCCCCGATCCGGGACGGTGCTTTCGCTCCGCAATCCTACCGCATCAGGCGCCGGCCGATCAGGGCAAGTTGGGCGCCGACATGGGCGCGCAGGGCCTCGGTCGTCATCTCGACGAAGCTCTTGGCGCGCGCGGGCAGCATCTTTCGCGAGGGATAGACCACGCCGAGGGTCACCGGCGTGGGCGGCGTGCCCGGCAGGATTGGCACGAGGCGGCCGTCGGCAAGGTGGGACGCGACCTCGAAGACGGGCTTGAGGACGATGCCCTGTCCCTTCATCGCCCATTCGGTCAGCACGTCGCCGTCATCCGCGTCGATGCGCCCGGAGACCGGCAGCGTCACGGCCTCATCGCCGTCGCGCAGGGTCCAGCGGAACTGCTCGGATCCGGGAAAGCGCAGCAGCAGGCAGGAATGATCGATGAGCTCGGCCGGGCTCTCGGGCGCCGGATGCTCGGCGAGATAGTCCGGCGACGCACACAGGATCCGTTCGATCTCGGCGACCTTGCGCAGGGTGAAGGTCGAATCGCGCATCTGCGCGAGGCGGACCGCCACGTCGACCGCCTCCTGCACGAGGTCGAGCAGATGATCGGAGAGTCGAAGGTGGACGTCCGCCTCTGGATGGCGCTCGCGGAAGGCGGGGATCAGCGGCGCCACGACGCGCCGGCCCAGGCTCAGCGGGGCGGTGACCTTCAGCGTCCCGCGCGGCGCGGCGCCCTCGGTCTCGACGCTCTTCTCCGCCCGCTCCACGGATGCCGCGATGTCGAGGCAGCGGTCGTAGAAGACGCGGCCGGCTTCCGTCAGGTTCATCCGCCGTGTCGTGCGAGTGAGCAGCAGGCAGCCGAGATGCGCCTCCAGCGTCTGGATGCGGTAGCTGACCACCGAGGGCGACAGGCGAAGCGAGCGGCCGGCCGCCGAGAAGCTGCCGGTCTCCGCCGCGCGCATGAAGATGCGGACACTCTCCAGAGACAGCATCTTCCCTCCGCGCCCTGCCGCTGCCCAATACTACCTCCGGATTTCACGAAAATTTCGAAAACTGGCAAGGAATTTGATGGGCATACAAGCCCGCTCGCAGCGGTAGGATCGCAGCCGGACAGGGAAGGAAGCAGCCGTGGAGAGCTTCGTCTGGGAATGGGGGAGCATGCTGCTGCGCTGGCTCCACATCGTTGCGGCGATGGCCTGGATCGGCTCGTCGTTCTTCTTCATGCACCTCGACGCGTCGCTGAAGCGGACGCCGGAGATCCCGGCCGGCGAAGGCGCCGCGGCTTGGCAGGTGCATGGCGGCGGCTTTTACGAGATGCGCAAGTATTTCGTCGCGCCGGGCCATCTCTCCCCCGACCTCACCTGGCACAAGTGGCAGGCCTACACGACGTGGCTGTCGGGCTTCGTCCTGCTCGCCTGGATCTACTACGCGCAATCGCGCCTCTACCTCGTCGACCCGGCGGTGATGGACCTGTCGGCTCCGGTCGCGGCGGCGCTCGGCATCGGGGCCCTGGCGCTCGGCTGGCTGGTCTATGACCGCATCTGCCGCTCGCGGCTCGGCGAGAGCGAAACGGGCCTCGCCGCCGTGGGGCTGCTGGCCATCACGCTTTCCGCCTTCGGCTTCTCGCAGGTGTTCAGCGGCCGCGGCGCCCTGATCCATACCGGGGCCCTGATGGCGACCTGGATGGCCGGCAACGTCTTCTTCATCATCATCCCGAACCAGCGCAAGGTCGTCGCCGCGCTGCTCAAGGGGGAGCGGCCGGACCCGAGCCTCGGCCGGCAGGCCAAGCAGCGCTCGGCGCAGAACAACTACCTGACCCTGCCGGTCGTGCTCATGATGATCGCGAACCACTATCCGCTGCTGTTCGACTCCAAGGCGGCGATCCCGCTCATCGTCGCACTGGTCACGGTGTCGGGTGCGCTGATCCGCTTCTTCTACAACGTCCGCCATGCCGACCATGCGCGCTCGCCCTGGTGGGCCTGGGCCGTCGCCTGCGCGGGTCTGGTCGCCGCCTTCGTCCTCGCACTGGTCGGGAGCGCCGGAGGCCGTTCGGTGCTGGGCCTGCCGCCGCAGGCCGAAGGTCCGCCGGCCGTCACCGTGGCGTCCGCGACGCCCCCGGATCACATCGTCGAACTCCTCGCCGGACGCTGCGCCATGTGCCACGCGGCCGAGCCGATCTGGGACGGGATCGGCGTCGCGCCGAAAGGCGTCCGGCTCGATACCGCCGAGGCCATCGGCCGTCAGGCCAAGGCGATCAGCCTGCAGGTCGTGCTGACGCACAACATGCCGCCCAACAACGTGACCGGGATGACCGACGAGGAGCGCGGTGTGCTGGCGGCCTGGCTGAAGGGCACCGCGCGATGAGAGCCTCCTGTCCCCGGCGCGATCGCTGCCCGACGCCGCAACAGCGGAACCCTTCGAAATGACTGCTTCCCCCTACTACGTCTACCTGCCCCCCGGAGTGGCCTGGAGCCTGCGCGGCAACGGGCCAGAGCCCGCCCGCTTCCACTGGATCCGCAAGGCCTACGAGCCGGTCGCCGGAATGGAGGTACCGCCGAGCCTCGTCACCCACGAATCCGAGATCGCCCCGCGGGCGATGCCGGGCGCGGGCGGGGCCTGGGCCACCACCCGTTTCGTCTCGCCAGAGGACGTGCGCCACGACATGCACGTCAACATCGTCACGTTGCAATCCGGCGCCTCGATCCCGTTCGAAGAGACGCATGTGATGGAGCATGGCCTGTTCGTGCTGGAGGGCAAGGCGGTCTACCGGCTCAACCGCGACTGGGTCGAGGTGGAGGCCGGCGACTTCATGTGGCTGCGCGCCTTCTGTCCCCAGGCCTGCTACGCGGGCGGTCCCGGCCCGTTCCGTTACCTGCTCTACAAGGACGTGAACCGGCATGCCGCCCTCGCCCCCTTCCGGTCCGCCCGATGAGCGACCGGCGGATTCCCATCGTACCGCTGACGCAAGGCGCCTTCGCGCCCTTCGGCACGGTCATCGACAAGGCTGCGGTCGCGCCGCGACCGATGAACGGCGGCAGGGCGCGCCGCTTCCACGACCTCGCGCCGGTACCGATCGCGGGCGGGTACGGCGCGAGGGACGGGCAGGTGATGATCGGCTACGTCGAGGCCGAGCCCTATGCCTTGCCGCTGCACTTGAGCCTCGTCGAGCGCCACCCGCTCGGCGCCCAGGCTTTCGTGCCCGTGAGCGCCGCGCCATTCCTCGTCGTGGTCTGCCCGGACGAGGGTGGGACGCCCGGGCGGCCGCGGGCGTTCCTAACGGCGCCGGGCCAAGGCGTCTGCTACCACGTCGGTACGTGGCACGGCGTGCTCACGCCCCTCGACCGGTCGCAGCACTTCTGGGTGATCGACCGGGGCGGCGCCGGGCTCAACCTTGAAGAGCATCGGTTTGACGAGCCCTGGACCATCATCGCAGAGCCTGCCTGATCTCGGCCCCCTCTCCGTCTCCCGGTGTGGGTCGCTCATCAGGCAAGCGCGCGGCATTAGATGGCCGCGGGGGGCCGAATGGGAGGCGCAGTCCGTCGAGAGGCTACGAGTCGATTGGTGTGGGGCGATCCGGAGTTTCAGCAGCTCACGACGCCGATGGGCGTGAACGCCTCCGGTAGGAAGACCGGGCTCCCGATGCAGGCGGCGAACCTCGAACCTATCTGATCAGCCTCGTGCGGCGCTCGACAGCCGCGGAAAGTGCGGGCTGTTGCTGCGGTTCAGGGCACTGGCGACGGTAGCGCTCTGTGAGCCTGACGAGCCCTTCCTGGCCGGAAAATACGGATCGTAGTCGCTCCACGAAGGAGTTTTTGCGGGGTCGGGTTTCTGGGCAGCCGACTTCGCAGTGGGTCTCGTCATGAAGGCCTGTCCTTTGTGCAGAGACGAGCCTTGTAGGCTAAAACGGTATGCTGCCCTGTAACCTCGAAGTCACGCCTGAAACCCCCTCGCTGCCCCACCCGGCCCGAGCCCGACACCTTCCCTCACCATCGGTGAACACCAGCATGACCGTTGCTGCGATCCAGCGCGCTCTCTTTGCACGCGGGTACGGCCTCGGGCCCTCAGGAGCGGACGGCGATGCCGGGCCGCGCACCATCTCGGCCGTGACTGCGTTCCAGCGCTCGGCTGGCCTCGTCCCTGGCGGTAGCGCCGGGTCGAAGACGTAGTCCGCGCCGCAGAAGGCCGACATCGGCGAGCGGCGCGAGGCACCCGAGTAGCCCGGCTGACTTGTTCTGGCCGAGGGCGAACTCGCCGTGCGCAAGGGTGCAGGCGCGGCCAACAATCTGCGCATCGTGCAACCCTTCGCCGATGCGGGTTTCTCCGGCATCGAGCAGGACTTAGTAGCATGCTGCGCTGCCGCTTGTCGGCGCCATCCTGAAGCGTGTCGGCCACGAGCCCTCGGGCAGCTTCGCAGCGCCGTCCTATGGAGCGTCGGGGTGAAGAAGCCGGTGTTCAGCGCCATCGCCACGAAGAAGCAGGCCAAAACGTCATGACGGGGCCATGTCGGCTTCGCCGTCGGCGCCAATGCGAGACGGATCTTCCTGCTGGCCGGCGTTCACGGCGACGCGTGGAGTATCGACGCCTTTCCGCGCAAGGAGTTCACCGCGTTCCGCTGGCCGGCCGACCTGCCGCTGCCGCACACGCTGCCAACGACGATCGCTCGAACGCGCCTGGGCGTGAGCGAGGCGTGACCAGAGCGAGGTGGCTATAAGGGGTGATATGCTGACCGCTGGCCAGACAAGGTCAGCGCAGCGGTCTTATCCGCTGGCCAGACAGGATCGGCGCAGCACTCACGCCTGATGCCCTGTCATTGAACGGTACTCAACATTCTACCGTGCTTCTGACGAAGTTGTGATCCCGAGTCGGCCGGATCCACTGCCATCCCCACCATCAGGACCATCATCATCATGACCCGTGTGGCCTTGCTCGCAGTGCTGGCGCTCGCCTGCGTCGTACCCCTGCCTTTGCTACCGACATTGCTACCGTTGGCGACAGCGCCGTGATCATGCCTTGGCGACCAGCTGGTCGCGCTCTTGGTGTCGCTGCGCGAACCGATCCTCACCAACCTCCTGCCGATCATCGCAGCCTACTTCATCCGATCCATCCGTCGGGTGTACCCGTGGGTGAGGCTGTTCCTGATCGCGGCCCCGATCCTCCGCAAGCTTGATCTCGACCATCACACCAGCAAGCAGACTGTACTCATTCCGGCGCAGGAGCAGATCGGCGCCCGCACGGTCGATGCCGACGAGTCGCGGCGGATGGACGAGATGAACCGGCGACGGGCAGGAGGGGCGCATTCCCGGCTCGAACGGGAGAGTGCGCCGGCCGCTTCTGATCATGCGCTCCGAGCGCAAGCCGCACGGTCCGTGATCGAAACTGGCGAAGGGACCGCTACCGACCGGAGCTGTGTGAGAACGTCGCCCATTTGATCTTGAAGCGTATGTCGGGAGTTATGCCGCAGATCGAAGCCGTGGGCTTCAAGCCCGATTGCCGCGACCAGCGGACCAGCCCATTCGCCCGATATCCATTTCACTCCACTCGGACGGTGCTTCGAGTCGAAGTCACGACTATTGTCATCGATACAATTCGGGGTTTGCGTCGAGCCGCATCTTATTCGACTCCGCACAAGCTTACTTTTGCTTGAAGCCGCTTATAAGGCGCCCGCGCTAGAGAAATTTCGCCAGTAAATTTAAGATTTCGATCAGAATCTTGCTGCTATCGCCGCAACCTGACCAGGATGGGCTCGAAATGGCTTGGGTGCGGCGTACCTCATGGGGACAGGGTGAGCTGTACGAGACGCTCTGCCTGCTGATGATCGGCACTGGCTGCTTCCTGATCGGGAGCCTGCTTGGCGCTTTCGAGGTCGCAACCACCTTCATCCTGCACAATGGCCTGCTCGACTTCGTCATGCAGGCTGGCTGCATGGCGGTCGCGTTGTTCGGAGCCGCTGTCCGCAAATCGCTGATCCTTCGCCGAACGATGCTGGAGCGCGATGCGGCCGCGAAGCAGGCCGAGGCGATCGCGCGCCACGACGCTCTCACCGGCCTGGCCAACCGACGTCTCTTTGTCGAGGCGGTGAATGGCCTGAGCGGACGGATGGAGGGAGGCGAGCGGGCGGCTGTGCTCCTGATCGACCTCGACCGCTTCAAGCCCGTCAACGACCTCTACGGCCACGCTGCCGGCAACGCGGTGCTCTGCGCGGTTGCCGATCGTCTTGAGGATCTGCTGCCGGTCAACGGCATCGCTGCCCGCCTCGGCGGCGACGAGTTCGCCCTCCTGGTTCCTTTTACGGGCGGCATTGAGAACCTGAAGCGCCTGGCCCAACAGGTCATCACGAGCCTCGTGGCGCCAATCTCCTGGAACGGCGGCGCGGTAAAGATCGGTGCGACCATCGGCATAGCCCTGATTGCCGCCGAGAGCGATGCCGACACGGCTCTGCACGCAGCGGATCTCGCCATGTACCAGGGCAAGCGTGAAGGACGCGGCACCTATCGAGTGTTCGAAGATTCGATGGACACGGAACTGCGCGAGCGGGCTGCCCTCGAAGCGGAACTGCGAGAGGCCATCGAGCACGGTGCGATTGAGCCCTTCTATCAGCCGGTCGTGTCCCTGCCGCAGCGTGACTGCGTCGGCCTCGAGGTGTTGGCTCGCTGGCGCCACCCCACCCGTGGCCTACTCGGGCCCGACCAGTTCATCCCGATCGCGGAGGAGACTGGCATGATCGCCGATCTCAGCTACCATCTGCTGCGGCAGGCCTGCCTGGATGCGAGATCCTGGCCGTCTCATCTGCTGCTCGCGATCAACATCGCACCTCAGCAGTTTCAAGATCGGGACCTCGCCCAGCGCATCCTGGCGATCCTAGCCGAGACCGGGCTCTCACCGCGGCGCTTGGAGGTGGAAATCACCGAAACCGCGCTCGTGCAGGATCTGGAGGCAGCGCGCACCACGCTGACTTCGCTGCAGAATCTCGGGGTACATATCGCTCTCGACGATTTCGGCACAGGCTACTCAAGCCTCTACCACCTGCGCGAGTTGAAGTTCGACAAGCTCAAGATCGATCGCTCATACGTGGACACGATCACAATGAGCGAGGAGCGCGCCAAACTTGTCGACGCAATCATCAAGCTAGGTTCAAGTCTGGGCTTGGTGACCACGGCGGAGGGTATCGAGACTGATGCGAGCGTCGCTTGGCTCTCTGGCCAAGGCTGCAACTTCGGCCAGGGGTACCTGTTCGGCAAGCCGATGCCAAAGGGGGAGGTCATGCGAATGCTGCAAGCTGGGCCCAGGCCAGAGCAGATCGGCATATCGAGCATGCCTGAAAGCCGCATCCATGCCGTTCCTATGGAGGCTATCATCCACTGCGGAGTTGGCCGAGCGGCATGAGCTCCGAGGCGATGGGATTCGCCTCGGCGCTCGAACACCGAACCGTTGACTTCGACTTCCTTGCAGATATGCGCCCGGCGATTGAGCAGGCGCGGCCGTACATGGGCGATTGATGGCAGAGGGAGCCGCTTCCGTTTGAAGGATTGGCGCGAGCTGATCCGCTGACCTCATTGCGATCATTGCCCAGCCCATACGCGGCAGTGTTTTTTGTTGCGGATTCAGTTGTCGTGTCTATAGAATTGTAGAATTCGGTTAAAAGAAGTGGTTCGATTGGTTCCAAATGACACCTGGGCTGATGTTCTAGGAATTGAAAACCTAGACTTTTCTATTGGCATTGCGCGCCAGTTTTCATAGTTTTGTATTCGCCCCAAAGGTGGCGTGCTTGACAACTAAGTTGGCCTTGTAGGCTGCAGAGCAAGAAATTAGTTCTGTCGTTAGGCCCGTGGGCAAGTCATGTTCATTCACTCTCGGCAACACGCTGCTGACTCTCCCTAGGTGTCGCGCGTTTCCGGGAACTATCTCGAGTCGCTCGACAAGAAATTCCTGAGGAAGTGTTTTTATCTATTGTTGTAGAAAGTAAATACTCGCGTTTGTTCGAGTGTCGGCGCCAGATTACGATTGGCGTAAGCAATTAATTCGATAAGTGCGTTTACATTAAAGGGCCCGGCTGACATCTCGGCTCGCCAATAAACCGAGAGCCGTTCGAAAATTTTTGTGAATCGGCGCCGCGCATAATTCTATGGAAGTCCGGCTTATTTATTGCAGAAATACACGCTGGCAACTCTCTCTCGAACGAGATCCGGCATGGCGCATACTTGAATATAGCAATGGATATCGTGCTAAACACCTGCGAAAAAGGCTTTATCGACTTTGAGTGCGCCTCGGATTGAGGCGCGGCAGCTTCTATCCTCGCTGGGAACCGAGCCGGTAGCAGTGGTTTGGCTCGGTACCTACTCTGAAACTCGAAGGGAAACATCATGTCGAGCGACACTGAAAGG
>Ga0268290_100283_pt1 | contig 10522 bp, 9 predicted proteins | sample MetspRMADM_FD_191346 | JGI IMG/M metagenome (GOLD analysis project Ga0268290, IMG submission 191346) | Soil microbial communities from San-Diego area, Southern California, United States - Methylocaldum sp. RMAD-M | ecosystem: Environmental > Terrestrial > Soil > Desert | place: USA: California... | reverse complement strand
GAGATCGGCCTCGACGAGACGCTGGTAGAGTCCGGTGCGGCCGGCCAGCGCGAGCATGGCGGGGGAGAGGTCGCATCCCGCTAGACGCCCGACCCGGCCCGCGAGCGCCTGCCCCATCAAGCCGGTGCCGCAGCCGAGATCGAGCACCTTCGGGAAGTGTTGCGGTGCACAAGACGCAGGCGCGCCCGGAAGCGTATCGAGCGCCGCGACGATCAGCGCCGGTCCGCAATAGCCGAGTTCATCCACGAGATGCCGCTCGAAGCGCGGGGCATAGCCGTCGAACAGCGCACGGACATAGGCCGGCGAGATCGCCGCGAGCGCATCGCTGCCACCGAGCGCCGCCTGATGCAGGCGGCTGCCGAGCGCGTCCGCCGGGTCGAGGCCGAGCGCCCGCTCGAACGCCGCGAGTGCCGCCTGCCGGTCGGCCGCGTCGCGACTCCGCTCGAAGATGGCTTCGCGAGCCCGGCCGAGCAGGAACCAGGCGGGCGCGTAGCCGGGCGCGAGATCGAGCGCTTGGCTCGCCATCTCGGCGGCCGCCTCGGGGGCGCCCTCCGCGAGGCAGGCCTCGGCATAGGCGTAGCGGCGGTCGGCGAGGAGGTCACCGGAGGAGCGCTGGTGTGACATCGCGGCAGGATGGCGGGTTGTCGGTGTTGCGGAATGATCCGCCCTATATCCCGGCCGATGTCGCAGCGCGCCTCCGATCTCCTCACCCTGACCCGCGAGGGCCTCTATTGTCCGCTCGGGCGCTTCCACGTCGATCCGACACGGCCCGTCGAGCGGGCGCTGATCACGCACGGCCATGCCGACCACGCCCGCGCCGGCCACGGGACCGTGCTGGCCACCCCCGAGACGCTGCGGATCATGGCGGTGCGCTACGGCGAGGATTTTTGCACCTCCCGCCAGGAGGCGCGGCTGTCTGAGCGGATGCGGATCGGTGACGTCACCGTGTTCTTTGCCCCCGCCGGGCACGTCCTCGGCTCGGCGCAGATCGCGATCGAGCGCGAGGGTCAACGCATCGTCGTCTCGGGCGACTACAAGCGCGCGCCCGACCCGACCTGCCTCCCGTTCGAGACCGTGCCCTGCGACGTGTTCATTACGGAGGCCACCTTCGGCCTACCGGTCTTTCGTCATCCCGACACGCGCGGCGAGGTGCGCAAGCTGATCGAGTCGGTGACGCTGTTTCCCGAGCGCGCGCACATCGTCGGCGCCTACGCGCTGGGCAAGGCGCAGCGGGTGATGGCGCTGCTGCGCGAGGAAGGCTGGGATCGGCCGATCCATCTGCACGGGGCGATGGAGAAACTGACCGAGCTCTATAAGCGCGAAGGCGTGCCGCTCGGCGAGACGCCGAAGGTGGTGGCCGCGGACCGGAAGGACCTGCATGGCGCCATCGTGCTCTGCCCGCCTTCGTCAATTCAGGATCTCTGGTCGCGAAAATTCCCCGATCCGGTCACCGCCTTCGCCTCGGGCTGGATGCGGGTGCGCGCCCGCGCGCGGCAGAAGGGCGTCGAGTTGCCCCTCGTCATCTCCGACCATTCCGACTGGCCGGACCTGTGCCGGACGATCCTCGATACGGGAGCGGAGGAGGTCTGGGTGACGCACGGGCAGGAGGACGCGCTGGTGCATTGGTGCGGCACGCGCGGCATCCGCGCCAAGCCGCTGCACATGCTGGACTACGGCGACGACGGCGAGGCCGAGCCCGATCCCGGGCACGATCCGAAGATGGAGGAAGCCTCGGCGTGAACGACTTCGCCCACCTCCTCGATCGCCTCGCCTACGAGCCGCGCCGCAACGCCAAGCTGCGCCTGCTCCAGGACTTTTTTGCCGGCACGCCCGACCCGGAGCGCGGCTGGGCACTCGCCGCCATGACCGGCGGATTGACCTTCCGGGAGGCGAAGCCGGCGCTGATCCGCGCCCTGGTGGAGGAGCGGGTCGATCCGGTGCTGTTCGCGCTCTCGCACAACTACGTGGGTGATCTCGCCGAGACCACGGCGCTGATCTGGCCGGGACCGGAGGAATCGTCAGACGCGTTCCCCTCTCCCCGCACGCGGGGAGAAGGCTCCGACGACGACCTTGTCGTCGGCGCGACGAGCGGTAGCGAGGGTGAGGGAGCCTCGAAGGATGAGGTTCTTCCGGAACCGACCCCTCACCACCGTTTGCCGGCTCGCTCTGCCGACGACGCGGTCGGCAGAGAACTTTCCCCGCGCGCGGGGAGAGGGGATGCTCTCAGCCCCGGTCCAGGCCACAACAACCCGCCTCCTTCGGTCCCTACCCTTGCGGAGGTCGTGGAAACCCTCGCCACCACCCCTAAGCGCGCGTTGCCGCAGCATCTCGCCCACTGGCTCGACGCCCTTGATGAGACGGGGCGCTGGGCGCTGCTCAAGCTCGTCACCGGCAACCTGCGGGTCGGCGTCTCGGCCCGCCTTGCCAAGACCGCGGTCGGCGCGCTCGGCGGCCACGAGGCGGATGCGGTGGAGGAGGTCTGGCACGGGCTCAAACCGCCCTACACCGAGCTGTTCGCCTGGGTGGAGGGACGCGGCGAGCGGCCCGAGAGCCGCAACCCGGCCCCGTTCCGGCCGCCGATGCTGTCGCACCCGGTGGAAGAGTTCGAAGACCTCGAAACGCTCGAACCCGAGGCGTTCTCCGCCGAGTGGAAATGGGACGGCATCCGCGTCCAGCTCGCGGGCGGCCGCGACAACCAGGGCCGGCAGGTCCAGAAAGTCTACTCGCGCACGGGTGAGGACATTTCCGAAGCCTTCCCCGATCTCATGGATGCGATCACCTTCAACGGTGCCCTCGACGGTGAGTTGCTGATCCTGCGCGAGGGCCGGGTGCAGAGCTTCAACGTGCTCCAGCAGCGGCTCAATCGGAAGGCGGTGACGGCCAAGCTTTTGGACGAGTTCCCGGCCCATGTCCGCGTCTACGACGTGCTGGCGGCCGAGGGCGAGGATCTGCGTGGGCTGCCCTTCGCCGAGCGCCGGCCCCGGTTGGAGGCCCTGGTGCGGCGGCTCGACCATGGCCGCATCGACCTTTCGCCGCTCGTTCCCTTCACGACCTGGGACGAGGTGGCCGCCGCCCGCGCCGACCCGGCCTCGGCGGGTGCGGGGGCAGATGCCGACGCGATCGAGGGCGTGATGCTCAAGCGCCTCAACAGCCCCTACCTGCCCGGCCGCCCCAAGGGCCCGTGGTGGAAGTGGAAGCGCGAGCCCTACGTGGTCGATGCGGTGATGATGTACGCCCAGCGCGGCCACGGGAAGCGCTCGTCGTTCTACTCGGACTACACCTTCGGCTGCTGGCGCGAGGGGGCGGAGGGCGAGGAGCTGGTGCCGGTCGGCAAGGCCTATCACGGCTTCACCGATGCCGAGCTGCAGAAGCTCGACCGCTACGTCCGCAATCACACGACGAAGCGCTTCGGCCCGGTGCGCGAAGTCGCCTATGGCCGCGAGACCGGGCTGGTGCTGGAGATCGCGTTCGAGGGCGTGCAGCGCTCGACGCGGCACAAGTCGGGTGTGGCCATGCGCTTCCCCCGTGTCAGCCGCATCCGCTGGGACAAGCCCCCGGCGGAGGCCGACCGGGTCGATGTGCTGGAACGGATTCTGGCCCGCGGCGAGCGCGAGGTCGCGCCGGGCGCGGCGATGGAGGCGTCGGAATGAGGCAGGCGGGCAGAAGTGCCGGAAAGATCGGGCCGCTCGAAGGTTTTTCGGCGGGCGCGGTGAGCCGGCAGGCGAGCGCGCGGATCACGGTCGCGACACCCGGCCAGGGCTTCACGGATATCACGGAGGCGGTGGCGGCCTTCGTGGCGGAAAGCGGCATCCGCTCCGGCCTTGTCAGCGTGTTCTGCCGGCATACCTCGGCCTCGCTGACGATCCAGGAAAACGCCGACCCGGATGTGCGCGTCGATCTGATGACCGCGCTCGACGGCTTCGCGCCCCGCCACGGGCAGTATGTCCACGGTATGGAGGGGCCGGACGACATGCCGGCCCATATTCGCGCGATGCTGACCGATTCGGGTCTCACCGTTCCCCTCCGCGACGGCCGCCTCGCGCTCGGCACGTGGCAGGGCATCTACCTGATCGAACACCGCGACCGGGGCCACCGGCGAGAAATCGCGCTGCACGCGGTCGGCGCGTGAGGTCCCTCAGCGCCGGATCAGGATCACGCCACCGACCAGCAGGGCGACGCCGATCAGGCGCGGGCCATCGAGGGGGCGCTGGGCGAGACCCATCCAGCCGAAATGGTCGAAGGCGACCGAGGCGAGCATCTGCCCGGCGACGAGAAGCGCGATGAAGGCCGCAGCGCCGAGCTGCGGCACGAGGAGGATGGCCAGCCCGATGAAGAGCGCGCCGAAGAAACCGCCGCTCCAGGCCCACCACGGCACCCGCGCCGCCACGCTCGCCGAAGGCAGGGGATCCCGCAGAGCCAGGGTCAGCAGCACCATGCAGGCGAGACCGACGGCATAGCTCGCGAAGCCGGCCCAGGCCGCCGATCCGAGCTCCGTGCGCAGGCGCGTGTTCAGCACCTGCTGGACGACGATGCTGATGCCCGCGCCGAGGGCGAGCAGCGAGGGAAGCAGGATTCTGAGCATCAGTTTCGGCCTCCCGCAATCGTTCGATCGCCCGGCTTGCCGACGGCCGGGCCGCTCAAGCGGCCCGGCTCATGCGATCGTCTGGGAGCCGAGCAGGCTGCTCAGCGGAACGCGACGAGCGGATCAACGATCACGCAGCAGCAGGTAGAGCGCGTGGATCGAGCCCGGCAGGTAGAAGAGCAGGCAGAGCAGGATGTTGAAGAGGAACTGGATCCCGATCCCGTTCGTCATCAGCACCGAGATCGGCGGCAGGAAGAACGCGATCAGGATCTTGATGAGAGTCGACAAGGGGCACTCCGGTTGGCTCGCTGCGGTCGGGCGGTGAACGAGAGCGGAACTGTTCGGTTCCGCATGGCAGCCCTCCCCGTAAGGGAGGGCGTCCGGATGGTTACGCCGCCGGCTTCAGCGCGTCGTAGAAGCGCCCGCCGGCCTCGGCCAGCGCCAGCAGGTTGTCCGGCGGCGTGAAGCGGGCGCCGTGTCGGGCTTCGAGCCGCCGGGCCAGTTCCACGAACGCCTTGGCGCCCATGAAGTCGATGTAGGAGAGCGCGCCGCCCGTGAACGGGGCGAAGCCGAAGCCGAGGATCGAGCCGACATCCGCCTCGCGCGGGTCGATCACCACGCCCTCCTGCATCGTGCGGGCGGCCTCCAGCGCCTGCACCACGAGGAAGCGGTGCTTCAGCTCGTCGACATCGAGGCTATCGGGATCGAGCCGGTTCGGCTGGATCTCGGCGAGCCCCGGCCAGAGCTTCTTCTGGCCGCCCTCGGGGTAGTCGTAGAAGCCGCGCTTGTTCTTGCGCCCGAGCCGGCCGTGCGTCTCGACCATCGCGACGAGGAGCCGCTTCTGATCCGGATCGACGGCGCCCTCGCCGAGCTGCGCCTCGGTCGCCCGCATGATCTTGAGGCCGAGATCGAGGGCCACTTCGTCGTTGAGCGAGAGCGGGCCGACCGGCATGCCGGCCATCCGCGCCACGTTCTCGATCATCGCCGGAGGCACGCCCTCGGCGAGCATCTTGTGGCCCTCCTGGATGTAGGCGAGCACGCAGCGGTTGGCGAAGAAGCCGCGGGAATCGTTGACGACGATGCCGGTCTTCTTGATCGCGCGCACGTAGTCGAGGGCCGTTGCGACGGCGCGGTCGCCGGTCTGGTTGCCGCGGATGATCTCCACGAGCAGCATCTTCTCCACCGGCGAGAAGAAGTGGATGCCGACGAACTGGTCGGGCCGCTTCGAGGTCTGGGCGAGCCCTGAGATCGGCAGGGTCGAGGTGTTGGAGGCGAAGATCGCGTGTGGAGGCAGCGCCGCCTCGACCCGGCCGATCACTTCGGCCTTGACCTTGGGGTCCTCGAACACCGCCTCGATCACGAGGTCGCAGTCGGAGAGCGCGGCATAGTCGGGCGTCGCGGTGATGCGGGCGAGCAGCGCGTCGCGGTCGGCGGTCTTGGCCTTGCCGCGGTTGATCTGGCCGGTGATGAGCTTGTGGCAATGCGCCTTACCGGCGTCGGCGGCCTCCTGATCGCGGTCGATCAGCACGACGTCCATCCCGGCCTGCGCCGTGACGTAGGCGATGCCCGCCCCCATGAAGCCGGCGCCGATGACGCCGACCTTGCCGACCTTGGTCGGCTCCACGTCCTTGGGCCGGCGGGCACCCTTGTTGATCTCGCCCATGGAGATGAAGAGCGTCCGGATCATCGCCTGCGCTTCCTTGGTGCGCAGGATGTGGGCGAAGTAGCGGCTCTCGACCTTGAGGCCGAGATCCATCGGCAGTTGCAGGCCCTCGTAGACCGAGGCCAGGATCGCCTTGGCGGCCGGATAATTGTCGTGAGTCTCGCGGCGGTAGATCGCATTGGCCGGAGGCCAGATCATCATGCCGGCTGGCGAGTAGACCTTGCCGGAGGGTGCCTTGAACTTCGGCACGTCCCAGGGCGCGACCGCCGAGCCGCCCTCGCGGATCCAGGCTTTCGCCCGCTCGACGATCTCCGCGGCCGGGGCGACGGCGTGGGCCAGCCCCATGTTCTTGGCCATCAGGGACCGGATCTGCTCACCCTTGAACAGCATCTGCAACGCGTCCCCGGTCTGCATGAGGCGCGCCACCCGCTGCGTGCCGCCGCCGCCGGGGAACAGGCCGACCTTGATCTCGGGCAGGCCGACGCGGGTCTTGTCGTCGTCGGCGAGCACCCGGTGGTGGCAGGCTAGCGCCAGCTCGAAGGCGCCGCCGAGGCAGAGGCCTTGCACCGCCGCGGCGAAGGGCTTGCCGCAGGTCTCGAGCTTGCGGAACACGAGGCTGAGGCGCCGCGACTCCTCGAAGAAGTGGCGCATGGCCACCTCCTCTCCTTCGGCCGCCTTCAGCCGCTCGTACTCGACCCCGAGGCCCTGGAGCATCGTGAGGTCGGCACCGCCGGAGAAGTTGTTCTTGCCGGAGACGATGACGCAGCCCTTGATGGCCGCGTCGGCGACGACCGCGTCGACGATCCGCTCCAGCTCCGCCATCACCTCCATCGTGATGACGTTCATCGAGCGGCCGGGCATGTCCCAGGTTGCAACCGCGATACCGTCGGCATCGGTCTCGAAGCGGAAATTCTCGGTGGCGGTCATCGCGGAACCTCGAAGGAAAAGAGCCTGGCCGTATCGGAATTTTAAGGGGAAAGGCTCGTCATGGGGGATGCAACGGATGCGCGATCGGCCCCGGCCCACCACACCAGCCACCGGACGGACAATGAAGACGGACGCCCGCCCGCGACCCGCTTGCCGAGCCTGCCGCGACGGAGCGGAGCTCGACTTCGCCTTCACCATGGCCTTCCAGCCCATCGTCGACATCGCCCATGCGCGCGTCTGGGGCTACGAGGCGCTGGTGCGCGGACCGACCGGCGAGTCTGCGGGCTCGATCCTGTCGCGGGTCACGGACGAGACGCTCTACCGCTTCGATCAGGCGGCCCGGGTCAAGGCCATCGAACTCGCCGGCCGTCTGTTCCCACCGGGCGGCGGCACCAAGCTGTCGATCAACTTCATGCCGAACGCCGTCTACGAGCCGGCGGCCTGCATCCGCGCCTCGCTGGAGGCCGCCCGCCGCGTCGGCTTCGACAACGGGCGCCTCAACTTCGAATTCACCGAGAACGAGCGGTTTCACGACATCGCCCACGTCCAGCGCATCGTCGCGGAGTACCGGCGCCAGGGCTTCCTCACGGCGCTCGACGATTTCGGCGCGGGCTATGCGGGCCTCGGCCTTCTGTCCAACTTCCGGCCGGACCTCATCAAGATCGACATGGATCTCGTGCGCGGCATCGATGCGGATGCCGGGCGCCGGACCATCGTCGGCGGCATCAATCAGATCGCACGGGCGCTCGGCGTCGCGGTGATCGCCGAGGGCATCGAGACCGCGGCCGAGGCCGACGCGCTGCACGGCCTCGGCATCGACCTCCTTCAGGGTTACCACTTCGCCCGTCCGGCGCTTGAAGCCCTGCCGCAGGTCGCGGGCTTCGCGGCCGACGGCGCGCCGGTGAAGCGCGTCGCCTGACGCTCTCCTCCCGAAGCTGTCCGTCGCGCCGCTCATCCTCCAGCCTCCGCTCGCTGATCGGCTCGGTTACTTGGCGGGCGTCGGCATGCCACTGGGCAGGCCACCCGGGGCGCCGCCCGTCTGATCGCTGGCGGCGGCGAGCGTCAGCATGTTCAGGAGCCGCGTCACCACCGCCTGCGAGAGCAGGTTCACTTCCGACTTCGGATCGGCGTTGACGGCCTGGAACTTCTGATAGGTCTTGTCGTCGTAGATCTTGTCGAGTTCCTTCAGCTCGTCGAGGCTGAACTTCTCGGCGTACTGCTTGGACAGGCCTTCGAGCAGCTCCTTGCGCTGCTTGTCGAACTCGGCCTTGGCCTCCTTGCGGACCTTCTCGGCTTTGTCGTCGGGCATCGTCGAGACGGTCTTCTCGAGCGCGCCGCCGAAGCCGGTGTCGAGGTTCTTCAGAACCGTCTTCTCGGTGAGCTTGGTGGCAACGGCCAGCTTGTCCGCATTGTCGTCGGCCCGCGCCGCGAGCGGCAGGGCCAGCAGGGCGGCAAGGCACAGGACGGCTTTTGTCGACTTCATCGTGGCGTTTCTCCCATTGGTGTTCTGGGACCGCACTCGGTCAAAAGGATGCGGCGTGGGAGGCCCTTAGCAGCGTTTGCGCAGGGATGGCAGGGCAGGACGCTCCTCGCCGCCGCACGCCGCGATCACACCCGCTCGATGATCGTGGCGGTGCCCATGCCGGCGCCGATGCATAAGGTCACGAGCGCCCGCTCCTTGCCCGTGCGCTCCAGCTCATCGAGCACGGTGCCGAGGATCATCGCACCCGTCGCGCCGAGCGGATGGCCCATGGCGATGGCGCCGCCGTTGACGTTCACCTGCGCCGGGTCGAGGTCGAACGCCTGGTGGAAGCGCAGGACCACCGAGGCGAAGGCCTCGTTGATCTCGAACAGGTCGATGTCGGACAGGCTCATACCGGCCCGCGCCAGCACCTTCTTCGTGACGTCGACCGGGCCGGTCAGCATCAGTGCCGGGTCGGAGCCGATATTGGCGAACGCTCGGATCCTTGCGCGCGGCCGCAGCCCGGCACGATCGCCCGCCTCCCGTGAGCCGATCAGTACGGCGGCAGCGCCGTCCACGATGCCCGAGGAATTTCCGGCGTGATGGACGTGCTCCACCGCCTCGACATCCGGGTGAGCATCGACCGCGACCGCATCGAAGCCGCCCATCTGGCCCATCTGCACGAAGGAGGGCTTGAGGCTCGCCAGCGACTGCATGTCGGTCGTCGGCCGCATGTGCTCGTCGCGGTCGAGCAGGGTGATACCGTTAATGTCTCGCACCGGCACGACCGAGTTCCGGAACAGGCCCTCGTCCCAGGACTTGGCCGAGCGCTTCTGCGACTCGACGGCGTAGGCATCGCAATCGTCGCGGCTGAAGCCGTACTTGGTGGCGATGAGGTCGGCCGAGACGCCCTGCGGCATGAAGTAGGATTTGACGGCGATCGCCGGATCGACCGGCCAGGCGCCGCCCGAGGCACCGAGGCCGACGCGGCTCATCGACTCGACGCCACCGCCGACGGTGAGGTCGTGCTGGCCAGCCATGACCTGCGCGGCGGCGAAGTTGATGGCGTCGAGGCCGGAGGCGCAGAAGCGGTTGATCTGCACGCCGGGGACGTGGGTGCCGTAATCGGCCACCAGCGCCGCGGCGCGGGCAATGTCGCCGCCGGCCTCGCCGACCGGATCGACGCAGCCGAGCACGACGTCGTCGACCTGCCGCGTATCCAGCCCGTTGCGATCCTTCAGGGCGCGCAAAGCCGTTTCCGCCAAGCGCAAAGCCGTGACCTCGTGCAGCGAACCGTCCGGCTTGCCGCGGCCGCGCGGGGTGCGGACGTGATCGTAGATGTAGGCCTCGGGCATCGTGCGCTTCCTCGTGTTCCCGGTCGCCAGCGGTTCTCCCGCCCCCGCGGAGGGGTGAGAGTTTTCGGCAGCGTTTAAAACGCCTCGGCCGGCAGCGCCATGGTCGTCTCGGCGCCGGCCTTGATCCGCGCGAGGCGCAGTGAGGTCTCCGGCAGCATCCGCTCCATGAAGAAGCGCCCAAGCACGAGCTTGGCCTCCATTCGCTCGACGTCGGCCCCCTCCGCCTTCCGCGCCAGCGCCGCCTTCGCGATCTTGCCCCACATGTAGCCCAGCACGACCTGCCCGAGCAGGTGCATCAGGTCGGTGGCGGCCGCGCCCGCATTGTCGGGTTTCGAGAAGGCGTTCTGCATGAGCCACATCACCGCGGCCTGGAGATCGTTGAGCGCCGGCTGGAGCGGAGCGACGAAGGGCTTCATCGCCTCGTCCTCGCCGTGATCCTTGATGAAGGTCTGCACCTCGGTGAGGAAGGCCATCATCGCCCGGCCGCCATCCTTGGGCAGCTTGCGGCCGATCAGGTCCATGGCCTGGATGCC
>Ga0268290_100282_pt1 | contig 10536 bp, 10 predicted proteins | sample MetspRMADM_FD_191346 | JGI IMG/M metagenome (GOLD analysis project Ga0268290, IMG submission 191346) | Soil microbial communities from San-Diego area, Southern California, United States - Methylocaldum sp. RMAD-M | ecosystem: Environmental > Terrestrial > Soil > Desert | place: USA: California... | reverse complement strand
CCTGTCCGGCTGGTGCCACCGCATCCGCGACCACGGCGGCGTGCTCTTCATCGACCTGCGCGACCATTACGGCCTGACGCAGTGCGTGGTCGATTCCGACTCCAAGGCGTTCAAGGCCGCCGAGACCGCGCGCTCCGAGTGGGTGATCCGCATCGATGGCCGTGTGCGCACGCGCCCTGCCGGCACCGAGAACGCCGAGCTGCCGACCGGCGCGGTCGAGGTCTATATCGACGACCTCGAGGTGCTGGGTCCGGCCGGCGAACTGCCGCTGCCCGTCTTCGGCGACCAGGAATACCCGGAGGAGACCCGGCTCAAGTATCGCTTCCTCGATCTGCGCCGGGAGAAGCTGCACGCCAACATCATGAAGCGCGGCGCAATCGTCGATAGCCTGCGCCGCCGCATGCGCGAGGGCGGTTTTTTCGAATTTCAGACGCCGATTCTGACCGCGTCGAGCCCCGAGGGCGCGCGCGACTACCTCGTGCCGTCCCGCGTCCACCCCGGAAAGTTCTACGCGCTGCCGCAGGCGCCGCAGCAGTTCAAGCAGCTCACGATGATCGCGGGCTTCGACCGCTACTTCCAGATCGCGCCCTGTTTCCGCGACGAGGATGCCCGCGCCGACCGCTCCCCGGGCGAGTTCTACCAGCTCGACATCGAGATGAGCTTCGTCACGCAGGAGGACGTGTTCCAGGCGGTGGAGCCGGTGCTGCGCGGCGTGTTCGAGGAGTTCGCGAACGGCAAGCGCGTGACGAAAGAATTCCCGCGCATCACCTACGCCGACGCGATGCTGAAATACGGCGTCGACAAGCCGGACCTGCGCAACCCGCTGATCATCGCCGACGTCACGGACGAGTTCGCCGACGACGCGGTCGAGTTCAAGGCGTTCAAGGGCGTCATCAAGTCGGGCGGCGTGGTGCGCGCCATCCCCGCCACCGGGGCGGCGGGCCAGCCGCGCTCGTTCTTCGACAAGCTCAACGACTGGGCCCGCTCGGAAGGCGCGCCGGGGCTCGGCTACATCGTGTTCGAGGAAGAGGGCGGGGCGCTCACCGGCAAGGGGCCGATCGCCAAGTTCATCCCGGCCGCGATCCAGGCGCGGATCGCTGAGAAGGCCGGGGCCAAGCCAGGCGACGCGGTGTTCTTCGCCGCCGGCGCCGAGGCGAAGGCGGCTGCGCTCGCGGGCAAGGCGCGCATCCGCATCGGTGACGAACTGAAGCTCTCCGACACGGACCAGTTCGCCTTCTGCTGGGTCGTCGACTTCCCGATGTACGAGTGGAACGAGGAGGAGAAGCGGATCGACTTCTCCCACAACCCGTTCTCGATGCCGAACTTCGACCGCGAGGATTTCCTCGCGCTCGGCGACGGAGATTCGGAAAAAATCCTCGGGATCAAGGCGTTCCAGTACGACATCGTCTGCAACGGCATCGAGCTGTCCTCGGGCGCGATCCGGAACCACCGCCCCGACGTGATGGAGAAGGCGTTCGCCATCGCCGGCTACGGGCGGGACGTGCTGGAGGAGAAGTTCGGCGGCATGCTGAACGCGCTTCGCCTCGGCGCCCCGCCGCACGGTGGCATTGCGCCGGGTGTCGACCGCATCGTCATGCTGCTGTGCGAGGAGCCGAACATCCGTGAGGTCGTGCTGTTCCCGATGAACCAGCGCGCCGAGGACCTGATGATGGGCGCGCCCGCCGAGGCGACGGCCAAGCAGCTCCGCGAGCTGCACATCCGCCTCAACCTGCCCGAGAAGAAGGGCTGATCCTGATCCGGAACCGCCTTGCGCCCGTTGGCACCACCGTCCTCGCGAGCGACAGCGAAGCGATCCGGGGGCGCGGCCTCTCTGGATGAGGCGGCGCGCCGGATCGCTTCGGCTTCGCCGCGCGATGACGGAGAGCGGGTCATGCTCGCCGAGCGGAAGGCCTTGAGCGAAAGCGGCATGGGCGAGACGGACCACGCCTCGCCCGCAAGGCGGAGAGGGGCTGCCCGCTACGGCCCGCGGACGGCCGCATGTCGCTGACCGCCATCGTCGTCAGCCACGACAGCGCGGACGCCCTGCCCGCCTGCCTCGCGGCGCTCGCGCGCGAGACCATCCCGGCGATCGTGGTCGACAATGCCAGCCGCGACGGCTCGGTGGCCGTGGCCGAGGCTCACGGCACGCGGGTGATCGTGAACCCGCGCAACGAGGGCTATGGCCGCGCCAACAACATCGGCGTGCGCGCCGCCGACGGGGCCCGGCACGTCCTCATCCTCAACCCCGATCTCGTGCTGCAACCCGGCGCCGCCGCGGCCCTCCTCGCGGCAGCGCAGGCATGGCCCGATGCCGGGCTCCTGGCACCGCGCATCCACGAGCCGGACGGGCGCTTCTTCTACCAGCCGCGCTCGCTGCTGGCGCCCTACCTCACCAATCCGAAGGGCCGGCTGACCCTGCCCGAGGGCGATGCCTGCGCCCCGTTCCTGTCGGGTGCCTGCCTGATGATCGAGCGGGCGCTCTTCCTCGAACTCGGCGGCTTCGACGACAACATCTTCCTGTTCTACGAGGATGACGACCTCTGCCGCCGGGTGGCCGATGCGGGGCGCGCGCTCGTCCACGTCCACGGCGCGGTGGCCCTGCACGGGCGAGGGCGCTCCTCGGCCCCGGCGCCGGGCCGGGTTTTTCGCACGCGCTGGCATCAGGCGTGGTCGCGGGCCTACGTTTCGAGGAAGTACGGCCTGCCTGATCCGAGCCCCGGCATGTTGGCGACGAACGCGCCTAAGGCAGCGCTCGCCGCCCTCGCCTTCCGGCGCTCGGGGCTTGAGCGCTACGGCGGCTCGGCGGCGGGCGCGCTCGCCGCCCTGCGGGGGCAGAGCGCATTGGCTCGCGAAGGGTTGGCACCGTGAGAGGCGTCCTGTCCGGCCCCACCATCGCGGAGGCGCTGGCGCGCCCGCACAACGCCTTCTCCGGCCTGCGCTTGGCGCTGGCCCTGATGGTGGTGGTCAGCCACGCCTTCAGCGTCGTCTCCGGCAACGCGCTCGACGAGCCGCTGGCCCGCACCACCGGCTTCTCGCTGGGCGAGCACGCGGTGAACGGCTTCTTCGCCGTCTCGGGCTTTCTCGTCACCATGAGCTACGACCGGCGCGGCTGGCGCGACTACGTCATCGCCCGGACCTTGCGCATCCTGCCGGGCCTCGTCGCCGCGACTCTGGCGGTCTCGCTGCTGCTCGGCGGCGCCCTCACCCGACTGCCGCTTGGCGAGTACTACGCCTCGCCGGAACTGTGGCGCTTCGTGCGCGGTACACTCCTGTCCTTCAAGAGCAACGCCAGCCTGCCCGGCCTCTTCGAGGCAAACCCCTTTCGCAGCCCGCTCGGCACGGTCTGGACCCTGAAATACGAGACGATCTGCTACGTCGGCGTCCTCACCATCGGGCTGTGCGGGCTGTTGCGGCGTCGCTGGGCGGTGCCGGCGCTCACCGTCTCCCTGGCGCTGAGCCTGGGCCTTCTCGAAGCGGTCCGGCCCGAGATGTCCAAGGGCACCGAGACGGCTCTGCGCCTGCCGCTGATCTTCGCCGCCGGGGCCTGCCTCTACCTGTGGCGCGATTCCATCCGCCTCACGCCCTGGCCGCTGCTCGTGCTGGCGGCGGGCCTCCTCTTGCAGGGCCACGCTCCCGCGCGGACGCTGCTCTTCCTCGGCGAGAGCTACGCGGTAATCTGGCTCGCCTTCCTGGCCCCGCTCGCCCGCCCGGCCCTCGACCCACCGGCCGACCTCTCCTACGGGGTCTATCTCTACGGCTGGCCGATCCAGCAGAGCCTGCACGCGCTGTTCCCCACCGTCTCGGCCGTCGCGCTGCTGCCCCCCGCGCTCGGGCTTGCCGGCCTCGCCGCGGCGCTCTCCTGGTACGCCGTCGAGAAGCCGGCCCTGCGCGTGAAGGCGCGGGCGCTCGGGAGGCGAACGCTGGGCACCATCGAGCCTGCCGCCCCCTGACACAGCCTCCCTGACACAGTCCCTGACGCAGCCCCTGACGCAGGATTGATCCCCGCCGCGGCCTGGAGCGTTTCCCGCTCCAAGGGGGCATGGATGCGGCCGCCGGGATGGGGGCGTCAGGCCGCCGCCGTGGTGAGCGGATTCCCTCGCCCTACCTACCCGTGTCGGCCGCGCTTCCAGCGGCCGTCTCCCATCGGCACAGGCAGAGCGAAAGCCTCCTCATGAAGGTCGTCGTGGATCTCAACCGCTGCCAAGCCTACGCGCAGTGCCTCTACGCCGCGCCGGGCCACTTCGCCCTGCACGGGCGCGAGGCACTGGTCTACGACCCCTCCCCCGACGACGGCGCGCGCGGCGAGATCGAGCGCGCCGTCCACGCCTGCCCGGTGCGGGCGATCACCGCCTACCCCGACGACACCACCGCCGGAGAGGCGGCGTGACGCGAGCTCCCGAGCGCATCGTCGTCGTCGGCGCCTCGCTGGCGGGCCTCGCCGCGGCGCACGCCTTACGCGAGGGGGGCTTTTCCGGCTCCCTCACCCTGGTCGGCGACGAGACCCACGCACCCTACGACCGGCCGCCGCTCTCCAAGCAGGTGCTGCGCGGGCTCTATTCCGCCGACACCACCCTGCCCCGCCATCCCGATCTGCGCGCAACATTCCGCCTCGGCCAGCCAGCGACCCGGCTCGACCTGTCGGAACGCGCCGTCGAACTCGGCGACGGCAGCCGCCTGCCCTACGACCGCCTGCTGATCGCCACCGGCACCCGGGCGCGGCCCTGGCCCAACCCCGAGGAAGCGGCCCTTGCTGGCGTCTTCACCCTGCGCGGCCGGGACGACGCGCAGCGGCTCGGCGCGCGGCTCCGGGGGCGGCCGCGCCGCGTCGTCCTCGTCGGCGGCGGCTTCATCGGCTTCGAGGTCGCCTCGACCTGTCGCTATCTCGACATTCCCGTCACGCTCTTGGTGCGCGATGCCGTGCCGCTCGCAGCCGCCCTCGGGCCCCGCCTCGGCGGCTTGATCGGCGAGGTCGCCCGTGAGCGGGGTGTCGACCTGCGCGTCGAATCCGAAATCGAGCAAATGGAGGCGGAGAACGGGCGTCTCGTCGCCGTGACACTGAAGGACGGCGAGCGGATCGAGACCGACTGCCTCGTCGCGGCGATCGGGACCCTGCGCAACGTCGAGTGGCTCGACGGCTCCGGGCTGGAGGCCGATGCCAAGGGCCTGCGCTGCGACGCCTTCTGCCGAGCCCTCCGCGCGGACGGCAGCGTCGCCGAGGGCGTGTTCGCGGCCGGCGACGTGGCGCGCTGGCCGAACCCGCACGACGACGACGCGCTGGTGGCGGTCGAGCATTGGGGCAACGCCCGGGCGCAAGCGGAGACCGCCGCAGGCAACATGCTGGCGGGCGACGCCTCGGCGATGCGCCGCCACGACCACCTGCCCGATTTCTGGTCGCAGCAATTCGGCCTGACGATCAAGCTCGTCGGCTTGGCGGACAGCGCCGACAGCTTCGCCGTGATGCACGGCTCGTTTGAAGAGCGCCGGCTCGTGGCCGCCTTCGGCAAGGATGGCCGCACCGTCGCCGCCGCCTCGATCGACAGCGCCCGGTGGCTGCCCGCCTACAAGGCCGCGATCCGCGAGCGCGTGCCCTTCCCGCCGATCGAGGACGCCGTCGATCAGCCTCGCATCCGTGTGCAGGAGCCATAGTCCCGTGAGCGGAAGCACGCTGTTCGAACAGATCCTCGATCCTGCCAACCGGGCGAACCCCTACCCGCTCTACGCGGAGATGCGGAAGGTACCGGTGGCGCGGCAGGAGGACGGCACCTACGTCGTCAGCACGCATGCCGAGCTGGCGCGGCTGATTTCCGATCCGCGGATCAGCTCGGACGACCTGCCCGACCCCCAAAAGTTTCGTTGGACCGGGCACCCCGTGACCGACCTTCTGGTCCGGCCGGTGCGCGCCGAGATCCGCAAGCGTCACCGCCCGTTCATCTTCCGCGATCCGCCCGACCACGACCGCCTGCGCGGGCAGGTGATGCACTGCTTCACCCCGGAGCGCGTGCGCGGCATGCGCGCGAAGACCCAACGAATTACCGACGACCTGATCGGTAAGATGCGAGGCAAGTCCCGCATCGATCTCGTCGACGACTTCTCCTATCCGCTCCCCGTCACGGTGATCTGCGAGCTGCTCGGCGTGCCGCCCGAGGACGAGGCGCAGTTCCACGGCTGGGCGACGCAGCTCGCGACCGCACTCGAGCCCAACCAGCGCGGCGACGAGGAAACGAGGGCCAAGAACGAGGTCTGCTTCAACGAGATCGCCGACTATCTCCAGGGGCTGATCAAGGACAAACGCAAGGACCCGCAGGAGGACATCCTCTCAGACCTCGCCAACGACCGGGACGGGATGAACGATTTCGATCTCGTCGCCACCGCGGTGCTGCTGCTGGTGGCGGGCCACGAGACCACGGTGAACCTGATCACCAACGGCATGCTGACGCTGCTGCGCTTCCCCGAGCATGGGGAGCGCCTGCGCGCCGATCCGGAGATCGCACCGCGGCTGATCGAGGAATTGCTGCGCTACGAGCCGCCGGTCCATTACCGCACCCGGCTCGCGCTCGCCGACATCCCGGTCGCCGGGATCACCATCCCGAAGGACGCGCCGGTGATCTTCCTGCTCGCGGCGGCCAACCGTGATCCGGCCCGCTTCATCGATCCCGACCGCTTCGATCCCGACCGGCCCGACAACCGCCATCTCGGCTTCGGCGGTGGGCTGCACTACTGCGTCGGCGCGCCGCTGGCGCGGATCGAGGCGGAGGTGGCGTTGGTCAGCCTCGTGCGGCGGCTGAAGGGCGTGTCCCTGACCGAGGACCCGCCGCCCTACCGGCCCGGTGCTTCGCTGCGCGGGCCACGGCATCTGAGGCTGGCGCTGAACGGCGCGGCGGAGGGATAAAACCCCTTTCCCGTCACTGCGAGCGGAGCGAAGCAGTCCAGGGCACTGCCCTATCCGGGCAGGTCGCCCCGCTGGATTGCTTCGTCTTCGCCTCGCAAGGCCGAAGAGAGGCGCGAACCAAAAGAAAAGCGCCCGGCCTCTCGGCCGGGCGCTCTCCCGAACGTGCCTGCGGACGCGTCTTACGCGGTCAGCACCGTGGAGGGCTCGACCTTCACGCCCGGGCCCATCGTCGAGGTGACGGCGATGCGCTGGATGTAGGTGCCCTTGGCGCCGGCGGGTTTCGCCTTGGCGACCGCGTCGGCGAAGGCCTTGATGTTCTCGACGAGCTTCTGCTCGTCGAAGGACACCTTGCCGACGCCGGCGTGGATGATGCCGGCCTTCTCGACGCGGAACTCGACGGCGCCGCCCTTGGCGGCGGCGACCGCGCCCTTCACGTCCATGGTGACGGTGCCGACCTTCGGGTTCGGCATCAGGCCGCGCGGGCCCAGCACCTTACCGAGACGGCCGACCAGCGGCATCAGGTCCGGGGTCGCGATGCAGCGATCGAACTCGATCTTGCCACCCTGGACGATCTCGAGGAGATCCTCGGCGCCGACGATATCGGCACCGGCCGCCTTGGCGTCGTCCGCCTTGGCGCCGCGGGCGAAGACCGCCACGCGCACCGTCCGGCCGGAGCCGTTCGGCAGGTTGCAGACGCCACGGACCATCTGGTCGGCGTGGCGCGGATCGACGCCGAGATTCATCGAGATCTCGACGGTCTCGTCGAACTTGGCCGAAGCCTTCGACTTCACCAGCTTGATCGCCTCGTCGATGGTGTAGAGCTTGGTCGGCTCCAGACCCTCGCGGGCGGCGCGGATGCGCTTTCCTTCGCGTGCCATATCGCCCTCCCTTACGCGACGACTTCGAGGCCCATGGCTCGCGCGGAGCCACGGATCATCGCGACCGCCGCATCGACGGAGTCGCAGTTGAGGTCGGGCATCTTCTTCTCGGCGATCTCGCGAAGCTGGGCTTCGGTGATCTTGCCGACGGTCGCACCCTTGCCGGGGGTCTTCGAGCCGGAGGCCGGCTTCTTGCCGATCTTCAGGCCGACGGCCTTCTTCAGGAAGAAGGTGACCGGGGGCTGCTTCATCTCGAAGGTGAAGGAGCGATCCTGATACGCGGTGATGATCACCGGGATCGGGGTGCCCTTCTCCATCTGCGCGGTCTTCGCGTTGAAGGCCTTGCAGAATTCCATGATGTTGAGGCCGCGCTGACCGAGCGCGGGACCGATCGGCGGCGACGGGTTGGCGGCGCCGGCCGGGACCTGAAGCTTCACGTAGCCCGTGATCTTCTTCGCCATGGGACTGCTCCCAAGAATTGCGCGTCGCCGCGCTGCCGAGGCACGGACGGACGGGCGGTTGCAGGTCGCGGTGCGATCCGTGGATCCCGGAGGCGAAGCCGGGCGAATCTCCCGCGGGGTTGTGGCGGTGCTCTCACGAAAGCATCGCCGTCTCCAGGCCGCGGCAGGGCCGCCGGCCGGGAAAATCGGGGATCAGCTAGTCAGTGCTGACTGATCGCAAAATGCAAAAAAGTCAGACCTTCTCGACCTGCCCGTATTCGAGCTCGACCGGGGTGGCGCGACCGAAGATCGACACCGCTACCTTGAGGCGCGAGCGGGCGTCGTCGATTTCCTCGACGGTGCCGTTGAAGGAGGCGAAGGGACCGTCGGAGACGCGCACCGTCTCGCCGATCTCGAAGGAGACCGTGTGCTTCGGGCGGTCCACGCCCTCCTGCACCTGCCCCTTGATGCGCTCGGCCTCGGCGTCCGGAATTGGCACGGGCTTGGCCTTGTCAGCGCCGAGGAAGCCGGTGACCTTCGGGGTGTTCTTGATGAGGTGGTAGACCTCGTCCGTCAGGTCGCACTTCACTAGCACGTAGCCGGGGAAGAACTTGCGCTCCGCATCGACCTTGCGGCCGCGGCGCACCTCGGTGACCTTCTCTGTCGGCACCATGACCTCGTCGAACAGCTCGGTCAGCCCGCGCTGGGCCGCCTGATCCTTGATGGACTGGGCGACCTTGTTCTCGAAGTTCGAGTAGGCGTGGACGATATACCAGCGCTTCGACACGGGTCTTCTCAACTCCTCGGCGGCTTGGAACGCCTGAAACGACTTTAAGCGCCGATCCCGAGGATCAGGCTGACGGCGAAGCGCAGCACCTGGTCGACGGCGACGAAGAACAGGCTCGCGACCACCACCATGATGAACACCATCATGGTGGTGACAGTGGTTTCCTTGCGGGTCGGCCACGTGACCTTGCGGGCCTCGTCGCGCACCTGCCCCAGGAACTCCGCCGGGCCGACGCGCTTCGGCGCGGGGCGCGCCGGCGGGATCGCGCGCTGGGGCGATGCGGGCGCCGCGCCGCGATTGGGTCCGCGCGCCGCGTCGGCTTTCTTGGTCGCTTCGTTCGATGCCATGGCGCAACTGAAACCGGACAGGGCTCCGGGAACCGCCGATCACGGTGCGAGGACGAAGCGTCCCACACCGACAGTATCTGAGGATCTCGGAATGCGCCCGCTCTAGCGCAAGTGATCCGGCTTGTCGATGGGGAGGGAAAGGACCGCAGCGGGCAGGAGGCTGGGTCGGATGCGGTGAGCGCCGTGGCAGGAGTGGAGGGACTCGAACCCCCAACCCCCGGTTTTGGAGACCGGTGCTCTGACCAGTTGAGCTACACTCCTACGGCGCGCGCGGCGCGGCTCGCGTCATGCCGCAAGCGGGGACTCAACGCAAGGGCGGAACGTGCGTGCGCCCGAACACTACCCGTCTTCCCCTTCGTTCGACTCGAATTCTCCATCCGCGAACGGATAGGCCGCCTCGACGAGATAGGGACCGCCGCCGCGCGAGGTGCGGGCCGAGAACAGAGCGGCGCGGCGCGCCCTGAAGGTGAGGCGCGGGAACACGCCCGCCTGCGTGAGGGTGCGCGCCACAGCCTCCGGCGCAGCCTCGCGGTTGAGGCGGGCGAGCGTCACGTGCGGGGTGAACTTGCGCCGCTCCGGCGCGGCGCCGGCCCGGCGGGCGATGCGCTCGTGCTCCTCCTGCAACTCGGTCAGGTCCGGGCTCGGCACGACGGAGGCGTAGAGGGCCCGCGGCCGGTCGCCGCCGAAGCTCGCCAAGCCGTCGAGCGTCACGGTGAAGGCCGGGCGCGCCCGCGCCTCACTCAGGCCCGCGTCGAGATCGGCGGCGACGACCTCGTCAACCTCGCCGAGAAAGCGCAGGGTGATGTGGTAGTCCGACGGCTCGATCCAGCGCGCGCCGGGCAGGCCGCCGCGGAAGAACGACAGCCGCTCGGCGATGTCCGGCGGGATCTCCAGCCCGGTGAACAGGCGCGGCATCGCTAAGGCCCCTTCTTCTCCAGGCTTTTCACGAAGGTCTCGACACTCGGCAGGATGCCCTCGACGACCCGCTCGACCCCCTTGGCGGTCGGGTGCAGCCCGTCATCCAGGGTGTTGGCGCGCTGGCCCGCCACGCCGTCGAGGAAGAACGGGTAGAGTACGAGGCCATGCGCACGGGCGAGGTCGGGATAGATCGCGTCGAAGCGGGCGCGGAACTCCGTACCGAGATTGGGCGCAGCCAGCATGCCGGCGAGCAGCACCGGGATGCCCCGCTCCTTCA
>Ga0268290_100281_pt1 | contig 10543 bp, 10 predicted proteins | sample MetspRMADM_FD_191346 | JGI IMG/M metagenome (GOLD analysis project Ga0268290, IMG submission 191346) | Soil microbial communities from San-Diego area, Southern California, United States - Methylocaldum sp. RMAD-M | ecosystem: Environmental > Terrestrial > Soil > Desert | place: USA: California... | reverse complement strand
TCTTGGGAAGGGAAGAGGACACGGACGCGTTTTAACCCCTGCCTCGACCGTCATCACGAGCCATCGAGAAGCCAGGCCGAGTCCTGCGCGTCAGGCTCCGGATCGGGCGAGCCGCGCCACGATGGCCTCCCGTTCCCGGCGCGTCGCCGACAGCCGCTCGCGGGCGGCCGCGAGGATCTCGGGCCCGGCGCTCTCCGGCCGGCCCGCATCGAAGGGCGGAGCCGGCGCGTATTCCTGATGGAGTTGGATCGCCCTCGCGGTCGCCTCGTCCGCCAGTTCGGCGGCGAGCGTCAGGCCGAAATCGATGCCCGCGGTCACGCCGCCGCCGGTGATCAGGTTGCCGTCGCGCACCACGCGTCCCTGTGTCGGGATCGCCCCGAAGGCGGCGAGCAGGTCGTGCGCTGCCCAATGCGTCGTGGCGCGCTTACCCTGCAGGAGTCCCGCTGCGCCGAGCACCAGGGCACCGGTGCAGACGGAGGTGAGATAGCGCGCGCTCTCCGCCTGACGGCGCAGGAAGTCGAGGGTCTCGGCATCCTCCATCAGCGGGTTCACGCCGCTGCCGCCGGGCAAGCAGATCACGTCGAGGACCGGACATTCGGCGAAGGTGACCGAGGGCGTGAGCACAAGGCCGGTGGCGCTCGCGATCGGTCCCATCTCCTTTGCGACGAGGTGGACGCGGGTGTCCGGCACCATGGCCAGCACCTCGTAGGGCCCGGTGAGGTCGAGTTGCTGCACCCGGGGGAAGACGAGGAAGCCGATCTCGATCGTCATGTCCCGAATCCTGGCCCCTATCCCGCGCTCGAAAAGATCTACCGCAGATAGATCACGCTGTAGAGCGAGGCGCGCAACTCGTCCTCGTCGAGCCAGACCCGGCCGTGGTCGCAGCGCTCCCGGATGCCCGGCCGCATCCGGGCGCAGTATTCGCCGGTATTGTCCTGCAGGTGGTACTGGCAGCGCCCGCCCGCCTTGCGCCGTGCGATGATCGGGCTCGAATGGTCGGCGGCGATGTCCGGGTCCTTCGGGTTGCGCTCCTCCAGCACGTACCAGGAGTAGCCGATCACCGGCAGGCGGCCCCGGTCGAGGGCGTAGTCGATCATCGCCATCAGCCGGTCGGTGCCGGCCGTCAGGCCCGGTTCCTGACGGGCGGCCTTGTCCATGAAGTCGAGCTGGTTGTCGGCGATCGAATCCGAGACCGGGATCAGCGGCACCGGCAGGGGCTTTCGCCGGCAGCGCCGCTCGACATGGGCGATCCAGCCCGCGTTGAAGGCGTCGGTGGCCGGGTCGCGCAGACGCGGCACCGTCCCGCCGAGGCTGCGCCACGAGATCTTCGGGGCGGCGACGCGGCTGCGCCAGCGCAGGGCACTGAGGGTGCGGGCGTGCTGGCCGTAGCCGTCGAAGGAGGGCAGGTCCCGATCCGTGCACAGGCCGCCGAGATTGTAGAGGAGCGTCGCCGCCTCCTCCTGCCCGTCCTCCAGCTTGTCGAAATAGGGCTTCCGACCCGGATTGCGCTCGCGGCTCGCCTCGGTATCGTTGCGGCTCTCGGCGATCTCTTCCGCGAGATCGGGATGCCGGCGCAGGTAGCTCCGCAACGCGCGGCCGCGGCTGTGCAGCAAGCCCGCCGGGTCGGCGAAGTAGTAGCGGGTGGCGACATCGAGCGCCGAAACGGTGACACCGATGCGCTGCGAGATCATGTCGGCGGTGGCGTAGGCGAAGCAGATCGCGCTGTCGCCCTGGCTCATCGGCGACAGAGCGGGATTGGGGCTGATCCTGTCGTCGAGCGGGTGCGTGCCGGGCCGCCGCGCCGGCGCCGCCACGGTCACATCCGCGCAAGCCCTGTTGCGGGCGTAGCGTGGGTTCTCGGGCAGCAGGCGCGTGTCGGCCGCCGCGACCGGTGCGACCGTGAGCAGCAGGCCGGCTGCGAGGCAGCGGGCGAGGCGAGCCGCCCCGAGGGAGTGCCTCAATCCGCCCCCGCCGCAGCGACGGCGACCGGCGCCGCGTCGGCGCCGTCGAGCACCGTATCCTGCGCGGCCTCGGCGAGCAGGGCGTAGCCGCCATCCGCCATGTGCAGGCCGTCCTTGGCGAACAATTCGGTGTGGGTCAGGCGCCCTTGGCCGATCCAGTCGCGCATCAGCTCCGAGCGGCGGATCACCGGGATGTCGAGGTCGCGGCCGAGGGCGCGCACCGCGTCGCGGAACCGGTCGGCGCCGGGCGTCGCGTCGAGGGCCGGGCACCATTGCGGCTCCATCAGCACCACGTCGATGCCCGCCGCGCGGATGCGTTCCAGCGCCGCCTCGGTCGCCTCGCGGAAATGGTCGAGGGAGACGCCACGAAGGGCATCGTTGCTACCGGTCTGCCAGATCACGAGATCGGGCCGAGGGGCGATCACGTCGCGGTCGAGCCGGGCCAGCATCTCGTCCACCGCCTCGCCGCCGATACCGCGGTTGGCGACGGTGATCCTGCCGGCGAGATGCGGCAGGGCACGCCGTAGACCGGCTTCGAGGCGGGCGGGGTAGGCGGCGGCGGGCGTGCTGGCGCCGATGCCCTCCGTCGAAGAGGAGCCGAAGGCGACGATGGTCAGTGACCCGCCCAACGCGATCTTCTGGGCGACGTGCGGAAGGCTGCCCGGCGCGACGTCCTCGAACAGGCCGAGATCCAGATCGAGGCTCGCCGGCAGCAGGTCGGCGTAGGCGAGGACCGCGGTCGAGGAGAGGGTGAGGGCCAGCATCAGCGCCGTCGCGCCGGCGAGCCGCCGCGGACGTCCAATGGGGACTACCCGCATCCGAGCATGACGAAGAAACCGCACCACCGCTTTCAAGCCCCCGCCCGCGTGCCGCCTCGTCCGGGGGCTTTCGCGGAACTACCGATTTCGATCCTTCTACCCGAATCGAGGTCGGATTGCGGCTCAATAATCATGATTCGTCACAACGGCAATGCGCAGTGTTTGACAGACTCTTAAGCGCGAGCGCCGGATGAACGGTTCTTTGGTTATAGGAGCACGTCGTTTGACGCTGTTGCGAGGTCCGAGAGGCTCCGGTTTCTCATCGCGCTGACGGAGGTCGATCTGCTGTGTCCTCACGGCACCATCGCGCATCCTCGGAAACAGCGATCGGGAACTGCAACGGCACCGGTCTGCCGCCTGCCTCGCCCGTATTCGCCAGCGGGATCACTTGGCTCATGCCCGCGAAGCCAAGGAAACCGTCCCGCTCCCGTGCCGCTCGATCCGTCCGTCGAGTTCAAGTTCGAGCAGCGTCGTCTGCACGATCCGAACCGGCAAGCCGGACGAGCGGGCGAGCTCGTCCGTCCCGACCGGGGTGGGGCTGAGACAGGCGATCAGCCGGGCGCGGTCGTCCTGGGGTTCGAGGAAGGGGTCGGCCGCCTCCGCCGCATCGGCAAACAGCGGCAGGGCGGTCGAAGCGCTACCGTCGAAATCGATCTCATCCCAGTAATCGAGAGTGCCCGACGCCTCGGGGCGGTCGTTCAGGCCGTCCGCGGGCGGCACGCCCCCGGCCATCAGCGGGGCGAGAGCGGACAGGACGTGCTCGACCTCGCAGACCAGAGTCGCCCCCTGACGGATCAGGTCGTTGGTGCCCTCCGCCCGCGGATCGAGGGGCGAGCCCGGAACCGCGAAAACCTCGCGACCCTGCTCCAAGGCGAAGCGGGCGGTGATGAGCGAGCCGGAGCGGCGTGCGGCTTCCACGACGACCGTGCCGAGGCTGAGCCCCGAGATGATGCGATTGCGCCGGGGAAAGTCGCGCCCACGCGGTACCCAGCCCATCGGCATCTCGGCGACTACCGCCCCGCCCGCTCCGACAATCTCCTCGACGAGGCCGGCATGGTTCTCCGGATAGATCCGGTCCTGACCGCCCGCGAGGACCGCGACGGTGCCGGTGGCGAGCGTGGCCTTGTGGGCGCGGGCGTCGATGCCGCGGGCGAGGCCGGACACCACGACGAGACCGGCCTCGCCGAACCCGCGGGCGAGCCGCTCGGTGAAGGCGAGGCCGGCCGTCGAGGCGTTGCGCGAGCCGACCATCGCCACCGAAGCTTTCAGAAGCGTGGCCGGGTCACCGCGCAGCGCGATCAACGGTGGCGCGGTCTCGGTGGCGTGCAGCGCCTTGGGATAGGCCGCCTCCCCCATGGCGAGGAAGCGGATGCCGAGGCGGGCGGCGGCGGCCATCTCGCGCTCGGCCTCCGCCTTCGAGAGCGGAACGGCGTGTTTGCCCGCGCGCTTCGTCAGGTCCGGCAGGGCGTCGAGCGCGGCGGCCGCGCTGCCGAAACGGTTGATCAGGCCGCGGAAGGTGCGCGGGCCGATGCCGTCGGTGCGGATCAGCCGCAGCCAATCGAGGCGCTGTTCGTCGGTGAGCTGCATCCGGTCCCCTCCTGACGGGAGGGGGCCGTCTTCAGCCCTTCTGCCCGATCCGGCCCTCGGTGCCGGCGGCGAGTCGGCGGATGTTGGGCGCGTGCTTCCACCATAGCAGCGCTGCGAGCACGAGGAAGAGCGCTGCAACCGCTCCGTGTCCGAGTGCCCACAGCATGACGGGCGTGGCAGCCGAGGCCGCTAGCGCCGCAAGCGAGGAGTATTTCAGGGCATAGGCCAGCCCGAGCCAGACCGCGGCAAAGGCGAGCAAGGTCAGCGGGCTCAGCGCCAGCAGTACACCGATGAAGGTCGCCACGCCCTTGCCGCCCTTGAAACCGAGCCAGACCGGGAAGAGGTGGCCGAGGAAGGCGCCGAGCCCGGCGGCGAGCGCCGGCCCCTCTCCCCAGTGGCCAGCGGCGAGCACCGGCAGCGTGCCCTTGAGCGCGTCGCAGAGAAGGGTCGCGGCCGCGAGTCCCTTGCGGCCAGTGCGCAGCACGTTGGTCGCGCCGATATTGCCCGAGCCGATCGCCCGCACGTCGCCGAGGCCTGCGAACTTCGTGAGGATCAACCCGAAGGGGATCGCACCGCAGGCGTAGCCGAACACGAGGGCGGCGATGAGGGCCGGCCAGCCGGCCGCGAGCAGCGTGGTCATGCGGCGACGGCCGAAAGGTCGGAGCGGTGGACGATCCGGCCGCCGACGAGCGTCAGCACCGCTGCGCCCTGGAGCCGGGCCTCGTCGAAGGGCGAGTTCTTGGAGCGGGACTTCAGCTGACGCTTGTCCAGCAGGTAGGGTAGGTCGGGGTCGATCAGGACGAGGTCGGCGGGCCCCCCCGTCTCGAGACGCCCTGCCTCGCGGCCGAGCAGCTTGGCCGGATTGGCGGAGAGCGCAGTGAGCAGCGTCTTCAGCGTCACGTCGCCGGTGTGCAGCAGGCGAAGGCTGGCCCCCAAAAGCGTCTCGATGCCGAGCGCGCCGTCGGCGGCCTCGGCAAACGGCAGGCGCTTGGTCTCGACGTCCTGCGGGTTGTGGTCGGAGACGATGACGTCGATCACGCCTTCGTTGAGCGCGGCGATCACCGCCTTGCGGTCGTCCTCGCGGCGAAGCGGCGGCGAGAGCTTGCAGAAGGTGCGGTAGTGGCCAATGTCGCCCTCGTTGAGCACGAGGTTGTTGACCGAGACGCCGCATGTGACGGGCAGGCCCGCCTCCTTCGCCCGCCGTACGATCTCGACCGAATCGGCGCAGGAGATCATCGCCGCGTGGTAACGCCCGCCGGTGAGGCGCACGAGGCGGATGTCGCGCTCCAGCATCACCGTCTCGGCCTCGCGGGGAATGCCGAGCAGGCCGAGACGCGAGGCCATCTCGCCCTCGTTCATCACGCCGTCGCCGACGAGATCCGGCTCCTCGACATGCTGCATCAGCAGGGCGCCGAAGTCCCGGGCGTAGGTCAGCGCGCGGCGCATCACCTGCGCGTTGGTGACCGCCTTCAGCCCGTCGGTGAAGGCCACCGCGCCGGCTTCCGCTAGCAGGCCGAACTCGGTCATCTCGCGACCGGCCAGCCCCTTGGTGATGGCGGCGGCCGGCAGCACGTTGACGCTCGCCGTGTCGCGGGCGCGGCGCAGCACGAAATCGACGATGGCCGGCCCATCGATGACGGGATTGGTGTCGGGCATGCAGACCAGGGTCGTCACCCCGCCTGCCGCCGCTGCGGCGCTGGCCGAGGCCAGGGTCTCGCGGTGCTCGGCGCCGGGTTCGCCGACGAAGGCGCGCAGATCGATCAGGCCGGGCGCGAGGGTGAGCCCGCCGCAATCGATGTTCTGAGCGCTCTCGGGCGCGCCGGGCGCGGCGCCCCAAGCAACGTCGGCGATACGGTCGTCGCGCACGAGAACGGCCCCGGGACCCTCGCGGCCGGTGGCTGGATCGAGGAGGTGGGCGTTGGAGAGGATGAGCGCACTCATTCGGGTCACCCGTTCGGCAGGTGGGTCGCCAGCGCTTCCAGCACGGCCATGCGGACGGCGACGCCCATCTCGACCTGCTCGCGGATCAGGGACTGCGCCCCGTCGGCGATGTCGGAGGCAATCTCGACGCCCCGGTTCATCGGGCCGGGATGCATCACCAGGGCGTCGGGCTTGGCGAGCGCCAGCTTATCGCCATCAAGGCCGTAATAGCGGAAATACTCCTTCACGCTCGGCACGAAGGAGCCGTTCATGCGCTCGCGCTGAAGGCGCAGCATCATCACGATGTCGCAGCCCTTCAGCCCCTCGCGCATGTTGGTGAAGACCTCGACGCCGAAGCGCTCGATGCCGGTGGGCAGCAGCGTCGAGGGGCCGATCACCCGCACCCGGGCACCCAGCGCCTGGAGCAGGATGATGTTCGAGCGCGCCACCCGCGAATGCAGGACATCGCCACAGATCGCGACCTGAAGGCCCTCGATGCCGCCCTTGTTGCGGCGGATGGTGAGGGCGTCGAGGAGCGCCTGGGTCGGGTGCTCGTGGGCGCCGTCGCCCGCGTTCACCACCGCGCAATCGACCTTGCGGGCCAGCAGATGCACGGCGCCCGCGGAATGGTGGCGTACCACGATGATGTCGGGCCGCATGGCGTTGAGCGTCGCCGCCGTATCGATCAGCGTCTCGCCCTTCTTCACCGAGGACGAGGCCACCGACATGTTCATCACGTCGGCGCCGAGGCGCTTGCCCGCGAGTTCGAACGAAGACTGTGTGCGGGTCGAGGGCTCGAAGAACAGGTTGATCTGCGTGCGACCCCGTAAGACCGTGCGCTTCTTCTCGACCTGCCGCGACAGGGCGACGGCGGCATCGGCGCGCTCCAGCAGCGACTCGATATCCGGACGGCTCAGGCCTTCGATGCCGAGCAGGTGCCGGTGCGGGAAGGCGGGTGCGGTCTGAGCGGTCATGCGGCGGTTCTGGCGTCGGCCCCGCGCTATAGGTGTCCGGAAGGGACGCGGCAAGGCACGGGAGCGCTGGGACGACCGGCACGGGCGATGGTGAGAGGGAAAAACGATCTCGTCCCATCGCCGATGGGAGATTTTCTTCGTCATCGCGAGCCCGTGATCGAGAAAAATCTGAACGAACCGGCCCCGCTTCCGTTTTCCGAACATCTGTTGGGGTTTGAGCGCGTCGAATGCCTGTCCCGGTATTTGCTTGCCTACCCGAAACGAAAGGTAGCCCATGAATACGCGACTTCTCCTGACCGCCGGCGCACTCTCGCTCGGTCTCGCTCTCTCGTCGGGCGCTTACGCTCAGGGCATGCAGCGGGGCGGCATGGAGCCCGGCATGGGTGGGCAAACGGGCGGCCAGATGGGCGGCCAAATGCAGCAGGGTGCGATGGGCGACGACATGGGCCAGGAGCAGCGCCCGATGAAGCGCAGCACCAAGAAGATGAAAAAGCCCATGAAGAGCAAGAAGATGATGCGCTCCAAGCGCATGAATTCCGGCTCCGGCATGGAGTCCGGAGCGGGCGGAATGTGATCCACCCGTCACCCGACTGTGACCGGCTCGCCATCTAGGCGATCCTTGGCCCGCCCGGTTAGACCGGGCGGGCTTTTTCGTCTCGAGCGAAAGCTTTTCGTGCTTTCCCGGGCCGGCTCGTCCGCGATGTCCGCCGGGAACGCTTCTGCAGGGAACAGCGCGCCGTGGCCGCAGGATCGATGCTCTCGGGACCCGACATCGTCGAGACGGTGCGGCGGCGATGGATGTTTCGCCACCCGCTGGTGATCCGGCTGGCGCACTGGATCAACGTGGTCTGCCTCGCCATCCTGCTGATGAGCGGGTTGCAGATCTTCAACGCTCATCCGGCGCTCTACTGGGGCGCGGCCTCGACCTTCGACAAGCCGTTCGTCGCCATCACCGACGACCAGCGGGACGACGGCTCGCCGCGCGGCATCGTCACCATCGCCGGCCACACCTTCGACACCACAGGCGTGCTCGGCCTGTCGAACCTCAACGGCCAGCCGGCGGGCCGCGCCTTCCCCTCATGGTCGACTCTGCCGGCGCACCAGGATCTCGCCACGGGGCGGCGCTGGCACTTCCTGTTCGCCTGGGCCTTCGTCATCAACGGGCTGATCTACCTGCTCTACGGCATCGGCACCGGCCAGCTGCGCCGCCGCCTCATCCCCGACGGCGACCAGATGCGTGGGTTCGGCTCCTCGATCCGCGAGCACCTGACCCTGCACTTTCCCGAGGGCGACGAGGCCAAGCGCTACAACGTGCTGCAGAAGCTCTCCTATCTCGTCGTCGTCGCGGTGCTGCTGCCGCTGATGCTGATCACCGGCCTGTCGATGTCGCCGGGCGTCAACGCCGTGATACCCCTGCCCGACCTGTTCGGTGGCCGGCAATCGGCCCGCACGGTCCACTTCATCGTCACCAACCTGCTGGTGTTGTTCGTGATCGTCCACGTTCTGCTCGTGCTGCTCTCCGGCGTGGCCAACAACATGCGCAGCATGATCACCGGCTGGTTCGTGATCGAGCGTAAAAAACTTCCCGCCGGCTCGGGAGAGATCCCATGACCCCCTGCCCTGTGAGACCCCGCCTGCAGATCCGCCGCCCCCATCGCCGCGGCTTCCTCACGGCGGCGGCCGGCCTCCTCGGCGTCTCGGCGCTCGGCGGCTGCGACCGGTTCGCCGCGAGCCCGACCGGCCAGCGCGCCCTGAAGGCGGGCGAGAACGCCAATCTGTTCGTGCAGCGCCTGCTGCTCACGCCGGCCTCGCTCGCCAAGGAATTTCCGGATTCGGAGATCTCGCCCTGGTTCAAGCCGAACGGCACGATCGAGCCGCCGGACCGGGCCTACAAGGCGCTCGCCGCCAAGGGTTTCGAGGGGTTCAAGCTGCGCGTCGACGGCCTCGTCGAGCGGCCGCAGGATCTGAGCCTCTCCGACCTGCGGGCGCTGCCTGCCCGTACCCAGACGACGCGGCACGACTGCGTCGAGGGCTGGAGCGCCATCGGCAAGTGGACCGGCGTGCCGCTCTCGGAGGTGCTGCAGGGCGCAGGCCTGAAGCCGAATGCCCGCTACATCGTGTTCCACTGCGCCGACACGATGGAATATGCGGCTGGCAGCGACGACGAGGCGGCGGAGACGGAAAAGACCGCCGCTCCCGGAATGGAGTCGCGGCCGGAAGGCGCCGAGAACCAAGCCAGCGATTCGCAGTCCGCCGCTGCCGAGGTCCCGACGGACGAGGGGGAGGAGGCGCAGGGCACGCCCGTGCGCTACTACGAGAGCATCGATCTCACCGATGCCTATCACCCGCAGACGATCCTCGCCTACGACCTCAACGGCCAGGCTCTGCCCGTCTCGAACGGCGCTCCGCTTCGTCTGAGAGTTGAGCGGCAACTCGGATACAAGCAGGCGAAATATGTCATGCGGATCGAGGTGACCGAGGGCCTGAAGGGCATCGGCGACGGCAACGGCGGCTACTGGGAAGACCGCGGTTACGAGTGGTACGCGGGCATCTGAGGCGGCGCCTCACCCGTTCTCCCGATTTGACAACGCCGCGCCGCTCACCCACTTCTGCGCGGCGCGAGAGCCGGCCCCCGACCGGTACGCATCCGCGCCATCCCCAAAACCGTACCCGCGGTGAGGCTCTGGCGAGAGGCAGAGGTTCATGAAAGTCGTCGTCGTCGAGTCGCCGGCCAAGGCCAAGACGATCAACAAATACCTGGGGCGCGATTACGAGGTTCTGGCCTCCTTCGGCCATATCCGCGACCTGCCGGCCAAGGATGGCTCGGTCGATCCGGAAGCCGATTTCGCCATGATCTGGGAGTTGGAGGATCGCGGCTCGAAGCGCGTGTCCGAGATCGCACGCGCCGTGAAGGGCGCCGAGAAGCTCATCCTCGCGACCGACCCGGATCGCGAGGGCGAGGCGATCTCCTGGCACGTCATCGAGGCGCTCACGGCCCGCAAGGCGCTCAAGGGCATCCCGGTCGAGCGGGTGACCTTCAACGCCATCACCAAAGCCTCCGTCGATGCGGCGATGAGGAAGCCCCGTGAGATCGATCAAGCGCTGGTCGACGCCTATCTGGCTCGACGGGCACTGGATTACCTCGTCGGCTTCAATCTCTCGCCGGTGCTGTGGCGTAAGCTGCCGGGCGCCAAGTCCGCCGGCCGGGTGCAGTCGGTTGCGCTCCGTCTCGTCGTCGAGCGCGAGATGGAGATCGAGCGCTTCAAGCCCCGCGAGTACTGGT
>Ga0268290_100280_pt1 | contig 10595 bp, 5 predicted proteins | sample MetspRMADM_FD_191346 | JGI IMG/M metagenome (GOLD analysis project Ga0268290, IMG submission 191346) | Soil microbial communities from San-Diego area, Southern California, United States - Methylocaldum sp. RMAD-M | ecosystem: Environmental > Terrestrial > Soil > Desert | place: USA: California... | reverse complement strand
ACATCCGCATCATCCTGGCGAGCCCCCACGGGCACCTGCCGGCGGCGGCACGGCAGTTCCTGCAGTTGGACAAGCCGTTCCGCCCCGACGATCTCGCGGCGGTGCTGAGCGCGGCGGCCCCACAGGTCCGGGCGGCGTGACCGCTTCTCCCGAAACGCCCGCCAAGCCGTCAGCCGAGCGAAATGCGAGTGCTGTCCGGCGATCGTCGAGGCCAGTTCGGAAAAAGAAACCCCATCTATAGCAAGGGTCTAGAGACGCCGAGCGAATGCAATCAGGCGACGCCCCTGGGCTTTTTCCGTTTCCGGGAGGCACCTGTTAACCCTGGACCCCGATAAATCGGTGCGTAGCGTGTGCGTATCCGAGGATCGAATGGCTGTGGTTTCTCGCAACCATCAACGGACTCCCGGGAATCTCTGTGTTCTGGTCTGCGGGCTTGCGGCCGTGTTCGCCGCTCCGGCCCAGGCCGCCGACCTGCCGACCGCGGCCCCCGCGACGGCCGGCGTCGATTGGTACACCGGTGCGCAGGCACAGGCGGTGGATGACAGCTGGGCGGTGGCCGTCGATGGTTCGACCAGCATCACCTCCAACTCCTCGGCCTTCGGCTCCGTCACCGTGACGACGGCGCTCGGCAGCCCACCGACGGTGAGTGGCGCGCGCGTGCGCGTCGAGGGCGTGGCCGGCACCTATTCCTATCCGGGGCAGGCCGTCGGCGGCCGCGTCACCGGCTACCAGCAGGAGGGCTCGCTGCTCGCCGGCTACGAGTGGATCTGGCGGGACGCGGCACTTGCCGGCTACATCGGCTTCAACGTCCGCAGCAACCAGCTCTCGATCCCCGACCCCGGCAACCCGGTCGTCGGAACCGGCGTCGGCCTGAAGGTCGCCGGAAACTTCTACGCGACGCCGACCGACCGGACCATGGTCTCGGCCTACGGCTCCTACTCGACCAAGTTCAACGCCTACTATTCCCGCTTCCGCGTCGGCTACATGGTCGCCGACGGCGTCTATATCGGTCCGGAGGCGTTGTTCCTGGGCGACGACTTCTTCCGCCAGTACCGCGTCGGCGCCCACCTCTCGGGCTTGAGCTTCGGACCCGTCCAGATGTCGCTCGCGGCCGGCTACGTGCGGGACCGGGTGCAGGGCACGGGCTACTATTCGAGCATCGAGGCCCGGGCGAATTTCTGAGCGTCTCTCACGAACCTTCCGCGGCCCCGTCGCTCCCCGACGGGGAAACGGGCCGCGACCGGGGGTTTCGTGCGGCCGCCTGAGCAGGGCAGGCGCCCACGCTCCCGCATCCCCGCAAGAAGGCCGCGCCCTCTGCGAGCCGCCAGGATTCAGGCGTCGCATCGGTGCGGACAATCCGCCGCCTTGCCCTGCCGTCTTACCGCAAAGTACTCCCGTCCCGGGTCAGGCTTGATCTCCATATCAGGAAGACATTCCTCCAGATTGCATTTTATAGTCGCAAGGGTGCTTTCCCGAGCCAGCATATTTTTCTACGGATGACGCTACGCTCTGCAGCGCAAAATCAACCCTATTCGCAAGGCAGGGTAGCCGACTCGTGAACGCATCCGGAGATCGTCGTATTTTAAAGATGGATCCGTTCACGACGCAGGGGTGGCGAGTGTGATACGTGCGCTGCGGTGGCTGGCGTGGATGGGAACGACGGTCGCCGGCCTCGTCCTGCTGAGCCAGCCGGTCGGGACCCAGAACCAGCTCGCCATGAGCCTCGCCGCCATGGCGGCGATGATCGTGCTGTGGCTGTTCCTCGACGGCCCGCGCACCCGCTTCGTGTTCCTGGCGCTCGGAAGCCTCGTGGTGCTCCGCTACATCCTGTGGCGGGTCACCGACACGCTGCCCTCGCCCGGCGATCCGGTCAGCTTCGGCTTCGGCCTGCTGCTGCTGCTCGGCGAATTGTACTGCGTCTTCATCCTGTTCGTGAGCCTGATCATCAACGCCGACCCGCTCAGGCGGCGCCCGCCCCCGGTGGCGAGCGCGGCCGAGCTGCCCACCGTCGACGTGTTCGTGCCGAGCTACAACGAGGACGCCGCCATCCTGGCGATGACGCTGGCAGCCGCGCGCCAGATCAACTACCCGCCCGACAAGCTCACGGTCTGGCTCCTCGACGACGGCGGCTCGGATCAGAAATGCGCCGATCCCAACCCGGAGAAGGCCAAGGCCGCGCGCGAGCGGCGACGCGACCTGACCGCGCTCGCCGAGGAACTCGGCTGCCGCTATCTCACCCGTGCCCGCAACGAGCACGCCAAGGCGGGTAACCTCAACAACGGGCTCGCCTTCGCCACCGGCGAGATCGTCGTCGTGCTCGACGCCGACCACGTCCCGTTCCGCTCGTTCCTGAGCGAGACCGTCGGCTACTTCGCCGAGGATCCCAAGCTCTTCCTCGTCCAGACCCCGCACGCTTTCCTCAATCCCGACCCGATCGAGCGGAACCTGCGCACCTTCGAGCGGATGCCGTCGGAGAACGAGATGTTCTACGCGGTGACGCAGCGCGGGCTCGACAAGTGGAACGGCTCGTTCTTCTGCGGCTCCGCCGCCCTGCTGCGCCGCACCGCCCTCGACGAGGCCGGGGGATTCTCCGGCATCACCATCACCGAGGATTGCGAGACGGCGTTCGAGCTGCATTCCCGCGGCTGGACCAGCGCCTATGTCGACAAGCCCCTGATTGCCGGTCTCCAGCCCGAGACGCTCTCGGCCTTCATCGGCCAGCGCTCGCGCTGGTGCCAGGGCATGTTCCAGATCCTGCTCCTGAAGAACCCCGCGCTGCAGAAGGGGCTCAAGCCGATCCAGAAGATCGCCTACCTCTCCAGCATGACGTTCTGGTTCTTCCCCGTGCCGCGGCTGATCTTCATGTTCGCGCCGCTGTTACACATTTTCTTCGACCTGAAGATTTTCGTCGCCAGCGTCGATGAATCGATTGCCTATACAGCGACCTACATCGTCATCAACCTGATGATGCAGAACTATGTCTACGGCAAGTTCCGCTGGCCCTTCGTCTCGGAGCTCTACGAGTATGTCCAGGGCCTCTATCTGTCGAAGGCGATCGTCTCGGTAATCTGGTCGCCGCGCAAGCCGACCTTCAACGTCACCGACAAGGGCATCAGCCTCGACCACAACCATCTCTCGTCGGCCTCGCTCCCCTTCTTCGCCGTCTACGGGCTGCTCGCGGTGGGCTGCGCGGTGGCGGCGTGGCGCTACCTGTTCGAGCCGGGCGTGACCAACCTGATGCTGGTGGTCGGCCTGTGGAACTTCTTCAACCTGCTGACCGCGGGTGCGGCGCTCGGGGTCTGCGCCGAGCGCCGTCAGCTGGAGCGGGCGCCCTCGCTCGCCATCAACCGCCGCGGCCAGATCACGCTGGCCGGCCGGGCCATCGACGTGTCGATCGAGCGCGTCTCCGCAGAGGCCTGCACGGTGCGCCTGCCCGCGGCCCTGCTGCCGGCCGGGGTCGGGCACCGCACGCTCACGGGCGCGCTCACCATCGTCCCGGTGGCCGGCGCGCGCCCGGCGGGGGCCTTGCCGGTGACCCTGGAGCGGATCGACCGCGCCAAGGACGAGGCTTTCGCCCGCCTGAGCTTCGGCCGCCTCCGGCCACAGGACTACGTGGCACTCGCCGGCCTGATGTACGGCGACGCGGAGGCGATGCGCCGCTTCCAGATGCGCCGCCGCCACAAGAACATTCTGACCGGCACACTGCAATTCATCTGGTGGGGGCTCTCCGAGCCGTTCCGGGCCGCGCGCTACGCCCTCGCCGCCGACGCGCGGCCGGCCGTAGCCCCCGTGATCGACGGCACCTCGCCGATCTACGACGCGCCGGAACAGGCCCCGACCGGGGCGAATCTGCCCGAGCCGCTGCTTGCGTCGTCCGCGCTGCGGCCCACGCTCCAGGTCACCCCGACGCTTCCGAGGGACGCTGCTCCAGCCGAGGCTGCTCAAGCCCCAACCCAAGCATCACTCCAAGCATCACCCCAAGCCCCTTCCCGCGCCTCGAACGACTGGGTGCGCATGATGCTCGACTACGAGAACGAGCGTGCGCTCGCCGGTCGGACCGGCCGCGAAGCGGGTACAGCGTGAGCACGATGGCGAAGCGGCATCGGTCCCGACGGGGCTCGGGTCCGTGGCGCCGGATGGCCCGAGCGCCCGCCCTGGCCCTCGCGCTCGCCTGCGCGGTCGCGTCGGGCTCGGCCGCCCGGGCGCAGAGCTTCCTCGGGACCGGTCCGGCGGAGCGCCTGACGGTGCCCCCGACCGGAGATGCCCTGCGCAAGCCGAACCCGGCTCCGCCTCAAGCGCCCGCGCAACCGTCGGCGACTCAGGGTCGCCCCCCGGCCGCAGAGAGTTCGGACGCCACCCGCCGCTCCCAGGTGCAGGCGACCATCGCCCCGGCCCGCCGCCTGCCCGCGGGCACCCGCGGCTTCCGCCTCTCGGGTGAGGAGGACGTGCTGCAATACCCGGTCTACCTCACCGAAGGGCAGGTCCGGGGCGGGGCGCGGCTGCGCGTCTCCTACCTCTCGGCGATCTCGGTGGCACCGGAGGGCTCGGAACTCACCGGCCTCGTGAACGGCACCAAGGTCGGCTGGACCCGGATCCAGGCGCCCGGTGCGGTCAAGGTCGTGGAATTCGCCATTCCCGACGGTGTCCTCAAGGCCGGCTACAACGCCGTCACCCTGACGGCGAGCCAGCGCCACCGCGTCGACTGCACGATCGAAGCGACCTACGAGCTGTGGACCCAGATCGACCCCTCCCGCTCCGGGCTGGTGGTCGCGCCGGCCGCCGACCTCGACCTGAAATCCCTGGCCGCCCTGGAGCCCGACGAGAGCGGGGCCCTCCCGATGGGCGTGCTGCTCAACGAGAAGCCGACCCTGCCGCGCCTGGAGCGGATGATCGGTGCCGTGCAGGCCGTGGCCGTCGTGAGCCGGCTCGCCCGGCCCGCGGTCAGCTTCGGGCCGCCGCTCTCCGGTCGCAACGGCGTCAACCTGCTCGTCGGCACCGCCGCCGAGATCCGCGGCACGGACGGCGTCGAGGATCTCGGGCCCATCACCGGGCCGCGACTCGCGCTGCTGCCGCCGCGGGGCAACCGCGCGCCGACGCTGGTCGTGACCGGCCTCGGCCCCGAGGACGTGCGGGCGGCGACCGCCCAGCTCGCCGTGGCTGGGGATGCCGGCGGTAGCGCGCCCGGCGCGGCCCTCGCGCCCCTGATCCGGGGGTACGAGGTGCAGGGCGGCGAGCGGCTCGAACTGGCGCGCCTCGGCGTCACGAGCCGCGAGTTCAACGGGCGCCTGCTGCGCACCCGGATCGAGCTGCGCTTTCCCGCCGATTTCGTGCCCGCCGACTACGGCAAGGTGATGCTGCACCTGGCGGGCGGCTACGCCGCCGGCCTCGATTCGAGCGCCCAGATCGTCGTCGACATCAACGGCCGCAACGCCGCGAGCGTGCCGCTGCCCTATGCCCGCGGCGAGGTGTTCGACGATCAGGCCATCCCGCTGCCCTTGAGCCTGTGGCGGCCGGGGCTGAACAGCGTCGAGATCAGCGCGCAGCTGCCGAACGCGTCCGACAAGGTCTGCGACACCCTCTCGCCGGCGGCGCGGCAGCCGCGCTTCCTCTTCCTCGACCGCACCCGCCTCGAAATCCCGGCGCTGGCGCGCGCCGTGCGCAGCCCCGACCTCGCGGCGGTCAAGGCGGGAGCGGTCCCCTTTGCCGTGCCGGTCACAGCGTCGGGCGGGCGCCCGCGCCTCGTGCTGCCGGTCACCGACCGCGAGACGGCGGATGCCGCTGCGACGCTGGCTGCCCGCCTCGCCATCGCCGCCAAGCGCGTCATCGACTTCGAACTCGTGCCCGATGCGGGCGGCACGGAGGGCGGTGCCAAGCTCGTGGTGGCGCCTGCCCGCGCCCTCAACCCGGTGACGATCCAAGAGGTCGGTCTCGATCCCGGCGAGATCCGCCGCATCTGGGCAGGGCGCGCCGAGACCGTGGCCACACCGGGCCAGTTCGGCCCCGAGGGCGTCCTGACCCTCGACCGGTTGCGCCGCAACCTGCCGATGCGCTGCGCCCTGCCGCCTGCCGCGGTGCCGGTCAGCGTCGCGCCCGCGCCCGCGGCTGCCCCCCCTTCCGCATCCGCTGCCGCCCCTGCCGCTGCCTCGGCGCCCTCGCCGCGAAGCCCGCCGCGGCCGGCAAGCCCCGAAACCGACGAGGAACTCGTGGCCCGCTGGGACCAGACTCTGTCGGGTGCGGCCTTCGTGCCGACGGTCCTGCGGGAGGGCTGGACCCGGCTCGCGAACGGGGCCCTGCGACTGCGCAGCGGCGTGACGGGCCTGATCGAGGCGCCGGCGGCGGGGGACGTGCCGGTCAATCCGCGCGCCTCGCTGATCATCGCCGAGGACAGCGGCGGAACCCGACTCAGCGAAACCACTGTGCTCGTTACCGCCCCGAATCCGTCGATGCTCAAGGCCTCGGTGTCCTGCCTCGTCGATCCGGTGGTCTGGACCCGCCTCGTCGGGCGCGCCGCCTTTCTGGACGCCTCGGACGGCACCCTGACCACCGTCGAGCCGGATCGCGTCGCGCTGATCGAGACCCGCATATGGTCGCTCGCGAATTTCCGGCTGGTCTCGGCGGCGTGGCTCTCCCTCAATCCCGGCTACTACGTCGGCATGACCCTGTTCATGGCCCTGTGTCTCGGCCTCGCCACCACGGGCCTCGTGCGTCAGCTCGGCCGGAGGAATTCCTGATGCGGCCCGCCCTTGCGCCGTCCCGTTCCCGTCTCGGCGATGTCCTGCGTCTCTCCGGGTGGACGATCGCCCTGATGGTGGCGGGACCCGCCTCCGCCCAGCAGCCGCCATCGCAGCCGGCCCCTGCCCAGCCGGCCCCTGCTCAGCCCGCGATTCAGCAGACAGAGGCCACGACCGTGCCGCCCGCGACAGCCCTGCCGAGCCCGCCGCGTCCTGAGACGCCGGCGCGGAGCGATGCCGGCCCGGCTCTCGCCAACACCCTGAACGATGACGCGGCCTGGCGCGCCTACCGGGCGCGGTTCGTCACCGAGCAGGGCCGGATCGTCGATACCGCCAACGGAATGATCAGCCACAGCGAGGGCCAGGGCTATGGCATGCTGATCGCGGTCGCATCCGGCGACCGAGCTGCCTTCGAGCGAATCTGGGGCTGGACCCGCGCCAATCTGATGGTGCGCTCCGACGAATTGCTGGCCTGGCGCTGGGCGCCCGACCATCGCCCGGCCGTCTCCGACATGAACAACGCCACCGACGGCGACATCCTGGTCGCCTGGGCGCTGACCGAGGCGGCGGAGGCCTGGGGCGAGCCGTCCTACCGCACCGCCGCGCGCCGCATCGCCGTCGAGTTCGGCCGCAAGACGATCCTGTTCAAGGACCCGCACGGGCCGGTCCTGCTGCCGGCGGTCTCCGGCTTCTCGGCCCGGGAGCGCGCCGACGGGCCGCTCATCAACCTGTCCTACTGGGTCTTTCCCGCCTTCCAGCGGCTGACGATCGTCGCCCCCGAATACGACTGGGCCTCGCTGATCCGCAGCGGCCTCGACTTCCTGCGCCAGTCCCGCTTCGGGCCGAGCGGCCTGCCGACCGAGTGGATCTCGGCCAAGGAGACCCTCCGCCCTGCCGACGGCTTCCCGCCGCTGTTCTCCTATAATGCGATCCGCGTGCCGCTCTATCTCGCCTGGGCCGGCGTCGGGCGGCCGGAGGATTACGCGCCGTTCAAGACGCTGTGGGGCGGAATCGACCGCGAGCGCCTTCCGATCGTCGACACCCGCGACGGGCAGCCCGTCGAGTGGCTGAGCGAGGCGGGCTACACGGCGATCCCCGCCCTCACCGCCTGCGCCGCCGACGGCACGCCCTTTCCCGAACCGTTAAGGACGGTGCAGGACAATCAGAACTACTATCCGACGACCCTCCACCTCCTCGCGCTGATCGCGGCCCGGATGCGGTATCCGTCATGCGTGAAGTCCTGATTCCCCCCGCGACTGCCCTCGCCGCCCTTGCCCTGCTGGCAGGTGCGGTACCCGCTGCAGCCCAGGGAGGCGCCCAGCCGGCGCCCGAGGCCACCTCGCGCCTGATCTACGGCGACGGCGCCCGCGCGCCCGCGATCATGGTCGATCCGGAGACCGGCGGCACGCCCGGCATGGTCGACGAGAGCGCGCTGCGCTACTACGCCTCGCAGAAGCAGACCGCGCGGATGAAGGCCGAGATCGCGCGGCTGAAGCGGCTCTATCCGGGATGGACCGAACCGTCCGACCTCGACACCCTGCAGCCGAGCCCGCCCGAGGAGGCGCCGCTGTGGGATCTCTTCACCGCCGGACGCTTCCAGGACCTGCGCGCGGCCATCGCCGCGCGCCGCTCGCTCGAACCGAACTGGCAGCCCTCGGAGGAACTCGCGCGCAAGCTCCGCCGGGCCGAGTTCCGCAACAGCATCAAGGCCACCGCGGAGAGGAACGCTTCGGGCAAGAATTCCGAGGAGGTGGTTGCCCTCTACCGCGCCGATCCCGGCGCCCTCGACACGACGGATCTCGAGAGCCTCTGGATCATCGCCGACGCGCTGGCCACGACGGGAGCGGGCGAGGACGCCTTCGACCTCTACAAATCCGTCCTCGACGGCAGCGCCGATGCGGGCGCGCGGCTCGCCACGATCCAGAAGGCAATGAGCCATCTCAAGATGGATCAGGCCGAGCGGCTCATCGCCATGGGGCACACCCTCCCGGAGGGCGCCTCGGAATTCGACGCGATCCGCCTCGACATCACGCGCGCCCGCATCGCCGCCTTCCTGCACGACGAACCGGCGCAGACACCGACACTGGCCGACCTCACCGCCTTCCAGACCTATGCCCGCAAGAGCGGCGACCCGAGCCAGACCGGATTGCTCGGCTGGTACGCCTACAAGAGGCGCCAGTTCCGCGAGGCGCTGGAGTGGTTCAAGCTCGCCATCGGCCGCGGCGGCGACGCCATGGTCGCCCACGGCCTCGCCCACACCCTGCGCGAATTGAACATGATGCGCGAGGCGGAAGAGGTGGCCTATGCTTGGCGCGACCGCTTCGTCGGCAACGAGCTGCTGTTCATCGACGTGCTCGAGCGCAAGCTGACGCTCGCCAACCCGCCCTTCATCGAGCCGGCCCGGATCGAGCGCTACGCCAAAGTCGTGATCGCCTCCGCCTCCGGCGAGGGCGCGCAGGGGCTGGCATGGTACGCCTACAATTCCTGCCAGTTCGACACGGCGCTCGAATGGTTCCAGCGCGCGGTCGCCTGGATGCCGAGCGAGACCACGGTGTTCGGCTACGCGCTCACGCTGCAACGCCTGAAGCGTCAGCGCCCCTATCTCGAAACCGTGAACCGCTACGACGGTCTGTTTCCGAAGGTCGTCGACATGCTGTTCCGTGAGGATCCGGGCGGGCCGCCGCTGCCCTGCGCAGCCCCACAGCCGCCTCCTGCCCGGCCGCCCGCGCAGGCGAAGGTCGAGCCGAAGCCTGATGCGCCGTCCTATGGCCGGGTGCCCCGGCCGGACGCGGCCACGGCCGGCTCCCAGACCGGTACGGTGCCGGCAGCGGTCCAGCGCAACGAGTTCCCGCTGCCTGTCCCCCTCGACAATCCCCTGCGCTACCCGCCGAGTTCGCTGCAGCGCGTTCTCTCCGAGCCGGCCGCGCCCGGCAGCTATGCCCGCGAGCCCGTAACGGCGCGTCCTCCCTTGGTGGCGCGGCGGGTGAACGGGGCGGGCGCGATGCCCTACGAGCGCTACGGCTTCGCCCTGCTGCCGGGCTATAACGGCCTCGACAAGCCCGAGGGTCTCTCCGCTCCGCCTCCCGGCACGCTGTGGCAGGACCAGCAGGCCGAGCGCGGCCGGGCCGCCACGAGCCCGGAGAGCGACCGCTTCTCGGTGCCCTCCCGCCTCTCCTCCGGGGCCGGATCGAACGGGAAAGGGTTTCCGTGAGATCGTGCCTCCTCGGCTCCTTCGCGGCGGTCGCGGCGCTGTTGCTCGCCGGTCCCGTCCTGGCTCAATCGGCGCCGGCCCTGCGCCTGCCCGGCGCCGGAGCGGTCGCCGGCGTGGTCGAGACGCGCCTGCGCGACGGATTCGACCAGCGCATCCGCTTCGAGGGAGGCGACGGCCGCAACCATGCCGAGATCGCCCTGCGCAACGAGACCGGAGATCTGCTGCTCGCCTTTCCGCCGCGACTGGCCAAGCCGAGCCAATTCGGCATCGAGGGCGAGATCGCCGTCCGGTTTCCGGGTCAGGTCTTGCGCATCGTCGCGCCGCGTCGCAACGGCTACGGGCCGGTCGGCCTCGCGCTCGGCAGCGACTGCCTCTACGCGTGGCAATGGTTCGAACGGGCGAGCGCGGCGCAGCGCGTCGCGAGCCGCGGCGGCCTGTTCGATGCGTCGGTCGCCCCGACCGCAGGCCGGCGCGCCCTGTCCTTGCGGATCCGGCTGTGCCGCACGGCGCAGGCGAGTCTGGACGACCTCGTCGCCGCGGTCGAGCGGATGACCATCAGCCTTCCCGGCGAGCCCGGCATCCGCGCCGCGCCGCGCCGGCCGCGCCCAGCCTCCGTCCGGCGCGAAAAGCCCGCTCCGACGAAGAGGCAGGCC
>Ga0268290_100279_pt1 | contig 10611 bp, 14 predicted proteins | sample MetspRMADM_FD_191346 | JGI IMG/M metagenome (GOLD analysis project Ga0268290, IMG submission 191346) | Soil microbial communities from San-Diego area, Southern California, United States - Methylocaldum sp. RMAD-M | ecosystem: Environmental > Terrestrial > Soil > Desert | place: USA: California... | reverse complement strand
GGGGGACAAGCATCCGATTGGTATGACGACGCGCTTGGTCGATCCAGACCGCCCACCCCGAACCCATATGGATCTTCCGGGGTACTTCGGGCGGGGCACCTCGATGTGGGCTGATGCACGGAAATGCCCCGCCCCGGCTGATCCGGGCGAGGTGAGTCGTTCCGAAGCTGTGACGGCGCACTATCCGGAGCGGGGAACGAGGCGGGATCGTTCAGCGGATAAGCTTCAGAGTTTGTCTGATTGTGCACACAACCAATCGATGATACGGAGGTCGCCTCCCGCTGGAGCTGTCCATCTGGCGAGCATCATCGCTGAGCCTGAGTGCCGCAGAAGCGCTCGACCTGACGACGATCAGGTCCAGGGCATAAGGCAGGGTGATGGCTTCCAAAGTAGACAACGGGCCCGTTGCGATCCTCGTCGTTGAGGATGACGTATTGGTCCGGATGATCGCCAGCGACATCCTCGTGGATGCTGGGTTTCGCGTCATCGAGGCACATGATGCGCAGGAGGCTTTGGCTTTGCTGGAAGCCCGAGCCGATGTGCAGGTCGTGTTCACGGACTGGAATATGCCGGGCGAAATTGACGGGGTTGGGCTGGCCCACCTCATCCGTAGGCGCTCTCCTTCCGTTCATGTAATCGTGGCCTCGGGTAAGATGCTGCCCAACCCCGGCGATCTTCCTGGGGGTGTGCGGTTTATCTCGAAGCCATACCGACCTTCGGCTCTGATCGGAGAGATCAAGGCCATAGTGCAGGGAAGCGCCGACGAGGTTGCCCAAGGCGCTCCAGTTCTCCCGGAAGGGGTTGCGATGCGGAGCCCCGTCATGGCTGAGTTTGCCGGCATGGGCATCGCGGCAGCACAGCCTGAGCCCGACAAGACCTGAGACGTGACACCCGACCACCCGACGTTCAGCCTTGCTGATCCTTATGGAAAGGCTTTTCTTCGGTTCACTTCGGGTATGATCGGGCGTGCGAGTGTGTCATGATTGATGATGATCACTACACCTGCACACCCATTCGTTGTTGACGTGAGATCGCTCGGTCTCAGGGAGCAAACTTTCACCTGGTCAATACGACGACGCGGCACCAATATGATGCGCGGCACGGTGATGGGCCATTCGAGTGTTACTTACAGCAGCTTCGAAGCAGCGCGGCTTGATATGAAGGCGGCGTTGAATGCACTGATTGCGTCATGGGAGGCTCGGCAGTGACCAGCCCCGGGGTATGTCTGCGGTCCCAATTGGTTCGGCAAGCTCATCGCCGATGACGACGGGCGGGCACGAGAACCCCCGCCGTGGCTGGGCCGGGCGGGGTGAGTATCGGGAGGGACCGCCATGGTCCATGCCGGGCAACCGGCCGGGGCCGGCGATGTTCTGGCTCGGTATGGAACCGCACCATAAAGCCCGCGCCGGCGGACCGGGCGGGGCTGAAATTGAGCGAGTTTAGCGGGAAGCGGGCATAACTCGCGGGCTCACCCCGGGGCGCCGCCCCTCCGAACTGAAGCGCGCCCGTCCGCCATCGGTCCCCGATATAGGGGCGAGTGCGCTCGATCGCCGGGCCCATGTCCGCAGAGGGTGGAGCCTGTTTGAAAACGCAAGCGCTGCCCAAATTTGTAGAACAAACCTCTACGTTGCCGGCCTTCAGGCATGACCGATGCTCGTCAGGTGCCCACAGGCCGCCCAAATAAGCGCAGATCGGAATGCGCGAGTAGAAGATCCTTCTACAGTTCCTGCGTTTTCACACAGCCTCGGTGGGAAGCGGACCTGAACCCTTCGCCCTAAAGCGGACGTTCCGACTCGACATATGTTAGACGGCGCGCTTGTGAGCGCAAAAGCCCACAAGCAGACCCTCCGCTTCAACCACGCTCAAAAGATCAGGCCACCGAGGCTGCCCCAAACTTAAAATTGTCACGGGCCCACGACGCGAAGTTCGTCGGCGCCTTGCCCGCCACTTCGTTTGCGACTGCGATTTCATCGTCGTGGGAATGAGGGCCGAGATAGGTGTAGGCTTCGTAGTAGGCGAGGGTCTCCCCGATAGCGTCAGCCCCGGGGAAGAAGTTGGCGAATTCCGCCTGGGAAACCTGCGTGTACGAGATCCGGTGCCCCTGCTGGCCCAATGTGCGGATGATATCGTTGAAGCTCAGGAAGTCGCCGACCAATGGCAGGTAGGTGCCATTGCCGACACGGCCCGGGTGCTCGAACGCGCCAGCCACGATGTCGCCGAGTTCCCCGATGTCGCCGGCATGGATGCAACGCACCGCCGGATCAATCGGGAGCACCCAGCCGAAGCTACCGTCCGGCTGCTTCTGCGGACCGAAGGTTCCCGAAAAGTTCGAATAGTAGGCAGGCGGCACGACGAAGGTGTGGTGCGGAAATCCGGCGTCTTGCACGAGAGGATCGACCTTCGCCTTGCCCGTGAACTGCGGGAGGTTGAATTTGCCGCCGCTGATCGCCCTGACGTCGGGCAGGGTCGACCAGATGAAATGATCGACGCCCGCGACTTTCGCGGCCTGAATTGCCGCGGTCGCCTGCTTGATCTCGTCGGTGCCTTCTTGCCAGAAGTTGGTGACCAGGAAGACTCCGTGCGCGTTCGCAAGCGCCGCCGAAAGCGTGTCAGGCCGTTCCAGGTCCGCCAGGACGACCTCGTCGGCAGGTCCCCGGTACTTGTCGGGGTCACGTGTCAGCGCGCGGACCTCGAAGCGGCCGTCGGCCTTCAACGCGCGCACGACGCCGCCGCCCTGCTGCCCCGTCGCACCGAACACCGCGATCAGTCTCGTATCGTTGGTTGCCATTTGGGTTCCTTCGCTCTGAGGCTCAGGCGCTCGCGAAACCGCGCGGGCGGCTGTCCCGGTCGTCGTCCAGCGGCAACTTGCTCTTGAGCGAAAGGCGTGACAATCACCCAAAACATGGCTTCACTCGGCAGGATTTGATCCATATGAGCGACCCCGTCGAGACTTCGGAACTCGTCGCTTTCACGAAGACGATCAGCGCTAAGTCCCTCTCTCGTGCGGCAGCCGAGCTACGAGTTCCGCGCGCGACCGTTAGCCGCCGTCTCGCTCGTCTCGAAGAGCGGCTCGGCGCACGACTCCTGCGCCGAACCACGCGCAGCATCGCTCTCACGGAGGTTGGAGAGGCGTTCTACCGGCAGGCTTGCATCGCACTTGAGGCCGTGCGCCTCGCTGAGCAGACCGTGCGCATGACCGACGACCTCGTCCGGGGCGATCTACGCGTCTCCGTGCCGCCGCTGATGAGCGAGAGCTTCCACGCGATGCTTTGCAACTTCGCGGGCCGCCACCCCGAACTGCGCGTCCATGTCCACACGTCGAACCAGCTCGTCGACATCGTGCAAGGCGGTTACGACGTCGCGCTCCGCGCAAGCAGCCATATCCAGCCCGGCCTCATCGCACGGACGTTGTTTCGAGACGCGATGATCGCCGTCGCAGCGCCCGCCTACCTTGCCGCCCACGGCACACCGCGCACGGTACGCGATCTTCGGGCCCACCGCTGCCTTCTCGGCTTCGCGCGTGGGGAACTGGCGGAGACCCACTGGCCCCTGGTCTCCGGCGGCAAGCTTCACGTCGACGGCGCGTTCTTCTCGAACGACATCGCCTTGCTACGCGATGCCGCCCTGAACGGATTGGGCATAGCCCTCCTTCCACGTGGCCTTGTGACCTCGGACCTGGAGGGTGACACGCTCGTGCCGGTGCTCGCCGACGTCGTTGGTACGGAGATGCAGATCGCGCTCGTCTACCCCGAGCGAACGTTTCTGCCGCCGCAAGTGCGCTTGTTCATCGATGCGGTCGCGGCCTGGGTGTCGCTTGAGCTTGCCGCGAACCGGCTCTCATCCGCTCGGTCATAGGTCCTGATCAGGTGAGAGGCGGGCAGCGGGCGTTCCCAGCCTCCGCACCGGACCGCAATCGGGCGTGTTAGCCGTGTCTGTTTCTTCGGACTTACGTTCCGGAGCGGACGGACCGCAATCCACCCGTCCCAGCCGTAGGTCGTTGCCTTATCGAGCAGCCTGTAAGCGGACGCTCCCGATTCCGCAAAGGGTCGGAAGCGGTCCCTTCGCCAGCCTTGATCACTGACTTAGGGGCCCACGCTCCACGCACGGCGCCCGCACCACCTCCAGGGTCCTTGAGCACATGAAAAACCCCGCCGCGGCTGAGCCGGGCGGGGTGGGCGTTCGTGGGCTGAGCGGCCAGCCGAGTATGGAAGCGGATGCTCGCGGCTGCGCGGATTGGATGATAGCAACCATTCCCACCCAGCAGATGCAGGGGGGTAGAGAGCGGCAGCGACCTGAGGCCAAGCGATGCCTTCGGTGCGTCAGCCCTAAGGCTTGCTGCCTCGCGTGCGTCTATTAACTTGAAAGATTCTGTTACATGATCTGTTTTGTGCACATTTCAAGAACGGGCGGCTCAACTATACATGCGTCGTTCCAACCGATCTTTGGTTGGGACAGATGGAGAGTGCACGATCATCCGGGTCCGCTAAAAGACACGGCCGACCAGATGAAAGCCTGTGGTGACCGGAACTGGTATGTCGGCGGTCATTTTTCGATCACTCACGTTGATACAGTCGTCGGCCTCGCGCCAGAGGACTTTCTTTTTTCAGTTGTCCGAGATCCGGTTGAGCGTCTTTCTTCGCTGCATCGCCTCCTGACTCGGAGCCCCGAATGGTTGTCCCAGGTTAATCTGGCAGTCGGGAAAAGTATGGATTACTTCTACGATTGCTGCATTGATAACCACGTACTGAAAAAAAATTCACAATGCAGCTTAATTTCTGGTGCAGATAATTTCGAAGCCGCAAGCGCAGTTCTTTCGCGCTATGACTGCTTGGGAAGCATGAGTGATTTCTCCGGCTTCCTCAAGCTGTTAGGGCATGAAGTCTTCAGGAAGACGGGAGTTGCCTTCGAGTATCTCGATACGCATCACAATGCGGCAGCATCGACCGGGCTTGAGGTTTCGCCGGCCCTTAGGTCGAGGATCGAGGAAGATTTCGCAGAAGATTTCATGCTTGTTGCCGAGATCGAGCGGCGCCAAGCAGCGATGCTGAGGGAAATCCAAGAGCGCTGATATGCGCGCAGATTGGCTCAAAACAAAAGCTCCACAGCGGCTGAGCCGGGCGGGGCAAGTTTAGGGAGGGACCGCCATGATCCGCTGATCGGGCAACCGAACAGGGCTGGCGATGTTCTGGCTCGGTATGAAACCGCACGAAAAACCCCGCTCCGGCGGGCCGGGCGGGGCTGGAAGGTGTGTTCCTCGGTGAGAACGGGGAGAGGCTAAGGCGGCACGCCCAGGGCCGTCAACCCGGCGCCCGCGCTACCGCGTGAGTGAGTTCTTCGCCTGCTCGGGAGAGATGCGCCTGGTCTCCGGCCCGAACTCGAATTCATCGAGCCACGGTTCGGCATACTGAACCGGGAATATCCACTCCCACGGGTTACACATCCGCACCGTGTAGCTGTAGATCGTCGCCTTACCGAACGGCGTCGAGGACGGAGTCGGCACGCTGGCGATGTACTTGTCGCGACCCAGCTTGCCGAAGGCGGCCGGCTTGTCGTCGGTCTGCACGCTCCGCTCCCCGTCCGGCTTGTTGATGATCCGGTACGTGGTCTGCGGGCAGCGCAGGACGCGGTAGTTGTCGAGTTCGATTTTCACGTCATCGCCAGGGCGAACCACGGGCGTCAGCACCTTGCGGCTGAGGAATTGAACCGGATCCTGCTTGTTCGTGATCCAGCCACCGAGGACCGCGCCGCCTCCCGCTACGAGGAGCAGACCGGCCCAGCTGAGAACGCGCGTGATCATCCGCCGAAAAGCCCCCGGAGCGCGGAACCAATACCCGAGATCATCCCAGGCAGCTTTTGTAAGTTTTCGCCGATGGTCAGGGCGGCAGTAAGCCCGGCAGTAAAGAACCAGAAGGCGCGTAGGGCCCACTTCACCCCCGAACGCACCCAAGAGCTGAGTTTGACGGCGTACTGGACTGCCTCCACGTCCGCCTGATCCAGGCGGAGGAACCACTGCTGCGCGTGCGTACCCGCGTGATAGAATTCCGCCCGGTCCGACCTCGTCCATGGCCCTAGCTCCCCCGGCAGAGTTGAGAGGCCGGGGGAAGGCACGTCGGCCTCTGCCCCGGGGACCTGCCGTCCAAATGATCTTGCCATGTCACGTGCATTGCTCCGCCGGGGTTGCTTCCGCGGGTCAGCCTCAGCGTCGGGTCAACTCGTCCGCTTGCCGCAGCTCGTCGGCAGAAGGCGGCTCAAAGCCGCCGATGCGGTCCAGCGCCGGAATGAGCACAGCCTGCTCGCTGGCGTGGTCGTCGAGATCGAGCTTGCGGAAGATCCGGGCCGCGATGCCGTCGGCGCCACCGGCCGCCCTGATGACTGCAGGCGGAGCGGTGTCGATGACGTACTGCGTGAGGCTCAGCGCGAACACCTCGCCGCCCTCGACGGCCTGGATGAGGACAGCGACGCGCAGATGCGCCAAGCCAATGCTGCGGCCGATGCGGAGACGAAGGCATTCGAGCAACTGACGCAGGTCATGCCGACGACGCAGGCCGGCCTGCGGGCACTGGTCGAACGCTATGCCGTCGAGGCCGAGGAGACCGAACGCTGGTCTGCAGGGGGCAGCTACCTACGCCACATCGCCCGAGTGCTAGCATGTGAATCGACATGCCCTTTTCGGCCCGTTGAAAGGCAATTTTGCGAGTTTCGGCAGGAGGTTGTTAGAGCGATTCCGAATCCGGTCGGAGGGCCGTCATGACGATCCCTTCGATCTCCGACGTCGTCGCGGCTTGGCACGGTCTCCCGCCCGCGAAGCGCGACCTTATCGGCATCATGGTCGCCGACATGGTGCTGCAGGGCTTCATCTCGGGCGAGGCCTACATTGTCGGCGGCCAGCCCGAGGATCTGGCCGTGCTCGACGAGGACACTCGCGGCCGTGCCAAGTGCGCCGAGGACGAACTGCTCACCACGCTGACGCAGGTCGTCGAGGCTGCTTTGCCCGAGCTGTTCGGCGCCCCTGACGAAAACCCGATGTGGTGCGACAACCCAGGTCCGAGACCAGCAGGGGGAGCAGTAGTGGCTCCGCCAGTGAAGCCTATGACGCCATCTCGCACTGAGACGGCGCCCTGATGCGCCCCCTGATCATCGACAGCTTGGCGGAAAGCGCGTCCGACCCCACCCGGGTGGCGCTCGACCGGCCGGTGATCGGGATGAATTCGAGGCCGTGGATATGGCCATCCGACCAGACCACCCGGCACGCTCTGGCAAATCTAATGCTCGCAATGCTCAATATGAGACTTGAAGGCAGTCTTGATTTGAAATCAACCCAAACGACAGCCCGCGAGCCAGCATGGTCCCAGACTAAGCACTCCCTCCATTCAGAACGGCCGGGAAGGATGAGGCTGCCAATCCTCGAAGCATTTAAGCGGGTCACCCTCCTACGTTCATCGACCATCGCGCACCTCCTACCAGAGAAGAAGCTGCCAATCTGCACTACACCTCAATCGCACGGCTTTACTTATGGTTGCGTCGATAGGGCTGCTTTCTCCGCCAGGGTTAACGGAGCCACCACATGACCGCCCCCACGAAAGAGGGGCTGGAGCGCCCGGTCATCATCTACGGCTTCGCATGCGATCTTGGCACATCCCAGGGAACCAGGGCCGCAAAGGTGGATCAGCCCTGTCGGACGAACTCGACTCCGTGCTCGCGGCCTTCCGACCAGATCACTTTGCACCGGCTGTGGATTTCTAGCGCCGGTACGCTGAGCACGAATTCCTCAGGCATATCGATGCCTGGCTCAACTTCGATGAGCGCCCCGAACTCATTGTGGTTCCAAACCAAGCACTCCCTCGGCTTGGAAGAATTACCCATGGTCAAAGTGCCGATACGGAACCCGTTCAAACGGATCAACCGTCTACGCTCAGCGTCCATCGCGCATCTCCAAGCTGAGTTGCGCACGTCATTGGGCATGTCTGCCCAGGTAAGACAATGGGCTCGACTTTATAAATATCTTAGGGTTCGGCAATCTCTTGGCCAAGGCTTTTGCCTGGTCGACCATGCGAGCCTCGCTTTCGCAGAATTTCTGCCCAGCGGCTTCTTCGTCGGGCGGGGTCTACCCGTAATGGACAAGCAGCTCATCCCATCGGCACGGAGCGAGGACTCACACCATAACCCGCCTCCTGGCATCTTCGCTCAGGTTCGGCGTAGCCATTGCGTGCCCCTCTGTGCGCTTGAAGCAGTCGCAGCGCTCGAAATGGAACCGGCGCTGCGAGACCCCTGCTTCAAAATCGGATGGATGGCAGGTGGTCACCCCTCCTTCTCCGCCCCCACTGCAACTCCTCAAGAAAGGGGAGAGGCGTGATGGCTGGGATCTTCGCTGACGAGCCCTACCGGTCGAAGTCCTCGTCAGCTAACCACAACTCCACCGGGAGTGAAGCGCCCTCAAAGTCGACAACGACCTGCCTGAAGTTTGCTTCGGCCAACTGCCCCTGCATTGGCATCGCCATCAGATCGCCAACTGCGCGGACGGTCCCCCGAAGCTTCGCGGCTCCCAAGGTGATCGTCACGGGCTCGCCCTCCTGCACGGGGCTCGGCATATCGCTCGGCTCGGTCATTGGCGGCGTGGCCTATCGAATACAGATTGATTCGGCCACCCACCCCGGAAATTTGGTCCTGGGCGAGGCCTGCGTCGCCGGAGGCCAGCTGGAAGATCTGGCCGTGCTCGATGAGGACATGCGCGGCCGCGCCAAGTGCGCCGAGGACGAACTGCTCACCACGCTGACGGAGGTCGTCGAGGCCGCGTTGCCGAACCTGTTTGGCGCGCCGGGCGAGAACCCGATGTGGTGCGAGAATTCAGGGCCTCGGCGATGAGCGCCGCCGACCTTCTCTATGGCCTCATCACGGTGCTCAGCGCCGGTACCGCGACAGCCATAATTATCGTTGCCCTCCCGCTCGTCGGGATTCGCGCATGACGGTGCGTGCCGTGTCGTACCCGCCGGGATCATGGCCGCTCGAAATGCGAGCCGAGACTGCGGCTGCCTACTGCGACGAGCCAAGCGTCGAGGCCTTCCTCGCGAAGGTCGAGCGCGGGATCTATTGCCGGCCCCGCCGGCAGCAGGGATGCTTGCCGAAGTGGCACCGGGCCAAGCTCGATTCGGATATCGCGCGCCGGCACGGGCTCGCCTTCGCGACGGCGATGGTCGCCGAGGACGTGGCGGAGCTGATCTGATGCCGCGCACGAAACCCGTCGGCTGGCCCAAGCTGATGGTCGCCCGCCGTCTCAAGACGGGCGCGACCGCCTACTATTGGGGCCCGCCCACCTGGGCGATCAGGGGCGGCTGTCCGCTCACATACGAAAAGCTCGGGACCGATTACGGCGAAGCCAAGCGGCGCTGCGACGAGACCCTGAACCCGCAGTTCGATGCGTGGCGCACGCGCTCGACCGCGCCCGTTGTCGAGGCGGCGGCGAAGGTCGGCACGTTCGATTGGCTCACCGGCATCTACCGGTCCTCGCCCAAATTCACGGACCGGCCGCCACGCACCCGCAAGAGCTACGATTCGGCGCTCGCCCTTGTGGCCAACTACAAAATGAAGGACGGGCGGCGCTTCGGGTCGCTCGCGCTCGCCAGCATCCAGCCCGGCGTCGCCGATCGGCTCTACGACCGGCTCAAGACCAAGGCTGACGGCACGGCTCGGGTGCGCACCGCCATCCTGGCGATGACGGTCTGCAAGCGAGCATGGAACGTGGCGCGCCGCGACCGGCCGCGCGAGATTCCGCTCGACAACCCGTTCGCCAAGATGGGGCTCGCCTATAAGGCCAAGGCGACGCGGCCGGTGACGCACGCCGAGCTAGTCCGCTTCGTCGCAGCCGCCGACAAAGCCGGGGAGGGGTCGATCGGCACGGCGGCGATGATCGCGTTCTTCTGGCTCCAGCGGCAGGAGGACATCCTGACCCGGCTCGCTTGGACACACTACCGGCCGGCGGACGCGCCGGGCATCGTGCGCGTGTTCCACCACAAGACCGGCGAGCTGGTCGAGGTGCCGCTGTTCGACACGGACGGCACGTCGCTCTGGCCGGAGATGACGGCGCGCCTTGATGCGCTGCCGCGGCGCGGGACGCTGATCGTCACGCGCGATCAGCTCGACCGCCGCCGCAAGGTGCACCTGCCTTGGCAACCCGACTACTTCCGCCACCAGGTCGCGGAGATCCGCGAGGCGGCCGGCATCGACGCGGAGGTGAAGTTCATGGGCCTGCGCCACGGCGGCAACGTCGAGGGCGCCGAGGCTGGCCTGACCGACGCGCAGCTTCGCGCGCTCAGCGGCCACCTTACGACGGCCGCGCTGCTCCGCTACGCGCAGACGACGGCCGCGCAGCGGCGCGAGGGCGCACGGAAGCGACTAGAGGCGAGAACGAAGCGGGAGGGTTTGTCGAAATGAGCCACCGACGCCGTGTCGAAACGGCGTTCCAAGTAGGGGCTAAGTTCTTGGAATGATTGGTGGGCGCACTAGGGTTCGAACCTAGGACCCGCTGATTAAGAGTCAGCTGCTCTACCAACTGAGCTATGCGCCCCAAGCCTCTTTGGAGAGGCCGGACCGCCGGGCCACCAGTCCCGTGCGGTG
>Ga0268290_100278_pt1 | contig 10622 bp, 10 predicted proteins | sample MetspRMADM_FD_191346 | JGI IMG/M metagenome (GOLD analysis project Ga0268290, IMG submission 191346) | Soil microbial communities from San-Diego area, Southern California, United States - Methylocaldum sp. RMAD-M | ecosystem: Environmental > Terrestrial > Soil > Desert | place: USA: California... | reverse complement strand
GCCGCCGCGCACGAGGCCGACGCCTGCCCAGAGGTTGGGCGAGACCACGAGCCTGGATCGGTCGCCGCCGTGCAGCGCCATCATCCGGCTCTGGCCGACGGAATCCTGGCGCTTCAGGGTCGCCTGCGCCTGGGCGATGGTGGCGTCGTCGAGCCGCGAGATCAGCCTTTCCGCCGCGTCCCAGGCCTCGCCTTCGGTCTCGCGCACGATCACGTGCAGGCGGATGCCGTAGGAGAATGTTTTGCCCTTGCGCTCCGCCGCCTCGCGGGCGCGAGAAATCTTCTCGGCGACGCCGGCAGGGGGCTCGCCCCAGGTGAGATAGACCTCGCAATGCTCGGCCGCGACCTCGATCCCGGCGGGCGAGGAGCCACCGAAATAGAGCGGCGGATAGGGCGCCTGCACGGGGCGGAAGATCACCCGGCCGTTCTCGGTGCGCAGGTGCTTGCCCTCGAAGTTCACGGTCTCTCCGGCCATCAGCCCCCGCCAGATGTGCAGGAACTCGTCGGTGACGACGTAGCGCTCGTCGTGGTCGAGGAAGACGCCGTCGCCCTTGAGTTCGACGGGATCGCCGCCGGTCACCACGTTGATGAGGAGTCGCCCGTCGGAGATCCGGTCCAGCGTCGCGGCCATGCGCGCGGCCACCGACGGCTCCTGCAGGCCGGGGCGCACGGCGACGAGGAAGCGCAGGCGCTGCGTCAGAGGTGCCAGCGCCGAGGCGATCACCCAGGAATCTTCGCAGGAGCGCCCGGTCGGCAGCAACACGCCGTAATAGCCGAGATCGTCCGCGGCCTGGGCGATCTGGCGCAGATAGGGCAGCGACACGTCGCGGGCGCCTTCCGAGGCGCCGAGATAGCGGCCATCGCCGTGGGTCGGCAGGAACCAGAGAACGTCGGTCTTGCCGTCGGTCTGGGCGGTCATGGGGTACGCTCCAAAAAAACGAGGGAGGGTTCAGGCGCTCCGGCCGAGAAGCCGGTCGAGGATGCGGCCTTCGAGTTCGGCCAGCGCTGGGTCGCCGCGGCGGCGGGGGCGCGGCACGTCCACGGCGACATCGAGGGCGATGGCGCCCTCCTCGACCACGAGGATGCGGTCGGCCATTGCCACCGCCTCGCTGACATCGTGAGTGACGAGGATCGCGGTGAAGCCCTGATCCTCCCAGATCCGCTCGATCATCGCCTGCATCTCGATGCGGGTGAGTGCGTCGAGCGCGCCGAGCGGCTCGTCCAGCGCCAGCAGCGCCGGGCGGCTCACCAGGGCGCGGGCCAGCGCCACCCGCTGGCGCTGGCCGCCAGAGAGGGTTGCGGGCCAGTTGCCGGCCTTCTCGGCGAGCCCGACCTCGTCGAGGACGGCGAGCGCCCGGATACGCCGCTCGGCGCGGCCAATCTCGCGCCCGAGTCCGACCGCGACGTTGTCGGCGACCCGCGCCCAGGGCAGCAGACGCGGCTCCTGGAACATGATTTTTTTCGAGGAGCCGGCGCCCTTGCCCGCGCCGGCACCGCCGTTGACGGTGACGCGGCCGGCGCTCGGCTCTTCGAGACCGAGGATCAGGCGCAGCAGGGTGCTCTTGCCGCAGCCGGAGCGGCCGACCACGGCCACGAACTGGCCGGCGGGCACGTGCAGGTCGAGCCCACGGATGACGGGGGCACCCCCTTCGAAGGTCTTCGAGAGGCCGCGCAGAGTGATGGCGAGGCCGGCGTCACGAGGGCGCGCGGAGGCGTCCTCGACGCGCAGGGCGGTGGCAGCGGACATGGAACTCGCTCGCGGAGAAGGAATCAGGTGTTGCGGTAGGCCGGGTTCCAGGCGAGGCAGGTGCGCTCCAGCGCCCGGGTCAGGCTGTCGGCGAGCTTGCCGAGGGCGGCGTAGATCAGGATCGCCAGCACCACGACATCGACCAGCATGAACTCGCGGGCCTGCATCGCCATGTAGCCGAGGCCGGAATTGGCCGAGATCGTCTCGGCGACGATCAGCGTCAGCCACATGATGCCGAGCGCGTAGCGGATGCCGACGAAGATCGAGGGCAGCGCGCCCGGCAGCACCACGCGCCAGAACAGCTCGCGCCGGTTCATGCCGTAGACCCGGCCCATCTCGATCAGCTGCGGATCGACTGAGCGGATGCCGTGCAGGGTGTTGGCGTAGATGGGGAAGAACACACCGAGCGCCACGAGGAAGAGCTTGGCCCCTTCGTCGATGCCGAACCACAGGATCACCAGCGGGATCAGCGACAGGTGGGGCACGTTGCGCACCATCTGCAGCGTGGTGTCGGTGAGCTTTTCCGAGAGGTTCGATAGGCCGTTGGCGAGCCCGAAGAAGAGTCCGATGCCGCCGCCGATGAGGAAGCCGGAGGCGGCGCGGGCGAAGCTCACCCACAGGTTCTCCCAGAGCTCGCCGGTCTGGGCGAGACGCCAGCCGGCGGCGGCGACGTCGAGGGGCGCCGGCATGAACCGGGTCGAGACGAGCCCGAACGAGGCTGCCGCCTGCCAGCCGACGATGACGAGGCTCGGCAGCAGCCAGGGCAAGAGCCGGCCGATCGGCAGGCGAAGGGGCAGGCGAAGAGGTACGTGGAGAGGCTTGCGCGGGAGCGGTGCGGCGGCCTCGGCGCGGTTCGCGCGGCCGGGGAGCGATCGGATCGCGGCGGAATCGGCCATGGTTCGGCTCACCCGTTGTTCTGGGTCTTGTTGGCGGTCTCGGGCGGCGTCCAGACGATGTCGGACACCCGCACCGGGCGGGGGATCACACCGATTGCGTGGAAGCGGTCGGCGATGCGCTGCTGCTCGGCGGTCACCGCCGCATCCATCGGTGCGATGACGAAGCGGATGCGCTCGACCGCCCGCCTTGTGGCGGCGAGCGGCACGCCGGTGATCTTCGAGAGGCTCGCTGCGACGCTGGGGCGGTTGCCCTCACACCAGAGCGCGACCTCGCCCAGCGCTGCGATGGCCGCCTTCAGCACGTCGGGGCGCTCCTCGGCGAAAGCCTTGTTCGCGAGGAAGAAGTTGTTGGTGGGGGTGATGTCCGCGGCCTGTACCAGGATGCGCGCACCCTGCCCCTCCTCGGCGATGGCAAAGTAGGGATCCCACACCGTCCAGGCGTCGATCGTGCCACCGGCGAACGCAGCCGCGCCGTCGGCCGGCGCCAGCAGGACCGGGGTGATGTCGCGGTAGGTGAGGCCCGCCTTCTCCAGGGCGGCGACGGTGAGATTGTGTGCGCTCGATCCCTTGGCGAAAGCGACCCGCTTGCCCTTCAGGTCGGCGAGCGAGGCGATGGCAGACCCCTTCGGCAGCAGGATCGCCGAGCCCGAGCCGCCCTTGGGCTGGGCCGCGGCGTAGACGAGGTTGGCTCCCGCGGCCTGGGCGAAGATCGGTGGCGCGTCTCCGGTCTGGCCGAAATCGATGGCGCCGAGGTTCAGCGCCTCCAGAAGCGGGGGGCCGAACGAGAACTCGACCCAGCGCACGCTCACGTTCTGAGCCTTCAGGCGCTCCTCGATCGCGGATTGCTCCCGGGCGACGGCCAGGATGCCGTTCTTCTGGTAGCCGATGCGCAGCACGCCGGGTTCGGCTGCGCGGGCACCGCGGAGCGAGAGCACGGTGCCGGCCGCAGCGAGGCCGGCTGCGAGAAAGTGGCGGCGGCCGAGCATCGGCGCCTCAGCGGGCGGCGGTCGCCAGCGGCGCAGAGGCCGCGGCGGACACGGTCGCGCCCTGCGCGATGTCGAGCAGCCGGGCGAGTTCGGCCGCGGCCTGGGCCACGCGGGCGCGCACGATCGCGTCGGCGACGCGGCCGTCGCTGATCTCGGTGTCGCCGGCATAGACCGCGGTCGCCGCCGCCTGCGCCGAGAAGAAGCCGAACAGCGGGCGCAAGCTGTGCTCGACCACCAGCGCGTGGCGCGGGCCGCCGCCGGTCGCGGTCAGCACCACCGGCTTGCCGACGAGGGCGTCGGGAGCGACGAAGTCGATCAGGTGCTTGAACAGCCCCGCATAGCTGCCCTTGTAGACCGGCGAGCCGACGATCAACGCGTCGGCCGACTCGATCGCCTCCACGATTCGCGCTGCCGGCAGCGGCAGGGCCGAGCGGCTCGCGACGGCGATGCCGGTGCCGGCATCGACGAGATCGTAGACCTTCAGGTCGATCGGGCGCAGGCGCGACAATTCGGCGGCCACCGCCTCCACCAGCGTGCGGGTGCGGGAGGGGCGGTGCGTGTTGCCGGAGAAGGCAACGATCCGTGCGGGCATCGCGAAACATCCGAGGCAGGGCCGCAGCCACAAAAGACCGGCGCCCGAACGCTCCAGCAGGAGCATTTCGGAACTTCGATATTCGGAGATCTGCGGAGCGTTGTTGAGACGTTGTTGCCCTGGAATTTAGAGATCTAGGGCAGGGCAAATCAACGGATTGTTTTTGCGTTGTTTTTTTGAAGTAGAGGAGAGTTCTATCGCTGCACGAAGCGATACAGGGAAAATCTTTTTGCCCGCGAACGCCGCCCTTGAGGGTTCAAGGCAAAACCGGCGCGTACGGCTTGAACGGATCGTTCTGACGTGAGTGCAGACCAGCCTCCCGGTCACGCGGCTGTCGCGCGGCTGCCGGATGACCAATTTGCGGCGCTCATCTTGCGGCGCAACAAATGCGCCGCTCACCTGCGCCGCATCGGAGCACCTTGCATGGCATCCCTGCCGATCCTCGCGCTCGCCGTCGCGTCCTTCGGCATCGGCACGACCGAGTTCGTCATCATGGGCCTTCTGCCCGAGGTGGCACGTGATTTCGGCGTCACCATCCCGCAGGCGGGCCACCTCGTCTCCGGCTACGCGCTCGGCGTCGTGGTCGGCGCACCGATCGTGGCGATGGCCACGGCCCCCCTGCCGCGAAAGGCGGCCCTGCTCGCCCTGATGGCGGTGTTCACCCTCGGCAATCTCGCTTGCGCCCTGGCGTCGAGCTACGAATGGCTGATGGCCGCGCGGGTCGCCACCGCCTTCGCCCACGGCGCCTTCTTCGGCATCGGCGCCATCGTCGCCCGCAACCTCGTGCCGCGGGAGAAGCGCACCCAGGCCGTCTCGCTGATGTTCGCGGGGCTGACGCTCGCCAACGTGCTCGGCGTGCCGCTCGGCACGGCACTCGGTCAGGCGCTCGGCTGGCGCTCGACCTTCTGGGCCGTGGTCGGCATCGGGCTTGCTGCGGGGGCCGCCATCGCGTTCGCCCTGCCCGGCGGGATGCCGGGCACGCGCGGCGGCCTCGCCAAGGAATTCCGGGCGCTCGGGCGCTGGCCGGTGCTGCGGCCGATGCTGGTCTCGACCCTGTCCTCGGTGAGCTTCTTCACCGTCTTCACCTACATCGCGCCGTTCCTGCTCACCGTGACGCATCTGACGCCCGGTGGCGTCACGGGGGCGCTGTTTGCGGCCGGTGTCGGACTCACCGTCGGCAATCTCGCGGGCGGCTGGCTTGCCGACCGCAGCCTGATGCGCACGGTGCTCGGCAGCTTCGCCGGGCTGATCGCGGTGCTCGTCGCGTTCGCCCTGGTCGCGCCCTTCGCAGGTCCGGCGCTCGCGGTGCTGGTGCTGTGGAGCGGGCTCGCCTTCGCCCTGGTCTCACCGCTTCAGGTCTGGGTGGTGGAGGCGGCCAGCGACGCACCGAACCTCGCTTCGACCCTCAATCAGGGTGCGTTCAATCTCGGCAACGCGCTCGGCGCCTGGCTCGGCGGCACCGCCCTGACGCTCGGCGCGGGCTATGCGGAGCTGCCGGCCCTGGCAGCCGTCGTCTCGCTCCTCGGGCTCGGCCTCGCCGCCACGGCGGCAGCGCGGCCCCTGTGGCCGTCCCTGGCCGGTAGCCAGGGACGGTGAGCCCGTAAATGCCACCTCACATCGGCGGGGTGAGGCCGTCCTTGCCCACCGCGACGAGCTTGCCCTCAAGTTTGCCGCCGTCCTTGGCGGCGACCACGAAAATCTTGCCACCCGGCGTCAGGATCGACTTGTCGGAGGGCTCGAAGGCGACGATCGGGGCCTTGGGCGGCACCACGATCGTCTTCGAGCCGTCCTTGTCGTAGCTCACGGTCAGTGTGCGCTCGCCGCCGCTGCCGGAGCCGGCGGTGCTGCTGGCCACGGTGGCGTTGGTCATCGAGCTCTTGACCTTCGGCGCGCCGCCCGCGCCGGCGGAAGCCTTTACGGTGCCGTTGGTCATGGAACTCTTCACCACCGGGCCGCTGCCTCCCGCCGTGTGGTCGGGGATCACATCCCAACCGTAATGCCCTTCGGCCGTGCCGCGCATGGATTCGGGGAACAGCACCACTTCGAGCGCCGTCATCGGCTTCTCGCCCTTGGTGGCGGTGCCGATGAAGGTGCCTTCCTTGATCTGGTCGAGGCTCGACCTCACCACCCAGGCGAACTTGGCGCCGCCGAGCTGCACCGTCTCCGTGGTGCCGTCGGTGGTCTTGATCGTGACCGAGCCGGCGTCGCTGCTCTCGACCGTGCCGCGCACCCGTTGCAGGTCGGCGGCCTGGGCCGCACCCGCCAGCGTGGCCAAGGCGGCGACCGCGAAGGCGGTCCGCATCGTGCGAAACATGAGCTTCTCTCCGTCTGAGGTCGGAGAGTTCTGGCGCGGCCCGCTCTGCTTTCAAGATTGCGCACAAGATGGTGATGCGCAACTTTTGTCAAGTTCTCCTCAGCCGCCGCGAGGCCGCGCGAGGGATGCTACGAAGAACGTGGCCGGATCAGTCCTCGATCCCTTGCGCCCGGCGCTTTGCGGCGCGGATCTTCTCCATGCGGGCGACCGAGAACACGGAGGCCTCGTAGAGGAGCAGCATCGGGATCGCGAGCGAGAGCTGGGAGATCACATCCGGCGGCGTCAGAACGGCGGCGGCGACGAAGACGAGCACGATGGCGTAGCGCCGCTTCTCCCGCAGGAAGGCCGCGTCGATCACACCAATCTGACCCAGAAGCGTCAGGATGACCGGCATCTGGAAGGCCAGACCGAACGCGAAGATCAGCGTCATGATCAGCGAGAGGTACTCGTCGACCTTCGGCAGCAGCCGAATCGTCGCCTCGCCCGGTTGTCCGATCTGCTGCAGCGAGACCGAGAACTGGATCAGCAGCGGCATCGCCAGGAAATAGACGACTAGCGCGCCGAGCAGGAAGAAGATCGGTGTGGCGACGAGGTAGGGCAGGAAGGCCTGCCGCTCGTTGCGGTAGAGGCCGGGCGCAACGAAGGCGTAGACCTGCGTGGCGATGACCGGGAAGGCCAGGAAACCCGCTCCGAACACGCTGAGCTTGATGTTGGTGAAGACCTGTTCGAGGAAGTGGGTCGCGATCAGCTCGGCGTTCTGCGGCCCCACGATCGAGACATAAGGGTGCACGAGCACGTTGTAGATCTGCTTCGAGAAGAAGAAGCAGCCGAAGAACATCACGATGAATGCGATCAGCGACTTGATCAGTCGCGAGCGCAGTTCGATCAGGTGCTCCAGAAGGGGTGCCCGCGAGGCCTCGATCTCGGCCTCATCGCGCTCGTCGCTCATGGAGTCGGGCCTGTCTCGGTCTTGGTGCCGGGGGGGACGGGAGACGCCTCGGCGGCGGAGGAGGCTGCCTGAGCCTCTTCCATCGCGGCGCTTTGCATCGGAGCGGCTTGCTGTTCGGAGGTCGGTCGCGGCACGTCGAAGCTGCCGGTCTCCGTCGACCCGGCCTCCTTCGTGCCCGAGCCGGGACGGCTCTCGACCGCGCTGCGGATCTCGTTGCGGATGGTGTCTACGGGATTGAAGGTCGGGCGCGCGGCGTCGACACTCCGCTTGACGCCCTCGACGTCGCGGCGGACTTCTTCCAGCTCCGCCTCGCGGATCGCCTCGTTGAACTGCGACCGGAACTCGCCGGCCATCCGCTGGACCTTAGTGGTGATCTGGCCCAGCGTGCGCAGGGCCTTCGGCAGGTCCTTGGGTCCGATGACGATCAGGGCGACGCCACCGATCAGCATCACCTCGCCCCAGCTCATATCCAGCATTGCGTCGTCCGTCCCGCGGGGCCGCGCCTGATGAGGACGGGCGCGCGGCCCGCGCTATCCTGCCCGGAGCCGATCTTCAACCGTGCCCGACCGCCGTTTCAGCCCTTACGAGCCCGTTGTTCAGACGGCCTTGTGATCGCCCGCCGGCATGGTGGGCTGAACATGGGTCGGCTGCGGGGCGGTACCCGGTGCGCCCTGGTGCGGCAGGGTGCGCACCGGATCGTTCGGACCCACCGGCGGGACGCTCGTCGTGGTATTCGGCTGGGTCTCGTCGTCGGCCATGCCCTTCTTGAAGGCCTTGATGCCCTTGGCGACGTCGCCCATCAGCTCCGACACCTTGCCGCGGCCGAACAGCAGCATGACGACAACCGCCACGATGACCCAGTGCCAGACACTCATGCTGCCCATGGCAACCTCCTGCGCCGCACCAACTCCGGCGGCGCCTCCACTTGAATTGGGGCGAACCTAGGGATCGAGTGGCGCGAACACAAGCAGCGCGGGGCGCACAAGCGGGCAAAGGGCGCGCAGCCCTTGCCCTTCTTTGTCGCACTCCGCCTCGTTGCCGGGCGGGTCGTCAGGCCGTCGGGAATGCCGCGTCGAAACGGGCGCGGGCCTCGGCCACGTCGAGGGCGTCCGGAGGCGTGAGGCGGGCAAGCGCGGTCTCGGCACGGCGGGCGCCTTCCCCCATCAGATCGGGCGTCGCTTCGGCCACGGCCCGCATCTCGTCCATGCGTCCATTGCAATGGAGCACCACGTCGATGCCGGCGCGGTAGGCGGCTTCCGCCCGCTCGCGGAGCGGACCCTGGAGCGCATGCATCGACAGATCGTCGGTCATCAGGAGGCCGTCGAAGCCGATTTCGCCGCGTACGACCTCGCGGATCACGCGCTCCGACAGGGTGGCGGGCCGCTCCGGGTCGAGGGCGGTGAAGACCACGTGCGCGCTCATGGCGAGCGGCAAGTCGGCGAGAGCGCGGAACGGGCGGAAGTCGCTCTCCCCCAGACTCACCCGATCGGCCTCGACCACGGGCAGATCGAGATGGCTGTCGCAGGTCGCCCGCCCGTGACCGGGAATGTGCTTGATGACCGGCAGCACGCCGCCCGCCATCAGCCCTTCGGCCACGGCGCGGCCGAGCTCGATCACCCGCTCGGGCGTGTCGCCGTAGGCCCGGTCGCCGATGATGTTGTCCGAGCCCGAGACGGGCACATCGAGCATCGGCGCGCAATCGACGTTGATGCCGACATCCGAGAGGTCTTGGGCCATCAGTCGGGCGCCGAGCCGGGCGATATCCGCGGCCCCTTCCCCGAGGGCGCCGACGCGACCGCCGGCCGGGTATTTCGGCCAGTGCGGCGGACCCATGCGCTGCACCCGCCCGCCCTCCTGATCGATCAGGATCGGCGCGTCCGCCCGGCCGAGCGTCTCGCGCAAGGCGGCAGTGAGCGCGCGCACCTCGTCCGGCGTGCCGATGTTGCGCTTGAACAGGATGAAGCCCCAGGGCCGCAGGTCGCGGAAGAAAGCGGTTTCCTCGGCTGTCAGCGTCGTGCCGGAACAGCCGAGGATGACGGCGCGGGACGTGCTGGCTGAGGTCATGGGACCGGCATTCCTCGGATGGGGCGAGTCAGGCCGAGACGGGAGGAGGCTGGCTTGCCGCAATCGCATCAACGGCCGAGCACGAATTCGATCCCATCCGCTCCTCCGTCCTGAGGTGCCATAGCGCAGCGGAGGCCTCGAAGGATCATCCAGGGATCGCACGGGATCTGGAGGAGCCGTCGGGTCACCCTTATGCCGGTACCTCAGGACGAGGTCGCGAACGGGATGCTCGGAATCGAGCCGGCTCCGGGAGAGTTGCCGGAGCCGGCCCGTGGCAATCGTGTCTTTGGCTCAGTTCTTCGCGGCTCAGTTCTTGGCGACGAAGCACTGACCGCCCGCGCCCTGAAGCGCGCTGCACAGGCTGGAGGCCTCGTTCTTGGCCAGCGGTCCGACGCGGACGCGGAACAGGGTCTTGCCGTTCACCTCGGCTTGCCGGATCAGCTCGGGCTTGCCGGCGAGCTGGCCGTACTTGCCCTGCATCTCCCGGAGAGCAGCCCGCGCCTCGCTCTCACTGCCGCGAACGCCGAGCTGCACCGAATAGCCGCTGATCGGCGCCGTGAGCGAGGCGGAGGCGTGTGCCGGCTCGGTCGTGCTGGCGGTGGTCTCGGGCGAGACGGAGGCGAGACGCTGCGCGGCCTTCGGGCGCGCGGTGGGCGCGGCCGATGGCTCCGGCGGCGCTTCGGCGACGGGCGTCGCAGCCGGTGCCGAGGCCAGGGTGCGCGACGGCGACGTGGACCGCCGGGGCTCCGCAGCGGGCGTCGTGGTGCCGCCACCGGAGGTGTCGGGCATCGTCATGGTCGGGATCGGCGAAGTCGGGGCCTGAGCCTGGGCCGCCTCGGCCTGGGGCGCCGATGGCTGGAGAACCGGCGTATCCGGCTTGACCGAGACGGTGCGCACCCGGCGCGGCTCTCCGAACGTGTCGGACAGCATGCCGCCCTGGCCGGGGGTCGCTCCGCCCTGCCCCGGTTCCGCACCCTCGCTGCGCGCGGCGGCGCTGCGGGCGGCCTGGTTGACGTCGAGCGGCTGCTCCTCGCGGTTGACGATCTTGATCTGACCGTCCTTGGCGTTGCGGTCG
>Ga0268290_100277_pt1 | contig 10655 bp, 11 predicted proteins | sample MetspRMADM_FD_191346 | JGI IMG/M metagenome (GOLD analysis project Ga0268290, IMG submission 191346) | Soil microbial communities from San-Diego area, Southern California, United States - Methylocaldum sp. RMAD-M | ecosystem: Environmental > Terrestrial > Soil > Desert | place: USA: California... | reverse complement strand
CGGCCCGCGACCCGCGACCCGCTCGGCGGCGGGTTTGCCGGACAATCTGTCATCGATGTAGCGGACGCTTCGCGCGGGCCTATCCCCGCCGCCCCGTCGATTGCGGATGGAGGTGGAGAAAAAGGCGATGCCGAGGGCGGGCTGTCACCATTCGCGCCAGGGCGCGGTGATGTCCTCGCCCTCGCTCCATTCGAAGCCGGCCTCCGTCAGCACGGCGTCGATGAAGACGCCGAGCTCGTCGCGCTCCAGGGTCTCGATCAAGCCGTTCCGGCGATTGAGCCGATTGAGGGAGAGGACGAGACGCTCTGTTTCGCGATGGAGGGCGGGCGCGGAGCGCCGCGCCGCGGCGGACTTCACCGCGTCGAGATAGCGGTGAAGCAGGGCTTCCGCCTCGGCGATGTCGCGCTCGTCCATGTCTGCGTCGGCCGCAGCGGCTCTCTCGCGCCAGCGGGTGGTCGGGATCGCCGCGCGCAGGGCCTCGATACGCGGGGCGGAGGCGGGATCGATCCTCCCGCTCATCGCCTTGAGCGAGGCTTTGCGTTCGCGCACCTGTCGTGCGGGGCGGTCGAGCGGAGCGATGTAGACCGCAGCGAGGCGATGCTGCGCCGTCAGCTTCGCGATCACCAGAAGGTCGCCGACCTGATAATCCCAGACGAAGGCGACCGGGCTCTGCCCGGGAAGATCGCCGGAGCGCCCCTTCCGCCGCGGCTTCGCGCTGAGCCTTCCGCTGACCGCCTCGGCCGGATCGCCGAAGTACAGGCCGAACGGCAACGGCCCCCCATAGGCGCGCGACCCTGGCCCCGCGCAATCGGCATCGGAGAAGTCGATGCGGGAAACGATCAGGTCCGCTTCTGTGCCGATCACGACAGAGCGGGGTTCGCCGATCGTCGCGCGGTAGCTGGCGAGCCCCTCGGCCGAGAGGCCGAACCCCGTATCGTCCGGCCGTCCGTAGGCGGCGAAGACGCCCTCGATGAGGGTGTCCGGTTCGGTCGCGCCGTGACGGATCAGACGGGCGACCACCCGCGCGTCGTGAACGGAGCGTCCGAGGAGATCGGCCGGATCGTCTGCGTCCTGATCCGGGTACGGGGCGCTGCGCTCCATTAGATCAGCTTCAACCCCTTCAGGCTCGCATGGCCGTCGCGGCCGAGGATGACGTGGTCGTGCACGACGATCCCGAGGGGATCGAGCACCGAGACGATCTCCCGCGTCATGCGGATGTCGGCTCCTGACGGCGTCGGGTCACCGGAGGGGTGGTTATGGGCCAGGATGATCGCCGTGGAGGCGAGTTCGAGCGCCCGGCGCGCCACCTCGCGGGGATAGACCGGGGTGTGATCGACGGTGCCGCGGCCCTGGACCTCGTCGGCGATCAGGTGGTTGCGCCGGTCGAGGAAGAGCACCCGGAACTCTTCGCGGCCTGAGAAGGCCATGGTGGCGCGCAGATATTCAAGCAGGGCGCTCCACGCAGAGAGCAGCGGGCGGGCGGCAATGGCGCCGCGGGCCAAGCGTCGGCCGGCAGCCTCGATCAGCTTCAAGTCGGCGGCGACGCCGGCGCTGACGCCCTCCACCTCGGCGAGCCGGGCGGGCTCGGCGCTGATCACCTCGGCGAACGAGCCGAACCGGCGGATCAGCGCCTTGGCGAGCGGCTTCACGTCCCGCCGCGGGATCGACCGGAATAGGGCGAGTTCGAGGAGTTCGTAATCCGCCAGAGCGTCGGCGCCGGATTCCGCGAAGCGGGCGCGCAGGCGCTCGCGGTGGCCGTGATAGTGCGGCGTCTCCTCGGCGGAGGCTGGGCCCGACGCCTCGGCGAGCCCCGGCAGGGCGGGCGGTTCGGCCTTCCGGCGGACCATCTCCCGGCTGGCCGTCAGTCGGCCTGCGTGCCGTGGTGCGGCTCGAGACCGTGCGGCTTGGGCTGGTCGAGGCCCTTGGGCGAGAGCGTGAAGATCTCGTAGCCGTCTTCCGTCACCGCCACCGTGTGCTCGAACTGCGCCGAGAGCGAGCGATCGCGGGTTACCGCGGTCCAGCCGTCGGAGAGCACCTTCACCGCCGGGCGGCCGAGATTGATCATCGGCTCGATGGTGAAGAACTGGCCGGCTTTCAGCGGCACGTCGTAGCTCGGCTCAACGTAATGCAGGATGGTCGGCGCGTCGTGATAGACGCGGCCCAGTCCGTGGCCGCAGAAATCGCGCACCACCGAGCAGCGTTCGGCTTCCGCGTAGGTCTGGATCGCGCGGCCGATGTCGTTGGTGGATCCGCCCGGCTTGACTGCGCGGATGCCGCGCATCAGCGCCTCGTAGGTGATCTCGCACAGGCGCTGCGCCTTGCGCGGCACTTCGCCGATATAGGCCATGCGGCTCGAATCCCCGTGCCAGCCGTCGAGGATGAGGCAGCAATCGAGGTTGACGATGTCGCCCTCGCGCAGGGGCTTGTCGTTCGGGATGCCGTGGCAGACGACGTGGTTGATCGAGGTGCAGATCGACTTGCGGTAGCCGCGGTAGAACAGCGAGGCCGGGTAGGCGCCGTGGTCCATGCCGAACTCGAAGGCGAGCTTGTCGAGATATTCCGTCGTCACGCCGGGCTGGGCGGCCTCGACCAGGAGGTCGAGCGCTTCCGCCGTGAGGCGGCCGGCGCGGCGCATGCCCTCGAATCCTTCCGGGCCGTGGATCGGCGGCTCCGGGGCGCGGCGCCCGCCTTCGGCGACGGCTTGCTCTTCACGGCTCATGGGATTCGGGCGCTTTGGCGGACATTCGAGGCTGAAGTCCGTCTTACGCCGCCGCACGGCCGGCGCCAACCCGACCGCACGCCTCACCCAGGACCATCGCTTGGAAGCGATCGCCCTCGGAACAAGCCCGGGACGCCTTGATGCGGCAACGGCTTCTGCTACATGGCGTTCCGCCTAAAAAGACAGCGATGCAGGTATGGTGACAACCTGCGGTCTCCCAGGAGACAGTCACGCTTGAGCGGGTAACGCCGCTCTTGGCCTTGGCCGGACACAGCATGGAGCCTCCTCCATGCGCGTGATCGGTCATGGTTGCCGAAAGCCCTGGTCGATCCGTGTCCGTTTCTCGGACGAAAGGGCACGACCATGAAGCTGAACCACATCAATCTCTACAGCCACGACATCAAGGCCGATCGGGCGATGTTCGAGCATTACTTTGGCCTGCGCACGCTCGTCGTGCGCGGCGACGTGATGGGGATCATGCAGGACGATGACGGGCTGGTACTGATCGTCAATCATTTCGAGAAGAAGCTCAAAGGCTTCGACTATCCCGAGCAGCTCGACATCCTGCACATCGGTTTCATCCTTGAGTCGCGTGAGGCCGTCGATGCCCTGCAGGCCAGCCTGCATGCGGACGGCTGGGAGGCGCAGGCGCCGCACGACACGCACGGCGCTTGGTCCTTCTATTTCCGAGCCAAGGGCGGCTATTTCGTCGAGGTCACGACCCGCACTCCGATCCGCCCGGAAGAAGCCTGGAAGGGGGATCGCCGGTAGGATGTCTCATGGTCGGTGGAGCGATCCGCCGGCCATTCACCGAGGGGCTGCCGCAGCAGCCTGTCGGCGTCCTCCCAATTTAGAGCGCCACGCAAAACTCCCGGCCCCTGACCGTTCTCGCTTTGGCGACGACAGCGCGGCGGGCGTTTCGTGAGAGATACCCAGAGCATCGTCCCGAAAGGTGACCACCGGCTTTCGGAAAAGACGATGCAAAAACAAGAAGCGAGAGCATCGGTTTGGCGACGGTCGCGGGCGCGGAGCAAATGGCGGCTTCGGGCCGCATTCCACCCTCCGCGGTCCATCACACGGTCAGGCTTGCCGGGGGTGGACCCTAGGCTTCAAGCCGCGAACGCGCTAGACCACGGCCTCCGTTTTCAGGGACGTGCGATGGCTGACAAGGCGGTTCCCCACTTCCACAACCAGGCCGGCGTGACCGTGATCGCAGTGGGCTCGAAGGAGTTCATGTGCATCGGGGCGCTGCCGCCGTTCGATCATCCGCACGTCTTCCTCGACATGGGCAGCGACACCGAGATCATCTGCCAGTACTGCTCGACCCTGTTCCGCTACGACCCGAAGCTGAAATCGGGCACGGCGGAGCCGGCCGAGTGCGTGTGGCACGACGAGGCGCCCGCAGAGGCACCCAAGGCGGCCTGAGAGGCTTCGCCCACGTGGCGGCGCTCTCCATCGTCATCGTCGGTGCGGGCATCGGCGGCCTCACCGCAGCGCTGGCGCTCTCCGCGGCCGGTCATTCCGTCACGCTGATCGAGCGCCGCACCGGGTTCTCAGAGGTCGGCGCCGGCCTCCAGCTCTCGCCGAACGCCAGCGCGGTGCTGATCGGCCTCGGCCTCGGCGCGGCCCTGCGCCGGGCGGGTGACGAGCCGCCGGGCGTCACGGTGCGCGCGCTGGCCTCCGGCCACGTCATCGGCGGCATCCGTCTCGGACCAAGCATGCGCGAGCGCCACGGCGCGCCCTACTACGTGCTGCACAGGGCCGATCTGCAAACCATCCTGCTCGACGCCGTGCGCGGGCGCCCCGGCATCCGTCTCTGCGTCGGGCGCGAGGTGTCGGACATCGAAGAGGCTGCGGACGGAGTCAGCCTGACGATGCGCAGCATCGACGGCGACCGCAGCGAGTGCCTGCGCGCCGATCTCGTCGTCGGCGCCGACGGGGTGCGCTCGACCCTGCGCCGACACTTCGACACACGCCCGTTGCGGCTCCACCGGCAGGCGGCGTGGCGGGCCGTGATTCCGCGCGAAGCGGCACCCGAGGCGCTTCAAGGCAATGAGACCGGGCTCTGGCTCGGGCGCAAGCGGCACGTGGTCCATTACCCGATCAACGGCGGCAAACGGCTCAACGTCGTGGCGATCGTCCCCGAGCGCGAGGGCGACGAGGATTGGGGCCGGCTCGGCGATCCGGCGGTCCTGCGCGACCATTTTCCCGACGCGGCCGGTCCGCTGACGGAGCTGCTGAGCCTGCCCGACACCTGGGTGGTGTGGTCGCTGGTGGACCGCCCGGCGGTGCGACCGGTGGCGCGGGGTCGGATCGCGCTTCTGGGCGACGCCGCCCATCCGGTGCTGCCGTTCCTGGCTCAGGGCGCGGCGCTCGCCATCGAGGACGCGGCGGTGCTGGCGGCGAGCCTGTCGGCCCAGGCGAGCGTGCCCGAGGCGCTGGCGGCCTACGCCGCAGTGCGCCAGCCCCGCGTGCGCGCCGTGCAGCGGGCCGCCCGCCGCAACGGCCGCGTCTATCACGCCGGCCGCCTGATCGGCTTCGCCCGGGACACGGTGATGCGCCGCCTGGGGCCGGAGGGTATGAGTAACCGCTACGCCTGGATCTACGGCTGGCGCCCGCCCGCTTGATCTGGGTCCGCCGGACGGCTACCGCTGCCCGGATGCGGACGTGGCGAAACCGGTAGACGCACGAGACTTAAAATCTTGCGGCCGCAAGGCTGTGCGGGTTCGAGTCCCGCCGTCCGCACCAGGGGATTGAGACAGCCTCCTCGAAGCGTCATGCGCTTGGCGCCGGCCGCCCGGCCCGATCCCCGTCCCTGCAAACAGACCCTGCCCTTCAGCGCGTCATGCCCGGCTCAGCCGCCGCGAGCTGGACCCGAGGCTGGGCCAGAGCGAACTTCGCGCTCGACTGCCCGGAGTGACTGAGGAGCTGAAGAATGGCTGTGCGGCCAACCAGTTCGGGCTTGGCGGCAGGCTGGCTCTGCGGCGCCGTGAAATTGTCGGCGAGCATGCCCGGCCGGGAGAAGCCGCCCTTGGTCAGCACCCGCCACGTCACCTTCTGCGCGGTCTCCAGCTCTGCCGTGGTGGCCGCCGGGGAGAAGACCGCCACGTAGCTCTGACGGAAGCTGCCGCGCTCCGCCGCGAAGGTGCAATCCGCGACAGGCGTGCGCCCGAACACGAGGCTGGCCTCGGGCTTGGTCACGCAGGTGAGGATGCCGGCGGTCTGCTGGGCGGGCGGCTCGGACCCGAGGCCGTGAGCATAGGCAGCCCCCGCAGCGAGGATGCCGACGGTGAAGGCGAGAGTGAGTGACCGCATGGGAGCCCCCTTGGCTGTTGGTGTTGGTTGGTCGCTTCGCATTGAAACGTTGCGTTAACCGTGAGGGGGCGTCGTTGCGGGCGTATTCCGTCGATTGTTGCGTGGGCGTAAGGCAGTGCTGGAGGTGACGCGGAAGCGCGCTCTCCACAGGGCTTGCGGGACCCACGCTCGACGCAGCCGGCCAAGCCATGCGAGCCTCGCCCGGTGTCGATCACCAAGCCTCAACTCTGCGCGCAGCTCACCGACGCGCCCGACGTTCCGGAGCGTGAACGCATCGCGGCGTTCCTCCGCGATCCGGCCACGAAACTCATCGAGAACCCGTTCTCGGCGACCCGCGCCGCCGCGGCGCGCAACACCTGGGCGGGCAGGAGCTTCGACTTCCGTGTCATGGGCATCGAGACCGCCGGCCTGTCCGACATGGTGAGCGCGCTGGCCGCGCTTCCGGTCGCGGAACCGCTCATCGAGGAAGTCGCCCGGTCCGGCCCGCACACCGCGTCCATCGTCCTTAGCGCGGACCGCACCCGCGTGATCGGCGTGGCCCTCTACGGCAAGCCGGGCATCCCGCTCCCGCGCTTCGTCGCACGCCGGCCCCGCCGCCGCTCGGTGGCCTCGGCCCAACTCGACTTGTTCGCCGATCTTCGCTGAGTCGCTCACGCGTTCCCCTTACCCGCCTCCGGCCGGGGCGGAGCGTCTCGCATCGATCGCGCGTATCCCTGAGGGTGGGCCGGAGACCGGTCCCACCTTTCGGCTCAATCGCGCAGCAAGTGCCGCGCGTCCCGACTCGATCGAGCGCCCATGCCGGACGCGGTGGCACGTCACCAGGACAACCCCCATCAGCGTCCCGGCCAGCACGTCCGGCAGGTAATGCCCGCCCGCGCCGAGCGTGGCGACGATGATCGCACCGTTGAGAAGGAGGGCGAGCGGTCCGATCACCGGGACCGGGGCGAGCGCCCATGCGGTGAGGACCGCGAGGCAGGCGTGGAAGGAGGGGAAGGTGACGAGGCCGCGGATCTCCGAGAGCGCGATCGTCGGCAGCGTGCCGTCACGTAGGGCGTGCAGCGCCTCGAGATGCCAGAGGGCGCCGACCGTTTCGAGATGTCCCTGCGGATAGGCCTGCGGCGCGTAGAAGGCGTAGGGGCCGACCGCCGGAAACAGGGCCGAGACCGCGATGGAGGCGAGCAGCGCCAGCGTGAACAGGCGGGCATAGGCCCAGAGGCGAGCGACCCGCGACACCGCGCTCAGGGCGATGACGACGAGGCCGACCTGAGGACCGCTCGAATGGTAGGCGAGCGCCAGCCACCGCGACAGACCGGGATGGTCGGCGAGGAGACCCACCCAGCCGCGCCAGTCGAATCCCAAAATCGACTCGACATGCGCGAGAACAGGATCGGCGAGGGGCAACGCCAGCGTCGCGCTGAGGTAGTGCAGGAGGGCCGCCGCGGTGGTGAAGGCGGCAAGATAGGCGCTCGACAGGGCCATGGCCCGCAGCTTCGGCTCCGGCTTGACGGCGCTGAACAGCAGGGCGAGCCCGAGCAGGACGGCTACCGCGCCGGACACGGCGAGGAGACCGGGCCAAGCGACGCCGATTCCGGTGACGGCGAGCCAGAGGGCATCGAGCCCGACCAGAACGCCGACGAGTGCCCAATATCCGGAGCCGGGTGCGGCGAGTCCCGCGCTCGGCCGCCGCGAGCCCGTGCCGGCCGGTGGGCCGAAGGGTCGGGTGGTCAGCGGGCCAGCCACCGCTGGGCCGGCCCCGCGTTCCTCGTCGAGCAGCATCCGTTCGTCACTCCTTCCGGCGCGCGCCCCTTGGGCCGCCCCGGACGGGAAGACGCGGCAACGCCCGCTTTGGTTCGGAACGCGGGCCTTTTCAGGCGGAAGGGAGAGCGGTGTGGGCGCGCGCCTTGCTCGCTACCGGCCGGTTCGCGTTCGCGGCGGGCATGAAGCTCTCCACACGGTTCCGGCCCTCGTTCTTGGCCGCGTAGAGCGCGAAATCGGCGGCCCTCAACAGATCGGAGGCCTGGATGCCGAAATCCCGCGTGCGTCCCCGCGCGGCGGTGACGCCGACGCTCACGGTCAGCGGCGTTTCCGCGGACAGCCCCGGATGGCGGATGGCGAGATCGGCGATGGCCGCTCGGATCGCTTCACCCGCGATCCGCGCCGCGGACGGTTCGGCGCCCGGCAGCAGAACCGCGAACTCCTCGCCGCCGTAGCGCGCCGCGAGACCGCCATGGGCCTCGACGGAGGCTTGGAGCGCCGCCGCTACCGCCACCAGACAGTGATCGCCCTCGGCATGCCCGGCCGTGTCGTTCAAGAGCTTGAAGTGATCGATATCGATGAGGATCACGCCCAGCCACGCATCCTGCTCGGCGGCGAGACCCCAGGCAGCCTCCAGCCGTTCGGTGAAATGGCGGCGGTTCGACAGGGTCGTCAGCGAATCGGTCTCCGAGAGCACGGTGAGCCGCGCGTTGGCGCGGGCGAGCGCCTCGGCCTGAAGCTTGACCCGCAGGCCGATCAGAAAGGTTTTCCGAGCCTCCCATTCCCGCGAGTAGCAGAGCTTCAGCGGCACCAGGATCAGCCCGGAGACCAGCAGGGGCAGGCCACTGCGCTCCGCAGTGCACAGCCCGAGGCCCAGAACGAGGCCGACATAGAGGGCGAAGGAGCAGCCGCAGAACCACAGGCTGTGCCGGAACGGCAGCGGTGCGATCAGCCCCACCACCAGCGGAACGATCGTGGCGATGATGATGTAGACGTCGGTGTGCGGGGCTGGCGCGAGGCGCGCGCTGTTGAGGACGACGACGATGTCGACGAGCGCCGTTGCGAGGACGGCGCCGGAGATCCGCACCATCGTCGGCCGCCCCCGCAGGGAGGCGATCGCCGCCAGCGCAACCGGGCAGAACACACCGAGCGTCATCGCCAGCGGCACGACGAAGCCCTCCGGACCGAAGACTTCGCGGTCCATCACGAGGGAGAGGATGTTGAACAGGGTGAAGACGGCGAGCCAGGACTGCACGTAGAAGCCGTCCTGACGAGCCGTCTCGATGCGGTACTGCGCTTCGAGCACATCCGGCAGCGTGAGCCGGTACCAGGGGCGGCTCAGGCCGGCTTCGATCGGCTGTAGCATCGATGCGCCAAGTCAAGCCTCTGCTGTTCAAGCGTTACCGTACGAGGCCGAGTCCGCTCAATGCCGAATGTCAATCGGGATGCGCGGAAGTGTGTGTCATCCACGCCTTGTCACTGGTTCGGTGGCGCTGAAACCGGATCGCCGGCTAGGCCGTAGCCGCGCTTGGCCGCAGCGCGGTTGACGATGCCGAAGCGCAGGACCGTCTCCTCCAGGTAGTCGATCGCCCTGACGAGACCGCGGCGCGCCCGATCCCACTCGTCCGCCTCGGCATCTTCGGGCGTCTCGGCCAGCGTCACGGATGCGATCAGCACACGGTCGCGCTCGTCCTCGATCCGCCGGTCGCGCTCGACATGGCCGCGCACGTCGGCATCGAAGGCGGCGATCACCGCCCAGGGCAAGTCGTCCTTCCGACCGCCCGCCGGGAAGGCGGCCGCGAGACGCCGGGCCTCCGCCGCCGCTGCGCGCATCAGATCTGCCAAGTTCTCCGCCACCCTGCCTGTCTCCTCGCCCCAGGCGGTCACGCGCCCGGCCTCGATTCCTGCCAACGCCGCCAGCGCCACTCCCGTTCGGAGAGGCCGCGTCGTCGACATCGCGGCGCCCCCCTCGTCCCGCCACGCTTGACCTGCCTCGCCTGGCGCGGACAGATCGGCGGTGAGGCTGAGACGATCCACCATGCCTCGATCCGTCCAGTTCCGACGAGGCACGCAGAGGTTCAACGCGCAGATCAGGGCATCGGCGATTTCAGCGCCATGATCCTGCACGAAACCCCACCAAGACGCCCTTGATTGCGCCTTATTGCCTTCACACTCAGCGCCGATCTGCACTTTCCCCGCCCCAGGGGAGCGAAGACCAGTATCGGCAGCGGTGATGTTTGATTTCGAGAACCTGCCCTCATGGGCCCGTCGTCGCCTGGACCGGCACATCGCGCGCGGTGGCACGGGGCTGGTCGTGCGCTGGATCTCCGTGCCGGTCGGGCGTGTGAGCAAGAGCGCGGACGCGGATCAGGTCTCGCCAGCCTCTGGACCGGAAGGCGGCGCGTCGGAGACCCCCCCTCAACGCTCGCGCTCACCGAACGGTTTGGGGGCATTGCCGTCCGGTGGGCGCGGGCGACCGGCGGACGCATCGGCCGGCGACGCGGAGGATAGGGTTGACGCGCCGCTCCGACAGAGGCGGCCGATACAATCGTTGTCCGAACGCGCCGGAACCGCGGCTCTTGGTTGAGGGGCCGTAACCGAGCCGTCAGCCGGCGAGGCCGGCCTGCGACGAGCGATGCGGCACCGGCATGACGCCACGACATGCCGCCGGCCACGAAATGGGCATAAGCCCTGCTTTAGGTTTTCCGACATAGGCTCGCTCCCCGGCAGAAGCTCGGCGCCGGGGAGATTGAGCGCTTGGTCGGACACGTGGAGGACAGACACGTGACAGACTTCGGCAGAGCAACCGGCCGGCACCTCCGCAGGGAAGCGTCGGAAACCCATGGTGTTTCGATGAGACGAACGG
>Ga0268290_100276_pt1 | contig 10697 bp, 8 predicted proteins | sample MetspRMADM_FD_191346 | JGI IMG/M metagenome (GOLD analysis project Ga0268290, IMG submission 191346) | Soil microbial communities from San-Diego area, Southern California, United States - Methylocaldum sp. RMAD-M | ecosystem: Environmental > Terrestrial > Soil > Desert | place: USA: California... | reverse complement strand
CGGCGCGGACCGGATCCCCGGGCAGGCCGTCGCCCTTCGCCAGCAGGGTAGCGAGGTTGTAGGCGGCCATCACGTCGCCGCTCTCCGCCGCCCGCTCCAGCCAGCGCGCACCCTCGGCCCGGTCCTGCGCCACGCCCTGTCCCATCGCCAGCATCGCGCCAACATTCGTCGCGGCCGGGCCGTGGCCCTGCTCGGCGGCGCGGCGATACCATCCGAAGGCTTTCGTCAGCGAGGCCGGTACGCCGGTCCCGCCGGCATAGAGTGCGCCGAGCCACGCCTGCGCCTCCGGGTCGCCCGCCTCGGCGAGCGGCTCGAAGACGGCGAGTGCCCGGTCGTAGGCGTGGGCCTGGAAGGCGGCGACGCCCTCGGCGAGGGCGGGCGTGGCCAGGGTCTGGGCAGCAAGGCTCATGAGGCATCTCCCAAGGAATCAGCAGCCGCGGCCCTGGGCCGTGGCGAAGAGAGGGTACGTATCCGTGGCTGCGGGCCGCGCCCGCACGCGGGCGGCGATTCTTTGCTGCAGCCACAGGCCCGCGGCGTTGGCCGAACCGGAGAGAGCCGTCTGCGCGGCGATGGCGGGCGCCATCCGGGCGGCGATCTCCGCCTGCCACGCCGCCCAGGAGGCGTCCCGCGAGGCTTCTCGATCGGCCTGCGCAGCACTCTCCGGGCCGAGAAGTCCGATCCGCAGCAGCGTCTGCCCCAGCGCCGTCGGCTGCAGGATCACCGCGCAGGTCTCGCCGCGCGCCTCGATCAGGACGAGGTTGGGAAAGTGGACGGCGATCGCCGCAGTTTCTCCGGTCGCGAGGCGTCCGGTCAGATGCAGGCTGTCCGGCGCTTCCGCGAAACGGTCGCCCTCGGCCAGCGCCTGTGCGGCGAGCTTCCAATTGGCAGCAAACTCCACCCGCCGGGTCTCGGCGGCGAAGGCAACGAGCCCCTCGGGCGGCGCTTCGGGCGGAGCCGCCTCGCGGTCGAGGTTGATCCGCACCAGCGGCCCCCAGGCGTGGGCGGCGACCGGCAGCAGCCGCTCCGGGCGCAGGCCGAGATACTGGTGCATCGCCGGGGTCGGCCCGTCCGCGCCGGCCGGCAGCACGCTTCCGTCGCGGCTGTAGCCGCAGGCAGTGAAGGAGCAACCGGTCTTGGTGCCGGTTCGACATTGCAGCGGCACCGCGCGGCAGCCGCCGTGCTGAGCCTTGTTGAAGCGCCCGACGAGGCCACCCTCGGCCTCGCGCTGGACGTGGATGCCGTGATGGCCGGCGGTGAAGGGCAGGAGATCGCCAGGCGAGGGAATCTCGGTGCCGAGGCCGATCGCCAGCCACGAGCGGGTCCAGACCGCGTCGTCCTCCAACTCCGCGAAGGCGAGCGCGCGGTAAGCCGCCGGCGGCAGCAGGCGCGGCGCGCTCGGGTCGAGGCAGTCCGCGAAGAAGGCCGGGTCGGCGAGATCGAGCCCCTCGGCGCGATGGCCGAGATCGGGGCGGTCCGGCACGAAGCCGGCGGACGCAATGGCGAGGACCATGAACGCCTCTCACGCTTCTCGAAAAGGGGTCGGTGGCAGCGCAAGGGGGGCTGACGGCGCTGCCACCGGGGCTCCGCCCGAGGTAGGCGAGGACGGAGCGTCTGAGCGGTCCCCGCCGTGGCGGGGACCAACAGGCCCTCAGGCGGGCAGCGGCTCGCCGCGCTCCTTGCGGCTGCGGTGCTCCATCGGCGTCGGGTCGTAATCGGCCCGGCCGCGATGCTTGAAGGCGCTGTCCGGCGGAGCCGGCAGGGGCCCGTCCATGGAGAAGCGGTCGAGCACGTTCTTCGTCAACCGCGAGATGTTGTTGTCGCAGTTGTTCCACGGCAGCGAGCCGCAATAGGCGATCGAGGAGAAGGCGAAGCAGGCGCCGCCGTTCGGGGTCTCGTGATAGGCGATGTCGCCGCGCACCCGCGGATGGGTCGTGCCGTCGAGGCCCTGCTGGTTGAAGCCGAAATCCTCCATGACGAGGAGGTAGGCCTCCGTGTGCCGCCCGGCCGATGTCGCCACCGTCAGGGTGTGCGGGGGCGAGCCCAGCATCGTATCGACGATGTCGAGTTCGAGACCCGCCGCGCCACCGCCGACGAGACCGAAATTGCCGAGTTTCTCGTCGTAGTCGATGCCCTCGAAGGCCCAGGCGACGCGCTGGTCCAGGCTGTCCGGCGTGCGCGAAAAATAGCTCGAGACGTCGAAACCCTCGGACGACATGCCGACGCCGGCCACCGAGTGGAGGTAGCGCCCGCGGAAGCGCCACATGCCGCCGAGTTCGCCCGTGCTCTGGTGGTAGTACTCGCCCGGATCGGCCCGCCAGGTGCGGATGCCGGATTCACAGCGGCGCATCTCGGTGACGACGCCGCGGCCTTTGTCCTCGTAGCCCGGATGATACGAGTGGACCCAATACCACGCGTCGGCGCCCATATACATGAGCCGGCCGCCGCGCTGGGTGTAGTTGTGGAGCGCGTCGAGCTGGGTGCCGGAATTGTGCTCCGGATGCGAGCCGGTGATGATGACGTTGTAGTTCTCGATCCTCGCGAGTCCGTCGTAGGTGATGTCCTCGTCGGTGAAGACGTCGTAGTCGTAGCCCATCGTCTCCAGCCAGTAGATCAGATGGAGGTCGGCCGGGTATTGCCACGGCGCTTGAGCGAGGAAGTGGTCGTATTTCGGCCGGATCGACAGGATCGGCCGCAGGCGCGACGAGATCGAGATGCCGGTGCCGTCGGTGTGGGTGTCGTAGATCGACCCGCCGTATTCGCGGTGCTCGGACAGGAACATGTTCTGCTGCTGCATGATCGGCACGCGGTAGACGAACAGTTCGGCGCCACCCGCGTTGCAGGCCACGTGCTCGTTGGCATAGGCCATGTAGCTGATGGTCGGCACCATCACCGCGATCTTGGCGGTCTCCTGGCCGACGCGCGGCACCACCCAGAACGGGATGAACTCCTCGTCGCCCTCGCTCGTGGTCAGCTTGGCGGCGTAGAACCGGCTCTTCACGCCAGTCTCCGGCACGACCCAAGCGAAATCCGAGGTCCAGCGGGCGTCGTCTACGTCGTCGTCGTGGAAGCTGATGGCGCCGTATTCTTGCGGTGCGTGCTTCCAGTCGAAGTTCTGGCCGGACCAGTTGTAGCCGGTCATGCCGCGGTTGGGGCAGTTCACCAGGCTCGCATCGAAGCGATAGGGACCCTCGTCCTTACAGGTCAGGGTGTCGATGCCGACCGAGAAATTCCAGGCCGCGACGATGCATTCGGAGAGCTTGCCGGTCGGGCCGGCATTGCGCCTCTCGGTCAGGCCCGGCTGGGCGCCGGCTTTCATCATCTCGATCTCGGCACGCGAGAGCGCCCGGTTGCAGATGCGCGGGCTGTCGAGCTTGCCATTATATTTGCCGGCAAAGACCACGCCCGCCGGCTTCGAGGAGGCGGCGAGCGGATCCTCCGGCGCCAGCCGCTCGACATAAGCGCCGAGTGCCACGGGGACGGGGGCGTGGGCGATGGCGACCTTCAGGCTCGCCTCGACCGGGGCGATTTCGGGATCAAGCGCGTAGACGACTTGCGGCTCATGGATCAGCGTGACGGCACCGGTGGCCGCATCGAAGGTCGCGGCGCAGAAATGCCACGCATGGTCGCGCAGCGGTACACCGGTGGTGATCCGGTGCTCGTTGATGCGCAGCTCCAGGCAGCCCTCCTCGTTGATGAAGAGGCCGTAGCCGCACTCGTTCGACCACTTGGTGACGAGGCCCTGCGGCCCGTGCTTCCAGTAGCGAGGATGGGTCTTGGGCGCGGTCGGCCAGATCCAGCACTGGAGCGTGAAGCTCTCGACGTGGAAGGGCTTGGCGTCCGGAACGTAAGCGTAGGAGCCGCCGTGAATGACCTGCTTGCGGCCCTGGTAGCTGCCGTTGACCGCTGCCTCGACCGGCTTGTCGATGTAGCCGGGCCCGCGCGGGTTGGTGTCGCCGTTGATCATCTGGACGATCTCGACCTTGTACTCGGACGGACCGTCGCAATTGACGTAGAACTGGATCGTATCACCGGGATGCACGCCGAACTTATCGGCGTAACCGGTCAGCCTCATGGTGGTCATCGGGTCAATCCTCTGGGGAGCGTCTCTGGTCCACGCCCCGACGTTGCGCGCGTCCTTGCGCGAGGGGCGCCGGGAGGCGCGTGCGGCCTCCCGCTGATCGACGTGTTTTCAAAAATTCGGCCGCCTCAGGTAATCGGCCAGTTGTCGTCCTTGCGCTTCCAGCCCTCGTGATAGTCTTCCGGGAAGCCGTAGCTGTCGGAGAGTTCGTCGAGGCGCATCAGGAAGATGTCGTGCTGGATTTCCTGCTCATCGGTGTAGACTTTGTCGCCGACGAATTCGGGCGGCACACCGCGGATGCCGGAGAGCCGGGCGATGCGCCACTCCGCATCAACCCGCGTGCAGATCACGATCAGCTTCCCCTTCGGGCTCTCACCGCGCATGCGTAGCAGCACCCGCTTGAGCACCGGGTCGGTATGGACGCCGCCGGTCACCACCGTGGTATCGCCCGGCGTCTCGCACAGCAGCACCGAGTTGCCGGCCACCCCCTTCATCGAGTCCATGCAAGCCTTATGCGCGTCGATCAGGCGCTGGCGTTCGGGCGTGCCCTTCTTCGGGATCGGTTCCATCGTCGTCGCTCCTCGTGATCCCGGCCGCGCCTTTGCGGCCGGACATGGTTGCGGGCTTCATGTGCACCGCCGGTGCAATCCGGCGGGCGGCCCGTGCCGGCGGAGCCACGATGCTCCGCTGAGAAGTTGATGTGCTGACAAATTCGCTCATGATATTCGGAATATCTGATCCGAATACATTGATCGCCTTTGTTGATCTGACTTAATACTGTTCCACTCTGTCGGTCAAGCAGAGTTTTCTTGCCAGGAAACGTTTTTTACGCTGATCTTGAACGTTTCTGCCGTCATCGCGGGCATCAGCGAAGCGATCCAGCGGCGCGATCTCTCCCGGATAGGACAGCGCCCTGGATTGCTTCGGCTCCACTTGGCAATGGCGGCGTGGCCAAGGGCTCAGATCGTCATGTGCCGCTCGATCAGTTCGTCGGTCATCTCACGGATCGGCCCGCGGGCGACGATGCGGCCGTTCTCCATCATCAGGAAGGCGTCACCGAGCTTGCGCGCGACCTTGATGTGCTGCTCGGTGAGGATCAGCGTGATGCCGAATTCCTTGTTGAGCCGCCCGAGCGTCTGGCCGATCTCGGCGACGATGTTGGGCTGGATGCCCTCGGTCGGCTCGTCGAGGAGCAGGATGCGCGGGTTGGTGGCGAGCGCGCGGGCGATGGCGAGCTGCTGCTGCTGGCCGCCCGAGAGCAGACCTGCCTTCCGGTGCAAGTTCTGCGCGAGGTAGGGAAACAGGCTCAGGCAGAGTTCCGGCACATCCTGACGCCCGTCGGTGCGGGCGAAGGTGCCGAGCAGGATGTTCTCCTTGACCGTGAAGTGCGGCAGGATCTGGCGCCCCTGCGGGATGTAGCCGAGGCCGTACTTGGCCCGCACATGGGTCGGCGCCTTCCCGATCGGATCGCCGTCGATCCGGATCTCGCCGGAGGTCCGGTCGGTCAGGCCCATGATGGTGCGCAACAGCGTGGTCTTGCCAACGCCGTTGCGGCCGAGCACGCACAGGCACTGCCCCTCGGGCAGGCTGAAGCCCATCTCCTTCAGGATCGGCGTCTTGCCATAGTAGGAAGTCACGCGGTCGAGATCGAGCAGCATCGTCAGACCTCCGGCTCGCCGAGATAGACCTCGCGCACCCGCGGGTCGTTCTCGATGTCGCTGAGCTTTCCCTGCGCCAGGAAGGCGCCCATGTGCATCACCGTCACCACGTCGGCGATCTGCCGGACGAAGCCCATGTCGTGCTCGACCACGATCAGGGTGTTGGTGCGCTTGAGTTCGTTGAGGAAGACGATGGTCTTCTCGATCTCGGACTCGGTCATGCCCGCGACCGGCTCGTCGAGGAGCAGGATCGCCGGGTTCTGCATCAGCACCATGCCGATCTCGAGCCACTGCGTCTCGCCGTGGGAGAGGAAGCCAGCCTCGGTCTCGAGACGGTCCTTGAGACCGGTGAGGGTGGCCACTTCATCGAGCTTGGCCGAGAAGCCGGCGGGGCGTCGCCGCAGCATGTTGCGGAACGGATTGACCTCGCGCGAGTAGGCGACCTCGAAGTTCTGGCGCACGCTCAACTCGCGGAACACCGCCGGCACCTGAAATTTGCGCCCGATGCCGCGCTGGGCGATCTCGTGCTCGCTCAAACTCGTGATGTCATCGCCGCGCAGGACTATGCTGCCGGAGGTGGGCTTCTGTCGCCCGGTGATGAGGTCCATGGTGGTGGTCTTGCCGGCCCCGTTGGGGCCGACGAGGCAGCACAGGGTCAGTTCGGTCACGTCGAGGCTGAAGCCGTTGATGACCTTGGTGCCGCCGAAGTTCTTGTGCAGGTCGCGGATTTCGAGAACGCCCATGGCTGGTTGGCTCCCTTACTCGCCCGCCGCCGGGGCACCGGAGATCGCGTGCGGCAGGTCGGGCCGCGCGTGCTTGCCGGGCTGGCGCGCGAGCGCGCCGAGCACCTTCTCGAGGAGCCCCGCCAGCCCCTTGGGCAGGAAGCGCACGACGACGATGAAGAAGGCGCCGAGCATCAGCAGCCAGGTCGCGAGGAACTGGTCGCCGAGATAGCTCTGGCCGCCCTGGATCAGGAAGGCGCCGAGGATCGCGCCGAGCAACGACAGGCGCCCGCCGATCCCGGCCCAGATCACCATGCCGATGCTGAAGGTGGTGTCGAGCTGGGCCGGCGAGACGTACTGGATCAGCATCACCCAGAGGCAGCCGGCGAGCGCGGCGATGAAGCCGGAGATCGCGTAGATGCAGGTCTCGTAGAGGGCGACGTTGTAGCCGAGGAAGCGCACCCGCTCGGGGTCGCCGCGCAGCGCCTGGACGACGAGGCCGAACTTGCTCTGCGTGAGCAGCTTGGCGCCGACCGTGGTGACGATGAGCAGGCCGCAGACGATCCAGTAGGCGGTCGGGCTGTAGGGGTCGATGTCGGTACCGAACACGCTGAGCGGTGAGGGCGGCGAGATGCCGTTGGCGCCGTTGGTGTAGGGCTGCATGTCGAGGATCAGCGTGGCGAAGGCCGAGAGCATCGCCAGCGACATGATCGCGAAGAACGGCCCCGAGACCCGGGCGCGGAACATCAGCGTGCCGAAAACGACGTAGAACAAGGTCGGCACGATCAGTGCCAGCAGGATGCCGCCGCCGGTGCTCCAGAACGGCTGCCAGAACCAGGGCAGGTGTTCCAGGCTGTTGTTGAGCATGAAGGGCGGGATCGGGTTCGATTCCGGATCCTGCGACTGCATCTGCATGGTCATGGCCATGCCGTAGGCCGCGAGCCCGAAGGCGATGCCCTGGCCGAGATTGAGGATGCCGCCGAAGCCCCAGCACAGGCTGATCGAGAGGGCAAGCATCCCGTAGATGCCGTAGACGGCGAACTGGTTGAGCAGGAAGCCGTCGGAGACGAAGGCCGGGATCAGAGCAATGCTCACAAAGAACAGCCCGTAGACTGCCCATTGCGCCGGCTTGCTATGGTAGAGGTTGCGCGTCGTCATCTGCGGGTGAGACTCTTCTGACGGGCGGAAAGAAGGGGGAGGCCGGCGGGCCTCCGAGAGGAGCGATTCATCTGCGGCCTTTGGCGACGGCGAAGAGGCCGCGCGGGCGGAAGCGCAGGAACACGACGATCAGCACGTAGAGGAGAAAGCGCGCGAAGGTGTCGTTGGTGATGAAGGCAAAGACCGACTGAAGTTCGCCCGTCAGCCCCGCCGCGGCGACGCTGCCCATCAGCGTGCCGCCGCCGACCACCACCACGAGGAAGGCCTGCACCACGTAGGCCGTGCCCATGGTCGGCAGCACGATCGCGAGCACGCCGAACAGCGAGCCGGCCACGCCCGCAAGCCCAGCGCCGAGCGCGAAGGTCGTCATGTAGACCCGGTCGGCGTTGATGCCGAAGGAGGCGGCCATCTCCTTGTTCTGCATCACCGCGCGCACCTGCATGCCGAAGCGGGTGCGGTAGAACAGGTAAGCCGTGCCCGCGACGATGAGCGCGGTGATGGCGAGCACCACGAGCCGGAACACCGACAGGCTGGCGAAGCCCACCTCGACGTTGCTCTGGAAGATCTCGGGCACGGCGATGTATTTCGGGTCCGAACCGAAGATCAGCCGCACGCCCTGCATCAGCACCAGCGACACGCCCCAGGTCGCGAGCAGCGTATCGAGCGGGCGGTTGTAGAGGTAGCGGATCAGCCCGCGCTCGATGACGAGTCCCACCAGAGCCACCACGGCGAAGGAGGCGGGCAGGCAGAGCAGGAAGGGCAGGCCGAAGGAGGATTGCAGGGCGTATGACGTGTACGCGCCCAGCATGATGAACTCGCCGTGGGCCATGTTGATGACCCCGACGGTGCCGTAGATGATCGTGAGGCCGATCGCGGCGATGAGCCAGATGCTGGCGATGCTCAGGCCCAGCACCAGGGCATTGGCGAAAGGTGCGATGTCGAGGGACGTCACGGGACCTCCGTGAATGCGGAGCCCGGCCGCGAAGAACCGCGGCCGGAGCGGTTGCGCGGGGGCGTCAGATGACGTTCTTGCGGCTCTTGCCGTCGGGGGCGACGAGGCCCGTGGCGGTGCATTTGCCGGCATTCGGGTAGATCGAGTACGGATCGGGAGCGACGTGCTCTTTGGCTTCCGAGACGATCTTGAAGCTGCCGTCCGCTTGGCACTGGCCGATCTTCGGCTTGAGCCACGAATTGAAGTTGTCGCCGTCGATCCAGATCAGGCCTTCCGGCGAGACGTCGTCCTCGACCCGCACACCGCCGCTGACGTCGCGGATCATGCGCGAGGTGACCTCCTCGACATTGCCGGTCTTCTTGATCGCCGCCTCGAGTCCGGCCTTGAACACGTAGGCCGAGAGGTAGGTCTCCTCCATGTTGTAATGGGTGGAGCCGTTCTTGCCGTACTTGCTCTTGAGGAAATTCTCGACGAACTTTTGGTTGGTTGGGTTTTCCAGTGACTGGAAGTAAGGCGCCGACAGGAAGTGTCCGGCGCCGAAATCGGCACCCATGGCCTTGGTCTCGATCTCACCGGTGGTGAGCGAGGCGATCGGCATGGAATCGACCTTGAAGCCCTCCTGCTTGAACTGCTTGTGGAAGGCGATGTCGGAGGCGCCGACGACGGTCGAGAAGATGAAGTTCGGCTTGGCGTCACGGATCTTGCCGAGAACGGGCCCGAACTCGGAACTGCCGAGCGGGATGTACTCCTCGCCGAGCAGCTCGCCGCCGGCCTCCTGGAGCCAGATCTTGGCGTTCTTGTTCGACTCCTTCGGCCAAACGTAGTTCGAACCGACGAAGAAGACCTTCTTGCCGAAGTTCTTGACCATGTAGGGAATCAGATCCTTCGAGTGCTGGTTGGCCAGCGGACCCGTGCAGATCGTGTTCTGGGTGCACTCGGCACCCTCGTAGCAGGTCGGATAGTAGAGCAGGCTGTTCTGCGACATCACCACCGGCAGGATCGCCTTACGGCTCGCCGAGGTGTAGCAGCCGAACAGCGCAATCACCTTCTCGCGGATGATGAGTTCCTTAGCCTTCTCCGAGTAGACGTTGAAGTCCGACTTGGCGTCGACGATCACCGGCTGAATCGGATGCCCGGCGATACCACCGTTCTTGTTAATCTCGTCGATGGCGTACTGCATCACGAGAGTGGAGTCTTCCTCCGGCACCGCGAGCTGGCCGGTGAGGGAGAACAGTAGGCCGACCTTGATCGGCTCACCCTTCTTGAGCGTCGCACCCCAAGCCTCGCGCGCCGTCGGTAGCCAGAGATGCGGTGCGGCGATCGCCGCTGCGGCAAGGGAAGACTGCTTCAAGAGCTTGCGACGCGTGAGGTCCATGTCGATCCCCTTCTTTGCTGTGCAATTGCCTGATTTTTGAGCGGATACTGGGCTCTCTGCTCAAGAAGTAATTCTTGTTTCTTCCAGGGAAACGCTACGGCGCTCTTTCGCAGCGCGTCAAGAGCGTATTTCCTTTGAGGACATTTTTTTTCTTTCCAGCAATGGCAACCATGTCCACCGCCAACGCTGAACCGCATCGTGGCCCGCTTGCAAGCACGATGCCGCAAAATCCAAAAACCCCAAATTCGCAGTTGACCGTACAGGAACTTCAGTGTCAGCCTAGTAGAGCAAGGGATATGTGATCAAAAATTACGCAAAAGCACGAGCTTTGATCACATTGCAAAAGAATCGAACCAGCCAAGGGCTTCGGCCTACGGTTGTTAAAAGTTCGGTCAAAACCAGAAATCGGACATCTGCTGTTGCACGGCACTTGCGAGGCGTGCGGCGGCATCGTGGGCCGTGGAAGCCGCCGGATTGCGCACCGCACAATCCGGCGGCTCTCAAGGTCAGCGAAGTCTAGATCGCAACGGGTTAAGTTAAGGGGATGACGTGATGCACGGCGGTGGATACGGGAAGGAACCAGGGACGACTCGCTCGGAACAGCGAGGACGGCATTGTGGATGGGCCGCCGGCGCGCTGCTTGCGGCGAGTCTTGCGGGCGCCACCGGAGCGCTGGCGCAGCAGCCCTCGCCGGTGGGCCAGTTCAACGATCAGACGCAGCCGCGTACCGATCCCCGCATCGCCGAAAAGCCCG
>Ga0268290_100275_pt1 | contig 10781 bp, 6 predicted proteins | sample MetspRMADM_FD_191346 | JGI IMG/M metagenome (GOLD analysis project Ga0268290, IMG submission 191346) | Soil microbial communities from San-Diego area, Southern California, United States - Methylocaldum sp. RMAD-M | ecosystem: Environmental > Terrestrial > Soil > Desert | place: USA: California... | reverse complement strand
GCAGTGATCGCCCTCGACATCGACCGGTTCAAGGCGATCAACGACGCCATCGGCCTCTCGGCGGGCGACTCGATCCTGCTCACCCTCTCGCGCCGGCTCGGCCGTCTGCTGCGGCCGCAGGACACCTTGGCCCGGGTCGCGGGTGACGAGTTCGCGGTGATCCTGCTCTCCGAGCGCGAGCCCGACCGCATCCTCTCCTTCGCCGAGATGATCCGGCGTGCCATTGCCACCCCGGTCACCTATGCCGACCGCGAGGTGTTCCTCACCGTCTCCATCGGCATCGCCCTGCACGAGGCGGCGCAAGGGGCGGGGAATAACGGCCAGCCACGCCGGGAAGAGGTGTTCAAGAACGCCGAGATGGCGATGATCCAAGCCAAGCGCGGCGGCGGCGACCGGATCGAGGTGTTCCGCGCCAACATGCGGCTGGAGCGCTCCGACCGGCTGATGCTGGAGGCGGATCTGCGCAAGGCGCTGGAGCGCAACGAGATCAAGGTGCTGTTCCAGCCGATCGTCCGGCTCGAGGACCGCACCGTCGCCGGCTTCGAAACGCTGCTGCGCTGGGACCATCCGAAGCTCGGCCGCATCGCGCCCTCGACCTTCCTGCCGGTGGCGGAAGAGACCGGTGTCATCGTCCAGCTCGGCAATTTCGCCATCGAGCGCACGGCGCTCGAACTCGCCGCCTGGCAGCGCTCCCTCGATGTCGAGCCGCCGATCTTCGCCTCGGTCAACGTCTCCTCGCGGCAGCTCCTGCGCCATGACCTCCTGCATGACGTGAAAACGGTGATCGCCCGCACCGGCGTGTTGCCAGGCTCGCTCAAGCTGGAACTGGCCGAGGGGCTGGTGATGGAGAACCCGGAATACGCCGCCCAGATGCTCACCCGCATTCACGACCTCGGCGCCGGTCTGGTCCTCGACGATTTCGGCACCGGCTACTCGGCAATCTCCTATCTCCAGCGCTTCCCCTTCGACACGATCAAGATCGACCACAGTTTCGTGCGCCAGATGGGCCAGGGACGCACCGCCATGCTGCGCTCCGTCCTGCGGATGGGGCAGGAACTGGGCCTCGCCACCATCGCCGAGGGCGCCGAGTCGGAGGAAGACGCGCAAGGGCTGCAGGAGCTCGGCTGCGATTATGCGCAGGGGGCGGCCTTCGGCGAGCCGATGACCGTGCTCCAGGCCCGCCAGCTCGTCGGCGCCGCGCCCGAGGCGGCGTGATCCCGCTGTCGGGTTCCGCCATCCTGATCTCGCGATGAGGCAGGTCGCTCGCGCTTCTGTTTAAACCTCCCTTAACCATGTTGAAGGAAGGTCCATCCGAGCTATCCGGGACGCCGCTTCGGCGGGCCCGCCGGTCTGAGGATGGACGATGATCGAGGCGACGAGACGCAGGAGCCCGGCCCCCTCCGGTAGCGCGATGCGGCGCCTGATGACACGCCCCATCCACGCGCATCTCGCCGGGGCGGTGCAGCCGCGGGCGTTCGTTTCGGAAAGTGCGGCGGAAGCGGTGACGGAGGCTCCGGCGGAAGCCGTCGCGCAGGTCGTGGTGGAAGCACCAGCGGATGCTCCGGCGCAAGTCCCCGCTTCCCTGCTCTCCGAGCCTGAAGTCGATACGGGTGAGGCGGATCTCACGCGCCTGCGCCTCGAAGTCGCGATGATGAAAGCGGCGCTGGCCGCCGAGCGCCGGGAGAGCGAGGCCCTTCGCAGCAGCCTCGGCCTCGTGGAAGCGGAGACGCTGAGCGAGGAGTCGCGGGCGGTGCGCGCGCGCTGGGCCGCCCTGGTCGAGCGCCTGATCCACGACCCGCGCTGATCCTTCGAAACACCTGACATCAGATCGGAGCGGGTTGCCGCCATGCGTGCTCCCACGAGCGCCCGTTGCTCGCTTGTCGTCAACGGCCAGCCCCTGCGGGTCTCCCCCGGCGACACCTCGCTGGAAACTGCGCTCGCCGACGGGGTGATCGCCCCGATGACCGGCCTGTTCGGCCAGGGCGCCGGTCCTGCCTCGCGACGGCTGCCCGTTCGAGCCCGGCGAGCGGAGGCGGTGACGCTGTCCGTTCCCGATCCGGACGCGACGATCCGGCCCGTCAAGACACCCGCGCGGACACTCGCGCGCCGCACCGGCAGCATCGACACGATCACGGCGCTTGCGCCGCGGGTCCTGCAGGTGGTCGCAACCCTGGAGCGGCGGCTTCCCTTCGAGCCGGGCGATCAGGTCGTCGTCACGCTCGAGGGGGGGCGCCCGGTCACCCTCACGCCGACGCTCGGCGTCGAGGGCGGCGCGGAGCTGAATGAACTCGTCTTCCACCTGCGCGGCGAGTGCGCGGAGGATCTCACCGCCCTGTTCGGCTGCGCCGTCGAGCCCGGCCGCGCGGTGAAGGTGAAAGGCCCGGTCGGCAACGGCACCTACCGTCCCGGCGGCGGCCGTCTCGTGCTGGTCGCGGCGGAGACCGGATTTGCCGGAATCTGGGCCATTGCCCGTGCCGCGCGCTACGTCGAGCCCGCCCGCGAGATCTGCCTCGTGATCGGCGCCCGCGATCCCCTCGACCTCTACATGCGCCCATCCCTGGAGTGGCTGCGCGCCACCGGCGTGACTCGCATCACGCTCGCCGCCGACCGCCACCGCCAGCGGGCCCCGGACGTGCGCCCCGGTCCGCTCACCGCCCACATCCCAAGCCTGCGGGCGACCGATGTGGTGCATGCCTCCGGCTGTCCCTCGACACTCGGCGCGGTCGAGGTTTTGGCGGCGGCGGCGGGCGCGCGGTACTACCCGATCCCGCTCGAACCGGGGGCGTGAGACGCTCTTCGAAACGGGTCTCCTATCCGCCTCCCTCATCCTGAGGCTAAGGATCGGACGAACGGGCTCGGACCGCTCGTTACCAATCGGGCACAGTTTGCCCGTCTCAGTTCACACAAATAGGGGCAGGACGGATCACCCGTCCTGCCCCTTTTTCGATTTCAACGGCTGACGGGTTCAGGCCACCTTCACCCGCCAGATCTCCTCGGCGTATTCGCGCATCGAGCGGTCGGAGGAGAACCACGCCATGCGGGCGGTGTTGAGGATCGCCGCGCGCCACCACTGGGCCGGACGCTTCCAGGCGGCGTCGATCTCGCGCTGGACGCGCCAGTAATCCTCGAAATCGACCGTGGTCAGGTAGCGGTCGCTGTGGCGCAGCTCGTCCACGAGTGGCGCGAAGCGGGCCGGATCATCCGGCGAGAACGCGCCGCCAGCGATGGCATCGAGCGCCGCGGCCAGCCGCGGCGAGGCCGCGATCGCCTTGGCAGCGTAATCCGGCTCGCCCGCGCGGGCGAGCACCCCTTCGGCGTCGAGGCCGAAGATGAAGATGTTCTCCGCGCCGACATGATCCTTGATCTCGATATTGGCGCCGTCGAGCGTACCGACGGTCAGCGCACCGTTGAGGGCGAGCTTCATGTTACCCGTGCCCGAGGCTTCCATGCCCGCGGTCGAGATCTGCTCGGAAAGGTCGGCGGCCGGGATGATCACCTCGGCCAGGCTCACCGAGTAGTTCGGCAGGAACACCACCTTCAGCCGGTCGCCGATCTCGGGATCCGTGTTGACGACGTTGGCGATGTCGCCCGCGAGCTTGATGATGAGCTTGGCCTGGACGTAGCTCGGCGCCGCCTTGCCGGCGAAAATTTTGACGCGTGGCGTCCAATCCTTGTGCGGCGCCTGTTTGATCGCCTGGTAGAGCGCCACGGTCTCGATGAGGTTGAGGAGCTGGCGCTTGTACTCGTGGATGCGCTTGATCTGCACGTCGAACAGCGCCGAGGGATCGACGGTGACGCCGGTGCGCTCGGCGATCACGTGGGCGAGGCGCTTCTTGCGGGTCTTCCGCATCGCTGCGTAGCGCTTGCGGAATTCCGGGTCGTCGGCAAACGGCACCAGCCGCTCGAGCAGTGTCGGATCATCGAGAACGCCCTCGCCCGCCGCCTCGACGGCGAGCGCCGTCAGCTCCGGGTTGGCGTTGTGGAGCCAGCGGCGGAAGGTGATGCCGTTGGTCTTGTTGATGATCTTCTCCGGCTCGATTGCGTGGAGATCCTTGAACACGGTCGACTTCAGCAGCTCGCTGTGGAGCGCCGAGACGCCGTTGACCCGCCGCGAGCCATGGAAGGCCAGCGGCCCCATGCGCACGCGCCGGCCGTGCGACTCGTCGATCAGCGAGACGGTGGACACGTCGAACGCCCCGCCCGATGCCCCGCCTTTGGCGTTCTTGCTCTGCTCCTCGAGGTGCAGCCAGTTGATCAGGTAGATGATCTGCATGTGGCGCGGCAGCAGTCGCTCCATCAGCTCGACCGGCCAGGTCTCCAGCGCCTCGGGCAGCAGGGTGTGATTGGTGTAGTGCAGGGTGTTGGAGGTGATCTGCCACGCATCCTCCCAGGGAAGGTCGTGATCCTCCATCAGGATGCGCATCAGCTCCGGCACGGCGATGGCCGGATGCGTGTCGTTGAGCTGGATCGCGGCGTGGTCGGGCAGGGAGCGCAAGCTGCCGCGCTCGGCGACGTGCCGGCGCACGAGATCTTGCAGCGACGCGGAGGTGAAGAAGAACTCCTGGCGCAGGCGCAGCTCCTGGCCCTCGGCGGAGGAATCGCTCGGATACAGCACCCGCGAGATCGCCTCGGCCCGGGCCCGGTCGGCCACCGCGCCGACATGGTCGCCGGCATTGAAGCGGGCGAGTTCGAGCGGCGCGTCGGCCTCCGCCTTCCACAGCCGCAGGACGTTGACGTGTTTACCCCGCCAGCCGACGATCGGCACGTCGTAGGCAACCGCGTTCACGGTCTCGGCCGGGTGCCAGTGGCGGCGGATCTGATGGTCGCCCTGGCTCGTCATGGTGACGTGGCCGCCGAAGCCGATCTTGTAGGTCGATTCCGGCCGGGCGAACTCCCAAGGATTGCCTTCCGCGAGCCAGGTCTCCGGCGCCTCGCGCTGCCATCCGTCTTCCAGCGACTGGCGGAAGATGCCGTGGTCGTAGCGGATGCCGTAGCCGATCGCGGGGATCGACAGGCTCGCCATGCTCTCCATGAAGCAGGCGGCGAGCCGCCCGAGGCCGCCATTGCCGAGCGCCGCGTCGGGCTCGGCCCCCTCGACGTCGGCGAGATCGACGCCGAGGTCGCGAAGCGCCGCCTTGGTGGTCTCGACGAGGCCGAGATTGTTCATCGCATCCGACAGAAGCCGGCCGATCAGGAATTCGAGCGAGAGGTAATAGACCCGCTTGTCCGGCACGGTGCCGGCGTGAGCCCGATAGCAGGCATCGACGATCCGGTCGCGCAGCGCCAGTGCGGTGGCGGCGAACCAGTCGCGCTCGCGGGCAGCCTCGGGCGTCTTGCCGATCACGTAGATGAGCTTGGCGCGGATGTCCTCGCGCAAAGCCACGACGGCGTCGCTTCCGGCGCTCTCACGCGGCTTAACATAGGTGGCGGCGGCCTTCGCCGTCTTCGCCGATGAAGCGGAAGTGTCCGCTTCGCCGTTCCTGACGAGAACGGACAGAGCTTCGTTCAGCACCTGGGTATCCCCCTTCGTTGCAGCCGAGGATGTCGGTTGAGCGCGGAGCCCGGCCGCTTCTCGCGGCGGCCCGATGATCCGCGACGTGGTCTGTCGCCCTGCCGCACCATGGTGTTGCCGGTGGCCGGCCTTGTCGAGACACATCGCGACACATGCGTGCAAACATGTCTTTCGCAAGTCGTATGCCCGCACGCCTGTGTCACCTTGGACACAACGCTCGCGCATCGGTCCCCGACCGGCAGGAGAAATGACACCGGACGCTTGAAGGCTTGCTGAACGGCTCTACCCAACCCTGGAATGATGCGCATGGTGTCGGTGGCAGCATCGCGGGAGGTCCGATGGGCGGTCCGATATCCGGGACGAGCGGCTCCGAAGCGGTCTGGTGGCAGAACGGGACAGTCTATCAGGTCTATCCGCGCTCATTCCAGGACACGGATGGGGACGGCGTCGGCGACCTTCGGGGGATCACGGCGCGGCTGGACTACCTCGCATGGCTCGGCGTCGATGCGGTCTGGATCTCGCCGTTCTACCGCTCGCCCATGGCCGATTTCGGCTACGACGTGGCCGATTACTGCGCCGTCGACCCGCTATTCGGCACCCTGGAGGATTTCGATGCCCTGATCAGCGAGGCGCATCGGCGCCGGCTGAAGGTGATTCTCGACTTCGTGCCCAACCACAGCTCGATCGAGCATCCGTGGTTCGCCGAGAGCCGTGCGAGCCGCGAGGCACGCAAGCGCGACTGGTACATCTGGCGCGATCCGGCCCCCGACGGCGGTCCGCCGAACAACTGGCTCTCGAATTTCGGAGGCCCGGCCTGGACCCAGGATCCGGCTACCGGCCAGTACTACTATCACGCCTTCCTGCCCGAGCAGCCGGACCTGAACTGGCGCAACCCGGACGTGCGGGCGGCGATGCACGACGCCCTGCGCTTCTGGCTGGAGCGCAGCGTGGACGGTTTTCGCGTCGATGTGATCTGGCACCTGATCAAGGACGAGGGATTTCGCGACAACCCGCAGAATCCCGCCTTCCAGTCGCATCAGGCCGGGATCAACCGCTTCCATCAGGTCTATTCCTGCGACCGGCCCGAGGTGCTCGACGTCATTGCCGGGATGCGCACGGTGCTGCGCGCATACGGCGAGCGGGTGCTGATCGGCGAGATCTACCTGCCGATCGAGCGCCTGATGGCTTATTACGGCCCCGGCCTCACGGGGGCCGACTTGCCGTTCAACTTCCAGCTCATCCAGACGCCGTGGCGCGCGGACGCAGTGGCGGCTCTGGTGGCGGAATACGAGGCGGCCCTGCCCGAAGGCGGCTGGCCGAACTGGGTGCTCGGCAACCACGACCAGCCCCGCATCGCCGCCCGTGTCGGCGAGGCGCAGGCGCGCGTGGCGGCCATGCTGCTGTTGACGCTGCGCGGCACGCCGACGCTCTATTACGGCGATGAGATCGGTCTCGGACACGTCGCGGTGCCGCCCGAGCGGGCACAGGATCCGTGGGGGCGCAACGAGCCCGGCCACGGGCGTGACCCGGAGCGCACGCCGATGCAGTGGGAGGACGCACCGAATGCGGGCTTCACCACCGGTACGCCCTGGCTTCCGCTCAGTGCCGACGCGGAGCGGCGCAACGTCGACGAGATGCGCGATGATTCCCGCTCGATCCTGACGCTCTACCGCCGGCTCCTGTCCCTGCGCCGGGATCATTCCGCTCTGTCGATCGGTGAGTGGCGCAGCCTCTCCCTGCCTCCGGATCTCGCCGCCGCGGTGCTCGCCTACGAGCGTTTCGCCGGTGGTGAAACCCTGCGCATTCTGCTCAATTTCGGTCATCGGGATTGGTTGGTGCCACTGGGAGCTGAGAGCGCCTGGACGATTCTGCTCTCGACCCATCCGGGGCGGGCGGGCGGCAGGGCCGAAGGCAATCTCCAGCTTCACCCGGACGAGGGAGTCATCCTCCGGCCGACAGACCGCTAAGGTCCTCCCGTCCTCGACTCGCTGCCTGCGGCTCCTACGCTGCGCCGCACCCTGTGCGTTTCACCACCCAAGGCGGGGCTCGATGCGATGGGAAGCGGACATATTCCTGCAGCGCAGGCAGCCCATGATGGCAACGCGGGTCGCAACGCAATAATATTGGTCTGAACCTGGCCTGAATTGTGCGATGCAACGGAACGGATTGCCTTCCGGAGCATTTCAATGCCGAGCGCAGCAGCGGCGGTTCCCGCTTTCCACGAGCCGCGCCGCTGGTCTGGGGGCGTGTCGATGGCTTACGTGGATCTCGGTGATCGCCCGGTCGCCGAGGCATCGTCGCTGATCCCGCAATCCGAGCCCGGCATCAGGCTCGGCAACGCTCTTCTTCCCCGGATCCTCTACGCTACGCCGGAAATGGCGGATTTCGTGAAGACCGGCGGCCTCGGGGAGGTCGCGGGTTCACTGCCCCGCGCCCTGCGCCGCCACTACGACGTCCGCATCCTCATCCCCGGCTACGCGCGGGTGCTCGCCGGACTCGAAAACCTGACGATGATCGCCCGGTTCGGCAGCTTCGCCAGCGTACCGGGCTGCGAACTCGGCTTCGGCACCACGCCGGACGGGCTCGGCGTCTACGTGCTGGTCGCGCCCGACCTGTACGAGCGCGACGGCACGCCCTACGGCGATGCCAGCGGCGATTTCGGCGACAACGACCTGCGGTTTGCCCGCCTCAGCCGGGCGGCGGCGGAACTCGCCGCCGGCATCGATCCTTACTGGTCGGCCGATCTGCTGCATCTCAACGACTGGCAGACGGCGCTGGCGCCCGCCTACATGTCCTGGCTCGGCATCCGCCGCCCGAGCGTGCTGACGATCCACAATCTCGCCTATCAGGGTCTGTTCCACCGCGACAATCTCGGGCGGATCGGCGTGCCGGACTACGCGTTCCAAATGGACGGCGTCGAGTTCTACGGCCAGCTCTCCTTCCTCAAGGCCGGCATCTACCACGCGTCTCACGTCACCACGGTGAGCGAGACCTACGCGCGCGAGATCACCACGCCCGAGGGAGGCTGCGGCCTCGACGGCCTCCTGCGCACCCGCGCCGCGCAGGGACGCCTCACCGGCATCCTCAACGGAATCGACGACAGCTGGGACCCGCGCACCGACCCGCACCTCGCCACCCGTTTCGAGCCCGATGACTGGAAGGGCAAGCGGGCCAATGCCGACGAGGTGCGCAAACAGTTCGGAATGGCGGTCTCCCGCGGCCCGCTCTTCGCCATCGTCTCGCGCCTCGTCCACCAGAAGGGCATCGATCTCAGCATCAGCGCCGCCGAATCGATCGTCGCCGAGGGCGGTCAGCTCGTGGTGATCGGCCAGGGCGAGGGCCGGTTTGAGGAGGCATTGCGCGACCTCGCCGGGCGCCATCCCGCGAATGTCGGTGTCCATGTGGGCTTCAGGGAAACCGAGGCCCGCCGCATCTTCGCCGGCAGCGACTTCCTGCTGATGCCCTCACGTTTCGAACCCTGCGGGCTGGCTCAGATGTACGCGCAACGCTTCGGCTCCCTGCCGATCGTGCGCCGCACCGGCGGTCTCAACGACACGGTCGAGGACGGCGTCACGGGCTTCACTTTCGGCGAGGCCTCGCCCAAGGGACTGACCTCGGCCATCCGCCGTGCCTTCGAGACTTTCGGCCAGAAGAAGCGCCTCAACACCATGCGGCGCAGCGCGATGTCCCGCTCGTTCGGCTGGGACGGGGCGGCGCTGAATTACTGCAATCTCTACGCCCGCGCCTTCGGCAACCACACCGCACGGCGCTGGAAGGCAGCCTGAGGCGCAACTGGGGCCAGGGTTGACCAGGGTTATGGGAACACCGCCTCCGGAGGGCGGTTTCCTGCAAAAGTCTGCTTGGTTTCCATGGCACGGAACGGAGCGTTCCGCGTTGAGCGTCCATGGACGCGACCGTGACGCTCCCACGCAGCAACCCTCTGGTCCTCAGACTTCGCTACGGCGCGGATCTCGATGCCGGCGATCGGGCCCTCCTGGCTGACCTAGCCCGATCCAGGCGCAGCCTGGAGCCGCAGCAGGACATCGTCCGGGCCGGCGACCGGGCGGCAGGCGTCCACCTCGTCCTCGAAGGCTACGCCTTCCGCTACAAGCTCATCGATGACGGGCATCGGCAGATCCTCGGGCTGCTCCTGCCGGGCGATTTCTGCGACCTGCAATCGATCGTACTCGGCCCGTCCGACCATTACATCGCCGCGTTGACCGCATGCACCGTCGCCGACATCCCGCAGGAGCGGGTCGACGCTCTCGTCTTCCGCGATTCGCGCCTCGCCCGGACCTTGTGGTGGGCGACCCTCGTCGATGAGAGCATCCTGCGGGAATGGCTCGCCAGCATGGGCCAGCGCCCTGCCGACAAGCGCATCGCCCACCTGTTCTGCGAGCTGCTGCTGCGCCAGCAACTCGTCGGCGCCGCCGGAGAGCGGGATTGCCCCCTGCCCCTGACCCAGCCGATGCTCGCCGATATCCTCGGCATCACGACGATCCACGTGAGTCGCATCCTGCGTGACCTGCGCTTGGCCGGATTGATCCGGCTGAAGGACCGCCGGCTGCACATTCCGGACGTCGCGCGCCTGCGGGCGTTTTGCGATTTCGATCCGACCTACCTGCACTTGGTCCGAAGGCCCGATCTCGAGGCTGCCGAGGACGTTGCGGGCGTCGGGTCTTGATGCCGGCCCTGACACGCTGGCCTCGGACGCCGGCCCTGACGCGCGCGCAGGCCTGCCCCCCGGAAGGATGCCTGTACGTCAGGCAGGATCGTGCCGATTCTCTGTGCCCCGCCCCCGGCTCGTCGCTCGGGCAGCGCATGAGAACAAAGACGCCATGACAGCTCCCGATCCCGTCCCTCAGATTGCCCTCAACGACGGACGGTCCATCCCTCAGCTCGGCTTCGGCGTCTGGCGTCTGCAGGAGGCGGAAACACCCGCCCTCGTCGGCACGGCGCTCGGCAGCGGCTACCGCTCGATCGACACCGCCGCGGCCTACGGCAACGAGAGTGGCGTCGGGCGCGGATTGCGGGAGACGGTCGTGTCCCGGGCCGAGGTGTTCGTGACGACGAAGCTCTGGAACGACAGCCAGGGCTACGATGCCACGCTGCGCGCCTTCGACCAGAGTCTCGCCCGGCTCGGCCTCGCGCAGGTCGACCTCTACCTGATTCACTGGCCCTGCCCCGACCGGGAGCTGTATCTCGACACTTGGAGGGCCCTGATCCGCCTGCGCGAGGAGGGTCGTACGGCCTCGATCGGCGTCTCGAA
>Ga0268290_100274_pt1 | contig 10823 bp, 12 predicted proteins | sample MetspRMADM_FD_191346 | JGI IMG/M metagenome (GOLD analysis project Ga0268290, IMG submission 191346) | Soil microbial communities from San-Diego area, Southern California, United States - Methylocaldum sp. RMAD-M | ecosystem: Environmental > Terrestrial > Soil > Desert | place: USA: California... | reverse complement strand
CTAAACGAACCCCATCGCCGACCGGCAACGGTCCGGCGCCCAGGTGGCGGAATTGGTAGACGCGCTGGTTTCAGGTACCAGTCTCGCAAGAGGTGAAGGTTCGAGTCCTTTCCTGGGCACCATCAGCTGCCTAAAGCGCTGATCCGCAATAAGCATCTGATTTTGAATGGGTTTGAGATTGCCTCGCTGTACAACAGCGATGTGCAACATGCCCCTCCAGATGCCTCGTCCGATGAAGCGTCCCGGCTCCACATTCCATCAGCTCGTCCAACGCATTCCCGCTGACATCGCGGGGCGCGCAGTTGGAATGCGACTCGCTATCCCCGTGGGCGTCGAGACCGCGGACATCCTCATCACGCCCGGCCGCAAGGACATCCGCACGTCGCTCCGCACCCGTGACCCGCGAGAGGCGCGCGAGAGGCAGGCGGTCGCTGTGGCCTATCTTGAAGCCGTCTGGCGCTCCGTGCGCGAGGGCCCCCGAAGGCTCACCCACAAGGAGGCCGTGGCGCTCGCTGGCGAGGCGTACCGGACGCTAGTCGAGCGCGCGGAGGAGGACCCCGGCCCCGTCGCAGGGTGGGCGATTCGGGAAGCTCAGAACCTCCAAGCCGAGTTCGGCAAGTTCGGCGTTGGCCGGGCGGAGCTCAAGATCGGAGTGGGCGAAGCGGAGAGACGGCGCGAGAGCCTGGAGGAGTTGCTGGGACCCGTGGCTGACGGCTTCCTGTCTCGCCGTGGCCTCATCATCGATGCGGAGAGCCGTGCGCGCCTTCTGGAGCAACTCCTGTCCGCGGACCGGCAAGCCTCCCTCCTGAACCTGAGGCGGGCCGAGGGGGACTATTCCCCGGACCCTGAGGCGGGCCGCTTCCCTGCCTTCCCGGAGGCGACCAAGGCCCCTTCTAGCGTCAACCTGTTGGACCTCTTCGACGGCTGGGCGAGAGAGCGGAAGCCGTCTCAGAGCACCGTGGACCAGTGGCGCAAGCACTGTGAGAGCTTCCTCGCCTTTCTGGACAAGGATGACGCTGGGCAGGTGACGAAGGCCGATGTGGTCCGCTGGAAGGACGCCTTGGTTGCCGCGGGCGGCTCACCAAAAACCATCAACGACAGCAAGCTTGCGGCCCTCCGAGTTGCCTTCGAGTGGGGCGCGAAGAATGTTCGCGTCTCATCCAACCCCGCGGCAGGCGTCGCAGTGGCCTACAAGGTCCGCCTCCAGGACCGGATGCAGGGCTTCGATGATGCTGAGGCCGCGGCCATCTTGAACGCCGCCGCACAAGAGACCCGCCCCGCCATTCGCTGGCTTCCCCTCCTCTGCGCGACCACGGGGGCACGGGTCGGGGAGATGGCTCAGCTTCGGGGCGAGGACGTCATCACGAAGGATGGCATCCTGGCTGTCCGCATCACGGCCGAGGCGGGATCCGTGAAGAATGCAGGGTCAGAGCGCACCGTGCCGCTGCATCCGGCCGTGCTCGAAGCCGGCTTCATGGCCTTCGTTGGGGACCGCAGAGGCCCCCTCTTCTTCAACGCTGAGCGGCGTAAGGCTGACGCGAAGAAGCCGTCCCATAAGATCGTGGCCAAGAACGTGGCGAGTTGGGTCAAGGAGCTGGGACTGGAGACCGGCCGGGCGAACCGGAAGGACCCGTCACACGCTTGGAGGCACCGCTTCAAGACGCTCGCACGGGCGGCGGGGATCAACGACAGCGTGGCAGATGCCATCGTGGGGCACGCCCCGGACAGCGTCGCGAAGGCTTATGGGACGGTCACACTGGCGACGATGCGGGACGCCATCGCGCGCGTTCCGGTGCCTCGTTGAGCCCACGCCCGCGGGTATCCCTCCAGATAAACCCCGAGGGGCCTCCGCGCTCTCCTCATCAGAAACCGGGGGGATGGCAGACACGAGGGTAAGGACGGAAACGGCCGGCGCGCGTTGATGAACCCATGCGATGCTCAGGAGGGCTGGGTACTGCTCACGCTTAGCAATCTCTCAAAAATCGGGCGGAAGGCTTCAAACGCTGAGGGCGGAAATGTAGTAGCGGCATCCGCTACCGCTTGTTTTTGAGCCTCAGTCTGCGCGCGTAGTATTTGGACGCCTGGCGCACCGGGGACTGGGACAGAATCAATCAAGTGCGCTACGAACTCATCGGGAAATAGGAGTTCGATGGTTAGGATTGATCGGCTGCCAAGGCTTTGGTCGAGGCCTGCATAACTTGCCCTGAAAGATGGGACAGGCAGAAGCAGAGCCCACACGTTCGCTCCGCTGCGTTTGCGGTAGATGCAGGGAGCGATTTCTGACACTTCCTCCGCATGGTCGCGTTTGATAGTTCCGTTCCACTGCCCGAAGCCTTCTGCATCGAAGTCGAAAATCCCAACGACATTCGACACACCGGCGGCCGATGTTGCATCCAAAAGCGGGCCGGCCTTCCCTACTTGGCTGCTGCCCAGCATCTGATTTACCGCGCGCGCCCCACCAGCCGCATGAATCACGAATGGCGGCATCACATCTGGATAAAGCTTGTCCCATGCGACGCTCAATATGGTTTTGTCGGTAGATCCTTCCGTCACAACTATTAATGAAGGTGGCCTTGCGGCAATTCCTAACTCCGCAAGATCAAATGCCGCCACTGCTACCTCAGTGGAATTTATACTCGGATAATTAGGCGTCCCGTCGACGGAAACTCTGCCTGTAACCGCATCCCTTCTCAGGATGATATGCTTTGCTGTCGGTGATCCGTGGACCACAAATGGCGAATGAGTCGCGACAATGATCTGACTCTTTCTGTCGTCATCCTCTGAAACTATGCTATCGTAGTACGGAAGAACGCCTGCTTGCCACAGTGGATGCAAGCTCAATTCAGGCTCGTCTATCAACACCACGCTTCCTGGGAGGCGCTCAGCCTGGCGCAAAAGAAATGCACCGCGGAAGACAATTTGTTTTTCGCCCGTGCTTAAATTCGCAAGTGGAGTGCGAAATCCGTTCTGTTCGAATACGGCGCGATGTTCACCATTGACTGTTTCGGTGCCAACAAATCGCTTGTTGGGCACCACGCGCTCGAAGGCTTCTGCGAAGTGCTTAACCCGGCGATTTCGCAACGCCTCGGGAGGGCGGCCATCGTTGGCATCCAGCCATCGCGCTACCTCCGCGTCATCAGCGGCCTGAAGATCGACAAACAACTGAGCTACTTCTTGCGCTAATGTAGTGCCGCCCCGAAATGGAAATCGTTGATGGACCGGTACGTTGATCGTGGCTGCTGGGCTAGCCGAAGTTCCGATACTCAGAATATTCGGGACCTCGAAGGAGACATTGGCCTCGCTGTAGAAGCAAGTTGCCATGGGCGGCAATACGTTGATAGAGTTTTGTGCGCTTCCAACTCGCGTATTATCGGACAGGCGGGAATATGCATGAAACGGCCATTCGAGTGCTTGCGCGGCTGCGCTGTCGCCGAAATCTATAGCGATACCTTGAAATCCAGGCCATCGATCCCTGATTTCGCTAAAGACCTCATAACTAATTACATTGTAGAATGCACCTCCGGTGCTGGGGGCATCCAGCTCTACGAGAACGCGATAGCTCCCCCCGGAGAGGCGCCGCGGCTGATTCAATAATAAATCAGTTGGAGCCAAAGCTGCAAAGATTGTCTCTAGTATAACTGTCTTTCCTGCCCCGTTCTCTCCGGCAACAACGATCAGGCGGGACGGATCTCCATTGCTTGATCGAAAATCTACTGTGAGATCGCCAATGCCGGGGTGTCCGACTATTTCTATGCCTACGATGCGCATTCTGATAGATCTCTATAACGGTAGAAAATTGAGCCTTGAACCTTTTGGTTTGCGCTCAGCATTCGTGGTGAATCAGCCCCCGTCAGCGTCAAAGGCGAATTCCGTGCAGGAAAAGGACGGCGCTATCCCTCGCCCAGCGGCAACATCTTCCGTCTGCTAATGGTTGATGTCCTACAAAGATAATACAATAGGCTCGGTTCTGAGTGCGAAATATTTGCGGAAAAAATTTGAGAGGGCATCGATCCAGCGGCACGCGCGAGAATCCCCCCGGTGCCCCCTGGGGTACTCCTCTCCGCCCGCTTAGGCACGCGCACGCCCGCATAGGCGCGTTCAGCGGCATCTGAGCACGCGCGGAAGGCGGCCCCGGCATTCTCTCACGAAGCCTGAGCCATGGCCTGGAAGGGCGCCCTACGGCCCGCGACGGCCTACCAGCACGCCTTCGGCAGGCGCCGCTTCCACCGCTCTCCAAGGCGTAGCTTCTCGCTCCCAGCTCTGTCCGGCCGACGCCGGCTGAGGATGAAGGGGGCTGTCTCCACCACGGGCTGCGTAGGCTCCGGGGCCGCTTGCTCAACCACCTCAACGGCTTCCTGGGCTAGCACCCTCCGGGGCCTGCCGCGGCGACGTGGAGCGCCTTTGGCTGGGGCGGTGGGCGGCGAGGCACGGCGAACACGAGGAAGCTCCTCGGGCTCCGTGGCGGCCTCCGGTTCGGGCTCATGCACCTCCGCTATGAGGAGGCTCGGCAGGATGCGGCGATGCTCCGGGGCGGCCTCAGCGAGGGCCTGAAAGGCGGGAGCGGCACCATCGAGCGAGGGCCATAGGATTTCCGCTTCGGGTTGTCCGGCACGCTTCCGTGGCTCTCGGGGCGGCTTGGAGGGAATGGAGACGTAGCGGGCTGTGCCGCTCGACTTAGCTTCGACGGTGAATGTCCGCCGGACGCGGTTACGCAACGTGTTGATCCTGAGGGAGAGATCTGGGCCTCTGTCGAGACACCTTGCCTCCTCCATGCCGAGCCGTGGGATGCTTGTCGACAGCGCCGAACATCACACCTACCTGATGCTGGCACCATGACGATGCTGGGGGGGGCAGCGTTCCATTAGGGCAAGCTCCTGTGGAACGTTCCACGAAGCTAACGGAGCGGTTCCAAAAGAATGGTGTTGAGTTTCGGAACGGCTGATGGATCTATGTCTAGGAACCTAGTGGAACGCCCGGACCTGGAACGACCCTCATGCTCATCGGATACGCCCGCACCTCTACGCTGGACCAGGATGCCGGCTTCGAGGCCCAGCTCCGCGACCTGACGGCCCTGGGATGCGAGAAGCTGTTCAAGGAACAGGTCTCCTCCGTGGCTCCTCGGATGCAGCTCGAAGCGGCTCTGGAGTTCGCCCGTCATGGGGACGTCCTCGTGGTCACGAAGCTGGACCGCCTCGCCCGTAGCGTCGTCCACCTGGGCAAGATCATCGAGACCCTGGAGGCCAAGAGCGTGGCCCTCCGCATCCTGGACTTGGGCGTGGACACCACGACGCCCACCGGCAAGCTGATGCTCAACGTGCTGGGCGGCGTGGCTCAGTTCGAACGGGAGATGATGCTGGAGCGTCAGCGGGAGGGCATCGCGAAGGCCAAGGCTGAGGGCGCCTACAAGGGCCGCAAGCCGACTGTCCGGGCCCGCTCTGAGGAGATCAAGGCGCTTGCCGAACAGGGCATGAGCATGGGCGCCATCGCGGCGAAGCTCGGGATCGGGAAGGGGTCCGTGCATCGCGTGCTGAACCTAGCCGCTCCTGCCGCGTAGAGGCTCGCGGGAGGGCTCTACAGGCCCACGGAGGGAGGCTGAGCAGCCGACGCAACGACCACGGTGCTGGCCGTCAGCCGGTGCCTGAACGGCTATGAAGGACCAGCAGACTGTGGCGCCTTGGGGCCCTCATTGGTTAACCCAGGTGATGGCTTCCTAACACGAAGGAGGTAGGTTGCCTGCGTCGCTGGTCGCAGCTCTGGGCACCGGCGGCTGAGAGAGACGTATGCTCCCGCTTGATTGCAGAAGGAGTGTGCATGTTTACCGCTGTTTTTGACGCCTTCACCCCTGATCCTGGCCCTCTCGCCTATCGTGCCATCCGCCTCAGCTCATCGGGTGGGGTCGAAGGCGTCGAGCACATCAATGCCCGCAACGATGATGAGGCAATCGCTCTCACGTCACGCATGGCCAATGCGTACGGCGTGGACCTTTGGGAGCGCGGCAGATTCCTCGACAGCTTTCCTTCGTTGAGCGTGAGGGTGCCGGGCGCTGTTGCGTGACGCTGCTTAGCGCAAGCATCAAAGGCCGCCAGCGAGCCCCTGGGAGGCACCGGGCGGCATTTTAGAAGGAACCGGGGCGGCGTTAGCCCCGGCACTCACAGGCTTAGCTATCGCACCGGGCGCTCACGGACAGTCCGCTCTTCGCGCCGCTCGATGCGCTCCTCGCGGCGGGCATCAGGATCGACCCCAAGCACGCCGCCAACGGTCCCAGTCGCTGCCCCTACAGCACCGCCCACGACGCCGCCGACTGGGCCGGCTGCGCGGTTGCCGTCTTCCGCGCCACGCTCAGCGCCGCGGACGGTCCCTTGAGCTTGGGCCGTGGCGGACAGCGTGAGCGGGGAGAGGACGAGGGCAGAGGCGAGCAATATCCGCTTCATGGGGTTGGCTCCTGGAATGGTGCGCTGGCAGTAGGCCGCGCTTCACTGGGCCAACGGTCGAGATGGGCGATGGTGCCGACATCGGCGCGCCCTTCGCCCGAGCGGCGGTCTACGGCTTCCTCTTGATGACGTTCTTCGCCCCGGATGCCATCACGTCAGGGCTCGGGGCGCCTTCGCCGCGCGTCCACTCCACGACATGGTCCGCGCCCGTCACCTCCAATCGCGTAGGACCAGCGAGGACGACTGAGACGCGGTTGTTGGCGCCGGAGGTACTCAGCCTGCCGGGGGTGCTGCCGCCTCCCAGTGTCGCCGTGACGGTGTTCTGCGTGACACTGACGGTCACGTCCTGGGCCCTGCCGCCCTTCACCTTGTTGTCCATGCCGGACACAGCGAGCCCGGTCCCTTCCTCGAAGCTGACCTTGTGGCTTGAGCCGTGCACGGTGATGAGGCCGCACTTCCCCGTCAGCGCGATTTCGTTCTCCGCGCCGTAGACGCCCACGTCCTTGCCTTCGCAGTCCACGTCACGGCTGATCCCGACACCTTCGATGGTGAGTTCATCGGCTTGGGCGATGCCAAAGGAGGCCAGCGTAGCAGCGAAGACGAGGGGCAGGAGAAGGGGCATCAAAGCATCCTTGGCCGTTGCGGGGATGCGGAAGAGAGCAAACCGGCCAGGGCACGTCAAACGGTCGAGCTAGAACGCGAGCCCGCCGGGCCGCTGAAAGGACGCACCCATGACGCACGCTCTCTCCGCCGCCCTCGCGGCCACCGCCCCACACACCATGTCGAGCCTGGAAATCGCGGACCGAACCGGGAAGGAGCACCGGAACGTGATGCGCGACATCCGCGGGATGCTCATCGAACTCCACGGTGCCGGGGGTGTGCTCAGTTTTGAGCATACCCACCGCAACGCGCAGAACGGCCAGAGCTACCCGATTTTTCGGCTCCCCAAGCGGGAGTGCATCATCCTCGTCACGGGCTATTCGATCCCGATGCGGGCCGCGGTGGTGGACCGCTGGGCGGAACTAGAGGCCCAGGTCGCCGGCCCCGCGCTCCCGAACTTCGCCAACCCCGCGGAGGCCGCGCGCGCATGGGCGAGCGAGTACGAGGCCAAGACCGCGGCGCTGGCCCAGGTCCAGGTGCTCAAGCCGGCCGCCGCCCAAGCCAAGACAGAGGCCTTCAAACCAGCCTTCTAATGGCGCTCAATATTCCAGAAATGGCGAGCTAAATCAATGTGGCATAAGGCGAAATTGGCTTCAATAAGCTTGGCTGGTAGGGCGTATGCACCTTCCGACGAGACCCTTTCATGTTTCGCCATCAGCGGCCTCTTCCGCCCATTGAGATTGACGAGTTCACCGCCGGTATCGCGCTTGAGGCTATCGAGTGGCACCTCGGACATCTCGCGGACCAGATGCGGGAGACCCGTGATGCCGTGGATCGGGAAGGATGGGCCGCCGCACGGGTGCAGCGCTTCGCCCTAGACGATCTTCGCAGGCTCATCCGCGGGCACCTGAAAGAGCTGGGGCCGCCGTCCGAGATGGCTGCCGCTGAAATCCACACACGGATTGGCAACAACGTCCACAGCCTCCCACAGTCCGCCGCCAACGCCGAAGCTCTCCAAGCCGCGCGAGAGGCAGAGGCCAAGGCGATGGCCGCCCGGAAGAAAGGACGCGGACGGGACCGTGAAGCGTCACGGCGAATGGCGGGTGGCAGATGGGCGAGGCCGCGCATCGTGGTCTCGGGTGAAGACCTAGAGCCCCTGGGCGGCCAAGAGAAGGAGGAGCCCGCCACCTGAGAAACCCAGGAACGCGAGCCCGCCGGGCCGCTGAAAGGACGCACCATGGACACGCTCGACATCACCGCTTTCGAGTTCTCTTCCTCCACCGCGGAAGGAACGGACTTCGACGCCCAGCGCATCCGCGTGCTGGTCCTGGACGGCGCCCCGTGGTTCGTCGCGGCCGACGCTTGCAAGGTGTTGGGCATCACCGCCCCCACCTACGCTTACCGCCGCCTCGCTGAGGACGAAGTGCGACGCGCGGACCGGACCTCCCTGGGTCTGCCCCAGGGTGCCCCCATGGTGCTCATCTCCGAGAGCGGCCTCTACAAGCTCGTCATGCGCTCAGACGCCCCGGCCGCTGGCCCCTTCCAGGAGTGGGTGACGCGTGAGGTGCTCCCCGCCATCCGCCGGTCGGGTGGCTACAGGCTCGCAGGCACGGCCCCTGAGGCTGTCGAAGAGGGCACCGTTGCGGAGATGCCGGACGTGGCGAAGTGAATGCGTCATCCTGCCACAGAATTGGTAAGTTGTTGCCGATAATAGTCTTAATAATCACGCTGGCGAGATAGTCTCTTTAGCGTAATGATCTATTCAATATTTGCATTGCGGATTTCCAACGAGGTTTGCATAACGGCTGAGCTGAGTGACGTGCTCAAGCACTTCGGCGCCGGGAACAGGTGCCAAATGGGGCTGTAAGATGAGACTCGCTGTCGAGGTGTTCGGCAAGGGTGTGGCGTTTGAAGTGAGCCGTGGTGTGCTCAGCCTGACAATAGGCGAGCTTCTGGACGTTTATGTCCACGACGATGGGACGCGCGGGCTTCGTTGGCTCGACCGGCTTAGCCATGAGAATGGGAGCTGGGAAGTGTGGCTGGGGCGCCAGCACATTGACCTGACGTGGGGGCCGACCTGGGAGCGGTGGCGGAGCGCACAGGCGATGGAGCCGGCAGCGCTCGCTTAGCCTGACCTCGTAGATGGCGACCGACTTGGGCCTATTCCGGTTCGGGTCGGCGCATTCCCGGCGGGTGCCCGATTGCCCACCACCTACGGGCCCGGCCATTACCCGCCACCCCAGGAAAGAGGTGCGTCCTCGTCTGAGCCTCCGCACCTATCGTTTTCCTCAAGTGTAGCGCTGCCGGCCATTCTCCGCTCGCCGCTCGCTCGCCCTCCTCATCAACTCTCCCAGGAACCTCTCCCATGCCCTTGGCTGTCATTCACAGCCGGGACCCTGACGGCCGCGCGGTCGTTGGCGTTCCGATCTCCAATCGCCCAGGCACTTACGCTTGGCTCTACGCGGCTGACTACGACGTCATCCTCAACGACTACGGCACCACGCCTTGGTTCGTGAACGACAATGGGAAGGGTCGCCTCTACGTCCGGCTCGTCAGTTCCGACCGCCGGGCTAACGTGACGGTCTCCCGCGTCGTGGTGAACGACCCCGACGTCACCATGATCCGGTATCGGGATGGCGACCGCCTGAACCTCCGCTCCCGGAACCTCGATGCCGTGCGCCCGGCACCGCAACGCCGCGTGAAGGAGCGGCCGAACCGGACTCTTCGCGGGCTCGCCTCCCCGCCTGCCTGACGCCCGACCACATGGAGCATGAGCCCATGAAGAGCGCGCGCGTTCAGCCTGCGAGGCACCGCCGCTTTGACCAATGGCGAGGCGCGTCCGGTCCCGCGCTCCGTCAGCTTGTCGAAGAGACTGTTGCCGCCGTCTCCCAGCACGAGGTGGACACCGCCGCCCGCAAGCGCGCGCGTCGCGAGGGGGACCGCCTACGTCACCTCGAAGCCGTAGAGGGCGTCGTCGCCAACCTCGCTCACACCGTCCTGATGCCGCCCGAGACAGGACGCCTCGCAGTCTTCCTCCAGCACGGCGCCAAGGGCTGCGGGCGCTACGACAACCCCGCGTTCGGGAAACTGTTCACGGGCCTCCTGAGCCGCTTGGACGCAATAGGCGTGCTGTCCTTCCGCGGGCCTGCCGCGATGTGGCGGGAGGCGTCATCGATAGCGCCCACCGTCAGCTTCGCATCCCAGGTCCGGGCGCAAGGCATCAGATTGTCCGACTTCGGCCGCCTACCTGGGGAGGAAACCATCCTCCTCAAGCAGAAGGCCCGAAAGGGGCTCGCTCATTCGGGCAGCGTGGGTGGCCTCGTGGACTACGTGGACACGGCCTCCACGATCCAGATGCGTAAGACCGTCGAGGGGCTCAACACCCACCTGGAGGGCGCGGACGTGACCTTCGTGGACGACGGACGCGGCCCTGTAGACCATCGCCAGCGGCGCTTGCTCCGTCACTTCGTCCAACTCCCGGATGATGGTGATGCCCCTCACTTCGACCGCGGAGGGCGCCTGTTCGGGGGCTTCTGGCAGAACCTTAAGCGCGAGCGCCGGGCCGGCATCAGGGTCGAGGATGAGCCCATCGTGGACCTCGACTTTGCGTCGATGTTCCCGCGGTTGGCCTACGCGACCACCGGGAAGGAGCCACCGCCGGGAGACCTCTACGCCATCGAGGGTCTCGGACCGGAGCATCGTCCCGCGTTGAAGATGGCGGTGAACACCCTCCTGTTTGATGATTTCCACCGGACATCCTGGCCTGTTCCGGCGAGCGAGAATGACCCTCGG
>Ga0268290_100273_pt1 | contig 10900 bp, 10 predicted proteins | sample MetspRMADM_FD_191346 | JGI IMG/M metagenome (GOLD analysis project Ga0268290, IMG submission 191346) | Soil microbial communities from San-Diego area, Southern California, United States - Methylocaldum sp. RMAD-M | ecosystem: Environmental > Terrestrial > Soil > Desert | place: USA: California... | reverse complement strand
CGGGAAGAAAACCCGCGAATGCCCGGAGCGTGCCATCCCTCGATCGTGCCCTTCCCCATCATCCACGGCCGTCGGTGCAATCTCCGTTCGACGGGCCTATCTCAGGCGGACAATGCCTTCGCCCGCCCGCCGATGACCGACGCCCGTTCCTCTCAGGACCGCCTCCTCGCCACGCTCGCCGAGCGGCTCGGGGAGCGGCACGTGCGCACCGATCCGGCCGATCTCGCGCCGCATCTCGTCGAAACGCGCGGGCTCTATCGCGGCCACGCGCTGGCCGTTGTGGCGCCGGGCACAACCGAGGAGGTCGCCTTCACCGTGCGGGCCTGCGCCGAGGCGCGGGTGCCGGTGGTGGCGCAGGGCGGCAATACCGGGCTTGTCGGTGGTGGCATACCCTTCGGCGGGATCGTGCTGTCCCTGAACCGCCTCACACGTCTGCGGGCGATCGACCCCCTCGGCGCCAGCATGACGGTGGAAGCCGGCATGATCCTCGCCGACGTGCAGGCGGCAGCGGCAGAAGCCGGGATGCTGTTTCCGCTCTCCTGGGCGGCGGAGGGTGCGGCGCGGATCGGCGGCGGGCTCGCCACCAATGCCGGGGGGCTCGCGGTGCTGGCCTACGGCAATGCCCGCGACCTCGTGCTCGGGCTCGAAGTCGTGCTCGCCGACGGGCGGGTCTGGAACGGGCTCAAGGCGCTTCGCAAGAACAATGCTGGCTACGACCTCAAGCACCTGTTCATCGGCTCGGAGGGCACGCTTGGCATCATCACCGCCGCGACCCTGAAGCTCTTCCCCAAGCCGGTGTCGAGATGCGTGGGCTTCGTCGGGCTGCCCTCGGCGCGGGCGGCGCTCGCTCTGTTCGAGCGCCTGCGGCGCGCCGCCGACCGGGGGCTGACGGCCTTCGAGTACATCCCCCGCTTCGGCCTGGAGATCGTCTTGAAGCACGGCATCGACGTGCGCCCGCCGCTCTCCGGCACCCATGCGGCCTGCGCCCTCGTCGAACTGTCCTCGCCCCGCCCCGGTGCCGACACCCGCGCCGAGATGGAGGAATTGCTCGCCGAGGCGATGGAGGCGGGGCTGGTCGAGGATGCGGTGATCGGCGGAAGCGCGGCGCAAGACGCTGCCCTGTGGCGCCTGCGCGAATTGCTGCCGGAAGTGCAGAAGGCGGAAGGCGGCTCGATCAAGCACGACGTCTCGCTGCCGCTCTCGCGCCTCGCCGACTTCCTCGAGGAGGCGAGCGCCGCCTGCGAGGCAGAGATGCCGGGCCTACGCCCCTGCCCGTTCGGGCATTTCGGCGACGGCAACATCCACTTCAACCTGACCCAGCCGGTCGGCATGGAGAAGGCGGCGTTCCTGAGCGAGTGGGGTCGCTTCAACGCCATCGTTCACGGCATCGTCGAGCAGATGGACGGCTCGATCGCCGCCGAGCACGGAATCGGCCTGATCAAGCGCGACGAACTCGCCCGCACCGCCGATCCGGTCGGCCTCGACTTGATGCGGCGGCTCAAAGGCACGCTTGACCCGCACGATCTGCTCAATCCGGGCAAGGTTGTGGCCCTGTCCGACGACCCGCCGTCGGCCCTCCCGGTCTGAGGATCCGCCCGGCACGCGCTGTCGCGAGCAATGCGACGAGCGGCGTGAGGGGGCACACGCGGGAACGCGAAGCGTCGTCTCGCCGTTATTGTGCAACGCACAAGAACGCGCCATGATCCGTTTCCTGCGGACGGGAAACAGCCTTGCGCGCAACCGGAATCGAACGCCGGATGATGAGATCGTTAACCTTTGCAGCACGACAATCGCCCTCCGCGGCGGCCGGAAGCGGAAGGGACCGCCTCGGTTTTGTCGCATGACGATTTTAGCCCTCGTCTCACATGCTGCGTTGCGGTGCCCTGTCTTCGAAAGGCGATGCGCTGCAACAGCGGGAGGGGGTGACTCATCCGAGGCGTGGTTCGCGGTGTGCGCGTCGCGCGCTCCCGTCCGCACCGATTTTGAAGGAGACCATCGATGCCCATCTCACAGGCCCGGGTGCCGACCGCGGAAGCCAGCCGCTACCTCAAGCAGCTCTGCCGCCATTGGAGCCACAAGTTCCCCGTCGAGGAAACCGGCGACAAGGGCCGGGTTCCGTTCGGCGAGGACCGCATCTGCACCTTCGAGGCGAGTCCGGATGCCCTGGTGATGCAGGTCGCTACGCCCGACCCGGCCGGCCTGACACGGCTGGAGAATGTGGTCTCTGACCACCTCCTCCGCTTTGCCTTCCGCGAGAATCTGGGCGAGATCACATGGTCGCGCGCGGCCTGAGCCGCGGACCGCTCTGACGGATCGGTGTTTGGGGCCGGGGAGACGGCGCGCAGTGGGATAGCCTGGAGATCCAAGTCCGTGAGCCAATCCATGAGCCAGATGCCGGGAACGGTCGCCCTCCCCTTCACCGAGCGCCTCGATCGGCTGGCGGAGGTCGCCGTGCGGGTCGGCCTCGGGCTGCAGCCGGGCCAGGAACTGGTGATGACGGCGCCCCTTGAAGCGGTGCCGCTCGCCCGCGCCATCACCGAGCATGCCTACAAGGCCGGCGCCGCGCTGGTCACCACCTTCTACGCGGACGACGCGGCCACGCTCGCGCGGTTCGCTCACGCTCCGGACGAGGCCTTCGACAAGGCCGCCGGCTGGCTCTATGCCGGCATGGCCGACGCCTACCGTAGCGGGGCGGCGCGCCTCGCCATCTCTGGCGACGATCCGTCCCTGCTGGCGGGCCAGGACCCGGCCAAGGTCGCCCGCGCCAACCGCTCGCGCTCCCAGGCCTACGTGCCGGCGCTGGAGCTGATCGCGGGCTTCTCCACCAACTGGACCATCGTCTCGGCCGCGACCAAGCCCTGGGCCCGCACGGTCTTCCCCGATCTGCCCGAGGACGAGGCGGTCGTTCGCCTGTGGGACGCGGTGTTTTCCGCCTCCCGCGTCGACGGAGCCGACCCCGTCGCGGCTTGGGGCGAGCACAACCGCGACCTCGCCCGCCGCACCGACCGGCTCAACGGCGCCCGCTTCTCGGCCCTGCGCTTCCGCGGCCCCGGCACCGACCTGACCGTGGGGTTGGCCGACGACCATGAATGGTGCGGCGGCGCGACCACCGCCAAGAACGGCATCGTCTGCAACGCCAACATCCCGACCGAGGAGGTGTTCACCACGCCACACCGGGCGCGGGTGGAAGGGTACGTCGCCAGCACCAAGCCGCTCTCCTACCAGGGCACCCTGATCGACGAGATCCGCGTGCGCTTCTCGGAAGGGCGCATCGTCGAGGCGCAGGCGCGCACCGGCAGCGACGTGCTCGCCAAGGTGCTCGATACCGACGAGGGCGCGGCCCGCCTCGGCGAGGTGGCGCTGGTGCCCGCCTCCTCGGCGATCTCGGCCTCGGGCCTGCTGTTCTACAACACGCTCTACGACGAGAACGCCGCGAGCCACATCGCCCTGGGGCAGGCCTACTCCAAGTGCTTCCGCAATGGCGGCGAGGGCCTGAGCGAGGCGGACCTCGCCGAGCGCGGCGCCAACCGCAGCCTGATCCACATCGATTGGATGATCGGTTCGGCGGAGATCGACGTCGACGGGCTCACCGCCTCGGGCGAAGCGGTGCCGGTGATGCGCCGAGGCGAGTGGACCGACTGATTTTTTTGTCGAGCGCCGTCCGCCGGGATCAAGCGCCCTGCGCTTCTCCGGCGGCCTGCGTGGACACTGCGCCCTTCGGCAGCATGTTGGGCCGCCAGCGGCGGTGCATCCACAGCCACTGGCCGGGATGTTCGCGTACCCATCCCTCGACCACGCTCGTCATCGCCTGCATCGCGCCCTGAACCTCGATCAGCCCGTCCGGGCCGCGGGGCAGGTCGAGGGGCGGCGTCAGCTCAAGCAGGAAGCGCCCGCCCTCCTTCCGCACCACCCGCGCCCCGTGGACCGGGCAATCGTGGTGCCGGGCGAGCTTGCCGAGCAGCGGGTTGACCAGCACCGGTCGGCCGAAGAAGCGCACCACCACGCCGCGGGTGAAGTGCTGGTCGATGAGCTGGCCGAGATGGCCGCCGCGCTCCACCACGCCCTGCATGGCGAAGACGGCGCCGGGTCCGGAGGCGGCCAGCCCCCCCATGGTCTTGCGGCGCACCTCCTGCACCAGTTGGGCCGCCGCCGGGTTGTTCGGCGGCCGGAACACGGCTGTGGTCTCCAGCCCGAATTTCTCGGCGCAGATGGCCGGCAGTTCCCAGTTGGCGAGATGGGCTGAAAAAATAAGTCCCGGCTGGCCGTCGTCGCGGATTGCGAAGAACTGCTCCAGCCCTCGCACCTCCATGCGCTGGGTCGCGAGGTTCTCGGGATCGTAGTCGAAGATCGTGTCGAGATGAGCGTATTCGGCGCCGGTGCGCCCGAGATTGTCCCATGCCTCCAGCGCGATCCTCCGCAGCCGTGCCTCGTCTTCCTTCGGATAGGCGGCGCGGAGATTGGCCATCGCCGTGCGGTGCGAGGGCAGGAACGGGCCGACGAGCCGCGCGAGCCGGCCACCGGCCGCGCTCGCCCGATCGGTGCCGAGCATCCGCGCGAGAAGGAACACCGCCCGGATCAGCGGGATGGTCGCGAGTCCCGCCAGCCGAGGCAGGTTCCGCCGCAGGATCAGCGCAAGGCGCAGCACAGCCGGTTCATCGAGAGAGTGATGGGGGGAGGTTCGAGAGGCGGCATAAAGTATTTCTTGCGGGTAGGCGAGCGTGCTCGCCATGAACGCGCCGCGAAACGACGAAGGCCACCGACCCGTCTGAACGGACCGGCGGCCTCCGAATGGGACGCGAAAACGGCTGTCGATCAGACGAAGTGCTGGCCGCCGTTGATCGTCAGTGTCGAGCCGTTGACGAAGCCGGCCTCGTCGCTCGCGAGGTACTCGACCGCGTGGGCGATCTCGCCCGCCTCGCCGAGTCGGCCGGTCGGGATCGTCGAGATGATCTTGTTGCGGATGTCCTCCGGCACGGCCATCACCATCTCGGTGGCGATGTAGCCGGGGGCGATCACGTTCACGGTAATGCCCTTGGAGGCGCTCTCCTGCGCCAGCGCCTTGGCGAAGCCGATCACGCCGGCCTTGGCCGCCGAGTAGTTGGTCTGGCCGGCCTGGCCCTTCTGGCCGTTGATCGACGAGATGATGATGATACGGCCGAAGTTGCGCGAGCGCATGCCCTCGATCAGCGGCCGGGTGCAGGTGAACATCGAGTCGAGGTTGGTCTTGATGACCGCCTGCCACTTCTCGAACGTCATCTTGTGGAAGGCGCCGTCGCGGGTGATGCCGGCGTTGTTCACCAGGATGTCGATCGGGCCGAGCTCCGCCTCGATCGCCTTGATGCCCGCCTCGCAGCTCGCGAGATCGCCGACGTCGAATTTGAACACCGGGATGCCGGTCTCGGCCTTGAAGGCGTTGGCGGCCTCGTCGTTCCCGCCGTAATTGGCGGCGACCTTGTAACCCTTGTCCTTCAGGCGCTTCGAGATCGCGGCGCCGATGCCGCGCGTTCCGCCCGTGACGAGGGCGACGCGTTCCTGAGCCATGGTTTCCTCCGTGCTCCCGTATCGGGTTGTTGTTAAGCCGGATTGCGAAACACCCGCTACGCGTGCGGCCGACAGGACAACGATCCTGTCACCACCTTCGCGGGAGCGGGTCGCTCCGCCCTATCTCCGCCTATGTAGCCGGGTGATCGGGCGCTCGCATCGCATTTAAATTTCACAAGCCATCAAGCTGTTTTCGTCAAATTTAGCTTGAAGTCGGGGGTGGGAGGGCAATGGCTGCCCTCCCGTCCGAGGCCAGTCGCTCAGACCCGCTCGACGCACATGGCGACGCCCATGCCGCCGCCGATGCAGAGCGTGGCGAGGCCCTTCTTGGCGTCGCGGCGCTTCAGCTCGTGCAGCAGGGTGATGAGGACGCGGGCGCCGGAGGCGCCGATCGGATGGCCGATGGCGATGGCGCCGCCATTGACGTTCACCTTCTCGTCGTCCCAGCCCATGTCCTTGTTCACGGCCAGAGCCTGGGCGGCGAAGGCCTCGTTGGCCTCGATCAAGTCGAGGTCGGAGGGCTTCCAGCCGGCCTTGTCCAGAGCCTTGCGCGAGGCTGGGATCGGGCCGGTGCCCATCACCTTCGGATCGACGCCCGCAGTCGCCCAGGAGACGATCTTCGCCAGCGGCTTGATGCCCCGGCGCTCGGCCTCCGAAGCCGACATCAGAACGAGCGCGGCGGCGCCGTCGTTGAGGCCCGACGCATTGGCAGCGGTCACGGTGCCGTCCTTGGTAAAGGCGGGCTTGAGCTTGGCCATCGCCTCGACGGTGGCGCCGTCGCGGATGTACTCGTCGGCGTCGACGATCGTGTCGCCCTTCCGGCCCTTGACGGTGACGGGAACGATCTCCTCCTTGAAGCGGCCCTCCTTGCGGGCGGCCTCGGCCTTGTTCTGCGAGCGGACCGCGAACTGGTCCTGCTGCTCGCGGGTGAGCTGGAAGGCCTGAGCAACGTTCTCGGCGGTCTGGCCCATGTGGTAGCCATTGAAGGCATCCCACAGGCCGTCCTTGATCATCGTGTCGACGAGCTTGAGATCGCCCATCTTCTGTCCGCCGCGCAGGTACTGCGCGTGGGGGGAGAGCGACATCGACTCTTGGCCGCCCGCCACGATCACCTTGGCATCGCCGTTGGCGATCTGCTGCATGCCGACGGCAACCGTGCGAAGGCCCGAGCCGCAGACTTGGTTGAGGCCCCAGGCGGTGGCCTTTTCCGGGATGCCCGCGGCGATGGCGGCCTGACGGGCCGGGTTCTGTCCGGCGGCGGCCGTGAGCACTTGGCCGAAGATCACCTCGTCCACGTCATCCGGCGAGACACCCGCGCGCTCCAGCGCGGCCTTGATCGCCACGGCGCCGAGTTCATGCGCCGGCACGGAGCCGAAGGCGCCGGCGAACGAGCCCACCGGCGTGCGCGCCGCCCCGACAATGACGATATCTTCGCTGGCTGCCATCGTGACGTTCTCCTCATTCGGCGGCGCGATATTTGGTAGACCAGAATGTCCGGTGCGCGGCCTGCCGTTCACCGGATGAAGAGCGCAGGACTCACGAAGTCAAGCGTGCTTTCGGACAAGATGGCCGGAACGTCGCATCGGCGTCGCACTGGCACAGACGGATTCTGCGGGGACAGAGATAAATTGCTGTTTTCGCCGCGTCGCGAAAGCCTTAAGGTCGGCCCTGAAGAATGCAGAACCCGGCCTGCGCAGGCGGGCAGCCGATCATGGCGGAGCGTTGAGCTTTGCGCAGACTCATGACCGAAGCGGGAGGTGTCGCAACGATGGCCGAGAACGGCAGGGCGCATCAGACCGTCATCAAGAAATACGCCAATCGTCGGCTCTATCACACCGGCACATCCACCTACGTCACGCTCGAAGACCTCGCGACGATGGTGCAGAACGGCGAGGACTTCATCGTCTACGATGCGCGCTCGGGCGACGACATCACCCGTTCGGTCCTGACCCAGATCATCTTCGAGCAGGAGAACAAGGCTGGCGAGGACAACCTGCTGCCGGTCGCGTTCCTGCGGCAGCTGATCCGCTTCTATGGCGACAGCATGCGCACGATGGTGCCGAGCTTCCTCGAATTCTCCATGGCGAATTTCGCCAAGGACCAGGACGGCCTTCGCGAGAAGATGGCACAGAGCTTCGGCCCCTCCGCTTTCCAGCAGGCGCTGCAGGAGCAGGTGCGGGCCAACATGACTTTCTTCGGCGATGCGATGAAGATGTTCACCGGCGGCTTTGGACCCCCTGCCCCGCCGTCGAACACGACGCCCGCGTCGGCCCCCGTCCCTGCCGCATCCGGCGGAGCGAGCGACCTCGACGAGTTGAAGAAGCAGATGGCGGAGATGCAGGCCCGCCTGGAATCGCTGGCGCGCAAGTAGCGCCATCGCGTCTCCCACCCTTCGTCGGATGGCGCGAGACAGATCATTAAGATCCGGTTAACGTCGGCCCCGGCCTTGCACGAGATCCCGTGCGAGGCCGGAGATGCGACGCGACATGGACCGTTCCGAGACCAATTGTGCCGATCAGGGCCATAGCGCCCAAGGCCATCTCGCCGGCCCCGAATCCTCCTCGCGCGCCCTCGTTGCCGGGCCATACGGTGGCGCCCGTCCCCGTCTTCGGGGAGGTCGTCCGATGGCGAACTTCCTCACCCAGTTGATCGTCAGTGCCGATCCCGCCCTGTGCCCGACCCGCTCGGAACGCACGAAGGCCGCGGCTGCGCTCTACGCACGGGCCGCGGCCTTCGGACATCGAGCCTGACCGCCGAATTAGGGCAGGCGGACTTGTGGCCGCCGGGCGTGCCGGCGGCTCTCGGCAATTACGCCTCGGCGGACTTCACCTTCAGCACCTGACGACCGCGATACATGCCGGTCTTCAGGTCGATGTGGTGCGGGCGGCGCAGCTCGCCCGAGTCCTTGTCCTCGACATAGGTCGGGGCCTTGAGGGCGTCGGCGGAGCGGCGCATGCCGCGGCGGGAGGGGGACGTCTTTCGCTTCGGAACGGCCATGGGAGTGTACCTCAGGCAAAAAGGGCGCCCAAGGCCCATCCCCTTAACCGGGGGATCGCCGATGGCACCGCGTTGAGTGACGGAGATTCGAGGCGGGCTGTATAACCGCAGGAAGGGCGACTGGCTAGAGTGCCGGTTCCTCTATGGACAGGCGGCTGACGCGCAATGCGTTCAAGGCATGCTCAGGGGGTGCCGGGGGCGGCCGAGGCCTCCAGGATCGGAGCGGGCTCGGCCGGCTTGCGGGCCATCATGAGGGGCGGACGGGCGATCGCCGCGAGCACGGTCTCGGAGGGGCGGCGCGGCGGCAGCGGCACCTCGACGGCGTCGGACACGATCGCCTGCTGGCCGGCCGCGATCTGCGGGGTGGGCTGAGCCTGAGCCTGGACAGCGGCTTGGCTGGTGACTTGAGCACTGGCTTGAACAGCGGCCTGCGGCTGCGCGGTGGCCGGCTGCGCGAGGCTCGCGACCTGCACCGGTTCGGCGGCGCCGGAGAGTGCGGCGGGCCGGCGCGGCGGCAGGGGCACCTCCACGGCATCGGTCGGGCCCGGGCCCGGTGCGGCGTAGGCCAGCGCCTGCTGTGCGCCCCCGGCCGGGGTGCTGCCGCGAAGCGCGAACAGGCCGTCGAAGCCGTTGGCGGATCGGGCGGTCGCGTTGGCAGTCGGCGCTGCGGTGGCGACGGTCGTCGTGCCGGCCTCGTCGGGCGGCGTGGCGTCGATGCCGAGGCGCTTGGCGGCGTAGTAGTAGCCGCGGTTGTAGTAGCGGTAGGCCTGCTCCAGATCGCCCCTGGCGGCGCGGTAGGCGCCGGCGAGATAGGCGATGCCGTATTTCAGGTTGGTCTCGGGGTCGAACAACCCGGCCGCATCGCCGGTATAACCGAGGCCCCGGGCGGTGGCGTGCTTGATCTGCATCAGGCCGAGCGCCGAGCCGCCCTTGGCGCGGGCGTTGTAGTTGCTCTCTCGCTTGACCACGCGATGGACGAACGCTTCGGGCACCTTGTTGGCCCGGGCCTGCTCGGCGATCAGCGCATCGATGTTGTCCCGCGCCGCCTCCTGGGCGAAGGCCGACGCCGGGGCGGCGACAAGCAGGGCGGCGAGGAGAAGACGCATGGGAGACCCGGTCGTTTGGGGTGCCCCACCTCGCCTCCCGTTAGCCGGCAGCCTGCCCCTTCTGGGGAGCGGCTGCCGCGGGAGCCTCGTGAGGATCACTCGTTACGGCTCAGTTTGTCTCGCCTGGGTCGAGGTCAAATGAGGCGGGAACGTGGAGCCCGGACAAATCCCTGCGGATGCCGTGGTACGCGGCCGGGGGCCTGTCGCAGAAGGGGCACAGCTGCCAGCCTCGATCGCGGGCGCGAACGTCAGGTGTCTCCGAACACGAACCGGTTGATCGCGTGGGCGAATCCGTCCTCGTTGTTGCTCAGGGTCGCCCGTGAGGCCGCCCCCTGCACGGCGGGGACGGCGTTGCCCATGGCGATCGATAATCCGCTCTCCCGGAACAGGGCGATGTCGTTGGCCGCATCGCCGAGCGTGGCGATTCGCTGCCGCGGAAGGCCGAGCTGCCGGCCGAGATCGGCGACGAAGCTGCCCTTGTCGATGCCGGGCGGCGTCACGTCGAGGTAGTAGGGCTGCGAGCAATGCACGGCGGCCCGCCCCTGCAGTTCCGCCGCGAGTGCCGTCTCAAGCCGCGCGAGGCCGGCATGGTCGCGGCTCACGCCGACGATCTTGGCCGCACGCCCGAGCAGGGGTGATAGGTCCGGCATCACCCTCGGCTTGGTCTGAAGGGTGCGGCGCTCAAGGTCGGTGTAGGGCGCCTCCGCGTCGCGCAAGTTCCAGGCGCCGTCGGCGAACACCCAGAGATCGATCCCGGCCGCGTCGAGGCGCGCTGCCGCCTCGCGGGCGACCGCCTCGGGGATCAGACGCTCCGAGAGCGGTCGGAGATCGGGTGCGCAGACGGTGCTGCCGTTGAAAGCGCCCATCGGCAGCCGCAGGTCGAGCGCCTCGGCGAGGTGGCGCAGGCCGACCGGCGGGCGGCTGGAGGCCAGGGTGAAGCCGATCCCCGCGGCGCCGAGCCGCCGCACCGCCTCGACAGCTCCCGGTGTGAGCTGCTTGTCGTCGGTGACAAGCGTTCCATCGACGTCGGAAACGACGAGGGCGATGTCCATGAATTCTCCTGTGAGCTCTCCTATCCGCAGCTGTCGCCGGCCGGGATGTCGAGCCGCGCGGCGACCGCCGCGACGATGGCGTCGGGGCTCTCCTCGATGCCGACCGTGATCGGGTGTTCCTCCGGTCCCGGCGGTTCGAGGGCGGCGAACTGGCTGTCGAGGAGGGTGGCCGGCATGAAATGGCCGCTTCGTGCCCGAATCCGG
>Ga0268290_100272_pt1 | contig 10907 bp, 12 predicted proteins | sample MetspRMADM_FD_191346 | JGI IMG/M metagenome (GOLD analysis project Ga0268290, IMG submission 191346) | Soil microbial communities from San-Diego area, Southern California, United States - Methylocaldum sp. RMAD-M | ecosystem: Environmental > Terrestrial > Soil > Desert | place: USA: California... | reverse complement strand
GTTTCTCGCGCGCGAGGTGCTGATCCCCATCGCGATCGCGGTGCTTCTGTCCTTCGTTCTGGGCCCGCTGGTGAATTTTTTGCGCCGGCTGCGCCTCGGACGGGCGGTGGCGGTACTCGTGTCGGTGCTGTTTGCCGCCGGGCTCATCGCGGCGGTCTCCACCGTCATCGGTGTCCAGGTCGCCGAACTCGCGCAGGACGTGCCGCGCTACCAGCGCACCGTCGAGCGCAAGATCGAGGGGCTGCGTAACGGCTCTCTCGGCCGGACAATGGACTACATCGCCAACATCAACCGAGCGATCCATAAGAGCGGCGAGGACAACGCGGAGAGCGCCGAACGGGCCAAACGCGAGCAGTCCGCCCGCGACAGCGCCCGCAACGCCGAGCCGGAACCGGCCAAGCCCCTGGTGGTGCAGGTGGAGGAGCGCCGCCCGAGCCCGCTCGAACTTGCCACCACCGTGCTCTCGCCGGTGGCGCAGCCGCTGGCCACCGCCGGCATCGTCATCGTCGTCCTCCTGTTCATCCTGATGCAGCGGGAGGATCTGCGCGACCGCCTGATCCGGCTCGCGGGCTCCAGCGACCTCCACCGCACCACCGTGGCGATGGACGACGCGGCCCGGCGGCTCTCGCGCTACTTCCTGGGCCAGCTCGCCCTCAACACCGCCTTCGGCATCGTCATCGGCGTCGGGCTCTGGATCATCGGCGTGCCGAGTCCCGTGCTATGGGGCATCTTCTCGCTCGTCATGCGCTTCGTGCCGTATATCGGCGCCGTTCTCTCGGCGGTGCTACCGATCGCGCTCGCGGCTGCCGTCGATCCGGGCTGGAGCATGATGCTGGCGACCTTCGCGCTCTTCGTCATCGTCGAGCCGATCGTCGGGCAGATCATCGAGCCGCTGGTCTACGGCCACTCCACCGGCCTCTCGCCCTTCTCCGTGCTAGTCTCGGCCCTGTTCTGGACCTGGCTGTGGGGACCGGTGGGACTCTTGCTCTCGACGCCGCTCACCGTCTGCCTCGTCGTGCTCGGGCGCCACGTCGACCGGCTCGAATTCCTCGACGTGCTGTTCAGCAACCGCCCGGCCCTGACCCCGGTCGAGAACTTCTACCAGCGCATGCTCGCCGACGACCCCGAGGAGGCCCAGGAGCATGCCGACCTGATCCTGCGGGACTGTTCGCTCTCGGCCTATTACGACGACGTGGTGCTGAGAGGGCTCGAACTCGCCGCCCGCGACGCCGCCCGCGGCGTGCTCACCCCCGACCAGAAGGACGAGATCCGCGCCTCGATCACGGCGCTGGTGGAGGATCTGGAGACGCGCGAGGATGCGGTACCCGATCCGGCCTCCAAAGCCTCTCGCCTGATCACCGACGGAGCGGGCGACGGGGAGAGCGCCTGCAAGAGCGACCCGATCCCCGAGCCCGAACCGGAAGACCTGCCCGAGGCGTGGCGCGCCGACGGCGCCGTGCTCCTCGTCTCCGGCCGCGGTTTTCTCGACGGTGCGGCCACGGCCATCGCCGACCAACTCCTGCGCAAGCGCGGCTTCGGCACGCGGCAGGTGCCCTTCGCCGAGGTCGCGCGGGTGCGCATCGGCGCGTGGGAGCCGGGTCCGGCTCAGGCGGTCTGCGTGATCTCGCTGGCGCTGTCCGGCGAGCCGACCCATCTGCGCCGCCTCGTCTCGCGGCTGCGCCAGAAGATCGACGCCGTGCCGATCGTCGCCGGGCTCTGGCGCCTCGACGAGCCGATGCTCGCCGACGAGACGCTTCGGGCCAAGCTCGGGGCGGACGACCACGTCACCTCCCTGCGCGACCTGATCGAGACGATCCTCGCCATCGCCCGTCACGAGGGTGGCCACGGGGGCGGCCCGGATGCCGCCGAGCGCCGGGATGCAGCCACTCCTCCGCGGCAGGCCTTGCCCGAGCCGGCTTGACGGGACGGCCTCCCGGCGTCTTCGTCTCAGTCCGTCAACGGGAGGCTGCCCCTCGATGAGCGTCGTCGATCTCGCCCAGTTCATGGAAGACCTCGCCACCCAGTCCGGGGCGGCGATCCTGCCGTTCTTCCGGGCGCATTTCGGGCTGGACGACAAATCCCACGGGACGGGCCGCGCCTTCGACCCCGTCACCGAGGCCGACCGCGCGGCGGAAGCCGTGATGCGCCGGATGATCAAGGACCGGCTGCCCAGCCACGGCATCCTCGGCGAGGAGTTCGGCTCCGAGCGAGCGGATGCGGAATGCGTCTGGGTGCTCGACCCGATCGACGGCACCCGCGCCTTCATCAGCGGCCTGCCGACCTGGGGAACCCTGATCGGGCTCACCCATCACGGCGCGGCGGTGCGCGGGCTGATGCATCAGCCCTATCTCGGCGAGCGCTTCCTCGGCGACGGCAAGACAGCGAGCGTGCGCAGCCCCAAGGGTGAGCGCCGCCTCCACACCCGCCGCGGCGAGGCGCTCGGCGAGGCCATCCTCGCCACCACTGATCCACGCCTGTTCGCCGACGGCGAGGAGGCCGAGCGCTTCCGGGCGATCGAGGGAGAGGTGAAGATGTCGCGCTACGGCGCCGACTGCTACGCCTACTGCATGCTGGCGGCGGGTCAGATCGACCTCGTGGTCGAGGCGGGATTGAAGCCCTACGACATCGTCGCGCTGATCCCCATCGTCGAGGGCGCGGGCGGGGTCGTAACGAGTTGGGACGGAGGCCCGGCCACCGCCGGCGGCCGGATCATCGCGGCGGGCGACCCCCGGATGCACGAGGCGGCGCTGAGAATTCTCAACCCGTGAGCGCCTCAGCCTCCTCAGCGGCGACCCGAGAGGCGTGGCCGGGAATGAAGGCATCGAACGCCGCCCAGAAATCGGCGCGGATCGCGTCGCACTCGCTCAGGATCTCGTGACGGGCTCCCGGCAGCACGATCAGGTGCCCGGTCTTCAGCCGGGCGACGAAGCGCTCGATCGTCGGCGTGCCGCAGACGGGGTCGGCCCCCGCCCCGACGATGAGGCAGGGCGTGCGGATCCGCCGGATCAGGACCGGATCCGCCAGCCGGCGCATGGCCCTGAAGGCGGAGGCGAGCCAGGCGATGGTCGGATCGCCGACCGCGCCGGCGCCGACTTCGCGGGCCGCGGCCGCGTTGCGGGCGTAGCGCACCGGGTCGGTCGAGAGACGGTTGCCGGGAAACGGCTTCGTCGCAATCGAGACCTTGCTGCCTGAGGGCACGTAGCAACGCCCGAGGCCGAGCCGGTGCAGGCCCCGCGTGAGCAGCGAGACCGCAGCCGGCCAGCGCACCATGCGGATCGACAGCATCGGCGCGACGGTGACGAACCGCCGGAATGGCAGCCAGCCCTCGGCCGAGCCGATCAAGGCCACTGCTCCGCCCATGGAATGCGCGAGCCCGAAATACGGCTCGGGCATCATCGGCACGAGCACCGTCTCGTTGATCGCCTTGAGATCGAGGCGGTAATCGTCGAAGTGGCGGACATGACCCTTGTGGGGGTCGCGGACCTGTCGGCCGGAATTGCCCTGGCCGCGCCAGTCGAAGGCGACCACGCAGAAGCCGCGGGCGCGCAGGTCGGAAACCGTCTCGAAGTACTTTTCGATGAACTCGGCCCGGCCCTGGAGCAGGCAGACCGTGCCCTTCACGCTGCGCGTCGTCGGCTGCCATGTCGCGGCCCGCAACGACACGCCGTCCTCGGTCTCGACCGGCACGAGGCGGGCGCCGGGCGGCACCGGGTTGCCGGGGGTGGGTCTCAGGTTCAGCACGGCAGGCGCGTCCCGCAAAATTTTTCGCTCAAGCTCACGCGAAAACCGCGCAAGCAGACCCTTGCGCGGTTTTTGGCGCCCACCAATATCAACACAGCGCCGGCCGAGACGGCGGCGCGACGGTCCGGCCGACGGGCGGACCTGAATACACAGAGCATGTTGCTTCTTCTGGAGGATATGTGATGCGTCAGTTCGACCTGGCTCCCCTGTACCGTTCCACCGTCGGTTTTGACCGCCTTTTCGCGGCTCTCGACGGTTTCGTGAGCGCCGAGGCGGCTCCGACCTATCCCCCCTACAACATCGAGCGCACGGGCGAGAACGTCTACCGCGTCACCGTCGCAGTGGCCGGCTTTACCGAGGCCGACCTGTCGATCGAGGTGAAGGAGAACGCCCTCACCATCAAGGGCGAGCGCAAGCCCGCCGAAGGCAAGTCTGCCGAGGTGCTCTACCAGGGCATCGCCGCCCGGGCCTTCGAGCGCCGCTTCCAGCTCGCCGACCACGTTCAGGTTACCGGCGCCGTACTTGAGAATGGCCTCCTTCACGTCGATCTCGTCCGCGAGGTCCCGGAGGCGAAGAAGCCGCGCCGCATCGAGATCGCCAGCCGGCCATCGAGCCAGCCGGTGATCGAGGGCTCGGTCCAGCAGGCCGCTTAACCGCTCGGCCGCAAGGCTGACGGCCCCATAGGCGAGCGCCCCGGCCGTTGAGGCCGGGGCGTCTTCGTATTGGGTAGTGTATTGGGCGGTCAGAAATCGCCGAAGCGGTCGCCGCGGCTCGGCTCGTAGCAGGTGAAGCCGACGAAGCAGCCTGGTGTGTCGCGGGTTGGCACGAAGGCACGCCGGCCGATCTCCGTCGCTTCGCAGAACGAGCGGTCGCGTACGAAGCGGTCGAAGGTCGGCCCGCCGGTGCCGAGCACCGCTGCGCCCTGCCGCGTGACCAGGGCCCGGGCCTGGGCGCAGGTGAGGTTCGTGGTGGAGGGGCGTTGCGCCAGAGCCGGCGAGAGGCCGGCCGTGAGCACGGCCAGTGACACGAGAACGCGTCGCATGGAGGGGGTCCGGCGCGAGGGAATCTGCATCCTCAACCGTGCGGGTCACGGATGTATCCCATCGAGTTCCGGCAGCAGGACCACGCTTTCCTGCTCGTTCGGGTCGGTTCGGGCAATGATCGCCGTGCAAGGCTCGGTCGCACTCGGATTGTAGGGCAGATGCGGCACGCCGGCCGGGATGTAGAAGTACTCACCGGGCTTCAGCTCGGTGTGGTGCTCCAGCCGCGGCCCCCACCACGTGCAGGAGGTGCCCGCGAGCGCGTAGATCGCGGTCTCATGGCCCTCGTGCTTGTGGGCCTTGGCCCGGGCACCCGGCGGGATCGTCACCATCTGCAGGTGGATTCCGGTCGCGCCAACCGATTCCGCCGAGATGCCGGGAGCGTAGGACAGCCCCTGCTTACCGATGAACGTCTCGCCGGGCCGCACCACCCGGCAAAGTGCAGCGCCGGCACCGGACATCGCCCTACAGGTCCCCGAACGCGAACTGCCCCTGGGGGGCGGGCTTCTTGGCCGCGCGCGGCGTCTCCTTGCGAACCGCGGGTTTCGGACGCGGTTTAGGGTCGGCGCGCATGCGGGCCTTCGCCCGGTCGCGGGCTACCGCCTCGGGGGCGTGCGGATCGTCGTCGAGCCACTTGCCGCGCTTGATCACCTCGTTGACGCGGCCCTGGTTCACGCCGACCTTGAAGGCGATCTCCTGCTGGGTCATGCCGGTGGAGGCGTGCAGCTCCAGGATCGCGCGGGCGAGGTCGGGCGTCATCTTCTGACCCGTGATGCGCCGGGCCGGGCGGATGGTGCGGGTCTGCCTGTCACGCTCGCGCAGGCGCTCCAACAGGGCGAGCGCCATGTGCATGCCGTGCTCGCGCAGAGCCTCCTCGAATTCCTTCAGCGTCGCCATGGCCGGCTCCTCGTCCGGGGAACGGACGTCCGGCGGGGAAACGCCCCGCCCGTGTCCCAAGTTGCCTATCCCCAGCTTGCCGATCAGGAGACGCGCGCGTGGGCGGCGGAGCAAGCGGACGTAAGGTTTCGTCCACCGCAAAACGCCACGGCCGCCGGTTGAGAAGCCGCGGCGGGTTGGCGTGTTGGCAGAGCGTCGGCCTGTCGGTTACACCGCGCACCATCGTATCGTGCGGAAATGACAGCCATGATCAGCCCCGTCCTTCCCGTCTCCCGCTCCGAGGCGGCGCCGGGTGCGCCCGGCCTCGTCGAGGCGCTGGAGAGCGGCTCGGTCCTTGTCTTCCGCGACCTCGATTTCCCCTTCGATGCCTTCGAGCAGCGCTTCGTCGAGCGCCCCTTTGCCGACGGCAAGGCCAAGAACGTCTCGATCCGCAACGAGGCCGCCGAACTGCGGGGTGGGGCCGGCAGCGTGGAGGAGCAGGCCCGCCTGCGCGACCTGCTGGTGCGCTACCGCCGCTTTGCAGAAGGTCTGATCGACACCTACCTGCCGGCCTATACCGGCAAGGTTTCACTCGCCGGCACCTCCTACCGGCCATTCGACGTCGACAAACGTAAGCTGAGCTGGCGGCGCGACGACACGCGCATGCATGTCGATGCCTTCCCCTCCAACCCGATCGGCGAACGGCGCATCCTGCGCATCTTCCGCAACATCAACGCCGAGGGTCAGCCGCGGCTGTGGCGGGTCGGCGAGGATTTCGGCTCGATGGCGGAAAAATTCCTGCCCAAGCTCCCGGGCTATTCCGGCCTCTCGGCGAGCGTGCTGGCCGCGCTCAAGATCACCAAGGCCAAGCGCTCGGAATACGACCACCTGATGCTGCATCTCCACGACGCCCTGAAGCGCGACCTCGACTATCAGGCCAAGGCACCCCAGGCGGATGTGCGCTTCCAGCCCGGTGAGACCTGGGTGACCTTCTCCGACCTCGTGATGCACGGCGCCATGGGCGGCCGTTACATGCTGGAGCAGACCGCCTACATCGCGGTCGCCGATCAGGCCGACCCCGAGAAGAGCCCGCAGCGGATCCTGGCGAGGAAGCTCGGGCGGCCGCTGAAGCACTGAGAGGGGTCACGCCGGCTCCTGCGGCCCCTCCGTCAACTCCCGCCACAGCAGGATCAGCGCGGCCATCACCGCCGGGCCGACGAACAGCCCGAGCAGGCCGAAGGTCTCGACCCCACCCAGGATGCCCAGCAGCACCCAGAGGAAGGGCAGGCGGGTGGTGCCGCCGATCAGCACCGGGCGCACGAAGTGGTCGGCGACGAAGGTGACGACGAAGCCTGCCGCCAGCACGATCACCGCGGGGACGACCGCGCCGCTCGTCAGCAGCAGCACGGCGGCGAGGCCGAAGGCCAACGGCGCGCCGAAGGGAATCATCGCGGCGACCGCGGTGAGCGCCCCGAACAGCACCGGGTGCGGCACGCCGGCGAAGGCGTAGACGATCCCGAGCAGGAAGCCCTCGCCGATTCCGACGAGAACGAGCCCGTCCACGGTGCCGTGGACGGAGGCCACCATCTGGCGCGCCACCCGCTCGCCATGCGGCCCGAACAGGCGGTGGCTCGCCCGGAGCGACTGGGCCACCACGGTATCGCCCTCGCGGAACAGGAAGAACAGCGCCAGCAGGCAGAAGCCGAACAGCACCACCCGGTGCAACAGCCCTGCCCCGAGGGTGCGGGTGAGGTCGCGGTTCGAGGTGGTGTTGAGCCGCTCGGTCAATTCATGCGCCAGCCCTGCATGGGCGAGGTGGGCGTTCCACCACTCGGTGACAGCCGCAGCGCCGTAGGGCAGGCGGGCGACGAAGTCCGGCACCGGGATGCCGTTGCGCTCGGCCTCGCGGGCATAGGCCAGCAGGTCGTGCGCCTCACGGCCCGCCTCGACCGCGAGCACGGCGATGGGCAACAGCAGAACCAGGGCGACGAGGCCGGTGAAGACGGCCGGCCAGAGGATGTTGTGCCGCCCCGGCGGGAAGCGGCGGCGCGCACGAACGAAGAGCGGCCAGAGGGCGATGGCGAGCACCACCGCCCAGATCAGGGCCCGCAGGAAGCCCGACAGGATGGTGAGACCCAGCGCCAGCAGCCCGCCAACGAGAAGGGCGCGCATCACCCTCTGGCTGCGGGCGGCCTCAAGCTTCGACTCATCGCTACCAGACATCGCTGCTGCGCTCCGTTCCGCCGCCGGGGCGGCGCGGGCAACCTATGGCGATTAGGGCCGCAATCCAGAGCGGGCGTCAGGCCGTGCGGTCGCGCGGGCTGCCGGGACCACGCCCGCACAAATCGGAACGAACTGCGAACAAAGGCTTGACCTCGCCAGCGCTCGGAAGCACTGTTCATGGAACGTTCCCAGACGATTCGCTGTCCTTACCGCGGCGAGCGAGGCAGGAGGCTTCCATGATCGAGATCGGCTTCGACGACGACATGCTCGACCAGCCGGCTCCTGCAGCGCAGACCCGATCCCCGGACCGAGACTGGCGCATCCTCGACGACGGTGTCGAACACCCTGCGAGTGGTTATTTCATCGCCCGCGAGGAAATCGCCAGCCGTCGCGGCGACGGCCTTTGGACCTGGCCGATGCAGCTCGCCGAAAAGGCGTGGTGCGCACCGCTCGGTTTCCGGCGGGTCTTCCTGGCCGCCCTTGACCGCTACGGCGTGGCGGCGGATGCGGATCTCGCCCGCTCCTTCGCTCTCGGCTTCGGCATCCAGGATGCGGGGCAGCGGCACAACGATCGCTTCGTGGCGCTCGGCGAGCTGGTGCGCCCGCGCACGCCGGAGCGCAAGCGGTCGCTGCCCGCCGAGGGGCGCCGGACCGGCCGGGAGCGCCCGCGACAGGGCGGTGACACCCGCACGGCGGCGCTCGACCTCAGCCGCTCGGCCGGCTGAGGAAGAGCAGGCAAGGCGGCGCAGGCGGCGTCCGCACGGGAAAGCCGGCTGCAGCTCGGCGCGACGCCCGAGGTTGCCCGCGCTCCACCGCTTCGTGTAAGGGGTCGCGATCTTTTCAGAAGCGCCATCGGGAACCGGCGGCGAAGCGGGGCCGCAGACCGGCTCGGGCGCCATGGGGGCGTGCCGCGTGAGGGGTCGGCGACGCCGGACATGAAGAATCGAGAAAGCGGCCAGCCCTAATGTCGAACGAGACCGCCACCTTCGACCGCGTCGCGGACATCATTGCCGAGACGGCGGACATCCCGCGCGACAAAATTAGCCCCGAGAGCCACGCCATCGACGATCTCGGCATCGATTCGCTCGCCTTCCTCGATATCGCGTTCGCGGTCGACAAGGCCTTCGGGATCAAGCTGCCGCTCGAGCGCTGGACCCAGGAGGTCAATGAGGGCAAGGTTCCGGCCGAGCAGTACTTCGTGCTGAAGAACCTCTGCGCGCGCATCGACGCGCTGGTCGCCGAGAAGACCGCCAAGGCCTGATCCGTCGGGCTTCGAGGATTGACGCGCGATGCGGCTCGAATATTTCGAGATGATCGATTCCGTGGTGCGGCTCGACCGCGCCGCTGGCCGTATCGAGGCGCGGGCTCTCGTTCCTGAGGCGAGCCCAGTCTTCGAGGGCCATTTCCCCGGTCACCCCCTGGTGCCCGGTGTCCTGCTCACGGAGACTATGGCGCAGGCCTCCGGCTACCTCATCCTGGCCCATCTCGACTTCGCACAGATGCCGTTCCTGATGGCAGTGGACAAGGCGCGCTTCCGCTCCTTCGTCGGCCCCGGCGCGGCCCTCGACATCACGGCGAGCCTGGAGCACGACGGCTCGGGCTACGCGGTGACGAAGGCTGCGATCCACCACGACGGCAAGGCGCTCTGCGACGCGGAACTCCGGTTCCGCACCATGCCGTTCCCCGCCGGAATCGACGCGACGATCCGCGAGCGTGTCCGAAAGATCGGCCTTCTGGACGGAGCCCAGCCGTGAGCCGCCCGCAGGCCCGCGACGTCGTCGTCACCGGGATCGGCCTCGTCTCCTGCGCGGGCGAGGGGATCGAGACGCATCTGACGGCCTTCGCCGCGGACGCGCCGCCGCGGACGGATACCGAGACGTTCGCGCCGTATCCGGTGCATCCGGTCGCGCCACTCGCCCTCGACACGCAAATCCCGAAGAAGTCGGACCAGCGCCAGATGGAACTCTGGCAGCGGCTCGGCGTCTACGCCGCCGGCCTCGCCCTTGATTCGGCCGGTGTGAAGGACGATGCGACCTACAAGTCGGCGCTTCCGCTGGTGGTGGCGGCAGGTGGCGGCGAGCGCGACTACGCGGTCGACGGAGCCATCCTCACGGGCCTGCGCGGGACCAACGATCCCGGCGCCTTCCTCAACGAGCGGCTCCTGAACGACCTGCGGCCGACCCTGTTCCTGGCGCAGCTCTCGAACCTGCTCGCGGGCAACATCAGCATCGTCCACGGCGTCACCGGCGCCTCGCGCACCTTCATGGGCGAGGAGTCGAGCGGCGTCGATGCGCTGCGCATTGCGCACGCCCGGGTCGCCTCGGGTCAGGTCGAGACGATGATGGTCGGCGGCTCGTATAACGCCGAGCGTCCGGACGTCATGGTCATCCACGAGATGGGCGGCTACCTCCTCAAGACCGCCTACCGGCCGGTCTTCGAGCGCGGGGGCGAGGGCGGGGACGGCTTCATCCTCGGCAGCGCCGCCGCCTTCCTCGTGCTGGAAGCGGCCGAGCACGCTGCGGCCCGCGGCGCCAGGGCCTTCGCCCGGCTGATGCCGGTGGCCAACGATCGTGTGGCGCGCGCGCCGGGCAGCGTCTCGGCGAGCCTGACCCGCCTGATCGGCGAGGCCGGAATCGAGCGGCCGGACGTGGTTCTCTCGGGCGCCACTGGTTTGTCCGATCTCGCCGCGGAAGAGATCGCGGGCGTCCAGGCGGCGCTGCCGGGCGTAGGAATTCGCGCGACAGGCGACGTGATCGGCCACCCGATGGAGGTCGCGGCCCCGTTCGGGGCGGCTCTGGCCGCAGCGCTCTGCGGGGCGGGCTCGGCCCGTGAGGTGGCGGTCACCTCCGTCGGCCACCGCCGCGGCGAGGGCGTGATCCGCGTCGTGAAGGTCTAGAGCATCGTCCCGAAAGGTGGCCGCCGGCTTTCGGGGGACGGCGATGCAGGAACGGGTGCCCCGGTCCCGTCGGCTGCGGCGGCCTTCCGGATGCGTCCGGATTGGAAAAAATGGTCTGAGGCCTTGATGGC
>Ga0268290_100271_pt1 | contig 10912 bp, 6 predicted proteins | sample MetspRMADM_FD_191346 | JGI IMG/M metagenome (GOLD analysis project Ga0268290, IMG submission 191346) | Soil microbial communities from San-Diego area, Southern California, United States - Methylocaldum sp. RMAD-M | ecosystem: Environmental > Terrestrial > Soil > Desert | place: USA: California... | reverse complement strand
CGCTTCCTTCAATGCCCAGATAGGCGCCTGACCAATCCGTATAGGCCGGCGCGGGGGAGACTGGATCGGCCGCCTGGGTGGCCGGAGCGAGAGCGAGAAGCAGGGCAGCAGCGCAGACACCCGCGGCGAGCCTGTCGCCGAGCGCGAAGTGGATTGGCATCGAGGAAACTCTGAGATGAAGCAGGGCGTGCGGGCGCCGGCAGGGACACTCCCGACACGGCGGGGGTGCTCCTGGTCCGGGCCGACCGAGCGCAGGCTTGCCGTGCTGAGGGGAGGAGTGTGGCGTGAAGTGAACGGGTACGGACGTCAGGCGGTCCGCACCGTCTCCAGGAAGTGACGGACTTGTCCGCGTAAGCGCTCGGCCTCGGCGGCGAGGTCGCCGGAGGCGGTCAGCACCACGCGCGCGGCGGATCCGGTCTCCTCGGCAGCCTGGGCGACACCAGCGATGTTGGCCGTCACATCGCTGGTGCCTCGCGAGGCCTGAGTGACCGCGGCAACGATCTCGCGCGTCGCCGCGCCCTGCTGCTCGACGGCTCCGGCAATGCTGCCGGCCGCCCCGCTGATCACCTGAATGGTTCGGCTGATCCCGGCAATGGCCTCGACCGCCTCGTGCGTGGTGCCCTGGATCGATGCGATCTGGCCCGCGATCTCCTCGGTCGCGCGCGCCGTTTGGCTGGCGAGTTCCTTGACCTCGGAGGCGACCACGGCGAAGCCGCGCCCCGCCTCGCCGGCCCGCGCCGCCTCAATGGTGGCGTTGAGGGCGAGCAGGTTGGTCTGCCCGGCGATCGTCGAGATCATTTGCACCACGTCACCGATCTGCGCTGCGGCGGCGGAGAGGGCGGAGATGATCGCGGAGGTCGCACCGGCCTCCTTCACGGCTGACTGCGCCAACTCGGACGAGCGTGCGACCTGACGGCTGATTTCGCCGACCGAAGCGCCGAGTTCCTCGGCCGCTCCCGAGACGGCGAAGACGTTGGTTGCCGCCTCCTCCGCAGCCGCGGCGACGGCCGTCGATTGACCCGCGGTCTGGCTCGCGGAGACCGTCAGTGTCTGCGCGGTGGACTGCATTTCCGTGGCCGAGGAGGCCAGCATCGTCACCGTGTCACCGACGGCTCTCTCGAAATCGTCGGCGAGGCCGACCATTATCACCTTGCGTTCCCGCGCCGCATCCGCATCCTTGGCGTCCTGTGCGGCCGCGAGCCGGCGTCGTGCCTCGCACTGGTCGCGGAAGGCGCGCGACATTGCGCCGAGCTCATCCTTCCGGTCGATGCAAGGGATCTCGGCAGCGTCGTTGCCGCCGGCCACCTCGTTCATCGCGGCCGTCAGCCGGCCGATCGGACGGCTGACCCAGACCAGCGCGAAGGCCCCCGAGGCCAGCGAGATCAGAAAGAGGGTGATGGTGCAGAGCCACAGCAGCAGGGTGGCCGAACCGGCTGTGGCCACGTTGTCGGCGTTGATCGTGTCGGCGTCCCGGTTGTTTATGGCGATCAGTTCGTCGATCAGTTCTCCGGTCGGGTCGTAGGCACTCTTCATATCCGTCCGAAACCGCGTCTTCGCTTCCTCGTCGGCGGACGCCGTATTTTTTCGCGATAGATCAAGATATATCTGATCTTGTTCTATGTATTTTTTGATATTCGCTGATATCGTTTCGAAGATCGCGCGTTCCTGGACGGCATCCGGCTTGATCAGAACCGCGTATCGGGCCTGAAGAGCCTGGAGCTTTTCCTTTGCGCTGGCGATCGCCTTTTCGGCGGCAGTCTGCTCCTCATCGGTCGAGGCCATCAAGTGCTCGGCTTCGCCGATGCGTATGTCGGCGAACGCCGTATTGATGGCATTAGCGGTCGAAACACTTGGAAGGACATCCTTGTAAAAGACTGTGCCTCCGTCCGCGACGACACCGAGCCGGGTCAAGCCGACATAACCCTCTGCCGATCCTACTAAGATTGTTAAAGCGGACAATCCAATAAGAGCGTTGCGCAATGAGATGCTCAGCATGATCGACTAGGCGTCCAGACACCAGGTTTGCTGTGAGATTTCTACTGATATAAGTGCATGGTGAATGGTTAATAATTATTTAACAAGAAATATATGTTAATTTTGGCCATCTTTATCAATCATAAGTTGAGAGAGGACCTAAGACGGTCAGCAGCAGAAGTAATTCTTTGAGGGGTTTATGGATCTGCGGTGAGTAGAGCGGCCTTCTTGAGCAAAGGCGGACGAAGGTGACGAGGTGCAGGTCGGCCACCGTGCCGACGTAGCGTTCGTAGATTTTGACGAACTCGCGGATATGGGTGGCCCAAGCGAAGGAGCTCTCGATGATCCAGCGCCCGGGTGGCGGCAGGACGCCGGGCTTGACCTCGTGCAGCTTCACGACACCAGTTCGACGCCGTGCTTGCGCGGCTGTGACCGGCATCTCGCTAGTGTAGCCCTGATCAACGAAGGCGATTTCGACGCTGTCGTGGTGGCTGCCTGCACGGCTTTGGCCAGACGCTTGATCTGGGCGCGGCCATCGGCGATGGCTGGCATGACGTGCAGAGCCAGGAGATAGCCGAACCTATTCACCCCATGTGCAGCTCCGAGCTCTACTTGCGCTTGGCCCCATCGTAGACGGCCTGCTCGCCGCACTCGGGCGTAACCCGCAGCGTACGGCTGTCGTGGATGGCCGTCGATGGCTCAGCCTTGCGCCCGACAGCCAAGCGTAGCAGGGCGCGAACGTCCTCGGCCAGTTCCTCGAAGGAGCGCGCCGTCAGCCAATGTTGTGCCTGCTGTTAGATGGCCGCCTATGGCGGCAGGTTATGAGGCATCCGTCGCCACGGCGCGCCTGTCTTCACCACGTAGCGCAGCCCGTTGAACACCTCCCGCAACGGATGCGTGCTGGTCCAAATCCTCGCGTAACAGCGTCAGATACGGCGCGGCCAACACCTATTCGACGCCGGATACATCAGACGGGTAGGCTTTCCGCGATAGGCTCGAAATCTATCACCTGAGCCACCCAGCCAGCAGATCCATAAAAGCCTTCAGCGTGAGGAAGCTATTCTTTGCAAGATAGCTGGGGTGCCAGGATTCGGGCCCGCACGACGTCAGTCACCAGCGTCAACTGGGGTACTGCTTTTGCAAGCGCTTTGGCTTCGTGCGCACACAGATGATACGTTCAGCGAACGGTGCCAAGGCGCTCTCCGGCGATCTGTGGCAAGCTGTGATGTGTCGTTCGCTCGTTGCCTCACCCAACTTGAAATGTGTCGAATGGCAGCAGCGCGCCACCGCCGTACCTTGGTTCCGCGCTGGAAAGTCCGTCTTCAGTTTCGCGCTACTCTGAGGCGTTCCGAGGCAGTCGCTCTGTTCCCGACGAAGACGTCCGTACACGCCACTGGCTGAAGTACGACCTATCACCTTACAACTCTCCGCCCGCCACCGTGATGACTTGGCCGGTGACGGCACCGGCAGACGCGCCGCACAGCCAGGACACGGCGTCGGCGACCTCGTCGGGGCGGACGAGGCGGCCCTGGGGGTTGTGGCGGACGAGGGAGGCGAGCGCCGCGTCCCGGTCCCGCCCGGTCGTCGCCATGATCCGCTCCAGGCTCTCGCCGACGATGTCGGTGTCGGTGAAGCCGGGGCAGACCACGTTGGCGGTGATGCCGCTGCGGGCCGTCTCCTGAGCGAGCGACCGGACGAGGCCGACGACGGCATGCTTGGCTGCGCAATAGGCCGAGACGTAGGGGTAGCCCTTCTGGCCCGCGGTCGAGGCGATGGCGACGATGCGGCCGAAGCCCCGTCGCGTCATGCCCGGAAGGACCGCCTGAGCGGCGTGGACGACACCGAACAGGTTCACGTCGAGCATCCGCTGGAACAGGGCCGCGTCGCTGCGGCCGAAGGGGGCGGATTCCGCCGCGCCGGCATTGGCCACCAGGATGTCGATCGGCGCCCGCACCGCAATCTCGGCGAAGGCCCGGGTGACCGCCGCCACGTCCGTCACGTCGACCGCTGCGGCGTGATGCGCGTCGCCTTCGGCGACGACCTGGGCAAGCGCCTCCTGGTTGCGACCGAGGATCGTCACCAAGGCGCCGTCGCGGACGAGACGCGCGGCGATGGCGTGGCCGATGCCGCGCGCGCCCCCCGTGACGACGGCATGCCGGTTAGGGGCGGAGACCTCCACGGTCAGGCCCCGGCCCGGACGTATCCGGTGAGGCTCGCATCCGGCACTTCGTCGAGGTTGACCACGATGTTCTCGGGCGTCCGTGCGGTCAGCCAGACGAGCTCGTCCGTGGTGCTCATGTTCACCTCGACATGCGGCATGAAGGGCGGCACGAACACGAAGTCGCCCTCCTTCATATCGACGAACTCGGCGTAATCCGCGCCGAAATAGATCCGGGCCTTGCCCTTCAGCACGTAGCCGCCGGTCTCGGCCTCGCCGTGGTGATGCGGCAGCGAGCGGTAGCCCGGCTTGTTGCTGACTTTCCCGTACCAGATCCGCGTGGCGGGGGTGTGCTGCGGGCTGACGCCGGAGACGCGCAGCGCGCCGCCGGACTGGCCGGTGCGGGTGTCCTCCTCGCCGGCGCGGGTGACGACGGGTTTAACGGGCTCTGACATGGGTGTCTCCTCGGAAGGGTCACAGGAGGCCGGTCTCGACGGCGACCCGGCGATAGGCGGCGCCGGCGGTGAAGCCGCCGTCGATCCCGTCGCCGCGATCGACCAGAACTGCGTCGGTTGCGGCAATTGCGGTGAGGTGGCGGAGGCGGCGGTCCTCTGCCCGTCCTTCTACCGCGCGACCCTCGTATCGAACCCGACCGCCTGGGACCGCTGGTCCGCCCGCCTTCGCGGCGCGGTGATCGGGTGGCTGCAGCGGCGGCGCGAGTCGGCCCGCCTGCGGCCCCGCTTCGGCGAGCACGCCTGATGGCCTCGTCCGCACTGCCCCGGCACCGGCTGTCATCCGACCGCCCTCTCAGCATCGCGATTCTGGCCATGGGCGGTCAGGGCGGCGGCGTGCTCGCCGACTGGATCGTCGCGGTCGCGGAAGCGCAAGGGTGGGCCGCGCAATCGACCTCAGTGCCGGGCGTCGCGCAGCGCACGGGCGCGACGATCTACTATATCGAGATGCTGCCCGAGCGGGACGGACGGCGCCCGGTCTTCTCGCTGATGCCGGCGCCCGGCGACGTCGATGTCGTGCTCGCGGCCGAGTGGATGGAGGCCGGCCGCTCGATCCTGCGCGGGCTCGTGACGCCAGACCGCACCACCGTGATCGCCTCGACCCATCGCGCCTTCGCGGTTCAGGAGAAGGAGCGGCCGGGCAACGGCATCGCCGACGCATCAGTCGTGGCCGCCGCAGGCGACATCGCAGCCAAGCGCCTCGTTGTCGGCGACATGCAGGCCCTGGCCGAGCGCAGCGGAACCGTGATCTCCGCGACGCTGTTCGGTGCCCTGGCGGCGACCGGCGCCCTGCCCTTCCCCCGTGCAGCCTTCGAGGAGGCGATCCGGGCGGGCGGAAAAGGCACCGGTCCCAGTCTCAAGGGCTTCGACGCCGCTTTCGCCTCAGTGACCGCCGGTCAACCGACTGTCACCCCCGAGAGCAAGGCGCCTTCGGTCGTGTCCGGCTGTCCGGACGCGATCGCCCGGCGGATCGCTCGCACCCTCCCGCACCCGGCGCACCGCAACGCGCTCGCCGGGGCCGCGCGCCTCATCGATTACCAGGATCTGCGCTACGCGGAGGCGTATCTCGACCGCCTTGAGGCGCTCCATGCGCTTGACCGGCGCAGCGGCGGCGCCTCGAAGGACTTCGCCCTCACGGTTCAGGCCGCCAAACACCTCGCCCGCGCCTTGAGTTACGACGACGTCATCCGGGTCGCCGATCTCAAGACGCGCCGCAGCCGCTTCGAGCGCGTCAGGCGCGAAGTCGCGGCGAGGCCCGAGCAGGTCGTGCACGTGACGGAGTTCATGCATCCCCGCATGGAGGAAGTTCTCTCTCTTCTCCCCCGGAGGCTGGGCGCCGCGCTCGAGAAACGCGGCAGCCTCGTGCGGTTCCTCGACCGCTTCGTGGCGCGGGGGCGGCGCGTGCGGACGACCGGTGTGTCCTGGTTCCTTGGGCTTTACTTCGTTGCGGGCCTCAGCCGTTTTCGCCGAGGCTCGCTCCGCCAGGCCCGTGAGCACGCCCATATCGCGCACTGGCTACAGCTCGTCAGCACAGCCGTTTCCTCGGACTATGACTTGGCCGTCGAAGCTCTCGCTTGTCGGCGATTGGTCAAAGGCTATTCCGATACCCATGCACGCGGTCTCTCGAAATTCGATCGGGTGATCGCGGAAGTCCCCTTCCTGATGGGCCGTCCCGATGCAGCGAATTGGCTGCGTCGCCTGAAGGAGGCTGCTCTCGCCGACGAGGCTCAGATCGATCTCGATCGTGCGATTGCGACGATGCGCAGTGCCTACATCTGACGTCGAGAGGCTGGGCTGCTGTGCCGGTGCCATTCACCTTTAGCTTACCGCTAAATCGACATCAAGAATTTGAGTGCGATCTCGATCCTTTAAGCTGGTGCTGAACACTTCAAGTCTCTGCACAGAGTGTATCAATCTCTGGTCTAGATGGTGCTGCTATCGTAGCCGGGGAAGCCAATGAACGCGCCTTCAAGGATCTCACGCATGACGAACAGCAGCAAAGCAGCCAGCAGCGTCAGCACAGTCCGGGCGGCGAGGTCCGACAGACGCTCACCGGGCAGGCGCAGTCAGCGGCGCGGCGCAGCCGCTGCCGGCGACTGCGCGAGGATGAGCGGCGGCTCTCAGAAATGGGCTGGAAGCTTCAGGTTGAGGTAAACGACTGGGTTCAGTTGAGCCAGCCACCGACCAGTAGGGCGAACAGGTGCCGATCAGGACGAAGCCGACGCACACGGCGAAGCTTTCAGGCGGCAGCTTCCGCCTCATTGCGGTTCCGGTAGGCCGGCTGAGGCTCGTTGGCTCCGGCCTTAGTAGCAGCCCGAGAGGGCCCGTCCCGCGGCAGCGTTCGATCGCATGGATGGCCCGCGTTGGACGTCACCATCCACACTGCGGTGATGTCCAACGCACGGTACAAGCCTCATGTGAGATGAGCGGGTTCAGCAGGTGCGTTGGATATCATTCTGCAACGAATACTGTTTGTTTAGCAATAGATTATTGTTTGGCAATAGCTTATCCAGACATTGCATCACACGAACGGCCGGCGTTCCTGGAGGATCCGAGCGTGCTATAAAAATAAATTAAGTTATCTAACCGCGTTTCACGGCTTTATTGTAAATTTATGCTGCCACGTATCGGCGCTACACAGGAATATCCATGCCAAACAGAATTGACAATCCTGCATTAGTCCGACACGTAAGGTCCTTTTGACTTGCGCCGATCGATTGGGTCGCGGTGCAAGCGCGGCCGTTGCATTCCGTCACAGAGCGCGCCCGGCGGCTCCGAACAGAATTGGCATTTCTGATAACACAGACTCCGGCCCCGCCGCGTGCGAGGACGCGCCGCCATGACCCGCAGCCCAGAGCTGGCAGGCTCGTTCCGGCGCCCGCCCGAGCGCTCGCCTGTTCCCTCTAGCATATCGCTGCACGTCTCCCAGGGCCGGCGCAAATGCCTCACGCTCGACGAGCGAACCCGCTTCATCGCTGCAGTCTTTCGCCAGCGGCCAGAGATCGTCACCCTCTGCCTGATCCTGGCATGGAGGGCTGCTGCATCTCCGAGGCGCTCGCACTGATTCGTCCCGACCTCTACCAGCAAGGCTGCCCGTGAAAGCTGCGCGAGGAGATCTCTGCTGCACTTGCCGGACGTGTTCCCGCGATGCCCTGGCCTCGGCCATAGACGGCTGAGCCGCCAAGCAGTGGCTCTGCGCCGCCTAGGCAGTCGCACGTTGCTGCTCCTGCCGCGCGCTCGTGAAAAGCGGCCCGCGCGTGGCCCGTGAGATCAAGCGCCGGTCAAGTCGGCGTGACCGGCGCTTGATCTCACGGAAATCTACCGGCGCATCCGAGATGGGGTGGCGCCGAGCTCAGACCAGCATCACACCCGAGGTCTGGATGCAGGAGCCGCTGTAGCCAGCATGTACGAGGCATCCGAGGCTTCACAGTACTGTTGTGGAACGCCGCTAGCCAGAAGCTCGGCTGGCATAGATCGAAGCGCTGTCTTCGTGCCGTGAGCGTCCCATCCCCGGGGCGGTCATGGCCGCTGCGTCTTCTCGCATCCGGCCGAGGATCAACCCTTGGCTTTGCATCGAGCGACATCCGCGCTCGGCCTGCTCGGCTGCCTGGAGATGGACATGGCTACGAGCCTTGCCGCCGGCGACATCGCTCTCGTCGGGTACGATGCGGACAATCCCGACGATTTCGCGTTCGTCATCCTGCGCGACATCGAGGCCGGCACCAGAATCACCTTCACCGATAATGGCTGGAGCAGCAGCGCCAACGGGTTTCTGACCAGCGAGGGCAGCTACACCTACACGGCGCCGACGGCGCTTTCCGCCGGCACGGTGATCCACCCTACGGCCGACAGCGTGGCCGGAGGGACGAACACCCCCGTCTACACGGCCACCGACGCCCCGAGGTTCTCGTTCAGCACGGATGGTGACCAGATCCTCGCCTACCAGGGGAGCGTGACGAACCCGACCTTCCTGTACGCGATCAATTTCGCCGATGGCGGCGGCAGCTTCGCGGCGAACGGAACCAATGCCAACACCTCCGCGCTTCCGCCGGGGTTGAGCCTCGGCCGGACCGCCGTGGCGCTGGGTGCCGATAACGGCCGCTACGGAGGCACCGTTTCGGGCACGCGCGATCAGATCCTGACGGCGATCGGCGCGCCCGGATTCTGGACCCAGGACAACGCCACCCGCGTCGGTGCCGGCAGCTACAACGCCTTCGCGGTGAGCGCCGACGCGGTCGTCCCGACACTATCGATCGACGACGTTCAGGTGAGCGAGGACGATTCGGGCACCAAGCAGCTCGGCTTCACCGTTTCCCTGAGCGCGCCTGCGCCCGCGGGCGGCGTGACCTTCGATATCGCCACCGCGGACGGCACCGCCACCGCCGGCAGCGACTACCTCGCCCGGGCAGTCACCGGCCAGACCATCGCGGCGGGCCAGACCAGCACGACCTTTGCGGTGGACATCCTCGGCGACACGGCGATCGAGCCGAGCGAGACGTTCTCGGTCGCGGTCTCGAATGTGCGCCGCGCCACCGTGGCGGATGGCCAGGGCACCGGCACGATCCTCACCGACGACGTCGGCACCCGCATCAACGGCATCACGGTCTTCGACGCAGCGCCCTCCTTACAGGGCCTCTCCGGCGCAACCACCACGTCGCCGCCCACCCCGACGAATGTGCTTCAACTGGTGCGGCTCGGCGCCTACGCCGCCACGAACGATCCGGCGACGCCGGCGGCGCCCAACGCCGAAGTGGTGGCCTACGACACCACGACGAGCCGCTTCTACATCCAGAACACCAACGAGAACCGCATCGAGATCGTCGCACTCGACGCGTCCGGCGCGCTGAGCAAGACCGGCGAGATCCGACTGTCCGGCCTGGAGCAGTACGGCTCGGTCAACTCGGTCGCGGTCTTCAACGGCTTCGTGGCCGTCGCCTACGCCAACGCGACCGGCGACGCGCCGGGCCGGGTCGCCCTGTTCGACGCCGACGGCACGCTGCTGCGCTCGCTGACGGTCGGCGTCGGGCCTGATCAGATCGTCTTTACCCGTGACGGCAGCCGCCTCCTCGTCGCCAACGAGGGAGAGCAGGCGAGCGCGGGCAGCAATCCCGTGGGCGGCGTCTCGATCATCGACGTCTCGGGCGGGGCGGCCAACGCCGCCGTCACGGCGACCGTGGGGTTCGAAGGGCTCGACGGCAGCGAGGGCGCCCTGCGCGCCCGCGGCCTTGCCATCACGCCGGGGAAGAGCGCGGCGGCCGACATCGAGCCCGAATACATCGCGATCTCGCCCGACAACCGCTTCGCCTACGTCACCCTGCAGGAGGTGAACGGCGTCGCCATCATCGATCTCGCCAACCCCGGCACGGCGCCGATCGCAATCCAGCCGTTGGGTGCGGTCAACCATTCGCTGGCCGGCAACGAGTTCGACGCCTCCGACCGCGACGGCCCGAACGGCACCGCCTCGATCCGAATCGCGGCGACCCCGGCGAATGCGCCGATCTACGGCCTGCTCCAGCCCGACGCGGTGGCCGCGTTCTCCACCGGCGGCGCGACCTACTTCGTCACCGCCAACGAGGGCGACCAGCGGGTCATCGGTGGCGCCGACGATGGAGGCGATGTCGGCCGCCTGAGCGGCATGCCCAACAGCCGGCTGACGCCCGAACTCCAGCTCCTCAAGGCGGACCCGGCCTATGCCCGCCTCAACGTCCTGCTGCGCACCGGCGACACCGACAACGACGGCGTGATCGACCAGCTCAACACGCTCGGCGGGCGTGGCATCTCGATCTTCCGCCAGAACGTCGACGGCACCATCACCAAGGTGCGCGAGACCGGCGGCGAGTTCGAAAAGATCTTCGCGCAGATCGCGCCGGAGCGGTTCAACAACGATCAGGTCCTGGCCAACACGCCCGACGACCGCTCGGACAACAAGGGGCCGGAGCCCGAGGGCATCACCATCGGCACCGTCAACGGCCGGATCTACGCCTTCGTCGGCCTGGAGCGGCAGAGCGGCGTCATCGTCTACGACGTCACCGATCCGGCCAACGCGGCCTATGTCTCCTACGTCCCGCCGCTCCCCGGCGCGACGACCGATCTCGGCCCGGAGGTGCTCACCTTCATCGCCGCCGATCGCAACCCGACCGGCACGCCCCTGCTCGTCAGCGCCAACGAGGCCGCCAACGGCGGCGCCGTGCTCTACGCCGCCCTGCCCCACGGCTTCACTCAAGAAGTCGGCTTCGCCGCGAATTCCCTCGCCGTCAGCAAGGCGGAG
>Ga0268290_100270_pt1 | contig 10969 bp, 9 predicted proteins | sample MetspRMADM_FD_191346 | JGI IMG/M metagenome (GOLD analysis project Ga0268290, IMG submission 191346) | Soil microbial communities from San-Diego area, Southern California, United States - Methylocaldum sp. RMAD-M | ecosystem: Environmental > Terrestrial > Soil > Desert | place: USA: California... | reverse complement strand
TCGGAGCAGGCTTCGGAGGTCGAGCCGCTCACCAGCGTCGTCGAATCCGCCATCGAACCCGCCTCTGCCGCCTCTCTTCGGCATGAAACCGTCATGATCGGTCGGCAAGACCCGGCCGCATCGAGACGGTCGCTCCGGTTCCGCTTGCGATGCGCGCGGTCGTGGCGCAGGAGAGACCGCTCCCGAGAGAGGCGGCCGGCATCCATGAAAAAAGTCAGTGAAATCGTCTGGGGCCTGATCGGCCTCACCGCGGTGGCGGTGTCCTGCTACCTGCTCTGGGGCGAGTTGAAGACCCTGTCCTGGGCCAGCATCGAGGCGGCCTTCGCCGCCATCCCGCTCCACCACTTCCTGCTCGCCGCCGTCTCCACGCTCGTCGCCTACGCCGCGCTCGCTTGGTACGACCGGATCGCGTTGCTGCATCTGGGCGTGCGCCACATCTCGTGGCTGTTCGTGTCGGTTTGCTCGTTCACGACCTACGCTCTCTCCCACAATATCGGCGCCTCGGTCTTCTCCGGCGCCCTGGTCCGCTACCGGGCCTACACCTCGAAGGGTCTTTCAGCGGCGCAGGTCGCCGTGCTGGTGGCCCTCTGCTCCTTCACCTTCGGCCTGGGTACGATCCTCCTCGGCGGCTTCGTGCTGGCCTACGATCCGGGCCTGCTCGCGCGGCTCGACAACCTGCTGCCCGCGGCGCTCACCAACCCGGCGACCTCCCGGCTCGTCGGATTCGGCCTGCTCGCCTTCGTGGCGCTCTACGTCGTCGGCTCGGTGCTGCGCTTCCGTCCCCTGACGATCCGCAACTTCAAGATCGAGTATCCCCGGCCCGGCATCATGGTGCGCCAGCTCATCGCGGCGCCGCTCGAACTGCTCGGTGCCGCCGGTATCATCTACTTCGCCCTGCCGGATGCCCTGAATCCCGGCTTCATCGCGGTGCTCGGCATCTTCCTCGCCTCGTTCTCCGTCGCGCTGGCCTCGCACGCGCCGGGCGGATTGGGTGTGTTCGAGCTCGTGTTCTTCACCGCCATGCAGCTCCAGACCGATGCGGAGAAGGCACCGGTTCTCGCCGCCGTGCTGATCTTCCGCCTGTTCTACCTGCTGATCCCGTTCGCGGTGGCCATCGTCGTGGTGCTTCTCTTCGAGCGCTCTCGCCTCACGAGCGCACTGGGCAAGGATGCCGGGGCGGCACCGGAGCCGCCACTGGTGGCGCCGGGCCTCGACAGCCACGTGATCGAGAAGCGGCTGGAGAAGAAGGCGGTCTGATCCATCCTCCTCAAGACCGCAGGCCGGCGGCCGCCCCCTAGGGAGCGGCCGCCGTTTGCGTTCCAGGGGGCGGTAAGTTCCATGCGCCATTCGTCGCAGTGACGGATGGGGTGCCAATCCTTACGTCACGCCGCCTCAGTGGATGAATGGGACGCGCAGGGTTGCCGCCCTTTCAGGAACGGTTAAGCTTCGACGGATTGGGGGGCCATTCTGACCCCCGGATGGATATCATGGCTTCGATCAAGATACGGGTTGCTCAGGACGGGACCTGCTCGATCTGCCGGGACGGCATGATCATCAGCAGCGGACTCACGCGTTCGCAGGCCGACCAGATGGTCGCGGTCCTGCGCGCTATCGAGGGGCACGCCTGACCGGCTGTTGACCTGAAGCGGGCCTTCGCTGCGCTCCAGGCGGTGTGGCAGGTCCAGCTTCCCGAGAGGACTTCCACGAGAGCCAGAGCCGAGCCCGTCCTTGCTTGAGGGCGGGCTCGGCTCTTTTCGTATGGGCCCAATTCGACCCCGGGCTGCCCGCTCCGTCGTCAGGCAGCATTCTGCGCCTCACTCTGCGGCATCCCGCCTTTTCGGGATGGTGCTCGGCCCGATCTCACACGCTCGCCACGCGCTCACACCGAGCCGACCGTCCGCAGGCGTGCGCGGGAATGAATCTCCGCCTGGCTCATCACCGGGGTCTCGCGGCGGAAGCGTTCGATGATCGAGCGGACGAACGGCCGGGCCTGGACGGAGGTGACGAGGACCGGCATCTCGCCCATGCGCGCCGCCTGCTCGAAGCGGTCACGCACCGTGTTGACGAACTCGGTCAGCTTCGACGGCTGCATCGCGAGGTAACGCTCCTCCCGCTCGCCGACGATCGATTCGAGGAAGGCCTGTTCCCAGGCGGGCGAAAGGGTGATGATCGGCAACGTGCCGTCCGGTCCCTGGTACTGCGCGCAGATCTGGCGGCCGAGACGGGCGCGGACATGCTCGACGATGTCGCGCGGGTTCTTCACGTGGCCGGCGACCTCGGCGATGCCCTCGACGATGGAGCCGAGGTCGCGCACCGAGACCCGCTCGGCGAGCAGCAATTGCAGCACCCGCTGGATGCCGGTGGTGGCGATCTGTGAGGGCACCACCTCCTTGAGCAGCTCCGTGTGCTCCTTGGGCAGTTCGCGCAGCAGCTTCTGCACCTCGACGTGGTTCAGGAGTTCCGAGACGTGAGCCTTGATGAGCTCGGTCAGGTGCGTCGAGATCACCGTGGCCGCATCGACCACGGTATAGCCCTTGAGCTGCGCCTGATCCCGCAGGCCGGCATCGACCCAGGTCGCGGGCAGACCGAAGGTCGGCTCCAGCAGGTGCTGGCCGGGGAGCTGCACCTGACCGCCCATCGGGTCCATCGCCATGAACTGGCCGGGGAAGACCTGTCCGGTGCCGGCCTCGATCTCCTTGACCCGCACCACGTAGGTGTTGGCCTCCAGGCTGACGTTGTCGAGGATGCGCACCGAGGGCATCACGATGCCGAGTTCCGACGCGAGCTGGCGGCGCAGGGCCTTGATCTGGTCGGTGAGCCGGTCCTGGCCCTCGCCGTTGACGAGCGCGAGGAGCGCGTAGCCCATCTCCAGCTTGAGGTCGTCGAGCTTGAGCAGGTCGGTGACGGTTTCTTCCGCGGGTGCTGTGCCAGGAGCGGCAGCGCCGGGCGTGCCCTCCGCCGCCGCGGGCGGGTTCTCGCGCTGCGTCTTGGCGATGCGCCACGCCGCGTAGCCGGAGGCGCCGCCGAGCGCGAGGAAGGGCAGCATCGGCATGCCGGGCAGGAGCGCGATCAGCACCATGACGCCGGCCGACATGCCGAGCGCCTTCGGGTAGTTCGCCATCTGCTTGCCGAGCGCCTTGTCGGCCGAGCCCTTCACGCCGGCCTTCGAGACGAGGATGCCGGCCGCGGTCGAGACGATCAGGGCCGGCACCTGAGAAGCCAGCCCGTCGCCGATGGTGAGCAGGGTGTAGGTCTTGGCGGCCTCGGCGAAACCGAGCCCCTGCTGGGCGACGCCGATGATGATGCCGCCGACCACGTTGATGCCGGTGATGAGCAGCGCGGCGACTGCGTCGCCGCGCACGAATTTCGAGGCGCCGTCCATGGCGCCGAAGAACGAGGATTCCTCTTCGAGCGCCGAGCGCCGCGCCTTGGCCGCCTTCTCGTCGATCAACCCGGCCGAGAGGTCGGCGTCGATCGCCATCTGCTTGCCGGGCATGGCGTCGAGGGTGAAGCGGGCCGCCACCTCGGCGATGCGGCCCGAGCCCTTGGTGATGACGACGAAGTTCACGATGATCAGGATCGCGAAGACGATGATCCCGATCACGAAGTTGCCGCCCATCACGAAGTGCCCGAAAGCCTCGATGACGTGACCGGCCGCCGCCGTGCCCTCGTGGCCGTGGCCGAGGATCAGCCGGGTCGAGGCGAGGTTGAGCGCCAGCCGCAGCAGTGTCGCGACCAGCAGAAGCGTCGGGAAGACCGTGAATTCGAGCGGGTTGTCGATGAACAGCCCCGTCATCATGATCAGCACCGAGATGATGATCGAAACCGCGAGCAGCAGGTCGAGCAGGAAGGCCGGCAGCGGGAAGATCAGCACCACGAGGATGCCCATCACCGCGGTGGCGAAGAACAGGTCCGAGCGCTTCGACAGTGCCTGGAGGCTCGACCGGCTCGGCATGCGCAGGGACGACAGGCCGCCGAACCCGCCTGTGTCCGCCGGTACGGCCCTCGCCGTCTCGCTCATTGCGCCGAATCCCCGAAGACGAATCGCGCAGCCTCCTCGCAGGACTGCACCCGGCAGGATTTGCCGGGTGCAGGGTTAGCGAGGCGTTAACGCCGAGGCTCGCGCGGAACCTCGGTCGGCGAAAGGGCTTGGTCAGCCAGTCGGTCCGGCGCTCGGCTTCGGACTACGCATACGAGTCCTGGTCATGCGCGTCCTTCCCCTTCTCTTCCTCGCCCTGCTCGCGCCGGCATCGGTCCGGGCGGCGTCGGAACCCGCAGCACCGGCCGTAGCCCCGGCGGAGCGGGCACACGGAGCGGTGGGAGCGAAGCTCGAACCCGGTGCCAACAGCTTCACCGCCGCGCAGGTGCGGGCCCGGCTTGCCGAGATGGGATTTCCCGAGGTCGCCGACCTGCATCTCGACGGGCAGGGCATCTGGCGCGGTCGGGCTGAGCATGCGGGCCGCACGCTCGCCGTCGGCATGGATTACCGGGGCGAAGTTGCCGCCGAGTGAGCCGCGCTGAGTGAATCGGGCCGACGCCGAAGAAAGATGAGAGGAACGATCATGGCAGCACGTGCCGTCACCGCACTGTTCGACAGCCAGGAGGACGCCGCCCGCGTCGTCGACCGCATCGAGGCGGCGGGCGTGAAGCAGGCCGATATCGGCATCGTGTCCCTGAACGCAGCGGATCGGCCGGCAGGCTCGATACCTGGTCCCTCGGCCGGTGAGCCGGGGGCGGCGACGCGTGTCACCGGCAACGGGCACGAGAGTCCGGCGCATGAGAGCTCGGCAGCGGAAGGGGCGGGCGCCGGTGCGACGGTCGGTACCGTGCTCGGCGGCGGCGCGGGCCTGCTCGCGAGCCTCGGCCTCCTCGCGATTCCCGGTGCCGGTCCGGTGATCGCCGCGGGATGGCTCATCGCGGCCCTGTCGGGCGCCGGAGTCGGGGCAGCCGCGGGCGGCCTGATCGGCGCCTTGACCGGGGCGGGCCTGAGCGGGGCCGATGCCGAAACCTATGCCGAGGGGATCCGCCGCGGCGGCACTCTGGTGACCGTGCGCGCCGAGGGCGAGATCGCCGATCGCGTCATCGCACTGATGCAGCGCGGTGGGGCGATCGACCTCGATGAGCGCGCCGAGGGCTGGCGAGCGCAGGGCTGGACCGGCGGTACGGCGGGGGCGCCCCACGCGACCGCAACGCCCGCGCCGGAGCCCGAGCCGGCGCTGGCACCAGAGCCGGGAACGCCGGCCGATCCCACGGCCCCGCACCCGACCCGCCGTCCGCCCAGCGAGATCGCCTGAACCGGCAGGATCAGCTGTAGAGATACTTCCGGATCAGGACGCTGAGGCCGAACACCAGCATCGCCACCAGCGCGACGATGCTGGTGATGAGGTGCTTGCGCGGCTCGATCGCCGAGACGGGGACCACCGGGCTCACCACGGGCGTGAAGAACTCGATCTGGCGGTTGGCGACGATGCGCGCCTGCTCGCTCGCGGCCAGTACCTTGTTGTAATAGAGCAGCGCATTCTTGCGCTCGTTCTCCAGCCCCTCGAAGTCCGTCATCGCCTCCGACAGCAGCCGCCGCTGCTCCGGATCGGTGCTGGTCATCTGCCGTTCGATCTTCTCGATGTTGTCGTCGAGATCCTGGATCTGCGCCTTCAGGTCCTGAATCTGCCGCCGCTCGGGCGAGAGGTCGCGCAGACTCTGGTTGAGCTGGACAGACAGGTCGATGCGCTTCTTGCGCAGTTCCGCAATGACCAAGAGGTTGTTCTTGTTGGCCGATTGCGCATCGAGAATGCCGGCCCGGTTGCGCAGGTCGCGCATGGCGCGCTGTACGGCGACGAGGCGCTCCTCGGCATTCTTGAGCTCGCGCGTGCTCTCGGCCAGGGCGGCGTTGCGCGCCCTGAGGCTCAGCTCGTTCACCATGCGCTCGCTCTCGTCCATCAGGGCGCGGGCGAGCGTGTAGGATTCCTGCGGATCGAAGGCGGCGACCTTGAGACTGACGATGCCGCCGTTCGAATCGACCGAGGTCGTCACGCGCTTGTGCCAGTAGCGCAGGAACAGCTCGATCGGCTCGTCGGCGCTGAAGCGCGAGAGGAAGTCGATGCCGTCGCGCGAGAACATTTCTCGCAGCGGCATCTGCCGCTCCATGGTTTCGACCATCTGCCGGCTGGCGATGTAGCTCGTCGTGATCAGCGTGTCCTGAGCGACCATCTGCTTGGACAGGGAGCTGTTGTTGCCCGTCTCGTCGCTCTGCACCTTGTCGACGCTGCCGAGCGCCGGCCGCAGGGCGAAGCGCGCTTCGGTGACGTAGCGGTCCGACGCGACGAGATAGAAGTAGCCGGCGGTGACGAGTGTCGGCAGCAGGAACAGGAGCAGGAAGAGAGCGGGGATCCAGGGATCGCGCCGAATATGCGTCTGGTAGGCGCGGATGCCCTTCTTGTGGTCGGACTGACGCGCGATGCGAGCGAACCGCTTGAGCGATTCCGTGACAGCGGTCGAGCGGTCGGCGGTGGTCAGCGGTGCGCCGCTCGGGCTACTGATCTCGGTGCTCATGGTGTCGGTGCTCGCACGCCCCACGCGGTCTGCTGCGCGGCGTCAGGGAGCCGCGGCGGATCGCACGCTTGTGTCTCTGGCCCGCCCTCGCGGCGAAAGCGTGTCCGATCTGCCATTCGGGATTGGCCCGGTGATGTCCCGGCGGCGAGTTGGCCGTTCTCAGCTGTTCAGGCGGCGATAGGCCGTGATCGCCTCGTCGACGTCGTCGTAGACCACCGCCTGCCCGTTGATCAGGATGAGAGCCTGACTGCAATACTCGCGGATCATCTCCATGCTGTGGGAGATCAGGATCACGTCCGCGCTCTCGCGCCGCTTGTTGAACACTTCCGCGCAACGTTTCTGGAAGCGCGCATCGCCCACCGATAGGGTCTCGTCGATGAGATAGGTGTCGAACGGAATCGCCATACTCATCCCGAAGGCGAGCCGCGAACCCATGCCGGAGGAGTAGGTGTTCACCGGCATGTTCAGGTAGCTGCCGAGTTCTGAGAAATCCTCGACGAATTCGAGCACGCGACGCGGATCTTCTCCGTAGATCCGGGCGACGAAGATGACGTTGTCCCGGCCCGTCATCTTCGCGTTGAAGCCGCCCGCGAAGCCCAGGGGCCAGGAGACGCGAAGGCCCCGGGATATGCGGCCTCGGGTCGGCTCCTCGACGCCGGCGATAAGCTTCATGGTCGTCGATTTGCCGGCACCGTTGATCCCCATGATGCCGTAGCTGATGCCCGGTCTCAGGGTGAAGTTCACCCGATCGAGGATGGTACGGCGCCGACCGTAGGTGGAGTAGACCTTGGTGACGTTCTCGAAGCGGATCACGGTTCGATAAGCTCCGCCGGCAACGATGCGGGCCGGCCCGCTGTAACAGGTGCGCTGTCAGAGCGGCCGCCGCCTCACTCGGCAAGCGAAGCGGAGCGAGCAGGTGGCAGCTGCACCCTGAGGCGGGCAGGAAGCCGGGAAAAACGGCGAATCTGGGGACGGTGGCCCATCGTGGTCGGTGGGACGCTAGCTTGGCTGCCGGGAGTACCCGGCGGCTCTCACGACATGACCCGTCATCTCCGCTTCATCGCGTCAATGGACGGGTTCCGTCCCGGCGAGCACGGCGCTGGCCCTCCCGATCGATGGTCGGGCGCATTGTGAGGAGTGTCGTCGCTGCGGCCGGACAGATACGCCGAGTGCGGTTTAAGCGAACTTCGGAGCGGGTTGGAATAGCGGACTCGCAAGAGGTTGGCTGAAGCGGCGACTACGCCAAGCGAGGTACACTTTTTTATCTGGAGAAATTTGCGGCTTATCAAAGATGGTGACGGATAATTCTATAGGATATGTGGAAGCATTCGCGATTGAATTGGGAATATTACATAATTACGCTCTTGGGATGACAGATTTTATAGAACGCCATTAGATTTGGCGGAGAGTTCCAGTCGCGGTCACGATCACAAAATCGTACTTTAGGTTGATTTTTATGGCAAATATATCTCCCTTAGGTCTGGAAGTGGTGATGGAGTAGGCTTTGAATCCCAATCTTATCGCCTCGCGCGAAGAGGCCTTGGCGCTCGTGGACGCGGATCTGATCACGATCGGGGATTATGTCGTGCTGTGTCGGATCAAGGACTGGGGTCTCACCGGAGATCCGGCCGCTCCCGCGCTCACAGAGCCGACCAAGCCGGCCGCCAGAAACGCGCATTCCCGCTCCCAGGATGCCGACGCGCTGCGGCCGCCGGATCAACGGCCAGTCCCGGTCTCGGAGACCTTCCGCCGCGAAATGGCTGTGCCTACGCGCGGGCAGATCCATTGTTTGTCGATCAGGAGCGCTTAGGCGACGAAACGCCGGCCCGTCGGAGCGCCTCGGCGAGGGCTCCCTCCTGCGGTGGGGCAGCGGGCGCCGACCGCCGAGGCTGCACCTCGGAGCGAGGAGAATTTCCACGCGACGTCGACGCCGACATGCCTTCGATGGGATCATCGAGCCGCATCGAGAGCGCGATGCGCTTGCGTGGCACGTCGACCGACAAGACCAGCACGCGCACCACGTCGCCGGTCTTCACCACCTCGGATGGCGAGGCGATCCGCTTGCGGGCCATCGCCGAGATATGGACGAGCCCGTCCTGATGCACACCGACATCGACGAAGGCGCCAAACGCCGCGACGTTGGTGACGACCCCTTCCAATTGCATGCCGGGCTTGAGGTCACCGATCGTCTCGACGCCCTCCTGGAAGCTCGCGGTCTTGAAGGCCGGGCGCGGATCGCGGCCGGGCTTCTCCAGTTCGGCGATGATGTCGCGCACGGTCGGAACGCCGAAGCGCTCGTCGGCGAAGGCGGTGGGCGACAGTGCGCGCAGCGCCGCGGCGTTGCCGATCAGCACCCGGATATCGCTCTTCGTCGCCTCCAGGATGCGCCGCACGACGGGATAGGCTTCCGGATGCACGCCGGAGCGGTCGAGCGGGTCCTCGCCATCGGGGATGCGCAGGAAGCCCGCCGCCAGCTCGAAGGTCTTCGACCCTAAGCCGGGCACCTTCTTCAGCCCGGCGCGGGTGCGGAACGGGCCGTTGGCGTCACGGTGGGCGACGATTTTTTCGGCGACCGATGCGCCGAGGCCCGAGACCTGAGCGAGCAAGGGGCCGGAGGCGGTGTTCACATCGACACCGACCGCGTTCACCGCGTCTTCCACCACAGCTTCGAGCGAGCGCGACAGCTTCTGCTCCGTGACATCGTGCTGGTACTGGCCGACGCCGATGGATTTCGGATCGATCTTCACCAGTTCCGCCAACGGATCCTGCAGGCGCCGGGCGATGGAGACGGCGCCGCGATGCGACACGTCGAGGTCCGGCAATTCGCGGGTGGCGATGGCCGAGGCCGAATAGACCGAAGCGCCGGCCTCCGACACCGTGACCTTGGCCATCTTCAGATCGGGGTTGGTGGCCAGGATCTCGGTGGCGAGCCGGTCGGTCTCGCGCGAGGCCGTGCCGTTGCCGATGGCGATCAACTCGACGCCGTGCTGGCGGCAGAGCCGGGAAAGCGAAGCCACCGCCTCCTTCCAGCGCCGCTGCGGCTCATGCGGGTAGGTGGTCTCGACGGCGACGACCTTGCCGGTGCGGTCCACCACCGCCGCCTTCACGCCGTTGCGGTAACCGGGATCGAGCCCGAGCGTCGCGCGACCGCCCGCGGGGGCGGCGAGCAGGAGATCCTTGAGGTTGCCGGCGAATACCTTCACTGCCGCCTCCTCCGCCCGCTCGAACAGCCGCGCGCGCAGATCGGCCTTGATGCCGGTGCGGATCTTGGTGCGCCATGCGGTGCGGACGACATCAAGCAGCCATGCATCCGCTGGCCGACCCCGGGCGGCGACGCCGAACCGGCGGCAGATCGCGAGTTCGAACGGCCCCGGCACGCCGGGCTCGGAATCCTCCCCTTCGGCGGCGAAGGCGAGGTCGAGCACGTCCTCCTTCTCGCCGCGGAACAGTGCCAGCACCCGGTGCGAGGGCATGCGCTCCAGGCGCTCGCGCCAGTCGAAGTAATCCGAGAACTTCTGGCCCGCGGCCTCCTTGCCCTTGCGCACCTTCGCCACGGCCTCACCGCCGCGCCAAAAGTCCTCGCGCAGGCGGCCGATCAGGTCGGCATCCTCGGCAAACCGCTCGATCAGGATCGCTTTGGCCCCCTCCAGCGCCACCTCGACGGTTTCGATCCCCTTGGCCGCGTCCACGAAACCCTGCGCCGCCCGCTCCGGAACCGTCTCCGGCCGCGCGAGAAGGGTCTCGGCGAGCGGTCCGAGGCCGGCCTCGCGGGCGGTTTGCGCCTTGTTGCGGCGCTTCGGGCGGAAGGGCAGGTAGATGTCCTCCAGCCGCGCCTTGGTGTCGGCGGCGGCGATGGCGGCGGCCAATTCCGGCGTCAGCTTGCCCTGGGCGCGGATGCTCTCGGTGACGCTGGCGCGCCGGTCGCGCAGCTCACGCAGGTAGCCGAGCCGCTCCTCCAGGCTGCGGAGCTGCGCGTCGTCGAGCGAGCCGGTCGCCTCCTTGCGGTAGCGGGCGATGAACGGGACGGTGTAACCGCCGTCGAGCAGGTCCACGGCCGCGGCCACTTGCCCCTCGCGCACACCGAGTTCCTCGGCGATCAGCAGGTTCACGCTCTTCACGGGATGCACCCTCGGTGATCGTGGCAGGGAAGGTCAGAGCGGCCGTCCTCTCCGATCGGGCCTTCCGGCGCAAGCGGCTCTTGGGCCCCGCCGAGCGCGACTCAATCGTCCGCGCTGAAGACGCTGTCTCCGACGAAGATCATGTCGCGGTCGATCTCGGGCGGGTCCTTCTGCGAGCCGTAGGCGAAGAACAGGCGCCGACTGCGCCCATCCGCACCGGTCAGCGTCAGGGTGTGGCGGTCGAGGCGATACTGACCGCCCTCGGGCGCTCTGCGCCGGCCGATTGCCGTGCCGACGCCGCT
>Ga0268290_100269_pt1 | contig 10999 bp, 9 predicted proteins | sample MetspRMADM_FD_191346 | JGI IMG/M metagenome (GOLD analysis project Ga0268290, IMG submission 191346) | Soil microbial communities from San-Diego area, Southern California, United States - Methylocaldum sp. RMAD-M | ecosystem: Environmental > Terrestrial > Soil > Desert | place: USA: California... | reverse complement strand
GTAGAGCCAATTGAACAGGGCCGTGCGCGCTCCCCCGATATGCAGGAAGCCCGTGGGCGAGGGCGCAAAGCGCGTGACGACCGGTGACGACATCGGCTGTTGGGAGGCTTCTTTTGAAAAAAGTGCGGGACGGCGGGAGGGCGGCCGCGGCCGGTCTCGCCGGGCGTGTAGCACGAGCGAGCGGATGCGTTAAGAATTCGTCACGTTTGCCCGTCGCGCGGGCATTGCAGGTCTCGGGACGTGGCGGGGCATGGCGCAGGGCGGCGGCAGGGCGATGCGCGGGGCAGTTCCGGCCCTCCTCGCCGGTCGCGTTCCCGCCCCCTCGCAGCTTTGGCGGAGCACGATCGAGGGTTTGGGCGCAAGCCTCGCCCGCGAGGCCGAGCAGCGCCGGCTGTTCCCCTGGCTCGCCGTCGCCTTCGGGGCCGGCATCCTCGTCTTCTTCACGGCGACGGATGGGGAACCTTCCCTCGCCGCCCCGCTGATCGCGGCGGGTCTCTGCCTCGCGGTGACGCCGCTGCTGCGAGCGCGCCCGGCGGTGCTTGCGCTGATACTCGCCCTCGCCGCCCTCTTCCTCGGCTTTGCGTCCGGCGTCCGGCGCGTCGCTTCCGTCGCCGGGCCGGTGCTGACCTGCATCACCATCGCGCCGCTCACCGGTCTGGTCGAGGGACTCGACGAGCGCGAGGGCGGTGCGCGGCTGATCGTGCGGGTCGAGCGTTTCGGCGAGCTCGATGCGGCGCAGCGTCCGCAACGGGTGCGGGTCTCCTACCGCGCGGCGCAGGCAGTGCGGCCGGGCGATACGATCCGCGCCACCGCCCGACTGCTGCCGCCGCCGGAGGCGGTGCGGCCGGGCGGCTACGATTTCGCGCGCGACGCCTACTTCCGTGGGATCGGAGCGGTGGGATCGCTGGTGGGCAAGGTCGAGGTCGGGACTCCGGCCGAACCGTTGCCGCTGTCGCTGCGCCTCGCCGCCGCCATCGACGCGGCCCGCAACGCCTTCACCCGCCGGATTACCGAGGCGATCGGCGGGCAGGCCGGGGCCGTCGCAGCGGCCCTCGTCACGGGAAAGCGTGGGCTGATCTCGAACGAGACCAACGATGTGTTGCGGGCGGCGGGCATCTATCACGTCGTCTCGATATCCGGGCTTCACATGGTGCTCGCGGCCGGCGTCGTATTCTGGCTGGTGCGGGCCGGGCTCGCGCTGGTGCCGGTGCTCGCCCTCGCCTGGCCGATCAAGAAGATCGCGGCCGGTGCGGCGATGCTGGGCGTGACCGCCTACTGCGCCTTCTCGGGCTGGGATGTCGCCGCGGAGCGGGCGCTGATCATGACGCTGGTGATGCTGGGTGCGATCCTCGTCGATCGGCCAGCGCTCAGCATGCGCAACCTCGCCCTCGCAGCGATCCTGGCACTGGCCCGCGAGCCGGAGGCGCTGCTCGGTCCGAGCTTCCAGATGTCGTTCGGGGCGGTGGCCGGTCTGATCGCCTGCGCGCCGCTCATCGACGGACGCGTCTTCCGAACCGAGAGTTCCTCACGGATCGCGCGGGCCGCGTCGTGGATGGCGACGGCGGTGGTCGGCACATTGGCCACGACGCTGGTGGCGCAGATCGCCACCGCACCTTTCGCGACCTACCATTTCCAGACGGTTCAGCCCTTCGGCCTTGTCGGCAACGCGCTGACCCTCCCCTTCGTCTCGCTCGCGGTGATGCCTGCGGCGGTGCTCGGGATGCTGGCCTACCCCTTCGCCCTCGATCGCCCGGTCTGGTGGCTGATGGGGCTCGCGGTGCGCGGCATGCTCGACATCTCAGCCTGGATCGCCGGGTTCGGGCAGGCCAACGTGGTGCTGCCGGCGTTCGGGACCGGTGCCCTGACGCTGCTCGCGGCTGCCCTGCTCCTCGCGACCCTTCCGGTCTCGCGGCTGCGTCTCCTCGCCCTGCTGCCGGCGGGTCTCGGCATCGCGCTGGCCGCGAACCCAACCCGCTATGACATCTACATCGATCGCGACGGGGCCGGCGCCGCGGTCCGCGGCAAGGACGGGCGCCTCGTCGTCCTTGGGCGCCCACCCGGCTTCGTGCTGGAACAGTGGCTGAAGGCCGACGGCGACGGGCGCCGCCCGGACAGCGTCACCGGAGCGGCCATCCCGCGCTGCGACCGCCTCGGTTGCACCCTCGCGGCCGTCGACGGGCGCGCCGTCTCTCTCGTCACCGACAAGCGCGCCTTCGCCGAGGATTGCGCCCGGGCCGATATCCTGATCACGCGTCTGCGGGTCCCGCCGGGCTGCGCCGCGCCGCTGATCGCCGATCGCACCGTCCTGGCGGCGCAGGGAGCCACCGCGATCCGTCTCGGCGCGGCGGGGCCGGAGGTCGTCACATCTCGCGAGGCCGGTCAGCTGAAGCCTTGGCAGCCGCGGCCCGCCAGCGCGGCGCTGCCGGCAGCCCAGCCGGAGCCCCAACCATCCAGCGAACCGAGTGCGGCGGATTCGTCGGATCCGCCGCCCTCCGAAACTCCTCAGTAGCGGCGCACGAGGCTTACGAGCTTGCCCTGAATGCGCACCCGGTCGGGCCCGAGCACACGGGTCTCGTAGGACGGGTTGGCGGCCTCCAGCGCGATCGAGGAGCCGCGACGGCGCAGCCGCTTGAGGGTCGCCTCCTCGTCGTCGATCAATGCCACGATGATGTCGCCGTTGTTGGCGGTGTCCTGCTTGTGGATCACCACGAGGTCGCCGTCGAGGATGCCGGCCTCGATCATCGAGTCGCCGCGCACTTCCAGTGCATAGTGCTCGCCACCCGAAAGAAAGTCGGGGGACATCGAGATCGAGTGGCTCTGGCTCTCGATCGCCGAAATCGGCGTACCGGCGGCGATCCGGCCCATCACCGGCACCATCACCGAACGTCCGTTTCCGTCGTGAGCCTGCAGCATCGCTGGCTTCGGTGCGGGAGACTTGGCCGAAAGACCGCCTTCGACCACGCTCGGGGTGAAGCGGCGCGGCTCGGAGGCAGGCGCCGGCCTGGCGGCCGGCATGTCGGGCATGCGCAGGATTTCGATCGCTCGCGCCCGATTCGGCAGGCGGCGCAGGAAGCCGCGCTCCTCAAGCGCCATGATCAGGCGGTGGATGCCGGATTTGGATTTGAGATCGAGCGCATCCTTCATTTCGTCGAAGGATGGCGGCACACCGCTCTCCTGCATCCTCTGCTGGATGAATTGGAGCAGTTCGAGTTGCTTGCGGGTCAGCATGCGGCACCTGCTGTCGACCGCGGGCCGGGGGCGCCGCAGAATCGTTAGAAACAAAGCACGAACAGCCTAGACGTTCCTCTCCTGTTCCGCAAGGCGAACCGGAACACGCAGAGGGCGGCGGCACCCAAGCGCCGCCGCCCATCGTTGCGACGTGACTGATCCTGATCAGGCCGGGATCACGTCCACAATCTCGTAGGTGTCGGGATCGATGATGACGATGTCGTCCCCCACAAGGATGAACTGCAGGCCGCGATAGGCCGGCACCAGCGAGAGGATCGCCGGAGGCAGCGGGTGCAGCGACACCGAGCGTGGGATCGCCGTGCCGACGCGAACGGCGAAGTTGACGTTCGTGACGGCCCGGACATTGGACCGGGTGATCGACTGGCGGAACTCAGTGCGCTGCGTTGAACTCAGGCTTTTCGAGGCGCCGCGTGCCTCCGTGGCAGCACCTCGGCCACCGCGTTCGCCGGCTCCGTCGCGTGCCCCACGTTCGCCCGCTGCGTCGCGCCCGCCCCGCTCACCAGCCGCGTCACGGCCACCCCGGCCGTCGCGTTCACTTGCGCCGTCGCGGCCGGTGTCACGATTGCCGCGCTCACCCGACTCTCCGGCGCGGGACGGTCCGCCTTTTCGCCCGCCGCGTGGGCCGGCCTCACCCGCTTCGCCGCCGCGCCCGGCGCCGCCCGCCGCACCGCCCGTCTCGCCTCCGCGGGCGCCGCCCACATCAGCGCCGCCGCGGGTACCCCCGGCGCCGCCTGCATCACCGGCACCGCCCCGAGCCCCGCTCGCAGCCCCGCCGCCTGCACCGCCTACACTGCTTCCGGCCCCTCCTCCGGCGCCGCTCGCACCTCCGGCACCACCGGCTCCCACCCCGGCGCCGCTCGTGCCACCGGCACCACCGGCTCCCATCCCGGCACCGCCGCCCGCGCCTCCGCCTGCGCCTCCGCCCGCGCCGCCTCCGGCGCCGCCGCCCCCACCCTGAGCGAGTGCGGTCGCGGCGCCGAGCACGAGGATGGCGGCCGTCGCCGTGCTGCGAAAGAACTTCGTCATGTTCCGTACCTGTCTTCTGCCGGCGGCCGACGCGGCGCCGAAACTCGTTTCGCAACGACGATCTCGCGAAAAGCGTTCCCAAAAGATGCATCGGGAAGCAATATTCCAGATGAGCGTAGCTGTGCGTACGGGTGAGCCGCGCATCTGTGCTGAGTTACTTGCGTATGTGTGTTATAACTTTATGAATACATAAATGACTCAGGATATTTGCCCTTGGTATCGAGGCGACGCCGGGCCGCGATCCGTCGGCACGAGGGGTTGGTCATGTCGCACGGACGGACACGACATCCGACGCGCGATCCCCGGACGAACCTTGCTTGGGCTTGATCGACGCGGTCGGACTCATGGTTCGCTGACATCGGCCAGGGCGGGCCTGGCCTTGGCGGCTAGTCCATCTCGGTTCGGTACTTAGCTTTACAAGGCTCAAGGCCGCCCAGAGAGTGAATCACCAGGGGGAATGCATGCCGGATATCACCGCGACGGCTGCGACAGGGGACGACGCGGCCGATCGCCGACGCCGCATCATGGCGATCGTCGGTTCCTCGTCCGGCAATCTCGTCGAGTGGTACGACTTCTACTGCTACGCCTTCTTCGCCCTCTACTTCGCCCCCGTCTTCTTTCCCGAAGGCGACAGCACCGGCCAACTCCTCAAGTCGGCGGCGGTCTTCGCGGTGGGCTTCTTCATGCGGCCCGTCGGCGGCTGGCTGTTCGGGCGCATCGCCGACCGACTTGGGCGCAAGACCTCGCTGATGATCTCTGTGCTGATGATGTGCGGCGGCTCGCTCGCCATCGCGCTGCTGCCGACCTACGCCACCGTCGGGCATCTTGCGCCGGTTCTGCTCGTCGTCGCGCGCATGGTGCAGGGCCTCTCGGTGGGTGGCGAGTACGGCACGAGCGCGACCTACATGAGCGAGGTCGCCACCAAGGGACAGCGCGGCTTCTACGCCTCGTTCCAGTACGTCACGCTGATCGGCGGCCAGCTCCTGGCCTCGCTGGTGCTGGTTGTGCTGCAAAGCCTGCTCACGGCCGAGCAACTCACCGCCTGGGGCTGGCGCATTCCCTTCGTGATCGGTGCGCTGGCTGCCGTGGTCGCCCTGTTCCTGCGCCGCTCGCTGTCTGAGACGATAAGCAAGGAGAACAAGGATTCGAAGGAATCGGGAACCCTTGCCGGGCTGTTCAAGCATTGGCGCGCCTTCGCCGTGGTGTTCGCCTACACGGCCGGCGGCTCGCTGTCGTTTTACACGCTCACGACTTACATGCCGAAATACCTGTTCAACACCGCCCACTTGGACAAGGTGGCCGCCTCGCAGATCACCACGGTGGCACTGTTCGTCTACATGGTGATCCAGCCCTTCTTCGGCTGGCTCTCGGACCGGATCGGCCGGAAGACGAGCATGATCCTGTTTAGCGGGCTCGGCATGGTGATGATCGTGCCGCTGATGACGGCGATCGGCGCCACCACGAGCCCGATCCTGTCCTTCGGCCTGATCATGATCGGGCTCGTGGTGATCAGCTTCTACACCGGCATCAGCGGCATCGTGAAAGCGGAGCTGTTCCCGACCCAGGTGCGCGCTCTCGGCGTCGGCCTGTCCTACGCGGTGGCCAACTCCCTGTTCGGCGGAACGGCAGAGGCGGTCGCGCTCTGGCTGAAGCAGGCCGGCGCGGAGAGCAGCTTCTTCTGGTACGTCGCGGTGATGCTCGCGGTCGCCTTCGTCGCCTCGCTGCTGATGCCGAACCCGAAGCGCCACGGCTATCTCGACGGCGACGGCACCGTCGAGGAGGCTCTGGGGCGCAAGACGAGGCCCGCGTTGGCGTGAGGAACGAGCCGTTCAGCCGAGGCGCAGAATCGCCCGCGCCTCGGCGGGCGTCGCCGGACGCGCGCCGTGCTCGGCGCAGGTCTCGGCGGCCAGGCGGACGAGTTCGGCGTTGCCGTCGGCGAGCCGCTCCTTGGAGAGGCGGACATTGTCCTCGAGGCCTGTTCGCACCCCCTGCGCGCCGCGCGCGAGCGCCCAGCCCATCACCGGGCTCTGGAAGCGGCCGATGCCGAAGGCGCCCCAGGTCGCGCCCGGCAGCAGGCGCCGGGTCTCCGCCAGCAGAATGTCGAGGAGGTGCGGATCGGGCGGCAGGGCGTTGCGGATGCCCATGACGAATTGGACATGGGGCTCGGCGCCGATCACGCCCTCGTCGACGAGGCGGCGGGCGTTGTGGAGATGGGTGAGGTCGAACACCTCGATCTCCGGGGCGACGCCCGCCTCCTGCATCCGTCGGCCGAGCGCGGTGAACGAGGCGGCCGGGTTCTCGTAGACCCCGTCGCCGAAATTGACCGAGCCCGTGGTGAGCGAGGCCATGTCCGGGCGGTGGATCAGGCAGGCGCCCCGCTCGGCCGGGTCGGAGCCCGCCCCGCTCGTCGAGAACTGCACGATCATGTCCGGGCAGTGCCGGCGGATGCCCTCCTGCACCCGCGCGAAGCGCTCGGGATCGAGCGACGGACTCTCGTCGTCCTCGCGCACGTGGATGTGGGCGAGCGCAGCGCCGGCTTCGTAGGCGGCGTGGATCGATTCGATCTGCTCGGCGGGCGTGATCGGCACGGTCGGGTTGTCGGCCTTGCGCGCGACCGATCCGGTGATCGCCACGGTGACGACGACGGGTCTCATCGCTGCCGACTCTTCAGCCCAGCGCCTGCTCGACCGCGCGTCCGCAGGCTTGCGTGTCGGCGTTCCCGCCGAGGTCGCGCGTGCGCAGCGTCCGCTCCGAGAGCACCCGCTCGATGCCGGCGACGATCTCGGCCGCGGCCTCGCGCTCGCCGAGATGCTCCAGCATCATCGCTCCCGACCAGATCTGGCCGATCGGGTTGGCAATCCCCTGCCCCGCGATATCGGGTGCCGAGCCGTGCACCGGCTCGAACACGGACGGGAAGAGCCGGTCCGGGTTGATGTTGCCCGACGGCGCGATGCCGATGGTTCCGGTGCAGGCCGGGCCGAGGTCGGAGAGGATATCGCCGAAGAGGTTCGAGGCCACCACCACGTCGAACCGGTCCGGGTTCAGCACGAAATGCGCGGTCAGGATGTCGATGTGGTACTGGTCCCACCGGACATCGGGATATTTTTGCGCCACCGCCCGCACCCGCTCGTCCCAGAACGGCATGGTGATCGAAATGCCGTTCGACTTGGTTGCCGAGGTCAGATGCTTCTTCGGCCGGCTCTGCGCCAGCTCGAAGGCGAATGTCAGCACGCGATCGACGCCGTGGCGGGTGAAGACCGATTCCTGCACCGCGAACTCGCGCTCCGTGCCGGGAAACATCCGCCCGCCCGCGTTCGAATACTCGCCTTCGGTGTTCTCGCGGACCACCCAGAAGTCGATGTCACCGGGTTTGCGGCCGGCGAGCGGGCTGGCGACGCCCGGCATCAACCGCACCGGGCGCAGGTTGACGTACTGGTCGAACTCGCGCCGGAACTGGATCAGCGAACCCCAGAGCGAGATGTGGTCCGGCACGCGCTCGGGCATGCCGACGGCGCCGAAGAAGATCGCATCGTGAGAGCCGACCCGCTCCTTCCAGTCCTCGGGCATCATCCGCCCGTGCGCCTCGTAGTAGTCGCAGCTCGCGAAGCCGAACCAGTCCTGCACGATCTCGAAACCGTGGCGGGCGGCAGCCCGCTCCAGCACCCGCACACCCTCCGGCACGACTTCCTTGCCGATGCCGTCGCCGGGAATCACCGCGATCCGGTAGCTGCGCTTCGTCCCGCCCATGCTGCTCGCCTCGTGTCGGCCCCCGCGCCTCACTTGCGCCGGCAGCCGACGACGTCAATGGCAAGCCATGGATCAGTTGATCGATCCTGTCGTCTCGCCGGGGCAGGCTTCCTGAGCGCGGGCGCGCAGCACGCGCTTCAGCCGCAGCGGCTGCGCACCATCGGCGCCCTCCAGGGTGCCGACGAGCGCGTCGGGTCCGGCCGTGCCGCGGAAGTTGACCGGGCCGACGCTCGTCTCGACCCGGAAGGCGACGGCCTTGGTGCTGTCGTCGATCGTCACGGCCGTCTCGACCGGCGCGGGGAGGCCAGCGCCCTCGTAGACGAGGTTGTCGCCTTTGGGCCAGCGCTTGAGGGTGATGCGCCGACCGGCCCGCGCTCCGTCTTCCGGCATCGTGCAGAGGTCGGCGTAGATATAGGTGCCGGAGACCCAGCGCGTCTGTGCCAGCGCCGGAGCGGTGGCCGCGGCGACGAGCGCGAGACCACCGAGGAGTCCGGTACGAACGAGGTGGCCGGCCGATGTCATGTCGATCCTTTCCTTCAGGCGGTTTGCGCCGCCCCGGACATGAAAGAATCGCGCCAGGTCAGGTTCCCTCGCCGCCCGGTCGGGAGGTGTGCCGGAGCACGCCCGACCCTATCCGGCGCTCGTGCTTCGCCACGCTTCGCGGCCAGCGCGGTCGAGGACGGCAAAGTCCTCGTCGCTCAGCTGGAGATCGGCGCCGGCCACGTTTTCCTCGAGGTGACCCGGATCACCGGTGCCGGGGATCGGCAAGATCACCGGGGAGCGCTTCAGGAGCCACGCGAGCGCCACCGCGCCGCCGCTCGCGCCGAGACGCGCTGCAATCGATTCCAGGGCAGAGCCCGGACCAGTCAGCGATCCTTTGTCGAGCGGAGCCCAGGGGATGAAGCCGATGCCGTGCTGCTCGCAATAGGCCAGCACCGCCTCGCTGGTGCGGTCGACAAGGTTGTAGCGGTTCTGCACGCTCGCCACCGGGAAATACTTCTGGGCCGCCTCGATGTCCTCGACCGAGACCTCGGAGAGACCGACATGGCGGATCAGTCCCTCCGCCCGCATCCGTGCGATCGCCTCGAACTGGACCTCGCGGGGGCAGTCCGGCCCGATCCGGTGGAGTTGCCACAGGTCGATGCGCTCGAGCCCGAGGCGCCGTAGGCTCATCAGCACGCATTGGCGAAGATAGTCGGGATTGCCGACGGGGCGCCAGATGTCGGGACCGTGACGGGTCAGGCCGCCCTTCGTGGCGATGACGAGACCTTTGTAGGGATGAAGCGTCTCCCGGATCAGATCCTCGCTGACGAAGGGGCCGTAGCTGTCGGCGGTATCGATCAGGTCGATCCCGAGACCGGGCACCGCCCGCAGCGTCGCCTTCGCCTTCTCGCGATCCGGAGGATCGCCCCAGATGCCCGCCCCGGTGACGCGCATCGCGCCGAACCCGAGACGGTGAACGGTGAGATCTCCGCCGATCGCGAAGGTGCCGGATGCCTCGACGCGCGCCATGCCTGTCTTCCTTTCGCAGCGCTCCCCTTGAGGGGAGAACCCGAAAGGCCGCCGCCGGGTCCGCCGCGCCGCGACCGACCCTTTTTCGCCATACCCTGCGCGAACGAAGCGGTTCGCCCATGGATCGTGCGGGCAGGCTCCTCAGGCGGCCCGGATCGCGGCGAGGAAGTCCTCGACCTCACGCCGCACGTTCTCGGATTGGACCGATAGTTCGGACGAGGCCGTCATCACCTGCTGCGCCGCCAATCCGGTCTCGCTCGACAGCGCCTGCACTTGCGCCACGCTCATTGAGACGTCCTGAGTGCCGCGCGCCGCCCCGGGGGCGCTGCGGGCGATCTCGTATAGGCGCTCTCCTGGGCCCCCGCCGGGCAGCCGGGTGAGTATCGGTGCAATATGGAGCGGCTATCAATAAAAATGCGCCCGCTCAGGGAGCGGGCGCGAAGTCAGGGGATATCCGGAGAGGGCAGCGGGACCGAAACGATCCCGCCTAGTTTCCGAAGAGGTCAGCCCTCCTTCTTGCCGAGCGCGACGGCGACGAAGCGGGTCTGGCCCTTGGCGCTCTTCACCCGCATCAGCACGGCCTTGCGACCGTTCGACTCGGCGGCGCGGATCTGCGCCTGGACGTCGGAGGGCTTCGAGACGCTGGTGCCGGCGACGTCGAGGATCACGTCGCCCTGCGAGATGCCCTTGGCCGCGGCCGGCCCGTCGGGATCGACATCCATCACTGCCACGCCCTCGTCGCCGAGGCCGACATCGTTGGCCGGCGCGAGGCTCAAGCCGAGCCGCGGCTGGCCGCCGGACGTGCTGTCGTCGCGGCTCGCCACCTTGGCATCGGTCGGCAGCGTGCCGAGTTCGACCGTCGCAACGTCGCTCTTGCCGTTGCGCAGGTAGGCGAGCTTCACCTCGGTGCCGGGCTTGAGGCCGGCGATGCGACGCGACAGATCGCGGGCATCGTTGACGGGCGCGCCGTTGACCGACTCGATCACGTCACCCGATTTCAGCCCGGCCTTGGCCGCCGGCGTGCCGCTCTCGGCGTGATCGACCAGCGCGCCCTTGGCCTTGTCGAGGCCAAGCCCTTCGGCGATGTCCTTGGTGACCGGTTGGACCTGAACGCCGAGATAGCCGCGCACCACCTTGCCGTCGGTGCGGAGCTGCTCGACCACCGCCTGGACCGTCTCGGCAGGGATCGCAAAGGCGAGGCCGACCGAGCCGCCGGACGGCGAGGCGATCGCCGTATTCACGCCCACGACCTCGCCGTTGACGTTGAAGGTCGGGCCGCCGGAATTGCCCTTGTTGATCGGCGCGTCGATCTGCAGGAAGTCGTCGTAGGGACCAGCACCGATGTCGCGGCCGCGGGCCGAGACGATGCCCGCCGTCACGGTGCCGCCGAGGCCGAACGGGTTGCCGATGGCCACCACCCAGTCGCCGACCCGCGGCGCGCCCTTGCCGAACTGGACGTAGGGGT
>Ga0268290_100268_pt1 | contig 11048 bp, 10 predicted proteins | sample MetspRMADM_FD_191346 | JGI IMG/M metagenome (GOLD analysis project Ga0268290, IMG submission 191346) | Soil microbial communities from San-Diego area, Southern California, United States - Methylocaldum sp. RMAD-M | ecosystem: Environmental > Terrestrial > Soil > Desert | place: USA: California... | reverse complement strand
GGCCTTACGCGTCATCGGTCGTCTCCTGAATCACCTGTCGTGGGCGCAGGCTCCGACGTGCGCTCCGGCAGGGGCTCCGGGAAGCGCGGCCCCTCACCGAGCAGGCTGTCGAGATCCTGCTCCGCCAAAGCCGCCGCGGCGGCCTCCACATAGGCTGCCAGCGGCCGGGCAGCGTCGAGTTCGGTCCCGTCGAGCACGTTGCGGGCGAGCGTGTCGGCAAGCGCCGCCCGGTCGCCCGTATCGAGCGCCGCGCCGTAGGCTCCGGCACGGGCATAGAACGAGGCACCGAGCTTCTTGATGCGCTTGGGAACACCCATGTCGCCGATGCCCAGCTCGCGCAGCGAGGCGTCGAGCTGCATGAAGACGGAATCGACCAGATCCTGCGCCACGTCCGCGGCGGGCGGCGGCAACTGGCCGAGGCGGCGCAGCACGAGGATCACGTGCAGGCTCAAGCCCTCGAACCGGCCCTCCACGGTGTCGGGCACGCCGAGCGCCGTATAAAGGCCGGGACGGCGCGCGGCCTCGCCGATCCGCTGATGCAACGACTGGATCGTCCGCCGCCGCCGGTCGGCGCGGCGGAATAAGCCCGCGATCATACGTTCCACCGGATGTGCCGACGCTGTGGCCAAGCTTGCCTTGTCAAAGCCATAACCCCGCGGTACGGCAACCGCGGACCAGGGTGCAAGTCCGAAGATGCGCGCGTTCAAACGCGCCGCGGATGAAAACCCTTTTGACAGAAAATCAGGGGGGCCGATGTCGCGCCGTCTCGTCTCGTCGCTTGCCCGCGCGGCCGTTCTCGGCGCCGTCGCGGTCGGCGTATCAGGCTGCATCGGCGAGGATATCCGCCACGGCTATCAGATTGATCAGGCCGCTCTGGCCACGGTGAAGCCGGGTATGGGTGCCGAGCAGGTTCTGCAGATCCTCGGCACGCCGTCCACCGTCTCCACGGTCGGCAACAAGTCCTGGTACTACATCAGCCAGAACACTCGCCGCACGGTGATGTTCCTGGGTGAGCAGGTCGAGGACCAGAAGGTCACGGCGGTCTACTTCAACCAGGGTATGAAGGTTGAGCGCGTTGCGCTCTACGGCCTGCAGGACGGCCGCGTGTTCGACTTCATCGAGCGCACGACGCCAGCCAGCGGCGCCGACCGCGCCTTCATCAGCCAACTCTTCCGCGGCCTGACCCGCTACGAGCCGTTCGGCAGCGGCGCGGGCGCCTCGGTCGTGCCCGGCGCCCGCACGGGGCAGTAAGAGCGTCCGTTCGAACCCGCGAGGGCCGGCGCGACCTCGCCCGGTTCGGCAAATAGGTGGACCGGCCTCGCGCCGGCCAGAGCCTCGGAGCTGTTATAGCCCCAGGCCACCGCGGCGAAGGCGCAACCGGCCTGCGCCGCCGCTTCAGCGTCCCGAAGCTCATCGCCCACCGCCAACATCGCAGCCGGTTCGACGCCGGCAGCCCGCGCGACCGCGCGCAGATGGCGGGCCTTGCCGAAGAGCGAGGCGCCGCAATCGTAGTGGCGGATCAGCCCGGCCGATGCGCGAAGCGCCCGCCGGACATTCGCCTCGCTGTTCGAGCTGACGACGGCGAGCCGAAATCCCGCCGCGTCGAGATCCGCCAGCATTTCCGGCACACCGGGAAACAGCCGCACCTGCCCGGCATCGCGGGTCGCCAGCGCGCGCATGTGGCGGGCGATCAGGGGCACCTTCCAGGCGGGAATGCCGAGATCCTTCAGGATCGCCCGCGCACCCAGACCGCGTAGCCGTTCGGTCTCATCCGCCTCGACCCGGCGGAAGCGGTAGCGGGCGGCCACCTCGTTGAGGTTGTCGCAGAACCAGCGGAAGGTGTCGGCGAGCGTCCCGTCGAAGTCGAAGGCGATAAGGCGGTTGGGGGCCGCTGCGGAGCCCCCCGATGCTGTGACGCTCACGGGATCAAGCCTCCGGACGGACGAAGGCGGCCCCGCTCCCGCGAGGCCGCCTTCCGTGACGATCGTGCGAGCGGCCCGAGAGGGCCGGCTCGGCCTTACGCCGCCTTCTGCGACAGCGTCGGGTAATCGACGTAGCCTTCCGGCCCCTGGCTGTACCAGGTCTTCATGTCGTCCTTGGCGAATGGCAGACCCTTGGCGATGCGCTCGACCAGGTCCGGGTTCGCGATGTAGGGCCGACCGAAGGCGATGGCATCGGCCTCGCCCGAGGCGACCGCTTCCTTGGCGCGCTCGGCGTCGTAGTCGCAGTTGAGGATGACCGGACCGCCGAAGCGCTGCTTGATGACGGGGGCCACCGGCGCCACCGTCGCCTTGCCGAAGGTGCCGTCCGGACCGGGCTCGCGCATCTCGATGAAGGCGAGGCCGACGCGCTCCATCATCTCGGCGGCAAGCCCGAAGACCTCGTGCGGGTTCGAATCGTCCACGCCCTGGATCGGGCCGTTGGGCGAGAAGCGGATGCCGGTGCGATCCGCGCCGACGACGCCGGCCACGGCCTGCGCCACCTTGGTCACCAGCCGCACCCGGTTCTCGACCGAACCGCCGTAGCGGTCGCTGCGCTTGTTGCTGCCGTCGCGGATGAACTCGTCGAGCAGGTAGCCGTTCGCCGCATGGATCTGCACGCCGTCGAAACCCGCCGCGATGGCGTTGCGCGCGGCCCGCTCGTAATCGGCGATGAGCCGCGGAATCTCCTCCTCGCGCAGCGCCCGCGCCTGGCTGTAGGGCTTCTTGCCCGTGTAGGTGTGCGCCTCGTCCGGCGCCGTGGCGACCGAGGGGGCGACCGGCGGCTCGCCGCCGAGGAAGTCGGAATGGACGAGGTAGCCCATGTGCCAGAGCTGGCAGACGATGCGCCCGCCCGCGTCGTGCACGGCCTTCACCACCGGCTTCCAGGCTTCAGTCTGCTCGTCGGACCAGATCCCGGGCGCGTAGGGCCAGCCGAGTCCCTCCTGGCTGATTCCGGTGGCCTCGGAGATGATGAGGCCGGCATCGGCGCGCTGGGCGTAGTACTCGGCCATGATCGGCGTCGGGACATGGGTCCGCGTGGCGCGGGCGCGGGTCAGCGGGGCCATGAGGATGCGGTTCGGCAGCTTCAACGCGCCGAGCGTAATCGGGTCGAAAAGTGAGGGCATTCGAGACTCTGTCTGGAGGGGGCGGCTCTCGGGAGCGCTGCGTGGTCAGCGCGAAAGCGGCCTTCGGATGGGTTGAACCTTGTGTCCGACCGGCCGGTTCGCCAGTGCGCTGTCGCACCTGCGACGCGGCGCACAAACCAAGGTGCCTCCAGACTTTACCTCTCGGTAAGCACCTTCTCGTAGCACCACGCCTCCATGCCATCCTCGTAATAGTCCGGCTTCGTCCCGGTGCGCGCATAGCTGCCCCGCTCATAGAGGCGGATGCCGCTGCCGTTGTCCGCCCGAACTTCGAGGCGCAGCCGCTGACAGCCATGGGCGCGGGCATCAAGCTCCGCCGCCTGCAAGAGTTGGCGACCGAGCCCGAGCCCGGCGCGAGCGGGCGCCACGGCGAGCGAGGAGAGCCGGGCGACGCGGCTGGTGCGCCGCCGTTCCATCGTGGCGGCACCGACGAGGATTTCGGCCTCGCCGCCCTCCACCGGTTCCCGTACGGTCGCGACCAGGAGAGTCATGCTGATCGAGCGGATCGCGTGGCGGATCGCCCGCCGCTCGGCGCGATCAGTGGTGAAGGCAGTGTGTTCGAGCGCCACCAGCGCGTCGAGGTCGGCGAGACGGGCCGGCCGGATCTCTACGGGCAAGCGGGCAGCGACGCGCTTACTCCGGGTGCTCACGCCACGCTCCAAGGATAAGACCACGTCTCGGTCAGCGCCTGGTCGCCCTTCCTCAGATAGACCCGCAGCTCGGTGGTACCCGGCCCGTCGAGCCGCACGTCGAGGGCGACGCGAAAGCCGCCGATATGGGAATTCGGCACGATCGAGGTCGCGGCGATCCGACCGCTGCTCGCGCTGGCCACGACTTCGGGCGGCGCCGGATCGCCGAGACGCTTGTCCAACTCCCCGCCGCCGAAGTCGATCAGGAAGCGCCGGCTGCGCAGGGCGACCGCGTCGGCGGCCCGGCGGGCAGCGCCGCTGGCGGCGGGTTCGGCGACGAAGGTGTTCACCACCTTGCCGTTCGGGTGGAGATCCTCGCCGGTGAGCGCGCGAAGCCGATAGGCGAGCCGCACCGGCCGACCCGCCGGATAGGGCTGCTTCGGGCGCCAGAAGGCGACGATATTGTCAGCGGTCTCGTTGTCGGTCGGCAGCTCCATCAGCACGACACTGCCCTCGCCCCAGGGCCCCTCCGGCTCGACGAAGTAGCCGGGGCGCCGTTCGTAGCCGGCTTCCAGATCCTGGTAGCTGGCAAAGTCGCGGTCGCGCTGCATCAGCCCGAAGCCTTTCGGCTCGCGATCAAGGAAGGTCGAGATCTGTCGGCCGTGCGGATTGTCGAGCGGCCGCCACAGCCATTCGCCGGAGCCCGTGGCGAGCTGCAGGCCATCCGAGTCGTGGAGTTCCGGCCGGTAATCGTCGCTGTGGCCGCGGTCGGTCTCGCTGATGAAGAACATTGAGGTCAGCGGCGCGATGCCGACGGAGGACAAGTCCTGCCGGGGATAGAGCGTGGCGCTCACCCGCACCGTCGTGTTTCGGCCCGGCTCGACCGTGAAGCGGTAGGCACCGGCGACGGAGGGGCTGTCGAGCAAGGCATGGATCGTCAGGGCCTTGGCTTCCGCGGGCGGCACCTCGATGAAGAAGGCACGGAAGAAGGGAAACTCCTCCTTGTCAGAGTCCGTGCCGATCGCGAGGCCACGGGCCGAGAGGCCGTAGAGCTGATCCTGTCCGAGGAAGCGGAAATAGCTGGCGCCGACGAAGACGATGAGCTCGTCCAGGCGGTCGGGCCGGTTGAGCGGCGCGTGGATCCGGATGCCGGCAAAGTTCAGGTCGCTCGGCAGCGTCCCCTCAATCCGCGTCCGGCCGAAATCGAACAGAGCCGGATCGTAGGCGATCGGCGTGCTGACGCCGTCGCGCACGAGGCTCACCGCGACGGGCCGCGGATAGAGAAAGCCGCGGTGGAACAGTTGGAGCCGGAACGGCCCGCCGGCCTCGCCGAGGAAGGCACGCTCCTTCCGGAAGCGGATGTCACGATAGGCATCGTAATCGAGGCCCGCGAGCGGTGCCGGCAGCGGCGGGAAGCTTCCATCGAAGGGCTGCGCGGCAAGTGCCTGTGCCCAGCTTTCGACCGCACCGGGCCCGAAGGGAAGGCGCTCATTGTAGGGAAGGCCATTCGCCTTGTCGTCGGCGGCCGCTGGCAGGGTAGCGGCGAGCCCCGCGGCGGCCAGCCCTGACATGACAACCCGGCGCGACGGCGCGCTCATAGGTGTCGTTCCATCGGCATGGCCCTTGGTGGCGTGATGGCCTTTGGCGCGGATCATGACCCCATCCCGAAATGCCACGGTTCAATGGCTGCTTCGGTCGGGCTTGGGAAGGGGCCGTCCGGGTTGGCGCGAGAGGTCACTGCGTCTTTCGCGCCACAATCCTGCTCTTCGCCCGTCCATCCCCGAAATCCAGAGCGGAACCGGCCTTTTTCCCTTGTGGTCAGGGGCACTCGGCCGTATATCGCGCCTGCCCAATTTCGCACGTGCCTGTGGCCGCGTGTCGGTTGGTGGGCATCCGGTCAACTGCCGGACAGCCGCCAGGGGTCTTAAAGGATCGATGGTCGTAAAGGGTGGATCCCTACGGCCGGCATCCGGGTGGCGACACCAGACTCCAACAACAACCGGCAGCCGGAGGCGAAACCGGCGAACCCCGCTCTCCACGGGGGACGCAGCTTAAAGCAACGACGAACGGGCTTTTTTGGTCTCGTCGGCTCCTCCAAAGGCCGACACCGAAGAGGCTTGTTTATCCTTGCCCGGCGTGCGGTTGGGGTTTCCCCATCCAATCCACGGCAGCTTCCGGGTGCTCTGCGCCCGCTGACCGGTTCGCGTCTCCAAAGCGCGAAGCGGTAGCGACGCATCGCCCCCTGACGCCGACGGCTCGTTCCCGGGCCGTCTTGATTCGATCTCGCGCCCGACGATGGCGCCTCGAACCTGTGGTGGGGACGACCAATGACCGATCGCATCCGCGATTACCTGCGCGCGCGCCGTGACCTCGGCCGGGACGAGGGTCCGGTGATGGTGCTCGACCTCGATGTCGTGCGTGACAACTATACGGCGTTCGCCCGCGCGCTCCCCGACACCCGCGTGTTCTACGCCGTCAAGGCGAACCCGGCGGCGGAAGTGCTGCGCCTTCTCGCCGAGATGGGTTCCTGCTTCGACACGGCCTCCGTCGCCGAGATCGAGATGGCGCTCGCCGCCGGCGCCACCGCCGACCGGATCTCCTTCGGAAACACCATCAAGAAGGAGCGCGACGTCGTCCGCGCGCTCAAGCTCGGCATCCGCCTCTTCGCCGTCGATTGCCAGGCCGAGGTCGAGAAGATTGTTTCCGCGACGACGCAGGCCGACATCGAGGCCGCCGACGTGCAGGTGTTCTGCCGCATCCTGTGCGACGGCGCCGGCGCCGACTGGCCGCTCTCGCGAAAATTCGGCTGCGAGCCGGAGATGGCGGTGAACGTGCTGGAACACGCCCACCGGCACGGCCTGCACGCCTACGGCGTCTCGTTCCACGTCGGTTCGCAGCAGGCCAACACCGAAGCCTGGGACGGGGCGCTCGCCTCGGCCTCCGAGATCTTCCGGGAATGCGCACTGCGCGGCATCGGCCTGTCGATGGTCAATCTCGGCGGCGGCTTCCCGACCAAGTACCTCAAGCAGGTGCCGGGCGTGGAGAGCTACGGCGACGCGATCTTCCGCGCGCTCACCAAGCATTTCGGCAACCGGATCCCGGAGACGATCATCGAGCCGGGCCGCGGCATGGTCGGCAATGCCGGCATGATCGAGGCCGAGGTCGTGCTCGTCTCCAAGAAGTCGGAGGCCGAGGACGAGGTGCGCTGGGTCTATCTCGACATCGGCAAGTTCGGCGGTCTCGCCGAGACCATGGACGAGTCGATCCGCTACGCGATCCGCACCGACCACGACGAGGATCGCATGGCGCCCTGCGTCGTCGCCGGGCCGACCTGCGACTCGGTCGACGTGCTCTACGAGAAGAACCACTACCCGCTGCCGGTCTCCCTCTCGATCGGCGACAAGGTGTGGATCGAGGGCGCGGGCGCCTACACCACGACCTACGCCGCAGTCGCCTTCAACGGCTTCCCGCCGCTCGAGCAGATCGTGATCTGATCCCGCGCGGTCCCCGCTTTCTGCTGCGGGGCCGGCACCGGTCAGGCTTCGTTCACGCCTTTTCCGTCAGAAGAGCCGCGCGTCTCACGAGACGCGCCGTCGATATGTCCCGGACGGCCCGCTGACCAGGCGGGTGCGAGGGCTGTTTCTTCCCGCTTGTCAGCGACCTGGGAGGGTACGGCCGTGATCCAGATCCGCGATGAAATCGCCTCCGACGCGGTGGCCCGCGAGCACCTGCTCGACGCCTGCTTCGGGCCGGGCCGCTTCCTGAAGACCTCGCAGCGCCTGCGCGAAGGACGCCTGCCGGCGCGCGGCCTCGCCCTCTCGGCCGTGCAGGGTGAAACGCTCGTCGGCACCGTGCGGCTGTGGGATGTCGAGACCGGGTGCGGCCGTCCGGCCCTGCTGCTCGGCCCGCTCGCCGTCGATCAGGCGGTTCAGGGCGTCGGTCTCGGCGGCTTGCTGATGCGCGAAGTCCTCGCCAAGGCGACCGAGTGTGGACACGGCGCCGTGCTGCTGGTGGGCGATGCGCCGTATTACGCCCGCTTCGGCTTCGAGCAGGCGAAGGCTGACGCCCTCTATATGCCCGGCCCGTTCGAGCGTGAGCGCTTCCTCGGCTTGGAATTGAAGGCCGGCGCGCTGGCGGGGGCGGAGGGCGTGCTGCGGGCGACCGGCGCATTCGAGGTGCTGCCGGAGATCGCGGCCGAGGCCGCCGCCGTGGCTGCGCGACGACGCGCCGCCTGAGACGATGGCGGACCGCGGTGTCCGCCTCACCTCATTCGATTGAGTGCGGACCGGGATCTCTGCCATCGCTCCCGAACGGCAGCAAATTCCGGCCGGTTCGCTGCGCCTCGTCCGGCAGGCGATTGGAAATACCGGCTCCGCGGCCTCAGCGCTGATAGGGCCAAGCGGTCGCGGAGAAGGACAGACGACTGGCGCTCTCGTGAAAGGCGCGGGCTTGGCCGGCGGCCGTGCGGCCGGCGCGAACGAGCGCGGACAGGAGCGTGATGATGCCCGGATCGCGGTCGATCGTTTCGACTTCCGGATGGAGGGTCGGTGCAGTGAGGACGGTCAGCATGGCTCGGATCCCTTGTGCGTGCTGTCAGCCCTTGAAGCGTCTCCCTCTTGTTGCACTGCAATATAGGCCTTTCCACTGAAGCTGGCTTCAACGCATCTCGACCTCAGTTCTGCGCTGGCCGCATAGCTGAAAGCTGAGACCTTCATGATTCCGCAATCTTCGCGTGACTGCGCCGGTTGACCCAAGGGCGCCGAACCGTCATCCGCTCGTCATTTCCAAGCATCAAAGCACGCCGCTCGCGTTTCGAGCGCAAGCGCTGAGAAGGAGTGTCCGCGCCATGTCCGATGGTCCGCAGAAGGAGTGGCCCGTCCACGGCCGCATCACCGGCCCGATCGTGATGATCGGCTTCGGTTCGATCGGGCGGGGAACCCTGCCCCTGATCGAGCGGCATTTCGAGTACGACAAGAGCCGCTTCACGGTCATCGATCCCGTCGACACCCATAAGGATCTCGCCGACAAGCATGGCCTGCGCTTCGAGAAGGTGGCGCTCACCAAGGAGAACTACCGCGACGTCCTCACGCCCCTCCTCACCGAGGGCGGCGGCCAGGGCTTCTGCGTGAACCTGTCGGTCGACACCTCCTCGCGCGACATCCTCGAACTCTGCCGCGAACTCGGCGCGCTCTACATCGACACGGTGGCCGAGCCCTGGGCCGGCTTCTACTTCGACAAGGACCTGAGCCAAGCCGACCGCACCAACTACGCGCTGCGCGAAAACATCCTCGCCGCCCGCCGCGCTGCGCCCGGCGGTCCGACCGCTGTGTCCTGCTGCGGGGCCAATCCCGGCATGGTCTCGTGGTTCGTCAAGCAGGCGCTCCTGAACATCGCCAAGGATACCGGCTCGACCACGCCCGAGCCGAAGACCCGCGAGGAGTGGGCCGCGCTGATGCGCGAGCTCGGCGTCAAAGGCGTCCACATCGCCGAGCGCGATACCCAGCGCGCCAAACACCCCAAGCCCATGGGCGTGTTCGTCAACACCTGGTCGGTCGAGGGCTTCGTCTCCGAGGGCAACCAGCCGGCCGAGCTCGGCTGGGGCACCCACGAGACCTGGAAGCCGGCCAATGCCGAGGAGCAGACCAAGGGCTCGCGCTGCGCGATCTTCCTGCTCCAGCCCGGCGCCGACACCCGCGTGCGCACCTGGGTTCCGACGGCCGGTGCGCAGTTCGGCTTCCTCGTGACCCACAACGAGGCGGTCTCGATCGCCGACTACTACACGGTGCGCGAGGGCGAGGAGGCGGTCTACCGCCCGACCTGCCACTACGCCTACCACCCGGCCAACGACGCCGTGCTCTCGCTGCACGAGATGTGGGGCAATGCCGGCAAGGTGCAGGAGCGGCAGCACATCCTCGAGGAGGATGAGATCGTCGACGGCATCGACGAACTCGGCGTGCTCCTCTACGGCCACAAGAAGAACGCCTACTGGTACGGCTCGCAGCTCTCGATCGAGGAGACGCGGCGCGTCGCCCCCTACCAGAACGCGACCGGCCTTCAGGTGACCTCGGCGGTGCTGGCCGGCATGGTCTGGGCGCTGGAGAACCCGGAGGCGGGTATCGTGGAGGCCGACGAGATCGACTTCCGCCGCTGCCTGGAGGTGCAGACGCCGTATCTCGGCCCGGTGGTGGGCGTCTACACCGACTGGACCCCGCTCACCGACCGCCCCGGCCTGTTCCCGGAGGACATCGACCCGAGCGACCCCTGGCAGTTCCGCAACGTGCTCGTCCACGGCTGAGACCGCCTTGAGGCGTCCCGTCTCGCAATCGAGGCAAGCGAATGCTTCCGCGCTGTGACCACTCTTCTGAACAAGCCTCTAGCAACCCCGGCAGCATTCTTGCCGGGGCGAACCGGTCGAGCGCTGCGCTCGACCGCCCCACCGCGCGCCCGCGCGTGCCCTATTTCTCGTCCGGCCCGACGACCAAGCGTCCGGGCTGGAGCCTCGATGCCCTCTCCGGCGCGCCGCTCGGCCGTTCGCACCGCTCGGCCGCCGGCAAGGCCAAGCTCGCCGAGGCCATCGAGCTCACCCGCACGGTTCTGCGCGTTCCGGACGATTACCGCATCGGCATCGTCCCCGGCTCGGACACCGGCGCCGTCGAGATGGCGATGTGGTCGATGCTCGGCCCGAAGACCGTCGAGGTCATGGCCTGGGATTCCTTCGGCGCCGAATGGGTCACCGACGCCCTGAAGGAGCTCAAGATCGATCCGATCGTCCGCACCACCGAGCATGGCATCCTGCCGGCGCTGGACGCGATCGACACCAAGAACCACGACGTCGTCTTCACCTGGAACGGCACCACGGCCGGCGTGAAGATCCCGCACAGCGACTGGATCGCCGACGACCGCGAGGGCGTCACCATCTGCGACGCGACCTCGGCCGCCTTCGCGATGCCGCTGCCGTGGGACAAGCTCGATGTCGTCACCTATTCCTGGCAGAAGGTGATGGGCGGCGAGGCCGCGCACGGCATGCTGATCCTGTCGCCGCGCGCCGTCGCGCGCCTCGAGAGTCACACGCCGGCCTGGCCGATCCCGAAGGTCTTCCGCCTGACCAAGGGCGGGCGGCTGATCGAGGGCATCTTCAAAGGCGACACCATCAACACGCCCTCCATGCTCGCGGTCGAGGACTACATCGACACCCTGAAATGGGCCGAGAGCATCGGCGGCCTCGACGCGCTGCACGCGCGGGCGGACGCCAATGCCCGGGTGGTCCACGACTGGGTGGCGCGTACTCCCTGGAT
>Ga0268290_100267_pt1 | contig 11050 bp, 10 predicted proteins | sample MetspRMADM_FD_191346 | JGI IMG/M metagenome (GOLD analysis project Ga0268290, IMG submission 191346) | Soil microbial communities from San-Diego area, Southern California, United States - Methylocaldum sp. RMAD-M | ecosystem: Environmental > Terrestrial > Soil > Desert | place: USA: California... | reverse complement strand
CATCGCGCCATCGAACCTAACGCGGCGCGAACCGGGGCGCCGCTGACAATCACCGGAACCCTAGACCCGCTGGCTTACGGGAGGCTTGCGTCGCGGCGCTGGGCCAAGCCGTCGAGCCGCTCCATTGCCTCGACCCGCTCGCGCTCGCGGCCGAGCAGCGTCTCGATCCGCTCGGCACTCAGTTCCGCGCGCTTGAGCGCGAGGCCCTGCTCGCGCACCTCGTCGGCCTGAGCCTCGGCGATCCGTTCGAATTCGGTCGCCCGGGCGGCAAGCCCGCGCAGGCGGCGGTTGGCGGCCTCCAGAAACAGGTGGCCGTGGGCGGAGCCGCCGACGGCCGCCAGCAGCGCCGCGCGATCCGCCTCGACGGCGTCGGCGTCGCGTCGGGTCTGGGCGAGCTGCCACTCGGCAGCGCGGCGCATCTGCTCCTGCACGGCGGTGAGCCGCTCGGCGCGCTTGAGACGCTTGGCGATGTCGGCGGCGGACATATCGCGCTCAGCCCCTGCGCAGCCAAGCGAGATAGCCCGCCAGGAACTGCGTCATGAACTCGCTGGAGAGGTAGTAGAGCAGGATCAGCGCGCCGAACATCACGAAGGGCGTGGCGATGAAGTAGACGGGGATCGTCGGCGTCAGCTTGTTCACGAAGCCGGCCGCGAGGTTCACCGCCACGGCGTAGATGATGAAGGGAGCGGCGATCCGCAGCGCCAGGGTGAAGGCCTCGCCGATCTGGTCGGCGATCCGCACCAGCGCGGTCTGCGTGCCGAAGCCCTCGCCCGGCGGGATGCGGGCGTAGGAATCGATGAGGCCACGGAACAGCTCCCAGTGCAGGTCGGCGGCGAACATCAGCGCGACCGCGCTGAAGACGATGAGCGACTCGACCGCGGGAATCGCGTCGGTGCCCTCGACCGGCGTGCCCGGCATCGAGCCGAAGCCGACCATGGTCGACGTGGCGTTCATCACCGTCTCCAGCACGAAAATGAAGATGCGCCCGAGCAGGCCGATGAGCAGCCCCGTGACGGTCTCGCTGGCGATCCAGGTCAACGACTCCGTCGGCACCTGTTCTGGAAGCCGGCCCTGGAACAGCGGCAGCAGCAGCGGGGTGAGGGCGAGCGAGACACCGCCGGCGATGAGGAGACGCACCTGCGCCGGCACGCGCGGGCTAGAGAAGCCGGGCACGATCAGGAGGCAGCCGCCGATCCGGCAGAAGATCAAGAAGGTGGCGAGAAAGGCGTCGCCGCCGAACAGGCTGCCGAAGCCCGGAATCACGAGATGGCGCCCAGGGACTTGATCTCGACGCCGCGGGCAATCTCCAGATGCGAGAGGACGGGGAGCGTCGGGAAGATGCGCTCGATGATCATCCGCACGTAGGGGCGGGCGTCGGGAGCGGTAACGAGAGCGAAGCCGTGGACCTGCCGCATCCGCTCGCGGATCGCCTCGCCGGCTTCGGTGCCGAACTGCTCCACGAGGCGCGGATCGATATCGAACTCGATGACTTCACCCTTGGCATCACGCTTCAGGCTCTGGTGGAAGGTGAGGTCCCAGTTGGCGCCGAGCCGCAGCACGTGCAGCACGCCGTCCTCGGCGAGATCACCGCAGATCTGCTGGGCGACGCGCATCCGAACGTGCTCGGCGATCTGCTCGGCCCGGCGGGCATGCGGCGTGATCTCGGCCACTGCCTCCAGGATCAGGTGCAAGTTGCGGATCGAGACCCGCTCGGAGAGCAGGAGCTTCAGGACCGCCTGGAGGCCGGAATGCGAGATCTGCGAGGGGCAGATCTCGTCGATCAGCCGCTTGTACTCGGGATCGAGGCGGTCGAGCAGCGCCCGCATGTCCTTGTAGGACAAGAACTGGGGCAGGTTGTTGCGAATCACCTCGGAGAGATGGGTGAGCAGCACCGAGGCGCCGTCGATCGCCTCGAAGCCGGAGCGGCGGATCTCGCCGGCATAGGAGTCGACCACCCAAAGCGCCTTCATGCCGAAGGCGGGCTCGCGGACCTCCTCCGACGGCACGTCGGGACGCGGCCCGTCGCCGACCACGACCAGCAACTCGCCCGGCCGCATCTCCTGCGTCGCGGCCACCGTGCCGTGGATGCGGATCTGGTAGGTCTTCGGCGGCAGGTTGAGGCTGTCGGTGAGCTTGATGTCGGGCACGACGAAGCCGTACTGGCGCGCGAACTTGCGGCGCATCTTGGCGACGCGATGGTGCAGCTCGGCGTGGCTCCCCTGGATCTGCGCGGCGACCTGACGGCCGAGGCAAAGCTCGATCTCGGGCGTGCGCAGCTGCTCCTTGACCGAATCCTTGACCTCGGCCTGCTTGACCTCCTCCTCGCGTTTGACCTTCGCGGCGGCCATGGCGGCTTGGGCTGCGCGGCGCTTCGGAATGGTGATCGCGACGAAGCCCATCAGGCCCGACAGCGCGACGAAGGGCAGGAAGGGCAGGCCCGGAACGATCGCGAACATCAGCATCAGGGCGGCGGCGACGAGGAGCGCGCGCGGATAGGCGCTGAGCTGGCCGAGAACAGCTTCTTCCGCCGCGCCGCGGGTGCCGCCCTTGGAGACGAGGAGGCCAGCCGCGAGCGAGACGATCAGCGCCGGGATCTGCGACACGAGGCCGTCGCCGACGGAGAGCTTGACGAAGACGTCCGCGGCTTGGCTCAGCGGCATGCCATGGCGCGTCGTGCCGATGATGACGCCGCCGAAGACGTTAACGGCGATGACGATGAGCGAGGCCACTGCCTCGCCGCGCACGAACTTCGAGGCGCCGTCCATCGAGCCGAAGAACGCGCTCTCCTCCTCCAACTCCCGGCGGCGGCGCTGCGCCTCCTTGTCGTCGATCAGCCCGGCATTGAGATCGGCGTCGATCGCCATCTGCTTGCCGGGGATGGCGTCGAGGGTGAAGCGGGCGCCGACTTCCGCGATGCGGGTCGCGCCCTTGGTGATGACGAGAAAGTTGACCGTGATCAGGATCATGAAGACGACGATTCCGATCACGAAATCGCCGCTCATCACGAATTGCGAGAAGCCCTGAATGACGTGGCCGGCGGCGTCCACGCCCTTCTGGCCGTTAGCGAGGATGAGGCGCGTCGTGGCGATGCCGAGCGCGAGCCGCAGGAGCGTCGCGATCAGCAGCACGGTGGGGAAGGCCGAGAATTCGAGCGGCTTTTGGATCCAGAGCGCCACCATCAGGATCAGCACCGAGAGGGCGATCGAGAAGGCGAGCCCGACATCGATCAGCACTGCCGGCACCGGCAGGAACAGCACTGCCAGGATCGCGACGATGCCGGCCGCGAAGCCGAAATCCCGCCGCGATCGCTTTTCCAGGACGAGCGCTTCGCTCACCGCCATGACGTGAACCGGTTCCCTCAGAATGGGGCGGTTGTGGCGCGGCAAGCTTGCGCGGGGATGGAGGAGCGGATGTGTGGGCGGGAGCGCGACATACAACCAAGACGTCGGTTTCGCCGGAGAGCGGGTGGCCGCTTGCCTGATCGAGCGAGGTCGGCATCGTCGGCTACGGCGTACCCCGTTGGAAAGACGTCTGGTTTTTCCGGGAGATGGGCTCGTCGCGCAGAATTGAAGAAGGTCACCAGGATTTTATCGTTTGATAATTTTCTTCAAGCAACGGTGGTGGGGTGACGATTGACGCGATCAACCTAAAAACCTTGGAGCGGCAGATGCGAATTCTCGACAATGCAAAAATGATCGTGAAGTCGTTTTTGCCTATCCTAATGATCGTTTTCGTGTCCGCCGGGATGATCTTCTATGCCCACGGAGTAGTGTCGGACATAGCCGGACAGACGAAATATATCGTCGATGTTCAATCGAAGCGGCTCGAAAACGTTCTTTCGCTGAGAAATTACGCTAATGAGACCGCTATTATGGCTCGCAACGTCATCATCGAAGTGCGTCAGCAGGAGATGGACGATTACAGAAAGCGCTACGATGCTGCTGTTGCTGCGACATACAAGAGCATCGACCAACTGAACGCGCTCGCCGACGGTCCCGAGCGGCGCCAGGCCAATGAAGAGATGCGGGATGCCGCGGCGGCTCTGTTCTCCGTCAACGAGCGGGTCATCCAACTGGGGCTCAGGAACGAGAACGAAGCGGCCGCCAAACTTCTGCTGACGGAAGCCGTGGTCTTCCGTGGAAAGCTGCGCGACGGCGTCGACGCGCGGGTCAAGCGGCTGAGCGAGGAGCTCGCAGCGGCCCGGGACGAGGCGAGTCAAGCCGCGAGCCGGTCGAGCATGATCCTCCTCATCGCATCGGCGCTCGGTTTCATGGTCGCCCTCGGGGCCGCCGCCGTCATCACCGTGGCCGGCGTGACCCGGCCGCTGGCCAGCCTCGTCTCCGTTCTCCAGCGCATGGCCCAGGGTGAGGTCGATGCGACGATCCGCGAGGCCACGCGCGGCGACGAGATCGGTGCGGTCGGCCGCGCGGTCGAGGGGATCAAGGCCATGGTCGCGCAGAAGGCGGCGGAGCAGGCTGAGATGCGCCGCATCGCCGACGAAGCCGCCGCCGCCGAGCGGCGCCGCACCATGATCGAACTTGCCGACGGCTTCGAGCGGGCGGTCGGCGGTATCGTCGGCCGGGTGTCCTCTTCGGCAACCGAGCTTCAGGCAACCGCGCAGCAGATGTCCTCGACTGCCAACGAGGCGGCGAATCAGTCGAGCACCGTCGCCGCTGCGGCGGAAGAGGCAGCGAGCAACGTCGGTACCGTGGCGGCTGCGGCGGAGGAACTCGGCGCATCCGTTCAGGAGATCGGACGGCAGGTTCAGGGATCCGCCGGGCTCGCGGAGAAGGCCGTTGCGGAGGCGGATCAGACCGGCCAGCTCGTGCGCGAGCTCAGCCGCACTTCCGCCCGTATCGGCGACATGGTCAGCATGATCTCCAACATCGCCTCGCAGACGAACCTGCTCGCGCTCAACGCGACGATCGAGGCGGCGCGTGCGGGCGAGGCGGGACGCGGCTTCGCCGTCGTGGCGACGGAGGTGAAGGAACTCGCCAGCCAGACCGCCCGGGCGACGGAGGAGATCGCCGGCCAGATCGGCGAGATTCAGGGCGTCACCGAACGGGCCGTCACGGCCATCGGTTCGATCACCGGACGCATCGGCGAGATCAACTCCGTCGCCGCGACCATCGCCGCCGCGGTCGAGCAGCAGGGCGCGGCGACTCAGGAGATCGTGCGCAATGTGTCGCAAGCCTCCACCGGAACGACCGAGGTGACGCGCAACGTCGTGGGACTGGCGCAGGCGTCGGACGAGGCCGGAGCGGCGGCGAGCCAAGTGCTCGCCGCGGCGTCCGAGCTGTCGCGTGAGTCGGAGCATCTCACCAGCGAGGTCAGCCGCTTCCTGTCCACCGTCCGCGCAGCCTGATCCCCCTCCGCGTGAAGAGAGTCCGAAAACCAGCGGGCTCGGTACGGCCTCGCCGTACCGAGCCCGATCAATCTCGCTGTCATATTCAATCGCTGACAGCGGCCTGTTCACTGTTAAACGATGCATGGCAGGCCATCGCATCGCGTGCTGCCAAAGGGCAACACCGATGCTAAGATCCCATCGCAGAACCTTTTGTCCTTCCCCAGGTCGAGGCTCTCGCGTGGGACCGGGCGGTCAAGTCTCGACAGCTGCCTCCGCCCGGTCCCGCCTTTTCTCCTGATGCTCCGCGAACGGCTGCACGGTGTTGTTGCCGCCTCGGTTGCGCCGCTCCCGATCCCGCAGCCTTCACCATTCTGTCGTCACGGCAAGCGCCCTCGGACGGGAGGCCGTTCCGATCCGGCGGGCTTCAGAACCCTGTCGCGATCCGCCCGTAGGTCATCTCGGCAAACGCGTAGATCTGCGAACCGACGAAGGTGCCCGTCACCAGCATCACCAGCAGGATCGCGACGATCTTCGGGACGAAGGTGAGGGTCACCTCCTGGATCTGCGTCAGCGCCTGCAGCAGGGCGACCGCGACGCCGACCAGCATCGCCGCGCCGACGGAGGGACCGGCGGCGACGAGCACCGTCCAGATCGCCGAGCGGACGAGTTCGAGGGCGTCGACCTCATTCATGAGTCGGTCTTTAGACGGTACATCGTCTTGCTTCCGAAAGCCGGGACCACCTTTCGGGACGATGCGCTAGCTGATCGAGATGCCGGAGGCGAGCAGCATCTCACGGCCGTCGGTGAGCTTGGCCATCACGCCGTCGCCGGTGACCCGCACCGATTGCACCGTCCCGGTCATCAGGCCGTCCGCCGAGGTGAGGGTCCGACCGATGATCGCGTCGGCCTGGTTCAGGAAGCTGGAGGCCAGCAGCGAGTCGAGCTTCTGGTTTGTCTTGGTGGCCTGTTCCACCTGCGAGAACGATGCGAGCTGACCGACATATTCCGTCGAGTCCATCGGCTTCGTCGGGTCCTGATTCTGAAGCTGGGCCATCAGCAGCTGCAAGAACGTGTCGGCGTTCATCTTGGAGGCGACCGAGGTCGCCGCCTTCGCCGCCGCGGCCGTGGTCGTGCCGGCGGTGCCGTTCGTGGTGCTGGAGACGTCCATGGTTCAGGCCTTGTCGGAGGAGGGAGCCAGCCGGGCTCGCATCGCGGACCGGCGACGGTGGCCGGACCGGGTGGGCGGAACGAGGGCGGCGGGTGGCACCTTAGGGATCGGCCCTGCCGCACCGAGCAGATCGGCTTCCGTCGTGTACAGGCCGCGGATGATCTTCAGCGCCTCGAAGGCGCGGCCCGCCTCGACCAGGGCGTGCGCTGCCGCCAACCCGTCGCGCATGACCGGATCGGTCGTGGCGGCGAGGATGCCATCCTCGATCTGAGCATAGAGCGCCCGGGCCGGGCCGGCCTGGGCCGGGGCGATCAGCACGGTCTGCGCCGCGAAATAGAGCTGGCGCAGAGGCGTCGTCGCCTCCTCCGCCTGGAGGACGTGGCCCTCCAGCAGGAAGGTCGCGTCGTTCATCAGTTCGAGCGCGACCTTGCGGTCGACGCGCACCACCGCACCGTTGATGTAGACGCGCTCGCCCGCTTTCAGGCTCAGGTGCATGGTGCGGGCTGCGGCCCGGTCGGTCTCGCGCGTCATGACCCGTCCCTCTACTGCAATCCGTCGCGGATCGAGGTGTTGACCTCGATCAGCGCCGCGAGGCTGCGCTCGGGTGCGCTCAGCACCTCCCCGGCCTCGCGCATGTTCCACAGACCGATGGCGACGAGGTCGGCGCGAAGGCCCTCAGGCAACCCGTTCTCGGGATCGAGAAGGTCAGCGATCAGCACGTTCCAGAGGTTCTGGATCGATCCGACCGCGGCGTTCCGCTCCGGACCGGCCCTGGAGCCCTGCGCCTCGGCCGAGCGCAGCAGGCCGAGCGCCCGGTCGAACGCCTCGCGCTCGCGCTCGCGGCCGAGGTCGGGCGCGTCCTCCATGATCTCGGCATAGGATAGACGGTACATCGGGGCCTACGCTCCGTACTCGGTTGCTGGAAAATGCGGGCGTTCAGGAGATGAAGTTGATCAGGCTGAGGCTGCGCAGCTGCGCGGTCAGCCCGTAGGACATCTGCATCTGGGTCGTGATGGCATCGACCCGGGACTTGGCTTCCGCCGGATCGACGCTCTCCAGATCCCGGATCTGCCCGGTCAGCAGCGCGGTCTGCTTGGCGATGCGCGCATTCGCCTCCGTGATCTGGCTCTGCGCGCGGCCGAGATCGGCCCGCATCGTCGTGAGGCTTTGGGTGACTTCGCCCAGCAGGTCCATGACCTTGCCGGTCGCCACCTCTTGCGCCTCCTGCGAGAGGCCGGACAGGCTGAGCCCAGAGGCGATGACGTAGGCCATGCCGAGCTTGCGGAACGGTTCGGCGTTCGCGCTCACCGAGGTGGTGACCGTCTCGGTGAGCGAGATCTGGCTGTCGATCGTCCGGCTCGACGCCGCCGACCACGTCCGGTTCCAGTTCACCTCCGTGAACCGTCCGGTGAGCATCCCGTCGATGAAGCCCTTGATCTCGCTCGGCGTGATGCCGGATGCCGCCGGACTGCCGGGGGCGAAACCGAAGAAGCGCGTGAAGGCATCGTCCACCGCCGCCTTCGCTGCCGAAGTCGGGCTGCCCTCGTAGGGCGTCAGTGGGGCCGTCCCGCTGTTCGTGCCGCCGAATACGAACTGTCCGCCCGCGCTGGTGTTGAGAGCGCCCGCCAGCGCGGCGAGGCGGCCGCGCGCCGATTCCATGGCCATTTTCGCACGCTGGTCCGCGGGCAGTGCCGTGAGTTCGTTGAGCGTCGCCTCGGCGGCGGATTGGATCTCCTGAAGCGCGGTTTGCGTGGCCTCGAGCCGGAGCGAGGCCGCGCTGTTGCTCTGGGTCAGCGAGGCGAGCACGGCGTTCTGCCCTCGAAGGCCGAAGGCCCCGGCGACCCCGCCGCCGAGCGTCGCCCCGATATCGGCGAACCGGCCGGTGCTGATCTCCTTGGTCGCGATTGCGAGATCGGTCTGGAGACGCGAAACGCCGGTGCGCGGCGCGTTCCAGAGGTTGAGGCTCGAGATGAAGCCTGTCGTCATCATCGCCGTATCACCGCACCGCGTCGAGGAGGGTCTTGAGGAGGTCGTTGACGACCGCGATGAGCTTGGCCGAGGCGCTGTAAGAGCGCTCAAGCTGCAGCGCGAGCGCGGTCTCGTCGTCGCCGTTCACGCCCGCTGTGTTCGAGAGCGCCTCGTTGGCGCGGCTCAGCAGGGTCTTCTGGTAGGAGGCGCTGGTCGAGGCATCCTTGCGCTGCGCCTCGAGCCATCCCGCGGAGGCCGCGGCCAAGTCCGGCAGGCTGGAGGCCGTGCCGAGGCCGAGCGCCGGATCGACGGGCTGTGATGCGGTGAGCGTCGTGAGGAGACCGCGCAGGCGGCCCGCGTATGCCGCATCGCCGTCCGCTGCGGGGTCGGCGTAGTCGCTGCCGTTCATGCCGCCGCTGCGCAGCAGGGCGACCGTGCCGCCCTGGGCGGGATCGACCGCCGCGTTGATCGCAATCGTTGCCGCGAGGCCGGTGCGCCCGGTGGCTGTGGTGGCGGGCAGGATCGCACTGCCGCCCGCGGTGAACAGGCCAGCTCGCGGACCGAAGTCGGGCGCGACCGCATCGGTCTCGGCGAAGGCGCCGATCAGGCCGCCAGCGAGGGCGTCGAGCTGCGCCTCGTAGGTCAGCGCCGCGCCGTCGCGGAGGCTTGCGAGCCCCGCGATCCGCCCGGAGGTGAGCGGCATCGGCGAAGCGGCCCCGGTGACCGGCACGCCGTCGATCGTCACGGTGCCGCCCACGGTGCCGGCCGCGAAGGTGGAGGTGGGGGAGAACGCAACCGTGCGCGGGCCGCGCTCGAACAAGGTGACACCGCCATCGGTGTACAGCGCCATGTCGCCGCCGTCGCGGTTCACGGCGGTCACGCCGATCTCCTGGGAGAGCGCGGTCAGGATGCGATCGCGGTCGTCGAGCGCGTCGGTGGCATCGCCGCCGAGGGCCGTGATCCTGACGACGGCGCGGTTGGCGGTATCGAACCGGCCGAGGAGGTCGTTGATGCGGGTCACCGAGTCGGCGATGCCGGCATCGGCCTCCGTCCGCGCGGCGTGGACCGTATCGGCCGCCGCGTTGAGGCTGCCGGCGAGTGCCTTGGCCGCCTCGACCGCGTCTCGGGCGAGCTGCGTGTTGTCGGGCTGGTTGGCTGCGGCCTGGAGCGCGGCCTGGAAAGCCGAGAGCCGTGCGGCCGGTGCGGTCGGATCGTCGGTGTCGCCGATGGTCTGGGCGAGCTTCGTCAAACCGGTCAGCAGCGCGTCGCCGCGCGCGGCATCGGACGAGGCGGTGAGCGTGCGGGCATAGAGGGCCGGATCACCCGCGCGGGTGATCGTCACCGTGGCGCCGCCCGCGCTGCCGGCGACCAGCGTCGCGATCTTGCGCGAATAGCCGGGATCGTTCGCGCCCGCGACGTTGCGCGCGGACACGGCCATCTGGTTCGAGGTCGCGAGCAGCGAGGCGCGCGCGGTGTTGAGCGCGAGGGTAAGACCCATCGGTCGGTTCCTGGGACGCGGTACGAGACGGGGGCGCCGGTGTCGGACCGGCGCCCCCGGATGCGGCGGCGCGCGTCAGCGCTTCAGGTTCATCAGGGTTTCGAGCAGCTCGTTGCCGGTCATGAACACCTTCGAATTGGCGGTGTAGACCGTTTGCGACTCGATCATCGTGGTCAGCTCGGTGCTGACGTCGACGTTGGATTGTTCGAGCGCCCCGGCCTTCATGATGCCGCGCCCGCCCTGGCCGGCGAAGCCGATCTGGATGTCGCCGGACTCTGCGCTCGTGGTGAAGACGTTGCCGGCCCGCGGCGTGAGGTTGTCGGGGCTCGCCACGTCCGCGAGCGGCACCTTGAAGGCGGCCTTGCGGGTGCCGTCGGAGTAGACCGCGTAGACGGTGCCGTCCTCGCCGAAGGCCGTGCCGGTCACGGCGGTCGGCGACGAGCCATCGGCGGTGCCAGACAGGGCGTGGTCGCCCGACAACTGCGTCAGACCGCCCAGATCGACCGTGATGCGGCGGCCGTTCGGCACGTCCACCGCGGCTGTACCGCCGCCGCTGACCTTGCCGTTGCCGTCGAAGGTCACCGAGGTCGATCCGATCGGAGTGGCCGAACCCGCGGGGTCGAAGAAGCGGACCGACCACGTATTGGCGGCGGTCTTGGTCATCTCAACGTCGAGCGTCATCGGCTGGCCGACATTGTCGTAGACCTTGAGCGAGTTCTTCTTCGAGTAGCCGATGGCGCCTGTCGCCGTGGGATCGTAGACCGGCGTCTCGAAGGAGAGGTTGCCGGCGATCTTGGCGCTGGTGGAGGGGCGTGCCTCCTGTCCCATCACGCTGACATTGACCGGCTTGAGGTCGGCCACACCGTTGAGGACAGGGTTCGGCGTGCCGTTGGCGAGGCTGTAGCCCATCAGGGTGAAGCCGCCAGCGTTGACGAGGTTGCCGCTCTTGCCGTCGACCACGAAGTTGCCGGCCCGCGTCATGAAGGGTGCGCCGGCCGCGTCGCTCACTACGAAGAAGCCGTTGCCCTGGATCGCGAGATCCTTATCGGAATTGGTCGAGGCAATGGGA
>Ga0268290_100266_pt1 | contig 11072 bp, 10 predicted proteins | sample MetspRMADM_FD_191346 | JGI IMG/M metagenome (GOLD analysis project Ga0268290, IMG submission 191346) | Soil microbial communities from San-Diego area, Southern California, United States - Methylocaldum sp. RMAD-M | ecosystem: Environmental > Terrestrial > Soil > Desert | place: USA: California... | reverse complement strand
GCCCTTGGTGATGCGAGCTACGTGCTCTACCTCGTCCATGCGCCGGTGCTAGTTCTCACCGCCTGGGCGCTGCCTGCCCAGTGGACCGGTCTCGCCTATGGGCTAATCGCTGTGGCGGCATCGCTGGGGTTCGCTGCGCTGCTTGGCCCGCTCGACCTAGCGCTCTACCGCGCTCTACGCCGCCGCATTGATGCGGCCTCGCCCGCTATCCTCAAGCGGTGGCTTGCCGTCTATCTCGTGCTGTTTGCCGGTTGTGCCGTGTGGGGCAGCGTGGAGACTGCCCGCAACGACTGGCGGGAAAGCCGGGCGCGGGCGGCACTCGCAGCCTTACCTCCGGATGCCTGGATCAGCCGCAGGGCCGCCACCGATGCAATCTCCAACAGCGGTCTTGCCCTACCTGCCTCGGTGCAGGGAGCCTTGGAAGGCATTGAGCGCCTATCGCCGATTGAAGACATCGTGACAGCCTTCGCCTACGATCCAGCGCAACCGAAGCGGCCTCTTCTCCTGGCCCTATACTGCTCTGGCCGCCTGATCCGCCTCGACCGACCGCGTCGTGCACGTAAGGATCTCGCGGCCCGTCTCGGCTTCGAGAGTTCGGGGCACCGGATCGGATACCTGATGCAAATCCCAACAGAGGCTTGCGGGTCAGACCCCACGCCGGTCGCGGTTGTCATAGATACCGAAGGACGAATGGCCGTTCTTGCCGCCTCGGCGAACCCTTGAACGAGCCGTTCGCTCTGCGACGATGGGCATCGGCGCGGACGGTGGGGCAAGCCGTTTCAGAATGCCTTGGACGACTGCCTGAACGGGGTCGAGATCGACTTCTCCCGACCGGGCAAGCCGACCGGCAACGCCTATATCGGGTCGTTCAACGGCCGCTTATGCACGGAGTGCCTGAACGCCTCTTGGTTCCTGTCGCTGACCGATGCCGTGAGCGCATCGAGAAATGGAGATGCCACTACAGCGAAGATCGACCTCGTACGGCCTTAGGCGGCTTGACGCCCCTCGCCTTCGCCAACCAAGCTGTCACAGCCCGAGAATTTGCATAGGCCGAGGACCACAAACCGGGTCAAATCCAAATGGCCCGTAGGCCATACATGAGGGCGGACCAATCCTGTGGGGCGGATCAAACCACGATGAATCCAGCTTTCGAAGCTTGACGGTATGCCCTCCCAAGCTATGCATTACTCGGTCCAAAGCCGAACAGCGAAGGATGGGTACGCACCCTTCGGGCATGGACACCATGGCTCAAAACCGACACACAATTGGCCAACCACCGCCGGATCGGGTGCAGCAAAATCAATGACTTAGGGGTGGAAACGGGGAGTCCTTTCCTGGGCACCAAGTCCTGCTAAGTCGTTATCCCACTGAAATCATCAGGTTCACGAGCCGTATCGGGGACAAGACTGGGGTACAGGTTCCGCCGATCCGGGCGATGCGTAGATACTCTTCCAACTTCGAGTCGACGTTCCGCCAGGTGCAGGCCCGTCTGCCTGTCGATGCGGTTGGCGTCCTCATGGAGCCGTCCTTACGGTCGAGTGCCCTGCCCTACACTCCGATCCGGAATGCACCCTCAGCGTCAGGCTCGGGCGCACGGTCAGGGCTTCTTGAGCTCACGTCGCCCGAGCCTGTTTCGTACCTCTCTCAGGCGCGGCCTCATCCCATTCGCGGTCTCGCTCCCGCAGCAGCTCGGTGTACGCCCGTGTCGCTCTCGCATCCTGTGCGGCATCATCCCCGTGAAGTGCCGCGGCAGGCATGGCGCGAGGCGTGTCCGGCACCAGGGTGCGGACGAGAGCAGAGGCGATCCCGTCGAGGTCTGCGGTAGAGATCCCGAGCACCTGGGCGGCCTCCTTGTGCCGCATCAAGGCGAGATCGGCCCAGGTCAGACCCGCCGTGCCGAACCGCTCGGTAAGAGCTCCATCAAGGGGAGGCCAACCCACCGGCAGGGCGCGAAGCCGATCAAGGCGACGCCGGTCGGTCGCATCCTTGTCATGGGCCGCCCGGACGCCCGGAATGAACCGGGCAAGCTCGCCGAGCACGTGAACCCGGATCGCATCGACACGCACCGGGCCGATCTTGCGCACTGCCATCAGGTCGATGGGCGTCGCGAGCGCCAGCATCCCCATGTCGGCGAACCCGGCTTTGCGGAGGCGAGCTCGGATCGCGGCCGTCAGTAGCCCACGCCCGAATCCACTCACCGTGAGTCGATCGACTGCCTCCTCGGGCAGGTCGTCGAAGAGGGGCAGTCGGGCAATAACTTGGTCGAAAAGCGTCTGAGGAAATGGCATCATGCGTCACGTAGATACTCCTAACCGAGTGCCTGCGATCGGCAAGGCCAAGGCAGCCCTGCACCCCTATGCCGGGGCCCCATTCTCAGCCGGCAGCATCGATGCCCTCCGATACGCCTCCCTCCGAAGCGGCCGCGTGACGCAAAGCCTTCGGCACCCTGCGTCCTGCCAGCCTCCCGTACCGTGACTACCAGCCGAAGCCGGGCCGGTGGTGACCCGAAGCCGGGCCGGTGGTGACAGTTCGCGCCGCTCGCACGGGTCGCGGCTGCCGTCGTCGCGGCGCGGGTCCGCGGCATCGGCAGCGTGTGCAGGGCGTGGTAGGCCTCATGGTATGACAAACATCCTCCGACCGAACTTCGGCGGCCGCAGCCGCGAAGCCGAGCCGTCTGAAGCGATCGACGCCGGCGACGAGAAGCAACCGTTCCATGTTTACGGAACGGCGGCCGGCTACATCGTGGCGCTGCTTGAGGACACGCGCGGGCCGGAAGGGCAGGTCTTAAAGGTCGTCGTCGGGCCAGCCGCTGGGAACGCGATCGAGGCCGTGGCCGTGATGCCGGCCTCGGACGAGGGGCGCATCGATGCCGACACCACGGCCTTGGCGGTTCTACGCGCGCTGGACATCGTCGAACAAGGCCGCGCCCCCACCTCCGCCTGAGACGGACGCGGCGTTGCTTCAGCCGCCGTCTTTCCGTTCACCGCGCGCCACGACCATCAGTGCCTGATCGGGCAGAGGACGCTGCAGGGCTGACGCCTCTGACCAGGGCGCTCGCAGCCAAACGTCCCGCTCCTCTTCCGTTGTCAGAATCACGGGCATCGCCTTCGGATGCACCGCGCCGACCTCAGCGTTCGGCTCGGTGGTCAGGAAGGCGTAGAGATTGTCCGTCGTCTCGCCCTCCTTCATCTTGCGCACCGAGGTCCAGCCCTCCGTCTTGATGCCGGCGAAACAGGCAAGCGGCCGATCCGCGCCGAACGCGAACCACACGGGCGGGTGGGAGCCGTCGGGCAGTGCTTCGTTCTCGGAGAAGCTCGTCAGCGGGACGAGGCAGCGGTGGTCCGGACCGAGCCAGCGCCGCCAGTGGGGCGAGGCCGTGTTGCGCACGTTCGTGACGCCTGGATCGATCTTCCTACCCTTCAGGGCGAAGACCGGGGACGGCATGCCCCAGCGGTACATCGAAAGGGTTCTTTGCCCGTCTGCGACATGGACGATGGGCGCCGTCGCATTGGGAAAGAGGCCCGGCAACGGCGGCAGGTTGCCGGTCCGGTCGGTCTCCACCTTGAACAGGCGCCGGATCTCGTCCTGGCTTTTGGTGAGGGCGTAGAGATTGCACATGGCCGGGACGATAGCCGAACCGATCATGCGAGCGCGATGGTCAGCTCGCGATCACCGCCTTCCGGTGCGGGCCTAGGCGGTGCCCCGGTCACCGCGTGCCGATCTAAAGTGAAACGGATGCCGAGTTATAATCTACATGCTCATCGCTGATGCACTTTGTGCAAATCAATGCGCTCAAGGGAGCCGGCGACTGTTCGAATGCAATATATCACGTCGTAATAAGTTTTTGATGGGCCGCGAATTTTTTGTTGATATTCAGTGGACGCATGGCTCGCTGGAGAGATGGGGTGTGCCATGCCTCCGAAGCCTGCATGATATCGAGATGCATTGGCCGTCAGGGCATTATGGTGCGTTGCACCCAGCGATTATCGCACCGCACAAATTCCGTGGTTCAATCTCTCATCGGTCGCCGTCGCGGACGACCAAACCGGAGACGACCCATGCGTACGATGCAGCTTCTTTCTCTCGCCGTTCTCGCTTCTGTCACCGTAGCGAACTCCGCCATGGCCGACGAGCGCATCCACCTCACGCCGCCGCTGTTCCGCGAGCAGGCTCGGGTCACCGCGTCCGTCCGCCCAGCCTCTGAGCTGACGACCACACCTCATGTCACGGCGGTGGCCCCGGCCAGCCGCAAGATTGTGGCCGACGCTGCGGCGGTGTCCGCTCGTTAACCCGCCAGAGACGGGGCCATCCGCTGGAACTGGTGCAGATGGCCCCCCTGCCCCCGCGGCAGTCGGCAACCGCCGAGCTGTGCACTCCGCATTGAAGCCTTCGGCGTGATTTTCGTTCAAGCGAGTGGCAAGGGGTCTGGAGTGGGGCTGGGGATGAACTCGTGAGCGAACAGGCTGTCGGAAAGGGTCGATCGGACGATGATCCCCGCAACACCGCCGTCCTGATCCTCGCCGCGATCCGAGAGGCCCATGCTCACCTCAGCAAGCTGCTCCGGCTGGCTCGAACGGAAATCCGCGGAAACCTGCATGCACTCGCAGCGCTCGTGCTGCTGTTCGGCGGGGCACTCCTGCTGACCGTTGCCTCGCTGGTCCTCTTGTTGATCGCCCTGCGGGATGCACTGGCTGTGCTGATCGGCAATGATACGCTGGCGGCGCTGATCGTCGCCCTGCCGTTCGTTATCGCCGCGGTGGTCTTATTGGTGTGGGCGCAAAGGGTCTGGAGCCGGCCGTCGGTTGAAGACTGAAGTCGTTCGGCACCTCGATGCCAGCGCCTTGATCAAGCAGCGACCATACTCTCAAGGCCCCGTCTGACTCGATCCCACCCGGGATGGCCGAGCGCGCGAGGCCGTCGGCATTGAACCAGGCTCGCTCGACGATCTCTGGGAGACCGCAAACGGCCGAGAGCGTCGGTCGGCGCTCCGATAGGGAAGTTCGCTGCGCAAACGGCCGGACGGAAGGGCCTAAATCGCATGACACGTCCGGTAGCCTCTCGGCTCCGGGCGCGCCAAGGAGGATCGGCGCGGGGTCGATCTCTCAACCGAACGCCACGGCTTTTTCAGTTCGCGTCGAACGCTGCTTCCTCTTGAGGGGCGGCGTTGATTGTCAATGTGTAAGTATCGATGGAAGCAATCGGCCGCGCCTCGGTCACAGGCGGCTTTGTCAGCATCGTGATCGTGAAAGCTGCGGCGGCCAGCGCGAATGCTGCGGCGAATGTGGATGCTTTCTTCATGCATGCCTCCCGGCAGGCTGATGCGTCGATCACTGGGGAGCGAAGGCGCGGCATACGGGTTGGACCCAGTCATTGTTTGAGTCAATACAATAAATGAACCGATAAATTTGCGGAAAGGACGAAATGCAGGCCAGAGGATTTGTATCCGAAAAATACTATTATTGAGACTCGTTGCCCAATGAAATGATATTCGAGGGCATCAATTGATCGATTGCTCGACCGTGCGGCATCGCCGCGCAAATGCTGTAGCTTTCTCGCCGTTGGCGAGGATGAGAGCTGATTCGGTCGAGCGCGGTTGGCCGGCAACGCGCTCGCCCGCCGGGTGGAGCGCGGCGTGCGCATTTCGACTTCGTCATCGAGGTCCATTGCGACCGCTCCGAACTTCCGCGGGCGGGAACGAGGCTGAGGCGACCGAACCGGGAGTGGCAAGTCAGATCCTTGAGGCCAGCCCGAGGTCAGGTTTCGGTTCGACGGCCGGTGGAACAGGCCGATCCACTTGAGGAGAGTGCCGTCCGCTAGGGCGTTCCCTGTCGAGCCGCAGCAATCATGCGATCACCGTCCTCGCGCAGCAGGAGACGGTCTGACACGAGTGCATCAACGGACTTCGTCACAGCTGCGACGTAGGCGTCAGCATCCTGATATCGCTCCTCAAGGGACAGGCGCGGATCACCTGTTGTGGCCCGTTCGGCCCGCGTGCGCGCGAATGGTATCTGACTGCCTTCCCGATCGCAGAGCGCGTCAGCAGGGAACGGATCGGCATAGAGATTCCAACCGGTGAAGGTTGCACGCGGTGCCGCGACAGCCGGCAGGCGGATGCCGGCCACGTCGTTGCCGTCGGCATCGACACGCGGGACCAGTGGGCGATACTGCGGCCCGCTTTCCGGGCGCGGGTCCACGTAGGTAGTGAAGCGTGCAATCGCATTCGGCACCGTTGGAACGGGTGTGCCAACCATGAACGGAAAACCGATATCGGAAGCCTCGACCAACGTACCCTCGGCCAAACGTGGGACCCGGCTATCCGGCGGTGCCTTGCCGTCCTTCACCCACTCCTCCAGCGCGACGAGCAGCGCCCGAACCGCCGGGGCCGGGTTCAGGGTGCTGCGCGGGTTCGCGCAGGGTCCCTTGGTCGAGGTCAAGCCTGCCCGCCCATAGTGGAAGCCGCTTGAGACCAGATAGGCGCGCGCGGTGTCAGGCAGCGGCACATCGGTGCGGCCAACCGGATCGGTCGTCAGGAGAGAGGCACCTTTCTGCCAATACTCCGTGCCGGTGTTCGCTTCGATCAGCAGGGGATCGAATCCGTCCTCTCGCAGGATGCTGCCCCTTCGCCCGGTGATGGGATCGTGTTGGCTGGCGGCTGAGAATGGGAAGGTATTCTCCGGGTAGAGGTGGTCTTCGTGCTGCGTGTTGGTTCGCGAGGGCTGACCGAAGCGGGCATTGAGGAACACCCCACCCACTCCGGCGATGTGCGACAGCACGCCATCGAAAACCCGTTTGCCGGTCTCGTCCCGATTGAAGCCCTGCTGGATGAAGTCGCGAAGATAGCGCCCGCTCTGCGAGATGCCGAGTGCGAGGGTATGCCGGATCGCGCCACCCGTCGGGTTGGCCGCGCCTCCGGCGTCGCCGCGGAGATAGGCGACTACATCCCGCGTGGCGGCGAAGCCGATACCGAGCACCTTCGGCTCGGTGGCTTGGTATGTGAACTCGTAGAGCGAGCCAGGCAACGGATTGGTGCCCTTCGGCAGGAGCTCGATCTGACGCGGAGTACCAAAGTGCCAAGCGTCCGGCGGCACTGGCCGGGGTGGATCGGTCTCCCGGCGTCGAACGGTGAGGCGCGCGTCTGTCTTGTCCTGGCTGGCGATCTTGAAGGTCAGGTAGAAGGGAGCCTCGGGAGGTCCGCGGGTCGCGCTGACGAGCTCATCCCGCACGACCTCGACAATCGGCTTGCCGCCGCGCGTGGCAACCGGCACGTCGATGGCCATACCGCCCTGTTGGCGCAGCGCGTCTGCCTCCCAACCCGACCAGACGATGGTGTATCCTCGACGCAAGACGAGCCCGGTCCCGGCATCGACGGCAGTTTTTGGATCGTTGACGGCCTGTGCGCCTTGAGCCGGCGCATCGAGGACCCAGTTGAAGAGGAACTTGCGGCCTCGGTTCAACACCTCGAACAAGAGCGTGCCGCTGCCCCGGGCAGGATCCTTGGGCCGCAGGATGAAAAGGTCGGTTTTGTATTCGACCATTCCGCGGGCGTTGCGGGGCGCCAGGGCGATGTCGACGATGCCGGCATTCGCGGGATCAGCTGGGTCAAGCTCCCCGCGAGCCGTGCCGACAACACGCTCGTAGCTACCAGCAGCGCCAAACTCGGTGCCGTCCGCAAATGGCTCGACGCTGGCGATCTCAATGCCGGTGATGCCCGCCTGCGCCGGCGCAGCGCTGAGGGCGCAGCCAAGTGCGCCGACCACAACCCAACCGTTGCGCATATTCGCTCCCTGTCCGGCTCGTGCTGGCCGGTGTCCTCAGCAAACATGCCGGAGGGCAGACGTCGAGAGGCATAGTCGGTCTTGCTCTGCATTCTCCTTTTCGGATTCCGCGGGACGTTGGTGTGCCGATCGGCTTGAATGCCTTCGCGCCGCAACTCCATCGGTTCGATGGACGGTAAGGGATTCGAACGCAGGGAGGCCTGCCGAGCGCGGCAGGTGCAGCAAACGCTGCCTTCATGCTCGACCGCCGGACGGCGTTTCTGCGTCAGCCTCGTCTGACGTTATTTTGCAGCAGCGCTCCCGGCGGCCTGTTCCAAGCACCATATGGATCGGTATGATCGTGCTGAAGCGCGACGAGTGGGAGCTGGCTATGACATCGACACTGCCGGAGGGTGCGAAGCCAGGCGATATCGTTACGCCTGATGGTAAGATCCTGTGCCGAGACCTGGAGCTTCACGAGTACGGCTACTTCACGGTTACCTACGAGCAGGCACAGGCGGCGCGAAAATACGGCTGGGGCTGCCGGGCCGGCGTCGTCCTTGATGGGGAGCACTCCGACGAGTGGAGTTGGGACTACGCCGAGGAAGAGCGTCGTAATGCGCTGGAAAACGGTGATGAGCCGCCCCGAGTGCGGATCTATCGGGAGCCACCCGCCTCCTGCCCCATCGAAACAGCGCTCTCGTGCCGGCTCGAAAGCAGGTAGGTGAACCCGGCAGCCCATGAACTCGGGGGCATCGCGCAGAAATCGACCGCTGGCCGAGAAGCCAGCGGCCTACGAGGAGCGGCCGGGCGATCGCTGATCGAAGGTGCTTCCTCGAATCTGTCGCCTGACGCCTGATGTTGGTCGTCTGCGCCGGCCAGGAGGCAGGCGGTTTGCCGGCCTCATCGCGCCTGGATGCAGCCTCCTCGCCCCGCCGCCCCTCATTGCCGAGATGGAGGATCGTTGCCCGTGCGGGTGCTCAACTCGAGAAGGAGCCGAAGCCCTCGAAGTCGCTTGTCGGTGACGTCCGTTTGACAGGCGAGCACGGCTGCCCGTGGGACGTGTGGCTCGCTGTATCGGCGGGCCGTGATTTCGCAAGTCCAATGCCACTCATCGCGGAGGCCGTTTCACCGCTACGCTTCCACTGATTGAGCATAGCACGGCCGTTCGCCTTGTTGAGGTCGCGCATGTGATTGCCCTATTGGCGAGTGACTGTTCAGGAATTGCGCAGAGAACGCGCGCTCCGTGCTCATGTTCCGGGCATCCGCATGACGAAGGCCGCTGGGGCGCCAGGGTCGGTTTTCCGACACAATGGCGGGACGGCATCTGAGATGCCGTCGGCCGCGACGCCTAACGGGCGGGCTTGGGCAGGGCTCGCTTGGTGCGGTGGAAGATCGGACCGGCGCCACCGGGCGGGCCGCGTCCGGCGATGTAGTCTCTCTGCCATCCGGCCCGGACCGCGTCCGGTTCTCCTGCGGCGACGCGCGCCTGGAAGGCGGAGCGGTTGCTGCGCCACTCGTCGTAGGCGGCCTTGAGGCCCGGATCGTCGTCGAGGCTTCTGATCCGCGGGCGGATCGTGTCGTACGCCTCGTGCGGCACGGGAGTGATGAAGCAGAAGCACTCTCCTTTCCCGAACCGCACCGTGCCCGGCCGGGTGAAGCGCCAGTTCATCGTGAAGGTGAAGGGAAGCCAGTCGGTTTCGACGAGCCCTTCGAGCGGGGCGATGCCGTCCCTCGGGCTGTTGGGAGGCCCGCGCGCGATCAGTGCCCATCCGGGTGACGTGCGGAACAGCCATCCGGGATGGAAGGTCAGCACACCGTTGCCGAACACCGACGAGACGATCTGTCGGTAACGGCTGTCCCACCCTTCGAGGAAGGTCCAGACGTCGGAGACGAGCGGGCCGCCGTTCCACGTGGCCGAGAAGCTGAAGGGAAGCGTGATCTCCCACCCGGTCGCGTTCGCGATCGCGAGCGGCGTGCAGCGATAGGCGAAGCGTTGAGGCGTCGCCTCCATCCAGTCGCGCGCGGTACGGCCGGGGATGATCTCCGGCGCGCCGTCATATTCCGGATAGCAGAGCAGTTCGGGAGCGTGCCGGGGGGCGCGGTCGGTCTGCTCGGCCTTGTCGGGATCCACCATTGTCAGGCCCTGTCATCGCGTTGGCTGCGCATCGTGCCCGGCCGGATCGGCCGGGCCGTCATTTCCCAACAGCCGGCGGTCACCACGTCACGCGCAGCCCGATCTCACCCTGGACGGTCTTCTCGTATGATCCCGCGGTGCCTTCGGCGTAGCTGGCCTGAACGAAGAAGCCGACATTGGCATTGAAGCGGGCGACCAACCCGCCGCCGACCTCGATCGAGGTGCCGCCGAGCCGCGTCGCGATCGGGATGTTCTCGAAGCGGACGGTGCTGACCTCACGGAAGTTGTGCCAGAGATTGGCGAGCAGATAGGGCCGCCACTCGATCTCCTGCGAGAGCAGGGCGCCCTGCACCCGAACCCCGAGGCGCCCGGTCGCGAGACCCGGCGAACCGAAATCCAGCCGGGAGTAGGCGTCTCTTCGGGCGTCGAAATCGAGCCGCTGCCAGATGAACTGTCCCTGTGGCTCGATCACGACCCCCGGATAGAGGGGAAGCGGGTAGCCGCCCTCGACCGATAGGGCGAAGCCGGTGCCGTCGGCCTTGATGCCGTAGCTGCGCAGCGACGTCGCCGTGCCGGACAGGTGCTGTCCCATCACGAGGCTGTCGAGATACCAGCCCGTCGGGCCGACATGGGTCCAGGTCGCGCCATAGCCGATATTCTCGAGGTTGAGACGGCCGACGCGACTGCGCTGAATGGCGTCTGCGAAGCCGCGCACGTCGCCGTCGCCCTTCCCGTAGGCAGCAAAGACGCCGAGGCTCCCGAAGCCGGAAAACGCTTCATAGGAGAACAGGTCGAGGCCGGCCTGGAAACCGAGGATGTTGCCGTCGAACTCCGGTGCGACGGCACCCCTCCAGCGCCGATCACTGCTCTGTCCGAAGAAGCGCCCCCAGAAGCCGGTACCGGCACCGGGGCCGAGCTGGAGGTACTGGTCGCCTCGGCGCTGGTGGAAGGTGCCGATCATGGCCCGCCCGACCATGAATTCCGTCCCGAGCAGCGCCTTATAGGTCGCGACTTCGGCGCGGTAGAGCGGTGTGGGATCCGGTTGAGGGGTCGGAGTAGGCGTCGGAGTGGGGGTTGGTGTTGGAGTGGGAGTAGGCGTCGGAGTAGGCGTCGGCGTGGGAGTAGGCGTCGGAGTAGGCGTGGGAGTAGGCGTGGGAGTAGGCGTCGGCGTCGGCGTGGGA